>Ga0209754_1000740_pt1 | contig 41073 bp, 27 predicted proteins | sample MesohylBB_FD_187295 | JGI IMG/M metagenome (GOLD analysis project Ga0209754, IMG submission 187295) | Host-associated microbial community of the marine sponge Aplysina aerophoba from Gulf of Piran - sponge mesohyl, lysed by bead beating... | ecosystem: Host-associated > Porifera > Sponge >...
GTGGGTCTGGGGGTCGGTCTGGCGGCGGCCTGCGGTTTCCGTGTGTTTCTGCCCGTCCTGGTCATGGGCGTGTCGGCCCGAGCCGGCGCCCTCGACCTGGCCGAGGGCTTCGAGTGGATGGCGGGGACTCCAGCTCTCCTCGCCCTGGGGGTCGCGGCGATTTGTGAAGTCGGCGCCTACTACATCCCCTGGCTCGACAACATCCTCGACGTGGCCGCGATGCCGGCGGCCGTCACCGCGGGGATCGTCGTCGCGGCGGCGAACATCGAGACCGCGACACCGCTCGTTGGTTGGGCGCTGGCCGCGGTGGCGGGTGGCACGGCGGCGGCGGTGGTCCAGACGGGGACGACGCTGCTGCGCGGCGCCTCGACGATGATGACGGCGGGCATCGGCAACCCCGTCGTATCCACCGGAGAGGCCGGATCGGCGGCCGGCCTGTCACTGCTGGCGATCACGATGCCCGTGTTCGCCCTGGCCGCTGTCCTGCTCCTCGTCGCCGTCGTCAGTGCCCGACTCCTGCGGCGGCGCGTGCTCAAGGCGCGACCCGCCGACTCCTGAACCTCCGCCACGGCCTTCGGTAGTTGTTCCGGAGGGAGGCCGGAGACCATTCACCCCTCCGGGAATCGTACGGCCGCGAGACCGGTTGCGGTGTGACGGCGCTAGGATGGTACGGGCGCCGATGGAGGTGTGACCGCTGTGACGACGGGCGACATCGAACCGCGGGTCGAGTACTGCCGGCGGAAGTATCCGGCTGCGGCGGCTCTTCTCGCCGCGCTGGCTCTTGGATGCACTTCGACCGGCGTGCGAGAAACCGGCGAGAGCGCGCTTCAGAGAGAGCTGGAGCGGCGTGGTGTCAGCCGCGTTGTGGTGCCCTTCGCTCTGAATGAGGAGATGGTGGCGTGGGCTCGCGACTCGGCCGCCGAGACGCTGCGCGAGAGGCGCCTCGACCGTCTGGTCGAGGTCGTGATGGACACGGCGCTGCTTGGAGTGGAGTACGAAACGGGACACACGGGCTCAGCGGTAGAGGTGTTCGAGAATCGGACGGCGAACTGCCTCGCCTTCACGCAGATGTTCGTCGGCATGGCGCGGGAGCTGGACCTGCCGGCGTACTTCGTCGAGGTGGCCCACGTGGAGAGTTTCGAACGCTCGGGGGACCTGATCGTCGTGTCCGATCATGTCGCGGTGGGCTTCGGGCCGCGGCACACGATGCGGGTCATCGACTTCGGGCAGCGTCAGGAAGACGATGGTTGGCGCGTCAATCCGATCAGCGACCTGACGGCCACGGCGCTCTTCTACTCGAACCGCGGCGCCGAGGCGCTGCGCGCGGGGCACCTCGATGAGGCGGTGGCCTGGCTGGAGGACGCGGTCCGGATCGATCCCGAACTCACCTCCGCCTGGGTCAACCTGGGCGTCGCGCAGCGGCGGAACGGACGCGCCGAGGCAGCCGAGGCGAGCTACCGGCGGGCGCTCGAGATCGACCCGCGCGGCGGTTCGGCGCTCGCCAACCTGGCCGTGCTGCTGCGGATCAACGGGCGGACCGACGAGTCCGAGGAGTTGCTCCGTCTGGCGGCAACGACTCGCAACCGCAACCCGTTCACCTACATCGCCCTGGGCGACCTGAGCCTGCGTTACGGCCGCCTGGACGAGGCCGAGCGCTTTTACAACCGGGCCCGGCGGCTTGGGCCCGACGACGCAGCGCCGGCTGCCGCACTGGGCGAAGTGCTGCTCCGCCGCGGCGAGCGGCGGGCGGCCGAGAAGCTACTTCGCCGCGCGCAGCGGCTGCAGCCCGATGGCGACCAGCGGATCGATCGTCTGGCCCGGCTGCTGGCGGGCGCCTGAGCGCCGCGAGCCGTTCGCATACGGATTCTGGCGTGCCGCCCCTCTGGCAGCTCTGGATCGACACCGGCGGTACGTTCACCGACTGCGTGGCGATCGATCCGGCCGGCGCCGTTCAGTGCATCAAGGTCCTGAGTTCCGGCGCGGTACGGGCGACGGTCGTTTCGGAGGGCGTGGACGGCTTGTGCCTCGAGACACCGTTCGATCTTCCCGACCGCTTCTTCGAGGGCTACGATCTGGCGCCGCTTGCCGGCGGGGCTTCGGCCCGCGTGGCGGAGTGGTTGGCGGACGGCTCCTGCCGGCTGGCGGAGGGGAGCGGCAATGGAAAGACCGGGCGTTTCGAGCGTGGCCTGGTCGCGGAACTCGTCTCGCCCGAGAACGCACCCATCCTCGCTGCTCGCATCGCGACCGCGACGGCGCTGGGCGAGCCACTGCCGGCCTGCGATCTCCGGCTTGCGACGACCCGGGGCACGAACGCCCTGCTCGAGAGGGCCGGTTCGCGGACGGTGCTGTTCGTCACCGACGGCTTTGCCGATCTGCTGCTGATCGGAGACCAGGCGCGGCCCGACATCTTCGCACTCAACATCGAGCGACCAGCGCCCCTGTACGAAGGTGCGGTCGAGGTCGGCGGCCGCCTCGACGCGCTGGGACGCGAGCTGTTGCCGCTCGACGAGGAGGGGTTGCGGACGGCGGCGCGGGCACTGGTCCAGGAGGGCATTCGGGCCGCCGCCGTGGCCCTGATGCACAGCTACCGGAATCCGGCGCACGAACAGCGCGCGGCGGGCATCCTGCGCGAGGCCGGCTTCGAGACCGTCTCGTGCTCGGCCGAGCTGGCGCCCCTGATCAAGATCGTGCCCCGGGCGCACACGGCGGTCGTCGACGCCTACTTGGGACGGGCGGTCGGCGGCTACCTCGAGACCACCGGCGCCGCGCTCTCGGGCGGCCCGGCGGCGGAAGACGGCCGCGTCGCGCCGCGGGTCATGACCAGCGCCGGCGGTCTGGCGAGCTTCTCGAGCTACCGGCCGAAGGACAGCCTCCTGTCGGGCCCGGCCGGCGGCGTGGTGGGTGCGGCGGCGGCCGGCCGGGCGAGCGGCACAGAACGGGTGATCGGCTTCGACATGGGCGGCACGAGCACCGACGTCTCCCGCTACGACGGCGACTTCGAGTACAACTTCGAGTTTCGGGTCGGCGACGCGACCGTCGTGGCGCCGGCACTGGCGATCGAGACGGTGGCGGCGGGCGGCGGTTCGATCTGCGGCGTCGATCACGGTCAGCTCAAGGTCGGACCCGAGAGCGCCGGAGCGCGGCCTGGACCGGCCTGTTACGGCGCCGGCGGGCCACTGACCATCACGGACGTCAACCTGCTGCTCGGTCGGATCGACCCGGTGGCCTTCGGCCTGCCCATCGACGTGGCCGCCGCCGAACGCCGGTCGGCGGAGGTGCTGGCCGGTCTGGCAGGTACGGAGGAGGAACTGCTCGGGGGCTTCCTGCAGGTCGCCAACGAACGGATGGCGGACGCGATCCGGCGCATCTCCATCTCTCGCGGGTACGACCCGACGGACTACGCCCTCGTCAGTTTTGGCGGCGCCGGCGGTCAGCACGCCTGCGCCATCGCGACCGAGCTGGGCATGCGCACGGTGATCGTGCCGGTCGATACGTCGCTCTTGAGCGCGGTCGGGCTGGGCCACGCGGTGCTGGAGCGATTCGCGCACCGCCAGGTGCTGGAACCCCTGGAGGCCGTTGCGCTGGGACCGCTGGTCGAGGAACTGGAGCAGAGCGCCCTGGCAGCGCTCGTAAGCGAACGGGGCGCCAACCTGGAGGGTGCCGCCGTGCGTCGCCGGATCGTGCGGCTGCGGTTGCAGGGCCAGGAGACGGCGTTGGAAGTCGAGCCGGACTCGGCGGCGGAGTCCCGCTCGACCGGAGCCATCGCGACGCTGTTTGCCGAACGCTATCGGGCGGTCTACGGCTATCCGCCCCCGGAACACCCGATCGAGGTCGAGTCGATTCGGGTGCTGGCGTCCACCGCGCCAACCGCAGGACGCCGGGCGCGGGGTTCCCAGGAGCGAACACGAGAGCCGGGCACCAGGAGCCGCCGGGCCTGGTTCGACGGTTGGAGGGCCACCGAACTCCTGCTTCGGGAAGACCTCGCCCCCGGCTTCGAGCAGACAGGTCCGTGCCTCGTACAGGAGCGCCACAGCATCACGGTGGTCGAGCCGGGCTGGCGTTTGCGTGTCGACGACGCACGTGCGCTGGTCCTGAGCCGGGCCGGGCGCTGACCGGCTGAACTCCCGGCGCGGAATGCCGCATCTGAGGGTCGCCGGCCACGTTCCCGGCGGCTGATTGGCTAGAGTCGCCTGTCGGTGGAAGCGCTTGTCGATGGAAACAAAGAACACGTACCCGCCGTCCGAGACTGTGTGGGGGACCGCGCGACGTACTCGCACGATCAACGTGGCCCCACTGTCACTGCCCTTCGCTTCCATGCTTTCTGCACCTGATTCGGTCCGTCGAGTTCGGGGCCTGGGTTCCGGGCGATCAGGCGCGTTTGCGCTGCTGCCGGCGGCCGTCGCGGTGGCGCTGCTCGGCTGCGCGCATACCAGCGTGCTCGAGCGCATTCCGGATGTGGCGACGCCGCCCGCCGAGTTCGATCGCGGCATCGACGGGGGGACCGTCGTCGAAGCGCCCGGCGCCTGCGGCGCCCTGGGCGACCAGACCCTTCGGGAGCTGCAAGACCGCCTGGCCGGTCAGAGCTTCGATCTTCAGGCGGCCTGGAGCCGGGTCGAGGCCGCCGACGCCCGCGCTCGCGAGAGCGGCGCCTACCTGATGCCGCGTCTCGATGCTTCGCTCACCGGCAACGACCTCACGTTTCCGAGCACCGGGATCGTGAACCAGTTCCTGCTTGCCGGGGCGGCCTGGGACTCGAGCCTGGCGGCCAGCTTCGAGATCGATCTCTGGGGCCGGTTGCGGAATCGGGAAGTGGCGGCCCTGCTCGATGCCGAGGCAAGCGTTCAGGATTTACGTTCGCTGGCCATCAGCCTGTCGTCAGTGCTGGCGGAAGTCTGGTTCGGGATCGTGGCGGAGCGGGAGTTGATCGCTCTCCTCGAGAGCCAGCAGCGGACTTCGGAGCGGTTCCTCGAACTCACGCAGTTGCGGTTCGGCCAGGGACTGGGGCCGGCTCAGGACATCGGTCGCCAGCGCGAGCAGTTGCTGAGCCTGCAGGGCCAGATCGAACTGGCCCGGGGACGGTTGGAGTCGCTGGAGTTCCAGCTCGCGGTGCTCCTGGGCGGCGGGGAGCGCCAGACGCCGGCTGTTTCGGCGGGACTTGGGCCGCTTCTCGAGGCCGCCGACCGGCCCGGGCTCGGATTGCCGGCGGAGCTGCTGGAGCGGCGGCCGGATCTGCAGGCCGCGCGACGCCGGGTGGAGGCCGCCGACCGGCGCGCGGCGGCGGCGGTGAAGGAGTGGTTGCCCTCGCTCACCCTGAATGCTCTCCTGACCGGGCGTGCGCTGGAGGTCGTCGACGTTCTGGATGACCTGGTACGGCAGATCGGCGGTAGCGCGTCGCAGGCTCTCTACGGCGCCGGCGGACGGCGCGCTCGCATTGACCAGGCGTACGCGGCGGCGGAGGAGAGTCTCTACGCGTACGCGCAGTCGGTGGTGGGCGCCGTCGGCGAGGTGCAGACGGCGCTTGCGGAGGGCCGGAGCACTCGCGAGCTCGTGGCGAACCTCCAGGAGCGTCTCGGGGAAGCGCGGCGGGTGCTGTTGCTGACCAGCGAGTCCTATCGCGAGGGCGCCACCGACTACCTGAACGTGTTGACCGCGCTACTCTCGCAACAGGGACTCGAGCAGGCTTTGATCGACGCCCGACGCCAGCAACTTGCCAACAGGCTACAACTCTGCCGAGCGCTCGGTTTCGCGCCGGGGACCTCGATTGACCGGCTGACGGTGCAACTGGCGGCGGGTCCGCAGACCGTCAGCCCGGGAGGAGCACGGTGAAGGGCAACATGATTCGAGCAGGCCTCGTGGCGCTGATTCTCGTGGTCGGCGTGGCCGTCGCGATGCAGATCATGCGGCTGCGGCCGGAGGCGGTGCAGACGCCCCCTGACGACTCGGGCGTTCTGGTCGAAGTCGCGGCGGTGGAGCGCCTTCCCAGGCGCATCGATGTCGAAGCGCAGGGCACGGTGACGCCCGCGCAACGAGTCGTCGTGCAGCCGCAGGTGAGCGGACGCATCGCCGTCGTGGCGCCGGAACTCGCTCCGGGGACCATCCTGCGCGAGGGCGACCTGATCTTCGCGATCGAGGACGCGGACTTCAAGCTCGCGGTCGCACGGGCCACGGCCGCTGTATCCGAATCGGCGGCGCAGTTGGAACTGGAGCAGGGGCGAGGCCGGGTCGCGGAGCGGGAGTGGGAGCTGTTCCAGGACGAACTCGATCCGGAGCAGATGGAGGCGTCGCTGGCGCTGCGGGAACCTCAGCTCCGCTCGCGGTTGTCGGCGGTCCAGACCGCTCGCGCCAACCTCGCGCGGGCTCGGCTCGACCTGGAGCGCACGGTGGTGCGAAGCCCCTTCAATGCCGTCGTCCTCTCCGAGGCGATCGAGGTCGGACAGACGGTGACGCCCCAGAGCCAGACCGTCACGCTGGCGGGCACCGATGCGTTCTGGGTCCAGGCCGCGGTTCGCACCGAGGAACTCGATCAGATCCGGGTCCCCGTCCTTCACGGAGACGCTCAGGGTTCGCGGGCAATGGTACGGCTCGATCCGGAGCAGGGCGATGTCTTGCCGGGGCGCGTCGTCCGACTTCTCAGCGATCTCGACACCGCGGGTCGAATGGCGCGGGTACTGGTGGAGGTCAGGGATCCGCTCGACCTCGAGGCCGGCGGAGGTGCATCCGGGAGGCGAGGACTCCTGCTTCTGGACAGCTACGTGGACCTCTTGATCGAGGGCGCCGTCGTTCGTGAGCTGTTCGAGGTGCCCCGTGACTGGCTGAAGGAGGGGAACCGACTGTGGCTGGACAACGGGGGGCAGCTCGAAATGCGGCCGGTCGAGGTTGCGTGGCGCTTCGAGGACAGCGTCTGCATCGACAACGGCTTGAACGATGGGGAGACAGTCGTGACGAGTCGTCTCGCGACCCCGATCGAAGGGATGAGGCTGCGCCGGGTGGATGTCTCGTCGCCGATGGTCGCGTCGGACTTCCTGTCCGAGGGGAGTCGCTGGGACATTTCGGCGTGGGAGACCGGTGCCCAGGGCGCCGTCGCGCGTTCGGCTCAACCAAGGTTGGCGGCCTCTGCGTCCGAAGGGCGGGCCGAGGCGGCGCCGGAGCCCGCGCCCACTAGCGAGGTGGCCCAATGAGCCTGCTGTCTCACGACCACGGGCCGGTCGACAAGAAGGGTCCGATCGGATGGATGGCCTCCAACCCGGTGGCGGCGAACCTGCTGATGTTCGTCCTGGTGGTTGGCGGGATCATGTTCGCGCTGAACATCAAGCGCGAAGTGTTTCCCGAGATCGAGATGGACATGGTGACCGTCGTCGTCGCCTATCCGGGGGCATCGCCGCAGGAAGTGGAAGAGGGCGCCGTTCTTGCGGTCGAGGAGGAGATCAGCTCGCTCGACGGCATCAAGAAGATCAGCTCGGTCTCCGTCGAAGGGGTCGGCACGGTGATGGCCGAGCTGCTTCAGAGCGCGAACGCCGACCGCACACTGAACGACATCAAGAGCGCTGTGGACCGGATCACGTCCTTTCCGCAGGATGCTGAGCGGCCGGTTATCTCGTTGATCACGAACCGGCGGCAGGTCCTGTCGCTGCTCGTTCACGGCGACGTCGACATCAAGTCCCTCGACCGGCTCGCGGAGGAGATCCGCGCCGAGCTGCTCTCCGACGAGCGGATCACCCTGGTCGAGAAGGCGGGCATTCCGCCGCCCGAGATCAGTGTCGAGGTGTCGTCCGAGAACCTGCGCCGGTATGGCCTCACCCTGCCCCAGATTTCGGCCGCGGTGCGCGCCGCTTCGATCGATCTGCCGGGGGGCTCGGTCAAGACCGAGGGCGGCGAGGTGCTGGTGCGCACCACCGAGCGGCGCGACTACGGAGAGGAGTTCCGGGACATCACGCTGATCGCCCGGGCCGACGGTACCCGTGTGCGTCTTCGTGAGATTGCCGAGGTGATCGACGGCTACCGGGAGACGGACGAGGAGCTCCTGTACAACGGTCAGCAGGCCATCGACCTGCAGGTGTTCCGGGTCGGCGCCGAGGTACCGCTAACCGTCTCGAGCGCGGTATACGACCTGCTGGAGCGCCGCCAGGGCACCCTTCCCGACTCGGTAGGTCTGGCGATTGTCGCCGACGAGTCGGAGGAGTATCGCGACCGCTTGTCGATCCTGGGCAGGAACGGGCTGCTCGGCCTGCTCCTGGTGATCACGGTCCTGGGCATCTTCCTGCGGCCCGCGGTCGCCTTCTGGGTCAGTGCCGGCATCGGCATCGCTTTCTGCGGTTCGTTCTTCCTCATCTCGATGTTCGGCGTGTCGATCAACATGATCTCCCTGTTCGCCTTCATCCTGGTGCTGGGCATCGCGGTGGACGACGCCGTCGTGGTTGGCGAGGCGATCTTCTACCACCGCCGCAGCGACAACCGGCTGGAAGCCGCGATCGTCGGAACCCGGGAAGTCCTGACGCCGGTCACCTTCGCTGTCATCACGACGATCATCGCGTTCATTCCCCTGGCGCTGGTGCCCGGCATCACCGGCAAGTTCTTCCGCAACATCCCGCTGATCGTCATCCCGGTCCTGGTGCTTTCGCTGGTGGAGTCCGTGTTCATCCTGCCCGCGCACCTCCGGCACGTCGGTAGGACAAAGCTGAGGGGGAGGAAGGGGCGGAGGCGTTCGCTCAACCCGTTCAGACGGCTGGGGAGGCTCCAGCTCCGCTTCTCCGAGTGGGTCGAGCGGGTCATTGCCGCGCGCGTGCCGCCGCTGACCCGGCGGTTGGTGCGAGACCGCTACCTGACCGTGGCCGTCCTCTTCGCGGGGCTCATCATGGCTGTCAGTGTGGTCGCGGGCGGACACCTGAAGTTCAACTTCTTCCCCCAGATCGAGGGCGAGTTCGCCAACGGGGTGATCGAGCTTCCCTTCGGCGCGCCGGTGGCGGACACTCGCGAGGTGGTGCGGCTGGTGACCCGCGCCGCGGAAGAGGTCGGCGCCGAACTCGTGGCGGAGGGGCGAATGCGCCCGCGGCGCGACGGCTCGACGCTGGACACCGTCTTCGAGGGAATCAGGGCACGGGTCGGAAGTGCCGACACCGGCTCGTTCGGTCCGGGCGGTGGCATTGCCACGACCGGCGGTCACGTGGCGGTCGTCACGACCTACCTCGTTCCGGACGCCGACCGCGAGTTCGGGTCGGCCGAGTTCACGCGGCGCTGGCGTGAGCGGGTCGGTGACCTCCCCGGCGTGGACCGCCTGTCGTTCGACTACAACGACGGTCCGTCGGCCGGTGCGAAGGTCTCGGTCCAGCTCGAGCACACCCAGACCGCTCCGCTCGAAGCTGCCGCTGCGCGCGTGGCCGCCGGGCTCGCGAACTACGCCGGTGTCTTCGATGTCGATGACGGCTTCAAGGTCGGCAAGCCGCAGCTCGACCTCGAGCTCAAGCCGGCTGCCAAGGGTTTGGGGCTCACCGAGGTCGACCTTGCCGCACAGGTCCGTGGCGCGTTCTTCGGCGCCGAGGCGAGCCGGCAGCAGCGCGGCCGCGACGAGTTGCGGGTATACGTGCGGCTGCCGAAGGAGGAGCGTGACTCGGTCCACGCGATCGAGAACCTGCTCGTCCGCACGCCGGCCGGAGGCGAGATTCCGCTGCACCAGGCCGCCTACGTGAGCGCGGGAACGTCGTTCACCCAGATTCTGCGCGTCGACGGCCGCCGAACCGTGACCGTGACCTCGGACATCGATCCCACGATGACGACCGGCAACGACATCCGCGCCGCGCTGGCGCGCGACATCCTGCCGGACGTGGTGGCCGACACGCCCGGCCTGACGTTCAACTTCAGCGGCGAGCAGGAAGCGCAGGCCGAAGCGGTGGGGTCTCTGACCCAGGGTCTGATCATCGCGATGCTCGCGATGTACTCGTTGATGGCCGTCGCCTTCCGCAGCTACCTGCAGCCGATCGTGATTCTCGCGGCCGTGCCCTTCGGCATGTTCGGGGCCGTGATCGGCCACTTGGTGATGGGCTACGACCTGAGCTTCCTGAGCATCTTCGGTCTGGTGGCGCTGGCCGGCGTGGTGGTCAACGACTCGCTGGTGCTGATCGACGCGGTGAACCAGTTGCGAATGGAAGGCAAGAGCGCCCTGGACGCGGTGATCGGCGGGGTGACCCGGCGCGTGCGGCCGGTCATCCTGACCTCGCTCACCACGTTCTTCGGCCTGATGCCGATCATCCTGGAGCGTTCGAACCAGGCGCAGTGGCTGGTTCCGATGGCACTCAGCCTGGGCTTCGGCGTGCTGTTCGTGACCGGAATCGCCCTGGTTCTCGTTCCGTGCCTGTACATGATGATCGAGGACCTCAAGCACGGTGCGCGCTGGCTGGTGGGGCTGAGCCCGGAGCCGAGCGAACCGGAGCCGGCGCCGCAAGTCGGAGGCGGAGGCAGCTAGAGCCGGCCAGGCACTCTTGTCATGGACGACCTGGTTCGCGCCTGCGAGCGGTTGTGGCCGCGCGGAATCTCGATCTTCCTCTCCCACAAGGCGCGGTTCCGCAATCCGCTGGCGCCGGTTGACCGGCAGGCACTGTCCGACTCGGAGGCGGCGGTGGAGCCCGCTGTCATCGCAGTCGTCGCCGAGGAACTGCCGAGCCGCCTCGACCGGCTTGAGCGCGGCACGTACTTCCCGGTTCCCCTGGCGCGCGCAGTGGCGGCGGGTCGGGCCTTCGATGATGCGCTCATGTCGTTTCACTATCCGCCGATCGCGGTCGACGCCGACCGGCGCTGGGTCTGGAAGGGCCGCCCGGTGGCCGACCGCATCCGCCGGTTCTTCGTGCAACACATCGGGTACGAGCCGGCGCTCGACGTCTACTTCGTGGAGTACCGGGTCAACGACGGCTGGTGGGACAAGTGCTACCTGGAGTGCGCGACGACGCCGCTCGTCGCGGTTCAGATGCGGGAGGACGCCGACGCCGGTGAAGGCGGGGTCATCGCCGACCTGAACAACGGCGAGAGCGACGCCCTCGATCCCGATTCACTCCGCCTCGACGGAGACGAGCGGTTGTTCGCGTCCTCGGTCCGGCATGGCCTGGTCGAGATCGCGGACGCCCCCCGGTTTTCCTTGCTTCGTACCGCGTCCGAGGACTGCCGAACGGTCGAATTCGCCGGGGCCCGCCGAACCCTGCACTGGCCGGCCGCCGACTAGCACTGGTTGCGCCGGTCGCACTGGGTGCGCCGACGTCCCCGTCGGCATCCGGCGCGGAGCGCCGGTCCGGATCCGCTAGCCCTCCACCGGATTCCCGTCCGCGTCGAGGAACCTCATCTCACCTAAGCCCAGCGCTCTGATCTTCTCCTCGATCCGGACGCGGTCGCCGACCACGATCCAGACCAGGTTGTCCGGCTGGAGCACGCGGTCCGCCTCTGCGCTGACGTCAGAGAGGCCTACGCTCCGCACGTTGTCCGCGAAGGTGTCCCAGTAGTCGTCCGGCAGGTTGAAGCGGGTCATCTCGATGAGGCTCGCCATCACCGCGCTGTTCGTTTCCCACCGTCCAGGCAGGGTCAGCGTGTTCTGGTCCGTCACCTTGGCCAGTTCGTCGGCCGTCGGCGGTCGGTTGCCGCCGCTGCGGATGCCGCGGATTTCCTTGTCGATCTCGGCCATCGACTCGGCGGTCCGGTCCGTCTGGACCGGTGCGAAGGCGTAGTAGGGCCGCTGGCCGGCGGCGTCGAGGAGGATCGCCCGGGCGCCGTACGACCAGCCCTTGTCCTCGCGCAGGTTCAGGTTGATCCGCGAGGTGAAGCCGCCGCCCAACATGTCGTTCATCGCTTCGATGTGGAGGTTCCGGGGATCCCCCTTCGGCGGCGCTACCTGGCCGGCGAAGATGATCGACTGCGCGGAATCGGGCCGGTCGATCAGGTAGACGACCGTCTCGGGCTGCGCGGGAACCTCGGCCAGGTTCTTGGCCGGCACGTCGCCCGCCTCCCAGCTCGCGAAGCGGGACTCGATCGCCGGCAGCAGGTCGCCCATCGCGATGTCGCCGACGACGACGAGCGTCGTGTTGTTCGGCTTGAACCAGGTGTCGTGGAAGGAGCTTAGCGAGTCGAGGCTGAGGTCGCTCACCGACTGCTCGGTCCCCGAGCCGGTCAGGGGATTGCTGTAGGCGTGGCCTTCACCGTAGAGGATGCGCGGCAGGACGCGCTGGGCCATGGACACCGGCTGGACCTTCTCGCGACCGATGCCGGCGAGCTGCTGCTGCTTCAGCCGATCGAACTCGGCCTCGGGGAAGGAGGGGTTCAGGACGACGTCGGCGAACAGGTCGAGCGATTCGTCGAGATTCTCTACCAGGGCGCTCATCGAAACGCTCGACGCGTCCAGGTTGGAACCGGCGCCGAGCGTGGCGCCAAGGGTGTCGAGTGCGTCCGAGATTTCGAGCGCGTCGCGGGATGTCGTCCCCTCGTCGAGCATCGCCATCGCCATCCGTGCGGTGCCGGGGAGAGCGAACTGGTCCGAGGCGTAGCCGGCGTCCAGCAGAAGGGTGAAGTTGACGACCGGCACGGCGTCGCGCTGCGCCAGAATCACCTTCAGGCCGTTGCCGAGTTCCGCGGTCTCACGGGCCGGGAAGCTGGCCTGCGGGAACTCGGTGACCTCGGGCGGGCCGGAGGAGCGGTCGACGGGGCTCTCCATCGTCGTGTAGGTGGCGTAGGGCCTGACCTCTACGGTCAGGACGCCGTCGTCGAGCCACTCGACCGCCGCGTTGTGGACGTCGGAGATGGTCGCGGTCAGGAGGTTCTCCTGCTGCCGCAAGTGGCCGTCCGGGCTGCCGAGATAGACCTCGCTCGCGGCGAGCACGTCGGACTTGCCGCCGAAGCCGCCGATGCGTTCGACGCCGCGAACGAAGCTTGCCCGCTGGCTGGCCTGGGCGCGCGCGAGTTCTTCCGCAGTCGGCCCTGAGGCGAGGAAGGCCTGGAGTTCCTCTTCGAGCACCGCTTCCACCTCGGCCAGGTCCTGGCCCGGCTGGGCGGTGGCGAACACAAGGAACATGCTGCCGAACTCGCGGGTCAGGACGAACGCCCCGACATCGGTGGCGATCTGGTCCTCGTAGACCATCCGCCGGTAGAGGCGGGAGCTCTTGCCGACGCTCAGGACGTCGCTGGCCAGGGACAGGTGATCGACGGACTCGTCCTTCACCGTGGCGACGTTCCAGACCTTGTAGACCCGGGCCTGGGGCACCCGGTCCTGGAGGATGATCCGGCTCGGCTCGCTGCGCCGGGCGAGCTGGACGTCGGTCTTGATCAGAGGCGGCCCGGAGGGGATGTGGCCGAAGTACTTCTCGACGCGCGCCTTCACGTCCTCGGCTTCCACGTCGCCGGCGACCACGAGGACCGCGTTCGCCGCGCCGTACCAGGTGTCGAACCACTCGTGCACGTCCGCGAGCGAGGCCGCGTTCAGGTCCTCCATCGAACCGATCGTCGAGTGGTCGTAGGGGTGGCCGTCGGGGTAGGTGTTCTCGAAGATCGTCAGGAAGACCTTGCCGTAGGGCTGGTTCTCGCCCTGTCGCTTCTCGTTCTGGACCACGCCGCGCTGCTCGTCGAGCCGTGCCTGATCGACGGCCGCCCGCATGTGCCCCATCCGATCGGACTCCATCCACAGCGCCATGTCGAGCGCCGTCGTCGGCACGACCTGGAAGTAGTTCGTCCGGTCCTGGTTCGTCGTCCCGTTCATGCCGGTGGCGCCGACCCGGTCGAAGGGCTTGAAGTAGTCGTCGTTGAAGTGCTCGCTGCCGTTGAACATCAGGTGCTCGAACAGGTGTGCGAAGCCGGTCTTGCCGGGCTTCTCGTCTCCGGCGCCGACGTCGTACCAGACATTGACCGCGACGATCGGCGCCTTGTGATCCTCGTGGACGATGAGGCGCAGGCCGTTGTCGAGCACGTACTTCGTGTACGGGATGTCGACGATGTCGGCGGTACCGGCGGACGGACCGTCGCCCGGGCCGGCACAGGCGGCGAGAAGGGCGAGGGCGAGGGTTGCTGGGCCGAGTTGTCGGTTCACGGGTCGTCTCCTGAGTCGAAGGGCCGAAGGATCATACGCGGTGGCCTGGTCGTCCCTCTGCGATGGGAGTTACCACGCGATGCCGTAGTCCTCGCCGAAGTCGCTGGCGCCGCCCCACATGGTCCCGTTCTCGCGGTCGAACCAGATTGCTGTGATCGGTCCGGAGGTCCGGTCCAGCGCGCGCACGCGGTAGCCCATGTCGCGGAGTTCATCTCGTACCCAGGAGGGCACGTCGCTGCGGACGTCGATATCTCCGGGCCGCGACTCGTGGGCGCCGAAGGAACTCTGCATCTGGTGGCTGGTGATGTTCGCCGCCTCGACGGCTTCCTGGACGTTCATGCCGAACTCGACGACGTTCAGGAAGAACTGGAGCAGGTTCTGGTCCTGCGTGTCGCCGCCCTGGACGGCGAAGGACAGGTAGGGGTTTCCGTCCTTGAGCGCCATTCCGGGTGTCAGGGTGGCTCGGGGGCGCTTGCCGGGTTCCGGCAGGTTGTACGGGTTGAGCCCCGGGTCGAGCACGAAGCTCTGCATCCGCTGGCTCATCCCGATGCCGGTGCGCCCCGCGATCACGGCGGGGATCCAGGCGCCGCTGGGGGTGACGGACACGACCCAACCCTCGGCGTCGGCCGCCTGAATCGAGGTCGTGCCCGCGGTGAAAGCCTCTTCGTAGGTCATCCTGGGAAAGGGCTGTCGGCCGGCCGACGCCTGCTGGAAGCCCTGCTCGCCCTCGGCCTTGGCTGCTGGCGGGATCGGCGTCCATTGCTCCAGCAGGTCGAGGAACGGATTCTCCCCCTCCTGGAACCGGTAGGGATCGCCAGGACGCGCGTTCTCGTCGTTGTGTTCCCAGTCGATCGACTCGTAGCGGGCGCGGGCGTAAGTCTTCGACAGCAGGCCTTCCAGCGGCTCTTCGGGCGGGTAGTAGGGGTCGCCGTAGTAGAAGTCGCGGTCGGCGAAGGCGAGGTTCATCGCCTGGTAGAGGGTGTGGATGTACCGGGCCGAGTTGTAGCCCATTGGCCTCAGATCGGCGTTCTCCAGGATGTTCAGTGCCTGGAGCATGACGGGTCCCTGTACCCAGGACGTCAGCTTGTAGACGTCGACGCCGCGGTAGTTCGTGCGCACCGGTTCCTCGATGTGGACCTGCCAGCGGTCGAGGTCGGCCATCGTCACGAGCCCGCCCAGTTCCTCCGACCCACGGACGAACTCCTCGGCGATGTCGCCGCGGTAGAAGCGGTCGTAGGCGGCGGCCAGGGCCTGCTCGCGCGTCTTGCCCTGCTTGAGGGCGGCGGCTTCCGCGTCGACGAGCTTGCGCAAGGTGTCGAGAAGGTCCGGCTGGCGGAAAATCTCGCCGGCGCGCGGGGCGGCGCGTCCGTCGCCTTCTTCAGAGGACGACAGGTGGGGCAGGAAGACCCGCGCCGAATCCGGCCACTCCTGGAGCATCTCCTTGCGTCGCTCCATGTTGTCGGCCTGCGCTCGCTCGATCGGGTAGCCGTCCGCCATCTGGATCGCGGGTTCGAGCACCTCGGCGAGGCTCATCGTTCCGTAGTGGGAGAGCATCACGATCAGGCCGCCCGGGGTGCCCGGCGTCACCGCCGCGAGCGGACCGTACTCCGGGGGATAGACGAAGCCCCGCTCGCGGTAGAAGTCGACCGTGGCGCCGGTAGGGGCCACCCCGAGTGCGTTGATTCCGATCACTTCCCGCGTGTGCGGGTCGAAGATCAAGGCCTGCGTCTCGCCGCCCCAGCCCAGGGTGTCCCACATCGTCGAGGTCGCGGCGAGCATGGCGCACGTCGCGTCGACCGCGTTGCCGCCGCGGCCGAAGATCAGGGCGCCGGCCGTGGCGGCGAGCGGTTTGCCTGTCACCGCCACCCAATGGCGGCCGTGCAGGACCGGTTTGACCGTGCGCTGCGCTTCCGCAGCCGCCACGGCGAGCGCAAGGGCCAAGGCGCTGACGATCAAGATCGGCCGTCTCATTGCCGCGGCAGCATATCGCTGGCGCGTGGGGCTCCCGCGTTCTCTGAGGCGGGACGAACGGCTGGCGGACCGCTGATAGCCTGCCGATCCTTGCCGGGCCGGCGGCTACGCGTGGGTCCGCACCGGATTCAGGAGGGGTTCCAGACATGAAGGCAGCCGTATTCCACGAGGTCGGGCAACCGCTCGAGATCACCGACGTCGTGATCAGCAAACCGGGACCGCACGAGATCCTGATCAGAAGCTCGGTGGTCGGCGTCTGCCACAGCGATCTGCACTTCGTGGACGGGCTGTGGCCGATCCGGACGCCCGCGATCCTTGGCCACGAGGCGGCCGGAATCGTCGAGCAGGTGGGTTCCGAGGTTCGCTACGTCAAGCCGGGCGACCACGTGATCACCTGTCTCTCCGTGTTCTGCGGCTACTGCGAGTACTGCATGAGCGGCGAGCCGACGCTCTGCGACAAGCGGGCTACGCGGCGACCGAGAACGGAGGAGCCGCGACTGGCGCTGCCGGCCAGCAATGGCGGCGGCCCGCGCCCGATCTCGCAGTTCGCGGACCTCGCCTCGTTCGCGGAGCAGATGCTCGTCCACGAGAACGCGGTCGTGAAGGTCCGCGAGGACATGCCGCTCGACCGCGCCGCGGTCATCGGCTGCGCGGTGACGACGGGTGTCGGCGCGGCGTTCCGAACGGCCCAGGTGGAGCCGGGCTCGACGGTCGTGGTGATCGGCTGCGGCGGCATCGGCCTGTCGACGATCAACGGCGCCGACCTCGCCGGCGCGGGACGGGTCATCGCGGTCGACCGGGTGGCTTCGAAGCTGGAACTGGCGAAGCAGTTCGGCGCGACGGACACGGTGGACGCGTCGGCCGGTGACCCGGTGGAGCAGGTGCTTGAGCTGACCGGCGGCGGCGTCCAGTATGCCTTCGAGGCGATCGGCCTCAAGGTGACCGCCGAGCAGGCCTGGGCGATGCTGCGTCCCGGCGGCACCGCGACCGTGATCGGCATGGTGCCGTTTGGCGAGAACATCGAGATTCCCGGTCACGAAATGCTCCAGGCGAAGTGCATCCAGGGCTGCGTGATGGGTTCGAACCGATTCCGGATCGACATGCCGCGACTGGTCGACTTCTACCTGGCGGGCAAGCTGAAGCTCGACGAGCTGATCTCGGACCGCGTCGGCTTCTCTCAGATCAACGAGGCGCTGCAGAACCTGAAGGGCGGCGAGGTGGCGCGGCAGGTCATCGTGTTCGATGCGTAGGAGCATTGGCCGGCGGGGGCGCCGGCGTTCCCGGTATCCGTTCGTCGTAGCGATTGCCGCGCTGTTGGTGAGCGTCGCGCCCGGTGCGGCTGGCGACGTCGGGGAGAAGACGGGGCTGGAAGCCGCGGTCGCGTCGCGGGCCGACCTGCTCTGGGACGCGGCGCGCAAGATCTGGGACTGGGCCGAGCCCGGGTACCAGGAGACGAAGTCCTCGGCCCTGCTTGCCTCGATCGTCGAGGAGGAGGGCTTCAGCGTCGAGCACGGGGTCGCCGGCATCCCGACGAGCTTCGTCGCGTCCTACGGCTCGGGAGGTCCGATCATCGCGATCCTGGCCGAGTTCGACGCCTTGCCGGGGCTGTCCCAGGAAGCGGTTCCCACGCGCTCGCCGCGCGAGGGACCCGACTGGGGCCATGCCTGCGGACACCATCTGTTCGGCGCCGGTTCGGTCGGCGCCGCGCTTGCGGTAGCCGACGGCATCCGTAGCGGCGCGATCCGGGGCACGGTGCGGCTCTTCGGAACGCCCGCCGAGGAGGGTGGCGGCGCCAAGGCATTCATGGCTCGGGCCGGACTGTTCGACGACGTGGATGCCGTCCTCCACTGGCATCCGGGCGACGTGAACTCCGCCGGCGACCCGACGAACCTCGCCCGTGTGGCGGCCAAGTTCCGCTACCGGGGCCGCAGCGCTCACGCTGCCGCGTCGCCCGAGGCGGGCCGGTCCGCACTCGACGCGGTGGCGATCCTCAACTATGGCGCCGAGCTGCTGCGGGAGCACACGCCCGACCGCACGCGCATCCACCACGTGATCACCGCCGGCGGCGACGCCCCGAACGTCGTGCCGGCCTTCGCCGAGGCGTACTACTACGTGCGCCACCCGGACATCGACATCGCGCGCTCCATCTACGACCGGCTGGTCCTCGTGGCCGAGGGCGCCGCCCACGCGACGGAGACCGAACTGGAGATCGAGTTCCTGGGCGGGATCCACAACCTGCTGCCCAACGACACGCTGTCGAAGGTCTCGCTTCGGAACTTCGAGGCCCTGATCGACATGAAGTACAGCGAGGAGGAGCGGGGCTGGGCCCGCAAGCTGCAGGAGTCGCTGCTCAAGCCGCGCCCGCTGTCGTCGGTGTCCGAACTGCGCGACGACACGGGCAACACGACCCTGGGCTCCACGGACGTCGGCGACGTCTCCTGGGTCGCGCCGACCACCGGTATCCGCGCCGCGTGCTGGGTGCCGGGCACACCGGCGCACTCCTGGCAGGCGGTCGCGGCCGGCGGCACGACGATCGGCCGCCAGGGCATGTTGATGGCCGCCCGCGTGCTGGCGGCCACTGCCTGGGACCTGCTGGCCGATCCGTCGATCGTCAAGGCGGCCCGCGAGGAACTCGACCGCCGGCTCGCCGATCGTCCCTACCGCGCGGCTCTGGAAGAGGGCCAGCAGCCGCCCTTGGACTACCGGAAGCCGCCGGGTCGTTAGGGCGGCGGCGGGCGCAGCCTGATGCCCGCATGCAGGCTGACGTCGACCGCCGAGCCGTACTTCGCCGTGTTGTTGCTGAGGCTTACGTAGGCGGCGCGATCGCGTCCGCTTCGGCCCGGCTTGAGGCTGCGCGTCCAGCCGACGTCGATCAGGGTTGACGTGACGCCGAGGATCGAGAGCTTCAACTGCCGGAAGGGGCTCTTCTGGTGTCGGAGTTGCAGGACCAGCGACGTTCTTGGGCCGAGTGGACGTTCGCCGGCGATGGCGGCCGTGACCATGTCCTGCGGCTCCAGTGTCAGCAGCTCGTGGCCGCCGAGCCGGACGAAGCCGGCGTTGCCGTAGAGAGTCCAGCGGCGCCACGGGCGTGACACGAGGTACTGGACTGCCGTGTCCACCGAGCCGGTGCCGTAGAAGTCATTCTCGCTCGCGGTGGGCAGCTTGACCTGCACCTGGACGGCCTGGCGCCATGCCGCCGATCCGGCTGCGAAACTCCACTTGAGAGAGGCAACGGTCTCTCCCAGCCCAGGCCCCGGCTCGTCGAAGCGGATGAACCGCAGGCGGTCACCATAGGTGCCGGGATCGCCGCTGCCGTCGCGGCGGAAGTACAGGCCGTAGTCGTTCTGCAGCGACTGCGGCCGGCCGGACTGGCGGAAGCCGAAGAGGTTGTGAAAGCCCTCGATCACGGGGTCGAGGACGCCGCCGCCGGCATCCACGATCGAGGTCCTGAGTCCCAGTTCGAGTCTCCCGCCGATCCGGCGCCGGGCGTCGACTGTCAACCGGTGGACTTCCGCGTCGGCGAAGTAGATGCCCTCCGGTCCCGGCCAGGGGGCTAGCCGATCGAGTTCCTCGACCGTGACGGGGCCGCGCTCGGGCCGCGCCTCGATGGCTTCGGACACCGCGGGCGACCGCAGCCAGAAGCTGGAAAGCCCCAGCGACGCCGTCACCTGCCACCTTCCAGGCTCGGCCGAACCCTCGGCCGGCGCCTCGACCGGGAGACTCAGAAAGCCGGAGCCGCTTCCCAGCCACGCTTCCGCCACGGGCAGGGGCCCGAATCGCTGCTCTTCGGCTCGGGCGACCCCGGCCATCGTCAGCGCCGCGGCGGCGAGAACGGAAAGGCGGGGCAGCAGGGTTAGTTCGCCGTTGCCGCCTGGATAGCCCGCCAGATGCGCTCAGGCTTGGCCGGCATGTCGACGTTGTCGATGCCGAGCGGCCGCAGCGCGTCGACGATCGCGTTGACGATGCAGGGCGTTGCCCCGATCGTCCCCAGCTCGCCGATGCCCTTGGCGCCGAGCGGGTTGATCGGCGTCGGCGTCACCGTGTTGTCGAGCTCCATGCGCGGAAAGCGCTTCGCCCGAGGCACGGCGTAGTCCATCAGGGTGCCGGAGAGGAGCTGACCGCCTTCGTCGTACTGCACCTCCTCCCACATCGCCTGGCCGATGCCCTGGACCACGCCGCCCAGGCGCTGGCCGTCGGCGAGCATGGGGTTCATCACTTCGCCGAAATCGTCGACCGCCACGTAGCGCTGGATCTCGATCTCACCGCTCTCGGGATCGATCTCTACCTGGCACAGGTGAGCGCCGAACGGGAAGGTCGTCGCCGACGGTTCGAAGCGGGCGACCGCTTCCAGGCCCGGCTCTTCGCCGGGAACGTTGACGTTCCAGAGGTGGGCCATCTCGGCGACCTGCCGGAAGGTCAGCTTGCGGTCCGTGCCGGTGACCGTGAACTCCCCGTCCTCGTACCCGATCTGATCGACGGGTGCGTCGAGGTGGTGCGCGGCGATCCGGGTCGCCTTCGCGTGAACCTTGACCAGCGCCATGTCGAGCGCGGCGCCCCCGACGGCTATGCCGCGACTGCCGAAGGTGCCGACACCGTGCTGGACCTGGTCCGTGTCGCCGTGGACGACGACCACGTCGTCGAGTCCGACGCCGAAGGCGTCCGACACCTGTTGGGCGAAGACCGTCTCCTGGCCCTGTCCGTGCGGAGAGATGCCCGTGTAGACGGTGACGTTACCGCTCGGCTCGACCCTCACGGTGGCGCTTTCCCAAGTGCCCATGCGCTGCTGTGGCGCGGTGCCGGTCGAAGGCCCGAGTCCGCAGACTTCGGTGAAGGTGGCGAGCCCGATTCCGACCAGCCGCCCGTCATCGCGCGCCCGGCGTTGCGCTTCGCGCGCCTCGTCGTAGCCCGCGAGTTCGATCATCCGGTTCAGCGACTTCTCGTAGTCGCCGGTGTCGTAGGTGGCGCCGGAGGGCGTGGTGTGGGGGAATGCGTCCTTGCTGATGAAGTTCCGGCGCCGAACCGCGACCGGGTCGATTCCCGTGGCTGCCGCCACCTCGTCCATCACGCGCTCGATGATGTAGGCGGCCTCGGGGCGCCCGGCACCGCGGTAGGCCTCGGTCGCCATCGTGTTCGTGAACACCGAGGACGTTTCCCAGGCGACCGCCTTGATGTCGTAGCAACCGCAGGACATCGTGTGGGTGGAGAGGGCGATGAAGGGGCCGAAGAAGGAGCGGAAGGCGCCGATGTCGGCGATCGTCTGCCCCTTGAGCGCCAGCACGCGTCCGTCGCTCTGGAAGGCGACGTCGATCTTCTCGACGTGGCCTCGTCCGTGAGTCATGCCGAGCAGGTTCTCGGTCCGCGTCTCCGACCACTTGACCGGCCTCCTCAGGTCGCGGGACACCCAGCACAGCAGCGCGTCCTCGGCGTAGGTCGGGATCTTCGCGCCGAAGCCGCCGCCCACCTCCGGAGCGATGGCGCGAATGCGGATCTCGGGGATCCCCAGGCACATGGCGATCTGCTGCTTGACCGAGTGGGGGGCCTGGTTGGAGGTCCAGATCGTCAGCTTGCCGGGACCTTCCTCCCAGTGGGCGCAGGTGGCGCGCCCTTCCATCGGAAACGGCGCGACCCGTTGGTTCAGCAGCCGGATCGAGAGCGTCTGGTCGGCCTGCTCGAAGAGCTTGTCGGCCTCGGGATTCGGCGCCGGAACCTGGAGGCAGATGTTGCTGTCGAGTTCGTCGTAGACCCTGGGCGCGTCGGGCGCCATCGCCGCCTCGACGTCGACGACGGCTTCCCGGGGTTCGATGTCGACCTCGACCGCGGCGGCGGCGTCGCGCGCCGCATAGGGCGACTCGGCCACGACGACGGCGACCGGGTGGCCGACGTAGAGGACGCGTCCGTCCGCGAGCAGCGGGTGGTCGGGCATGCCGGGTATCGCGACGCCTATCGGGGTGCCCCCGACCTGTCCGTCCATGTCGGCGTAGGTGTAGACGCCGACGACGCCCGGGCGGGCGGCGGCGGCCGTCGTGTCGATCGAACGGATCTCGCCGGCAGCGAAGTCGCTACGGACGAAGGCGGCATAGGTCATGCGCGGCAGCTTGACGTCGTCGGTGTAGGTGGCCAGGCCGCGAATCAACCGCGGGTCCTCGCGCCGCTTGATCGGCTTGCCGATGGAGTTGGGTCGGAACGTGGTCATCAGGCTGCCCCCGCGGCTTCCGCCGCATGCTGTACCGCGTCGACGATCTGCTGGTAGCCGGTGCAGCGGCAGATGTTGCCGTCGATCGCCTCGCGGATCTCAGCCTCGGAGGGGTTCGGGTTGTCGTCCAGCAGTTGCTTCGCCGCCATGATCATTCCGGGGGTGCAGTAGCCGCACTGCAGGCCGTGCTTCTCCCAGAATCCGACCTGCAGCGGGTGCAGGGTGTCGGCGTCCTGAGCCAGGCCCTCGATCGTCGTCACGTCCTGGCCGTCCGCCTGGACCGTGAGGACGGTGCAGCTCTTCACCGCGCGGCCGTTCAGATGCACGGTGCAGGCGCCGCAGAGGGTGCTTTCGCAGCCGACGTGGACGCCCGTAAGGTCGAGTTCCTCGCGCAGGAAGTGGACCAGCAGCGTGCGGGGCTCGACTTGCCGCTCGGTTCTGCTGCCGTTGACGGTGATGGCGACGGGGACGGATCGTGGCATCGGACCTCCTACCAAATCGAGTCGCGGCGTCCGCGCCGCGCTGAGGCACAGGAACAGGGCTTGTTCCGTACACGGATCGGTGTCGTGGCGCGGAAGCGTATCGCAGCGGGGGCTGCTAGGATCGCCTCATTCAACAACGACAAGTTGCCCCCTCAAGCACCCTTTCAAGCTAGGGAGACCGACATGAGAAAGCCTCTCATCGCAATCGCCGTTCTGGTTGGGCTCGTAGCCGCGGCGCCTGCCGCCGTTGCCGCCGAAGGCGAGATCAAGAGAACCGCCAGCGGCAAGCCGGACTTCACCGGCGTGTACGACATCTCGAGCATCACGCCGTTCTCGAGACCCAAGGATTTCGGAGAGAAGCTGACCCTCACGCCCGAAGAGGCGCAGGCGCTGGCGAAGCGCCGGGCCGACACGAACGCGGCCCAGGACGCGCCGAGCGACCCGGAGCGCGCGGCGCCGGAGGAGGGCGGCAACGTCGGCGCCTACAACAACTTCTGGTTCGAGTGGGGCAGCCAGAACTTCATGATCGACGGCAAGTACCGCACCTCCGTGCTGACCGATCCGCCGAACGGACAGATGCCGGCGATGACGGAAGAAGGCAAGAAGCGGGCCGCCGCGGCGCCGAAGTTCGCCTGGCCCAACAGGGGCTATGCCTGGTGGCTCGAGTCGGGCGACATCCCGTACGACGGTCCGGAGACGAACATCGTCGGCGTGCGCTGCATGTACCAGCCGACCGCCTCCGTCGCGATCCGTCCGTTGCCCTACAACAACGTGAAGACGATCGTGCAGACCGAAGACCACTTCATGATCAACATCGAGTGGATGCACTGGACGCGGGTCGTCCGCATCGGCGGCGAGCACGTGCCGGCGGACTACACCTCGCTGAGCGGCGACTCGATCGGCTGGTGGGAAGGCGACACGCTGGTCGTCGAGACGACGAACTTCCGCGACATGCCCGACCTGCGCGGCGAAGGCGTGCGCGTGGTCGAGCGGTTCAGCCCCGGCGACGCGAACAGCCTGATCTACAGCTTCACGGTCGAGAACCCCGAGTACGAGGCGCCGTACAGCGGTGAGCTGCCGTGGCCGAAGACGACCGGCAAGAGCTACGAGTACGCCTGCCATGAAGGCAACTACGCGATGGGCAACACGCTGCGCGGCGCGCGGCTGCTCGAATCGGAGTTCAAGAAGGGCCAGTCGAGCTCCGGACAGGAGTAGATCCGGCAGTTGGGTTCGCGACCGCGCTCTGGAACTGGGTGCGCCGGCGTCCCCGCCGGCTTCTGAGGCAAGGCGCGCCGCGAAGCGGCGACGATTCTGCGGCGCTAGACGGCCCGAACCTGCCGGTTCACCCGGCCGATGATTCGGGGCAGGGCCTCGTGGGCCTCCGGCGGCACCCGGAAGGTCGTCATCCAGGACAGCGCGGCGAGATCCGGGAGATCGACGGCGGTCCGGCCGGCCAGGAGCGCCGCGCCGCGGAGGATCTTGATCGCCTTGACCAGGAAGGTGCGGTCGGTGAGCAGCGAGTTCGTCTCGTTGCAGTCGAACTCGAGCACGAGGGTCCGCAGGATGTCGAGCAGCGCGGCCCGCACGACGGGCCCCACTTCGACCTCGTACATGCGCTGGTTGAGGGCATCGAGCGTGGCGCGGTCGGTGACCGCCTCGGGGTCGGGCTGCTCGACGACCGAGCCGGCGGCGAAACGGTCGATCAGGGTCCGGGCGTCCTCGGCGCCGCTCTGGATCAGGCCGGAGACCCGCAACTGGAGGGCGAAACGATCCAGGTTCGCGGGGTCGAGCGGCTCGTTGTAGTACTCGTCGTCCATCGGGTTGCCGGTCGCGATGGCGGCCATCAGCGGAATCGGCTCGGCGCCGAATCGGCGCTCGTTCAGGATGCGGAGCAGGACGTTCAGCGCTTCGCCCGGAGCGCGGGAGATGTCGTCGAGGACGGCGATCTCGGCGGTCAGCAGGCCCCCCGGTTCGATCCGCTGGTGGATTCGCTCCGCTTCGCCGTTGTCGGCCGAATCGGCGGCCTCCGTCTTCACCTTCCGCCGTTCCAGGACGATGTCCCCGACGAGTTCGGCCAGCCGCGTGTCGCGATGCAACTGGTAGAAGAAGAAGTCGAGTTCGGAACCCTTGGCGGCGACCTCGGCCAGCCGCGTCTTGGCAGTGCCAGGCGGCCCCTCGACGTAGATGTGTTCCCTGGTGACAAGGGCCAGCAGCAGGGCCGTCTTCACCTCGTCGTGGCCGACGACGTGGTGATCGAGCAGGTCGCGCAGAGGGGTCAGGTCGCTCATGGGACGCGCGACTCTATCGCTCCTCGAGCCGGAGACCGCCGCCGGTCAGTGGACGGCCGCAGAAGCGCAATCCGCCGGTTTCGGCCGAAATGTCATCGAGCACGGGCGGGCAGTCGCCGTTGCCCAGAAACACGGTGTGGAGAGCAACGCCGAGCCGGCGCGCCAACTGCCGCTCGCGCCGCACGGACGTGTCGCCGATGATCGGCAGCCCGTCGGTCAGGAGGACGACGTGCCGGTTGCGGCCGGAACCGCCTCGCAGCCCTTCCAGGGCGGTGCGGAGCGGCGCCTCGTAGTTCGTCTGGCCGACCGCCTTGGCCTGACCGGCCTGCTCGGCGAGCCGGGAGTAGGAGCGGTGCAGCAGGCGCCCACCGACGTGGTGGGGCAGGGCGCGGTGATGGAACTCGACATAGCCCACCCGCATCCTGCGACGCGCCGCGACCCGGAGGATGCCGAGCACGACCTGACTCGACCACACCGTCAGACGGCCCGCCATCGACGCGGAGATATCCCGCAGCACGGCGACCGCGCCGCCGGCGCTCCTGCGCTTGCGCTCGAAGGTGCGCGGCGCGCCGGGAAGACGGCCCTCGGTGAACAGCAGGGCTTCGATCACGTCGGCGTCGATCAGCTCGTCCAGGTCGCGCAGCGGACGGTAGCCGCGAGGCTGGCCGCCCGGGTCGGTGTCCGGGTCGATTCGCCCGCGCTCGATGCGGCCGACCAGGGCCCGCAGTAGAGGGTCGACCTGGGCCGGCGGGGGCGGTTGGCCGAACAGGGCGGGCGGGGCCGGCAGGTCGGCCTGATCGTCGATCCAGGAGTCGGAGGCCTGGGAGACCGCCGCCCCCGGATCGGAATCGTCGTCGCCCTGGTTCTGCGCGCCGGGCATCTGAGCTCCGGCCTCGGCCATCGTCACGTTTGGCGGGTCGCCGAGCAGCTCCTCCAGGATGTGATCGAAGTCCTCCTGCACCTCGTCGGGCAGGCGGTGGGCGACCATGTAGCGGATCGCGCCGAGATCCCGCGGAGCCGCGGCCGGTGCGCCGCGGAGAAATGCGTGCGCACGGACCAGCCGCAGCGCGGCCGAGCTGAAGGAGCGGTCGGACATCAGACGGTCACCCGATGCCGACTGGTCGGCGCTGCGCTGGCGGAGCCGATCGAGCAGGCGGTGATAGGCGTCGAGCGTGCGCGGCTCGATCCTGAGGGCCGCCGCGGCTCGCTGGGCGGCCTTGCGGATGGGGGTGCTCATGACCGGTGCGTTTAGCGCGGTGTGTCCCTCGGGGAACTCACGGGTGGCGCCTTTGCCCGACCGGTCGATGGCGGGTGCGGGTCGCCGAGCCGATGTCCGCGCGAGCAGGACGGCGGCTTCATCGAAGAGTTCCCCGGTGAGCAGACCGGTCAGGCGAAGCTGGACCGCGAAACGGTCGAGCTGCCCGGGCTCCAGCGGGTCGATCGGGGCTTCCACCTGCTCCAGCGGGCCGGTGGCCACCGCCGACTCGAGGGGCAGGGCCTGTCCCAGGGCGTGCCGTTCCGCGAGGATCCTCAACAGGGGTCCCAAGGCCTCCCCCGGGGACCGGGGCAGGTCCTCGAGCAGCGCGACCTCGGCCTGGAGCAGGGGGCCCGGGATCAACTCCCGGCGCAGGCGCTCGTGGCCGCGGTGTCGGTGCCGGCTCAGCAGCACGTCGCCAAGCAGGTCCGTCTCGCGGATGTCGCGATGAAACACCAGCGTGTGAGTGTGGGCGCCCGACAGCGCGGCCAAGGCTGCGGCCAACTCCGACTTGCCGCATCCGGGCGGACCCTCCAGGTAGGCATGCTGTTCGGCCAGCAGCGCCAGGGTCAGCCCGGTCGCCGCGTCGTCCTGGCCGACCAGGACCCGTCCCAGCGCCGTGCGCAGCTCGACGAAGGCGGCAGACAGTTCCGCCGTGCGGCGGTCCGGGGCAGGCAGAGTCACGACGGCAGCATGCTACTTGTGCGGACCGGCGGCCGCACGGTCCACTGCGCAGCTCCGTCAACTGGCACGGTCTGTGCTTGGAGATGTGGGAAGAAGTGGAGGGGGCACGTTCCTCCGGGTCGCGATGAGGCAGATCGACAACCGAAGCCGTGCCTTGACCACACACTGAGACATCAGGATTCCTGGATGAACTACGTGAGGCGAGCGGTTGGTAGGATGGTGGGAGCGTCGTTCCCGGGTCGTCAGCCGTGGCTCGCAGCCAGGCAGTCAGAACATAGGAGGTTCGAAGCGTGACAAGAATCGCGACGGTTGGACGACGATGGGGGCTTGCAGTCGCCCTGGTCGGCGGAGCTTTGTTCTCGGGCGATCACGGCTTGGCGGTTGCGTCGGATGGAACCGCCGGCGCCGCAGCGGCGGTGCGGAATGGCGCGGTCGACGACGAGAAGAAGAGCAAGGCGGAGAGAAAGGCGGCGAAGAAGAAGGCGGCGCGCGAAGCGAAGGAGCAGAAGCGGCTGGAGAAGCAGCGGCGGCAGCGGGGCAAGACGGTGCGGGCGGTCGTCGTGCCGTCGACGCCTGCCGCGGCACCGTCGGTGACTCACGAGCCGGCCGCCGAACTCGCTCCGGCCGCTGAGCCGGTGTCCGCGCCGGCGCCGGAAGCCGCCGCGGCGCCGAGGGCGACCGCGAAGATCGACGCCGAGCCGAAGACCGAACCGGCCGCAACGGTCCTGAGGGAACCGGCATCTGAACCCGCGCCGGCGACGACCGGTCGCCGGCCGCGCGCGGCGGACCGCACTCCGAGCTCGGTCACGACAGTGAATCGCGCCGCGGGGACGGCTCCCGCGGACGTCAGCCTGAACGAGCGCATCCGAGTGGCCGAAGTGTTGCTGGATGTCCTCGTGACCGACAGGAAGGGCAACGTGATCGAGGGCCTGGGGGCTGAGGACTTCGTCGTCCTCCACGACGGCAAGGAGCAGGAAGTCACGAGCGCTTCCTTCTACGGCGGGCCGAGCGAGTTGTCGGCCACCGGCGAGGGGGGAACGACCCGGACCGACCGGTACTTCATCCTCATGTTCCACGACCAGCGGATGCAGGCGCCCCAACTGGCGGCGCCCCAGATGGACAATGCGCGCTGGCTCAAGCGGTGGATCGAGGAGGAACTCCAGCCGAACGATCAGGTGGCCGTGTTCGCGTACCAGGCGCGGCTCAAGGTCTACCTCGACTTCAGCCGCGACCGCGACGAGATCCTCGCGGCGGTGGATGCCGCCGCCCGGGGCAAGAGGGACCTCGAGCCCTGGACGACGCGCTCGGAGCCCGAGTTCGACCCGAACTCGCCGTCGCTGGTGGTGAACCTGCCGAAGGGCAAGGAACTGGCGCGGCGGAGCCGCAAGCTCCAGGAGGCGCTCGAACTGCTCGGCGAGGCCTCCTCGGGAGTCGCCGGCCGCAAGAATCTCGTCATGTTCAGTCTCGGCTTCGGCGACATCGGGCAGTTCGGCGCCTATACGCCCGACGCGCGCTACTACCCGCCGATGCGTGAGGCGCTGAATGCCGGCAACGTGGCGGTCTACACGATCGACACGATGGGCAGCTCCCGTCGCTCGATCGCGTCCGCATCGCTCAACGACTCGCTGAGCCTGATCTCGAACGACACCGGCGGCCACTACTACGCGAACTTCACGAACATCCTGACGCCGATGCGCCAGGTCGCCGAGGAGAACCAGGGCTACTACCTCGTGAGTTTCCGCTCCGAGTACGAAGCCGGCACACAGGGCTACCGTGGCATCAAGGTCAAGATCCGCGAGGGCAAGTACAAGGTGCGGTCCCGCACTGGTTTCCGCTACGGCGAAGCGTCGGGTCCGTAGCGAGGTGCCGCCGGCACCGGGACCGGCGGGACGGCTCCCAGGTGCCGTGCCGGCCGTGTAGTCTGCGCCGACTGCAAGCCACACGACCAACGGAACAGATGAGGACTCCTGGATGATCTCCGCCGACGCGCGTTACGAGAAGAAGCGGATCGAGGTTCATGGCCATGAGATGGCCTATGTCGATCATGGCGAGGGCGATGCGATCGTCTTTCTGCATGGCAATCCGACTTCGTCCTACCTGTGGCGCAATGTGATGCCGCACCTGGAGGGCCGGGGTCGGCTCGTGGCGCCGGACCTGATCGGGATGGGCGATTCGGCGAAGTTGCCGGATAGCGGGCCGGATCGGTACCGGTTCGTGGAGCACCGGCACTACCTCGACGGGCTGCTCGAGGCGATCGGGGTGGATTCGAACGTCGTCTTCGTGATCCACGACTGGGGTTCCGCGCTCGGTTTCGACTGGGCGAACCGGCACCGCGATGCGGTGCGCGGTCTGGCCTACATGGAGGCGATCGTGAGTCCCGTCCCGACCTGGGACGCGTGGCCCGAGGCTGCGAGAGGCGTGTTCCAGGGGTTCCGCTCGCCGGCTGGCGAGGGGATGGTGCTGGCGAAGAACGTCTTCGTGGAGCGCGTGCTGCCGGGCTCCGTGCTGCGAGAGATGACGGAGGAGGAGATGGCGGTCTACCGGCGGCCGTTCGGGGACGAGGGCGAATCGCGCCGGCCGACGCTGACCTGGCCGCGCCAGATCCCGATCGCCGGCGAGCCGGAGGACGTGGTGGAGATCGTTCAGTCCTACGCGGACTGGCTGAAGGACTCCGACGTGCCCAAGCTGTTCGTCAACGCGAAGCCCGGCGCGATCCTCACTGGCGCGATGAGGGAGATCTGCCGGACCTGGCCGAACCAGACGGAAGTGACGGTCAAGGGCACCCACTTCATCCAGGAGGATTCCCCGGACGAAATCGGTTCCGCGATTTCGGAATGGTTGCCGTCGTAGCTGACGTTGTTCTCCCCGACACCCAGATTCGCATCTGACGCCTGAGGATTCAGGCACGGGGAGGAGGCTCACATGCTGCGCCAGCCGTCTTGGGAAAGCGGTTGCCGTCGCTTCGATTTGCCAGCGATCGTCGTGCTGTGCGCCATGGCGGTGCTGGCCGCGGTTCCCGGAACGCTCTGGGCCCAGGAATCCGGCGACGGGCCGCGCTTGGAGAGGTTGGAGCGGCTCGACCTGCCGGACGACATCGCTCGGGCGAGCGACGTCCGCTGGCTGGAGGACGGTGAGTTTCTTCTCGGGGTGATCGGACGGGGCGTCTACTCCTGGAGTATCGGTGACGAGGCGGGCCAACTTCGGGTGGCCCTCGAGGAGCCCGAGGCCGAGACCTACGAGATCGGCGATCGGACCGTTGTCAATCTCACTCAGTACGAACGGGACTACGGGCGGCTTGCCGTCTCACCGGACGGAATTGCGTTCACTGATCTGTTCTCCGGCATCCACCTGGCGACCGAGGATGGGGTCGACTCACTGGCGGACCTGGAGCACGTTGGCGACCTCGACCGGCGAGGTTCGCTGACCGCGGCGGTCGGTCTCGTCCGCAGGGACACGGATGGCTGGGCTGACCACGCCGCCTGGTTGATCCGCGACGGCGAGCCCGCGGCTCGCGGGCTGATGCCGACCAGGGACGGCGGACACGGCCTGGAGTGGTGCAACGACGCGGAACTCTCGGTGATCCGCTTCGTTTCGGAGGATCGCTTGCTCGTGATTCCGGGAGCGGAACCCGGGGTCTTCGTCTACGACCGCGAGGGCGTGTTTCGCGACAGCCTGGACGCGGAGACGTTCTTCGCCGAGGGCGGTTGCGACATCGAGGCCGACGAGTGGGGGCGGTCGCCCCTCTCGGATGCGTACGCTCGGGCCGACTGGTTGGGCCCGCGCCGCATCATCGACGAAGTCGTGGCCGACGGAGAAGGCAACGTGTACTTCTTCGTTCGGTATGCGACAGACGACCATTCCGGGGGGCTGGCGGATAGCCGGCAGAACCTCACCCTGGATGCGATCCCGCTTCTAGGCGTCGGCGCAGGCTGGCTGACTCAGCAGCCGCCTGATCTCAACGGACCGCGTCGACAGGAGCCGGAGGAAGCCGACAAGCAGCCTGGGCGGACCGTGACCTCGACGGTTGGCGTACGGGGCGGGTCCGTCAGTGACTCCATCGCCGCCTCGGTGCCTCCGCCCACGGGAAGGGTGTGCTGGGACCTGGTCCACGCCCGCGTGGACGATCTCCGTGCCGTGACCAGGCGGTCGTGCGTGGTCGAGTCGGAATTCGCCGACACACGTTTGCGCGCCGATCTGCGCGGCGACCGTGCGGTGATCCTGCTTCGCGGCGGTGCCCTCCGGGGTGGGGACGTCCGCTCCGCGGAGGCGTTCGAAGCCCGCGTTCGTCCACCGGCCGGGGCGGACGGCTAGGCCGGTGCGATCTTCCATAACCGTTCTCTGGTTGGTGGTCGGGGCGGTTGCAGCCCCGGCGTTGGCGCAGGACGAATCGGCGCCGGCCGCCCCGTTCCAGTTCGTATGCCTCAAGGAGAGCGAAACCGCCGTCCTCAACGGGATCGCCGTGCCTGTCGACGAGACGTGGGAACGACGGGACGATGTCCAGGCAGGACGTGCACCGGCCGAGTGCTGGGCCTGGAGCGACTCCTGTCCACCGCTGCTTCTCGAGCCCGGACAGAACGCGGCTGCCGCCTGCCGCTCCGCCGGTGCTTCGTTCAGGCCGCTGCCCGTCCGCATGCTGGACCCCGAAGCGCCGAACTGGGACGCGGATCTGGTGGACGGGGCGGCAGCCCGAGTCCCAGCCGAGTTCAGCGTGACCGCGGCGCCGGCGCCCATGTGGCGGCAGGTGCCACGAAACCTGCTGCCGACGACGACCGTTGCATCCACGTCGCTCTCCCTGCCCCGGAATGACGAAACATGGCGCCTCCAGGCGCTCCGCGAAGGCTTCGCCTCGACCTGGCGAGAGGTGGCCCCTGAAGAGGGATCGGCGGAACTCGTTTTGCAGCAGGCGGTGGATCTCACCGTGCACGTGACCGCCGACGGCGCGCCCCTTGCCGGCGCGCGAGTGGACCTGCTGCGGGTGGGTTCGGGGACGGCCTCCGTACACCCCGAGGCTCTGGGCTTTGGGATCTCGGACGCTGATGGCAAGGTGAGTTTGACTGTGTCCGAGCGTGAGCGCGCCGCGGTCCTCGTCTTCCACGTTGCCCGGACCGCGGCGGCGTTCGAGCGTCTCGCCGCGGCGCCGCCGGTGGTCGAGCTCGGTCCGGGCCTTGCCGTCACCGGTCGGACCGTCGACCTGGAAGGACGGCCCGTAGCCGGAGTGCGGCTGCTGGGTCTGTCGTGGGTGGAGCACGAGCTTCCAGTGATCAGGCGCCACCTGGGGCTCTCCGGCCCCGACGGCCGGTTCTCGCTCACCGGCTTCACGAAGGGCGCCGCGTCTCTGCGAACCGACGGCGGCGAACTGGAGTACTCCGAGGCGTTCGATCTGGAGGGTTCCCTGGACCTTGGGTCGATCGTGCTGGCGGCGGCCGAGACCTACTGGATTCAGGTCGTCGATGCCAGCCGCGGAACGCCCATACCCGGCGCACAGGCGTCGTCCGAGGCCGGGGAGCAATCCACGACCGACCGGGAGGGAATTGCGCAGGTGTCGCCCCGGTTCGGCCGCAGCCTCATGGTCTCCGCGAAGGGGTACCTGATGGCGCGGTTCGAAATCGGCGGCGGCGGCACCACGACTGCGAAACTCCAGATACCTGGCCTGGCGACCCTCCCCGTCGATGTGGGGGGCGGCGCCGGCGCGACGGCTGAAGAACCCCTGGTGCTCCGGCTGGAGCCGGCCTTCACGGTCGAGGGCGTGTTCATGGCGGCCGATGGCGTAACTCCGGCCGCCGCCGGGCATCTGAATGCCGCTCGCGACATGGCGAACGGGAGCGCGACCAGGCACAGAACGATCGCCGCGGATGGTTCCTTCTACATCGAGCTCGAGCCGGGCGCCTACACCCTGGAACTGACGGCTACGAATGCCGGGCGGACGGTGCTCAGCGTCCAGGGCTCGGCCGGGCACGCGCGCGACCTGGGAGTCATCGTGGCCCCGGCGTCGGCCTGGGTCTCCGGCACCGTGGTGAACCCCGAGTACGCGCCGGTGTTCGAAGCCTCGGTGTCCTACACGCGACTGTCCGAGTACGGCCGGTCGATGACCCGGGCAATGGGCCAGGTCGCCACAGTCACCACGGATGTCGATGGCGCATTTGAACTCCACGGTCTTGAGGTGGGAACATCGACACTCCGGGTGGAAGCCGAAGGGTTCGCGCCGCTCGAGTTCGAAGTCGAAGCGAGCGCGGTCGAGTGGGTCGATGCGGGATTGGTGGAACTCTCGCGAGGCCGCCGCATCACGGTGCGTTCGGATGTCGAGCGCGGGCAGGTCCTGCTTGACCCCGGCGGCCGAAGCCGGCCGCGGGATCTGATCACGGGCGATCTTGAGGAGGGCCTGGCGCTGCTCGATGCAGTGCCGGAGGGCGCTTTCGTTGTCCGTGTCTCCGAGAATGGCGTGGCGGTCTGCGAGAAGGAGGTGGAGGAGGCCACCGGCGACGATGTCGTCACCTGCGATCGCAGCACGGTTACGGTCATCGGCCGCGTGACGCTGGCCGGTCAGCCTGGTGCCGGCGATCTGTTCTGGGATGCGAAGGAGAACAGCCGCTACGGGGGAGGCTTCATCACAACAATCTCCGGCGGTCTCACCAGGACGCGGGAAGTAGGGCCCAGCCGACGGCAGAACCTGCAGGCCTCCGTCGACCTCGACGGCAACTACCGCCTCGAGGCAGTGCTGCCCGGCGACTGGAACGTCCGTTGGTCGCCGCCTGATGGCGGCCAGCCGGAGAGCCGCGAAGTGACCGTTCCGGAGGCTCCGGGCGAAGAAGTCACCCTGAACTTCGATTACGGCGGCGTGTCGATCGAAGGCGTCGTGACGGATCCGGATGGCCAGCCGGTCCACTTCGCGACGGTCGATATCTTTCCCCAGCGCTCGGCGGTCATCTCAGATCCGAACGGCCGATTCCAGGTCCTGGGGCTGGCGCCGGGCGGCTACCAGTTGCGGGCGCGGTTCCGGCACCAGCGGTCCGATCTCGTCGACGTCGAACTGCGGGACTTCAGCGACCGTCAGACGGTGCAGCTCCAACTTCGCGACGATCCGTCCAACGACGAAATCACCGTTCACATACGCGGTGGCGGCAGCGGGTTGTGCTTCATCGAGATGGAAGCGTCCGGACAACGTGTGACCCGGATCGATGGCGGCGTCGCGAGCACGAAACTCACTCCGCCGCTCACCGACCGCGTGCGCGTCGCTTGCCAGGCAGACGGACGCTGGGTTCTCACCGGTTGGCAGGACCTGGAGAGCGCGCTGGAGCGGGGCGTCGAGGTCGACCCCTTCGAGTCGAGCTCCTCGATCGTCCTGGAAGGCGACCCGTCAACCGTCGCGGTGCAGGTCACCGGCCCCGGAGGCTGGGACCTCGGAAAGCTGCGGCTCTGGTTCGGCGGCGCCTCGGCCTTCGCCGTCGGCGACACGATCTCGAACCTGCCGGTCGGCGAGTACACGCTGCGTTGGGGGAATCAGGTGCGCACCGTGTGGACCGAGAGACGGCGTGCCGTCGAGGTCGAGGTCGATGGCCGATGACGCTCCTCGCCTGCTCGGAAGGGCCGCCGTTGCGTTGTTCACGGTCCTCTGCCTTTCAGCGGTTCCTGCTGTCGGGCAGGAGGAAGCAGTTGCAGGCGGCGAGGCCATGCGGTTCGTCTGTCTGGACGAGAACCGGCGGGCGTTTGCGTCCGAAGCAACGCCGGGTGGGCCGGACGGCTTGGATCGCATCCGGGGCGGGGCCCTGAGGGGTGGGGACGTTCGGTCGCGCAAGGCCTTAGCGCGCCTTCTGCCGCTGCTTGGCGCGGAGGACTAGGAGGAATGCGGTTTTCAGCCTTTGCTGCTTCGTTGGTGGTCGCGGCGGTTGCCGTCCCGGTTGCGGGACAGGACGACGCGGTGGCGGACGCTCCGTTCCAGTTCGTATGCCGCGTTGAGAGTGAACCTGCTCTCGTCAACGGGATAGCGGTGCCGGCCGACGACACCTGGGAACGGCAGGACGACATCCAGGCAGGCCGCGCGCCGGCCGAGTGCTGGGCCTGGAGCGACTCCTGCCCACCGCTGTTTCTCGAGCCCGGACAGAACGCGGCTGCCGCCTGCCGCGCCGGCAGTGATTCGTTCAAGCCGTTGACCGTCCGCGTGCTGGACCCGGAAGCGCCGAACGCGGCTCCGGTGGACGGGGCGGCACCTCTAGCCGAGTACAGCGTGACCGCGGCGCCCGCGGCGATGTGGCGGCAGGTGCCACGACATCTGCTGCCGACGACGACCTTCGCATCGGGGTCGCTCTCCCTCCCGCGCAGCGACGAAACATGGCGCCACCAGGCGGTGCACGAAGGCCTTGCCTCGACCTGGCGGGATGTGGCCCGTGAAGAGGGGTCGGTGGAACTCGTGTTGCAGCGGGCGGTGGATCTCACCGTGCAGGTGACCGCTGGCGGCGCGCCCCTTGCCGGCGCGCGAATGAACCTGGTGCGGGTAGGCTCGGGGATGGCCGCTATACAACCCGAGCCTCTGGGCTTCGAGATGTCGGACGCTGACGGCAAAGTGAATCTGACCGTGTCCGCGCGGGAGCGCGCCGCGGTCCTGGTCTCCCACATCGCTCGGACCGCTACGGCGTTTGAGCGCTACGCCGAAGCGCCGCCGGTTGTCGAACTCGGTCCAGGCTTCGCTGTCACGGGTCGGACCGTCGATCCGGAAGGACGGCCCATGGCTGGGGTGCGGCTGCTGGGGTTGTCGTGGCTGGAGCATGAGCTTGCGGTAATGCGGCGCCACTTGGGAATCTCCGGCCCAGACGGCCGGTTCTCGCTCACCGGTTTCGGGAAGGGTGCTGTGTCCCTGCGAACCGACGGCGGCGACCTCGAGTACTCGGAGAGGTTCGATCTGGAGGAATCCCTGGACCTTGGGTCAATTGTGTTGACGGCGGCAGAGACCTATTGGATCCAGGTTCTCGATGCCAGCCGCGGAACGCCGATACCCGGCGCACGCGCATCGTCCGAGGCCGGGGAGCAAACCACGACCGACCGGGAGGGAATCGCTCTGGTGTCGCCGCGGTTCGACCGCACCCTCATGATCAGCGCGAAGGGGTACCGGCCGGCGCGATTCGAGATCGGCGGCGGCGGCACGACGGCCAAAGAACGCTCGATACCCGGCCTGCCAACCCTCCCCGTGGATGTGGCCGGCGGCGCCGGCGTCACGGCTGAAGAACCCCTCGTGCTTCGGCTGGATCCGGCCTTCATGGTCGAGGGCGTGTACATGGCCGCGGACGGTGTGACTCCTGTCGCCTCGGGGCGCCTGGTGGCCGCTCGCGACATGGCGAACGGTCAAACGACCAGTCATAGAACGATCGCCGCGGATGGTTCCTTCTCTGTCGACCTCGAACCGGGGTCTTACACCCTGGAACTGTCGGGCACCAATGCCGCCCGTACGGTGCTCGACGTCCGGGGATCGGCGGGCGACGTCCGCGACCTGGGCGTCATCTCGGCCCCTACGTCCGCCTGGGTCTCCGGAACCGTGGTGAACCCGGAGTACGCGCCGGTGTTCGAGGCCTCCGTGTCCTACACGCCACCGTCGGAGTACGGTCAGTTGATGGCGTGGGCCATGGGTCGGGAAGCCACGGTGGCGACGAACCTCGACGGTTACTTTGAACTCCACGGTCTCGAGTTGGGGAGTTCGACGTTGCGCGTTGAGGCGGACGGATTCGCGCCGCTCGAGTTCCAGGTCGAAGCGAACGCGATCGAGTGGATCGATGCGGGATTCGTGGAACTCTCGCGGGGTCGCCGGATCACGGTGCGTTCGGATGTGGGCCGCGGGCAGGTTCTGCTTGACCCTGGTGGCCGAGGCCTGCCGCGCGATCTGATCACGGGCGATCTGGAGGACGGCCTAGCGGTCGTCGATCGCGTGCCGGAGGGCGCCCTTGTTGTCCGTGTGTCCGAGAATGGCGTGGCGGCTTGCGAGAAGGAGGTGGCGGAGGCAAGCGGCGACGATGTCGTCACCTGCGATCGCAGCACGGTAACGGTCACCGGCCGCGTGACACTGGCCGGTCAGCCTGGGGCCGGAGAACTGTTCTGGGCGGCCAAGGAGAACGTCCGTCACGGGGGAGGCTTCATCAGGTCCGGCTTTGGTCCGCTTGCGAGGACGCGGGAGGTCGGGCCCAGCCGGTCGCAGAACCTGCAGGTCTCCGTTGAACTCGACGGCAACTACCGCCTCGAGGCGGTACTCCCCGGCGAGTGGACGGTTCGGTGGTCGCCGCCCGATGGCGGCCAGCCGGAGAGCCGCGAAGTGACCGTGCCGGAGGCTCCGGGCGAAGAAGTCACGCTGAACTTCGACTACGGCGGCGTGTCGATCGAAGGCGTCGTGACGGATCCGGAGGGCGAGCCGGTCCATTTCGCGACGGTCGATGTCTTTCCCCAGCGCTCGGCGGTCATCTCGGATCCGAACGGGCGATACCAGGTCCTGGGGCTGGCGCCGGGCGCCTACCAGTTGCGGGCGCGGTTCCAGCACCAGCGGTCCGACCTCGTCGACGTCGAGTTGCGGGACTACGGCGACCGGCAGACGGTGCAGCTCCATCTCCGTGACGATCCGCCCAACGACGAGATCGCGGTCCGCATACGCGGTGGCGGCGGTGGATTCTGCTTCGTCGAGATGGAAGGGGCGGGGCAGCGGGTGGCTCGGATCGATGGCGGCGTCGCCAGGACACAACTCACGCCGCCGCTCACCGACCGCGTTCGCGTCGCCTGCCAGGCTGACGGTCGCTGGATTCTCACTGGCTGGCAGCCCCTCGAACCGGCTTTGGATCGCGGCGTCGACCTCGATCCCTTCGAGTCGAATTGCTCGATCGTCCTGGAAGGCGACCCGTCAACCGTCGCGGTGCAGGTCACCGGCCCCGGAGGCTGGGACCTCGGGAAGCTCCGAATCTGGTTCGGCGGCGCCTCGGCCTTCGCCGTCGGCGAGACGATCTCCAACCTGCCGGTCGGCGAGTTCACCCTGCGTTGGGGGAATCAGGTGCGGACCGTCTGGACGGAGCGGCGGCGGGTTGCGGAAGTCGAGATCGAGGACTAGGCGGCGCTCAGCCGGTCGGTCAGTCTGACTCTGCGTCAGCCAGCTCGCGTCCGACCTCGTCCAGCATCTCGTTCCGCCGCGCGCAACGTCATCCGGGCGCACTTAGGGTCGCTCATAGAGCACCTTTCCCTCACGCAGCGCCCGCGCCAGCACGTGGTTCAGCGAGTCTCGCCAGTAGTCGACATCCTCCTGCGAGAAGACGAGGACATCGGTCGGGACGCCGGACCCCGTGATCGCGTGGTAGAGCCGGACGAGTTCCTGGTGGCGACTTCGCTCAGGCCCGAAGGGTTCTGCTTCAACGACGATCAGATCGATGTCCGAGTCCTTGCGCTGGTCGCCGCGAGCCCGGGAGCCGAAGAGAATGATCTGTTCCGGGTCAACTTCTTCGACGATCGCCCACACCATGCGCTTGAGCGTGGCTTCCGTGACGGAAGTCATGGGCTGTTCCGTACGCTTCCTGGCTCCACGACCACGACCTGATGCTAGCAACGGTCCCAGCAGTCTGTGGCAGAAGTCGCGTCGTTCAGTGGTGCGAGGGACTAGCTAGGACGCCTGGGGAAACATGAACCGGCAGGTCGGCCCTGCAGCCCGGCTCAGTCTTCGGTCGAGCGTTGCCAACGGGCACTCGAACGCTTCCGCCACGGCGACATACCAGGCGTCGTAGCTGGTCAGGTCGCCGCGGAGTTCCCAGACGCGCTCGGCGAACGGGCCGAACGGCAACAGCTCCAGTTCCAGGCGCAGGAGATCGCGGAATGCGCTGGTTGCCTCGAGCGGCGAAATGGCGCCCGAGACTTCGAGATGGCGCAGTGTGTTTGCCGTCTCGACGAGGATCAGTTCGGGCGCCAGCAGCGCGCTGCTTGCCGTCAACTCTTCGGCCCAGTCGCCTTCGCTCCCGGAGTCCACGAGGGCGGCGACCAGCGCCGACGCGTCGATGACGAGCGTCACTTCCGGTCCGCGTTGCGGGCCTGGAGGATGGTGTCCGTGTCCACTCGGCTTCCGGCGGCGTTCTTGCGTTCTCTCACAGTCTGGAGCCAGACCTCGAGCGAGGGCCGCGACGCTATCTTCTCCAACTCGCCGCGAAGAAACTCCTGCATCGACTTTCGCTGGAGCGCGGCGCGGGCGGCGAGCTCGTCGCGGACCTGGTCGGGGACGTCACGAATCGTGAGTTGAACCGGCATGAAGCAAGAATGACATCACAGACATCATTCTGCAAGCACGGTTGGCGAGAGAGAAACTTCGCGTCCCGCTCTCGGCCTCAGTATGCCCACGTCCTGAGCCCGATCCATCCGTTGCTGCACGAGTAGAGCAACGCGACGGTGCACGCCAGGCTCGCGAGCCTGCCGTACCACCGGAAGAACCAGTTCGCTTCCAATGAGAGTGAGCCGAACGAGGCAAGGAGGCTCAAGGCGGTCAGCGCCACGAAGACGAGAGATCCCAGGAACCAGGTGAGAGACCAGACTGACACGTTGCCCAGGGCTTGGGTGGAGGCGTACTGGGCAGGCAGGTAGAACCAGACGACGATCGAGAGGGTGGCCAACGGCGGGAAGACCACCGCCCGGAGGCGCAACGTCTCCATCCGGCCGAAGAGCTTGGCCGGCGCGCAGACGAGAGCGAAGAGCACGGTTGAGATCAGAAGCAGCGCCGTCGTCGCGGCGGCCCCCCGCTGGAACAACAGCCAGCCTCGAGCGACCCTCTTGAAGCTGCCGTCGCGTCCGAGTTGGAGGATTGGATTGCCCTCGGCGTCAACGACCTTGAACACGCTCGCGACCGGCTCGTCTTCGTACCGGAAGCCCGTTGCTGTGACGGGAACGAGCCTCCTCTCCGCGCCGCCCGCGCGTGGCGAGAGTCGTTGTCGGCGTCTCCATCCGGGTGATCGTGTCCGGCGCGAGGATCCTGACGCCGTCGAGTGAGCCCCGGTTGATCATCAACCGCAGATAGCGGGCCATCTCGCGCGCGGTGGAGTTCAGAGCTCCCGAGGGTCTGATGACGATGTGGTCGTAAGGCGCCTCGCTCACTCCGTCGGCCTCGTAGCCCTTCGCCACCGGGGCTGCGCCTTCTGGCAAGTGGAAGGTAGAACTCGCCATGCCGAGCGGGTCGAACACATGCTCGCGGACGTAGTCTTCGAAGACTCCCCCGGTGATCGTTTCAAGGACGAAGGTGGCCATGGCGGGACCGGAGTTGTTGTACGACATCAGCGTGCCGGGCCGCCAGCGGCTTTCCCGCGAATGCGGATGGAGGGCCAGACCCTGCGCCAGAGTGATCTCGGAATCGTCCACGGCCATCTCAAGCCAGTGGGCGCCATCGAAGCCCGTCGTGTGCTCCATGAGCGTGGCCAGAGTGATCGGATGCGTCTCTTTCCAGGGGTTCGTGAATTCGACGTCTGGCGCCAGCTCCCGGATCGGAGTCTCGAGATCGAGGAGACCTCCTTCGACGGCGTGAAGCACGGCGAGGGCTGTGAAACTCTTGGAGATGGACCCGATCCGGAACAGGTGGTCCGCGGTCACGTCGACCCTGGCGGCGACATCCGCCTTGCCAATGCCGGCGGCCCAGACGGTCCGATCCCTTTCCACGAGCGCTACCGACGCGCCGGGGATCGAGTCCTCGTCGAGGATCTGCTGGATTCTCGCCCGGAGAGCCTCGACGTCGATCGTGACCATCTCGGGATTCCGATCGGTCTGTACCGGTTCCTGAGCCGCCGCTGTGGGTGGCAGGACGCACGCGAACACCAGCGGGATGAAACGAACGCCTCGCACGAAGCCGCCTTCCTGAGGCCCTCGAGGCTCGCTGCAGCGGAGCAACAGGCCATCCACCGACGCCTTGCGCTGGGTAGCCCGAAATCAGGCCGGCCGCAGGCGTCGCTGGTTCCCTTGTGCCTCTGCTAGACCTGACGCCGCCCCACGCGAGTGATTAGCACGCGAAACCGGCCGAGCGGGCGTCGTTGGCCCGCGTTGGTCTACTTGCCGCCGGTGACCGGCCACTTGGCCGGGTCGTGGTGGCGGAGGTAGTCCTTGCGGTCGATCCAGCCGAGGATCATCGACCACGTCATCCAGCGCTTCTCGGGCAGGATGGCGAAGTAGACGTG
>Ga0209754_1000742_pt1 | contig 40904 bp, 27 predicted proteins | sample MesohylBB_FD_187295 | JGI IMG/M metagenome (GOLD analysis project Ga0209754, IMG submission 187295) | Host-associated microbial community of the marine sponge Aplysina aerophoba from Gulf of Piran - sponge mesohyl, lysed by bead beating... | ecosystem: Host-associated > Porifera > Sponge >...
ATACGCCGGAGGGGTTGGGACCTTCGGATCGCATCGACCGAGCCGGTTACAGTTGCTGGAAAGGTAGCCACTATGGTGTTGCTGAGAACATCGCCATTGAGACAACCTTGGATAACTTGGACCGGACTGCCGCCGAAGCCGTTCAGGGCTGGATGAACAGCCCAGGGCACCGAACCAATCTGCTGGGTGCGCAGTACGATCGTACGGGAATAGGCGCTTCATTCGGCAATTGGCGCGGGTACCGGGCGGTGTATCTCACCCAGGTATTCTGCTGACCTTCGCAGGAAGTGAGGAAATTGATCCTGGACCAAATATCAGCGGCCGTGGATCGCAACTTGACCAACAGGCGGCCTCAGGGATATGCATTGTGCAGCAGGACGACGTTCATGACACCGGTCTGGTTGTAGAGGGCTCAGGGAGGTCGCATGGCCGAACTTACAAAAGCTGAAAAGCTCGTAACCGTTTATCAGGTTTTGGTCGAACTCGCACAACGCGGGGATACCATCACCTACGAAGAGATGGCCGCGGCGATCCAGGTCTCAAACGCACGGCTTGTTGGTAGGTATCTGGACCCAATCGCCGTCCATTTGTTGATGGCGGGATTGCCGCCGCTCACCGCGTTGGTAGTGAGCAAGGTGAATGGCAAACCTGGTGCAGGTTTGATGAAAACGCCGCAATCATTTGAGGATGGGCGGGCACGGGTCTATGCCTACCCATGGGATCCCGAGCTTTTTGCCCCGTTGCTAGCATGATGGCAGACTTTGGATAGAAGTCTGCCATCGTCAAACTTTCGGAACGGCTTCCGCTAATGGCCAAGTCCTGGCTCCGGATACGCTGGTAGACATCAGTGAGGTTCTATGAATCGCTTCACGCGAACCACGTGGCAGATAAAATGGGGAACTGGCCGGCGTAACGTAACGGCCGTTGAGCGAAGCAGTGCTGTCCCGCGTCAGCTATTCCTGCCGAATGTCATCGATTATTTTGCCGGCTCGCGTATCCGGCCCCGGTGGGTTCACCCCATTGGTCCAGCCGTAGGAGATGGGTTCGGATCCTCTGCAGCGACACATCATCAATCCGCGGTGATGATGGGTTCATCGAAGGTGCTCTCGCCTATCTCGGAGCAGAAGCGCTTTGCGATGTTGATGGTCTGTCGTGCAAGGCGTGCGCATTCCGACCCACCCAGACCGGTGCCGGGGCTGGTTATTGGGTCCGGATATCTGAGTGCGCAGTGAATGGTGGTCATGTTGCTCTCCCCAAGGATGGGTGGAGTTGTTGACCCAGATATGACACAATGTTACCGTTGGGTCATGATACCGCAGTTCGATGCGGATGGACTGCTGCCGCCGGGGATCCATTGGGCCACCTGGGATGAGGTTACGGCAACCTTCGGCAACACCCCGTGGCGCAGGCGGCTTCTGGACGGACTGGAGATGGCCACCGATAGCCTGAGACGAGCCGGCTGTCGTACCGTGTACATCGACGGGAGTTTCGTTACGAGCAAGGAGGTTCCCAACGATTTCGACGCCTGCTGGGAGGAGGGGGGGTGACGCCGGAACTTCTGGACCCGGTTCTGCGGCAGTTCGATGGCGGCAGGGCGGCACAAAAGGCCAGGTACTTGGGCGAGTTGTTTCCCGCCTCGGTTGGAGCCACCGTGGAGGGGATGTCGTTTCTCGAATTCTTCCAGACGGATCGTGAGATCGGAGGGAGCAAGGGCATGGTCGCAGTGGATCTGGGAGGCGCCGATGATCAAGAATGAAAGGCAGTACCGGATAACCAGGACTCAGGCCGAGCGTTTTACTAGGACCCTGGAGGGTCTCAGGAGCAGACCGGAGCGAGCCGATGGGGTCCATCCCGTGATTGCCCAAGCCCAGGTGGACGCGGTCAGCAGCCAGCTGGCCGATCTGGAAGCTGAGTTGCGTGAGTACGAAGCGGTCAGGGATGGCAGATTTGAGGTGGAGGCGCTGCGGGAGGCTGTCAACCTGCCTGAGCTTCTCATCAAGGCCCGCATCGCCCAGGGGTTGACTCAAAAGGAGCTGGCGGATCGGCTGGGGTTGAAGGAACAGCAGATACAGCGGTACGAGGCCACCGATTACGCCGCGGCCAAATGGTCCCGTATCAGGGAGGTCGCCGGCGAGCTCAGCAAGGAAGTCTATGGCTCGGCCCAAGCTCTGGAAATCCACCGCTGAGGCCTGCTTAATTGGCGTCCAAAATGGCTCGACCGACGCGACAATCACCAAAATCACGCGTGGCGGACGTCCTGACCGGTTGGCAGGACCGTCTATTGCAACTCGACCGGAGAAAAGGGCTGCTGAATTTCCGTACCAGAACAACGGCGGCCAAAATAGTCGACTGGCTTCCGGACAGGATTTTCGCCTCACTGTCGGGTAACACCGCCGGTTTGCGCTTCGACTATGCCGAACCGCCGGTCAGGCGGAACTGGGGCTTGACGGAAGAATACGGGATTGATGAGGCTGAAGTTGAGGACCCGCCGCTATTTGTCCCCGGCGACCTGAGCTCGGATGGCACCCCCGTCGAACTGCAACGGCGCTTGCGGAATCTGATGCGCCGGACGAATGAGTTCCGCGAAGAGCAGGGCTTGTCGGTACCCTACCTGGCCCTGGGGTTGCTGGAATGGGTGGATACGGACGGGCGGGTTTTGACATCGCCGCTGTTGCTCCTGCCGTGTGAACTAGAGCGGACTTCCCCCCACCTGGCGTTGCGCCGCCGCCGACCTGGCGGCCAGCACAACTCTGGCCGCCAAGCTGAGAAACGACTTGAGGTGGTGGCTGAGAAGTTGCGGGCGACGCGGCAACAAGTGGAGCGGTTGGAAAACAGAAGCTGGATGCGCAACCGGGCACGCGATTACTACGACCTCTGGCGGGTCATGGGTAATTGTTGGGATCTCCTGGGCCTGGAAAACTTTCTGGATCGCATCCGCTCCAAGTGTAGGCTACGGGATGTCGATTTCGAAGGACCGGAGGATTTCTTCGATCAGCGTATGGTCGATGATGTGGAACGGAGGTGGGAGGCTTCCCTGGGCCCGTTGATCGCCGATTTCCCATCTGTCGCGACATTGATGGACGAACTGCGTCCACGGGTAGAGGCTCTCTGCGGTCCAGAGGGGTGATTGGATAGCTATGGCAAATATCAAGATCACCCAATCTGTTAAAGCCTACTTCACCGACCTGCGCCTGATGCGCGGCTCTGGTGCCGCCATCGATGAGCGTTCACATTACGTGTCGCTGATCAATCTGCTGAACGCGGTGGGCGGCGCGCTGAGGCCCAAGGTGTTCTGCGTGCAGGACCTGGACAACCAGGGCGCTGACCACCCTGTTTGTCCTGTACCCTGCCAAGGGTCCGACTGCCCTCTGACCTCATTGATGGTATGTCCTTCAAAATCCGTGGCTAGTGGTTCGTGGTTAATCCTTGCTCCGATGTCTAGCCGAAGGTACCGTGAGGATGAATATTTTGCAGGCTATACACCCTAAGGTGGGAAGCATCGCGCACGTGCGCCAACGCCGGTACCTCGTTGAAGGTGTGACGGAGCCCGACGATCCTAACGATTCGATACTGGTTGACCTTTCCTGCGTCGACGACGATGCCCAAGGTGATCCCCTGGCGGTTCTGTGGGACCATGAGTTGGACGCCCGTGTACTGAGCGACGCGGGCTGGTCTGCCGTCGCCAATCAAGAATTCGATGACCCTGCCCTGTTCGCAGCTTATCTGCGGACGTTGTCGTGGAACTGTGTCACCGCTACGGATCCAAACCTTTTTCAGTCTCCTTTCAGAGCAGGCATTCGACTGGATGCTTACCAACTCGAACCTCTGCGCAAAGCCTTGCTGCTTCCCAGGGTGAACTTGTTCATCGCCGACGACGTTGGCCTCGGGAAGACGGTTGAAGCCGGACTGATTGCCCGGGAACTAATGCTACGGCGCCGAGTGGACAGGGTCGTGGTGGCCTGTCCTCCTTCGATGCTGGAACAGTGGCGCGAAGAAATGGAAGCCCGTTTCGGACTTACGTTTGCGATTCTGGACAGAGGGTACTTTTCTGAAAAAAGACGAGAACGAGGTTTTGGCGTGAACCCGTGGAAAACGCATAGCCGTTTCCTGGTTTCACAGAACTTGCTTACGGACGAGACGTACGCAGCCGGCTTGCGTGATTGGCTTGGAGATTTCGCTCCCAGAACACTCCTCATCTTGGACGAGGCCCACCGAGTGGCCCCATCCAGCGGGTCGCGATATGCCATAGACTCGCAGATAACGCGGGCGATCCGCGATATTGCTCCGCGGTTTGAACACAGGCTCTTTCTGTCGGCTACTCCTCATAACGGCCATTCCAACAGCTTTTCTGCGCTGCTGGAAATCCTGGATCCCCAGCGATTCACAAGGGGGGTCCCGGTTTCGACCGGCCAATTGGACGACATCATGGTTCGCCGGCTGAAGTCCGACGTCCGGGAACTCAGCGGCGGGTTCCCTAATCGGCGAGTCGTCCAGATTGACATCGATGATCTTCCGGCAGACGCCGCCGAACTAACTCTGGCTATGAAGTTAGACGACTATCGGAAGATCCGGGAACGACGCTTGGAAAGCGCCACTGCATTCCAGCAGGCGGCGGGTGCCCTTATCATCGGGCATTTGCAGAAGCGCTTGCTGTCTTCGATCGAAGCGTTCGCGAAAACGCTTGCGGTACACCGCCGCAGCGTTGACTCGGCGCTGCAAAGCGCCCAAGCAGCCGTTGAAGTTCCCGAATCACTGATCGACGACTTGCAATTGATAGATCCAGAGATCGAGTCCGTTGCTGACGTAGCAGGTGACGTTGAGGACACCGATGAACTCGGCGAAGAGAATCTCGTGGGGCCTTCCGATGTCGACGAGGGTGCGTTCAACAAATTGGTAGCCACTGCAACCGCTTCCACGAGCGATGCCAGTGGGAATCATCTCCGCATGGCGCTTGAGGAAGAATTGGCGCTCGTCGATGAGATGCAGGAGATCGCTGAGGCTGACCGCTACAAGCCGGATTGCCGGATTCAAGTGCTGGTCGACTGGATCGGCGAGAATATGTGCCCCGCCTTGCGGGCGTCAAACGGTCAGCCTGCGCTGTGGAACGATACACGGGTGATTATTTTTACCGAATACGAAGATACCCGGCGTTACATTGAAGAACGGTTGAGAGGATCGATTTCGCACACTGACCGCGCCGACGACCGGATCGCCATCTATAGCGGCAGCACCTCCAGGCAGCGTCGGGAAGAGATCAAAGACGCGTTCAACGCTGAACCCAAGGACCATCCATTGCGCATACTCATCGCCACTGATGCCGCGCGTGAGGGACTAAATCTCCAACGCCATTGCCGGGACTTATTCCACTTTGATCTTCCTTGGAATCCGGGTCGATTGGATCAACGCAACGGACGGATAGATCGCAAGCTACAGCCAGCAGATGAGGTTTTCTGCAATTATTTTGTGTACAAACAGCGACCAGAGGATCGCATCCTGGAAGTGCTGGTCAAGAAGTCGGAAATTATCAAACAGGAATTGGGTAGCGCGGCAAACGTACTTGACTCGACCCTCACATCCAGCATTGGAAAGAGGGGCATAAGGCGAGACGAGATCACAGATCTACAAGATGCGATTGAAGGCGTCCAGTTGGATGCTCACAAACAGGTCGTTGAGGATGAACTTGAGGCTGCTCGCTCTCGCCAGTCGAAACTCCGAGACGAAGTGGAACGGCTACGCACCACGCTGGAAAGGTCCAGGGTCCGAATGGATATGAGCGACGCACAATTCAGGCAGACACTGTCGATGAGTCTGCGCCTGTCCGGAGTTCCCGCGATCACCGAGGACAACCCTAACCAGGAAAGGGAGCCAGACGTGCCGCGTACCTTTACCTTTCCAGCGTCTGCGGATTCATTGGTGCGCGACGCCGGATGGGCACCGGCTATCGACACGTTGCGGCCAAAGAGACAACGCGGGAAATCTCTAAGCGATTGGAGGCGCTGTGCGGACATCCGTCCGGTAGTTTTCGAGGATCCTGGCCGGCTGGGCGAAAACGCAGTGCAACTACATCTCGAGCATCGCGTTGCGCAACGCTTGCTCAGTCGGTTTACGAGCCAGGGTTTGATCCACCACGACTTGGCCAAAGCTTGCCTGGCTACTTCGCCGACCGCGGAACCACGCGTGATTCTACTCGGGCGACTGTCGGTTTACGGGCCGGGAGCGTCGCGCCTGCATGAGGAAATCGTCCCGGTAACGGCTCGATGGGTAGATCCAGATCGGCGGCAAGGGCCACTTGCTCCGTTTGGTGAAACAGGGGAACAGACAACCCTGGCGTCGCTCCGAACCGCGTTGGATGAGGCTGGTTCCGCCGCGATTCCGGACAGAGTGCAAGAACGGCTCCACGCGTCAGCGCAAGACGATATCGGCGACCTGCTACCGCATTTGGAAGCGAGAGCCGGCGGGGCCTTGCAACAGGCGGAAATGCTTCTGGCTAACCGCGCCGAGTCCGAAAGCGGTAGCATGGTTGAACTCCTGCAAAACCAACGTGCGCGTATACAAAATGCGTTAGGTGATGGTAGCCGCCAGTTGCCCTTGGGCTTTGACGACAATGAACGCCGGCAGTTGGAGGCGGATCAGCGAGCCTGGCAGCGCAGACTCGAAGCCATCGATGTGGAACTGGAAACGGAGCCGGCACGGATAACCGATTCATACACCATCCGAGCTCACCGTATTGATCCTATCGGTTTGGTGTATCTTTGGCCGCGCACGGGGTGATTATGGTTGATCGAACACACCAGAATATTATTCTTGCCCACCAGGAATGGATGGGTTTTGTACAGCCGGTTGGTCTGGTTGTGGCTCCTACCGTCATGGCGAGCGCCCAGGTAATTCCGGACCGCAACTTTGTGGCCCGCCAACGCGAGTTCATCGATCTACTTGAGGCAGATAGAACCGGATCCACGGTGAAATACCAGGCCCCCGACATCAAGCGGATACTGCTTGATTGGTTGGGTTGGTATCCGGACGACCTGGTTGACACGACCGAACACAACCATCTCGAGCGTGCGATCCCAGAAATGGGTGTGGTGCTCTCCGCAACCTGGGCGGTACCGGCCGTCGGCTCGTCGGAATCCGAGTGGATGATGCTCATTCGGAGAGAAGACGCGGACGCCGATTTGGATAAATCACCCGACGACGAGGACGGTTGGAGCGCGTCCCGACACAACCGCTTCGAGCGACTGTTGCGCGAAACCGGCATACCCATCGGGCTGCTTTGCAACGATGAATGCCTGCGGTTGATCTACGCTCCGTCCGGAGAGTCGTCCGGGCATATCACCTTCAATTTCTCCGACATGGCAACGCCGGCGGGCCGACCGATTTTGGCGGCGTTCCAAATGCTTCTGTCCGAGACTTCTCTGTCTGCCCTCCCTGGAAGTCGTCTCCCCGACCTGCTCAGGAAGAGCAGGGAAGCGCAGGCAGAAGTTTCGACCCGGCTGTCCCAGCAGGTTCTGGCCGCGCTTTACCAACTCATGCAGGGCTTTGTAGCGGCCGATGCAAGGAAAGGCGACGGTGAGTTGGCGGAGTTGGCTCGCGAGGAACCACAGGAACTCTACAGCGGACTCATCACCGCGTTGATGCGGCTGGTTTTCATCCTTTACGCCGAAGACCGCGGGCTCATGTCGGACCACCCGGTGTACCAGCAGAATTACTCCCTCGGTGGATTGTACGCACGGTTGCGGGACGATGCTGCCGCTTGGCCCGACACCATGGATCAGAGGTTTGGCGCCTGGGCGCAGTTGCTGTCCCTTTTCCGATTGATTTACGGCGGCGGCGGCCATAATGAGCTTACCTTCGTAGCTCGCAAGGGGCGGCTGTTTGACCCTGATCGCTTCCCATTTCTCGAAGGGCGTACCGAGGACGGCGAAGTTGATATCCCCCTGATACCAGATTCCACCGTCTGGAATGTGCTGAACAATCTGATGGTCCTCGACGGAGAACGGCTCTCCTACCGCACGTTGGATGTTGAGCAGATCGGCTCGGTGTACGAGTCCATCATGGGATTCACCGTGGAACTTACCTCCGGGCGTTCCGTCGCCGTCCGTTCCCCGAAACGAACCGGCGCTGCCGTCATAGTTGACCTCGACAAGCTGTTGGCCACCGCTGCCGGCCAGCGGGTTAACGCACTAAAAGCCAAGACCGACCGGAACCTCACGGGCAACGCGGCGACCATGCTGCGAGAAGCATCCACACCGGAAGAGATCGTTCAAGCCCTGGACCGCAACGTGGACCGGGACGCCACGCCCAACATCCTGCCTGCGAATACACCGGTGTTGCAGCCGACAGACGAACGCCGGCGCACGGGCAGCCACTACACGCCGCGCTCGCTGACTGAACCAATCGTTACTGAGGCGTTGCGGCCCTTTTTTGACCGCTTGGGGGCATCGCCCGCCCCGGAAGCGATTCTGGATATCAAAGTGCTGGATCCTGCGACCGGCTCCGGAGCGTTCTTGGTTGAAGCGTGCCGGCAACTGGCGGAGAAGCTTGTTGATGCTTGGAGTGCACATGGCGCGCCCACCGACATACCGCCGGATGAAGACCAACTTCTTTACGCAAAGCGCCTGGTTGCACAGCGTTGCTTGTACGGCGTGGACAAAAATTCCATGGCCATCGATCTGGCACGGCTGTCCTTGTGGCTCGCCACCCTGTCTAGGGATCACGAATTCACCTTCGTCGATCACTCCCTACGCCACGGCGACTCGCTGGTGGGGCTCACTCGACAGCAGATCGAGGGTTTCCACTGGAAAGCTGACGCACCTGTGTTCCAGCCGGGCGTGGAAGCCATTCAGATGCGCGAACGTTTGGCCAAGGTCAACAGGCTACGGCAGAAAATCCGGCACAAGGGCCATGAGTTAGCAGAGCAAGAACTGTTGGCGTTGCTTGACGACGTCGAAAGCGAACTGCACGACATCAGATCAACGGGCGATGTAGTTTTAACAGCGTTTTTCAAAGAGACTACGAAAACGGCCAGGGAACGCACCCGCCGCGCATATGCCCAATTGCTCGCAGAAGGGAGCGGCGACAGCACCAAATTGCTCGAAGACGAGGTCCAATTGGATGTGGACACCTTCCATTGGGGAATCGAGTTCCCCGAGGTGTTCGACCGGGAGAACCCGGGGTTTGATGCCATCGTAGGCAACCCGCCATTCCAGGGTGGTAGGAACCTTTCGGCTGCCCAAGGCGATGCTTACGTGAAATGGCTGGTGGAGGTTCACCAGGGCTCCAGCGGTGGCGCGGACTTGGTGGCCCATTTCTTCCGCCGATCTTTCGGACTGCTACGCGATGGTGGGTCATCAGGTCTGATCGCGACTAACACCATAGGGCAAGGGGATACCAGATCGTCCGGGCTTCGTTGGGTATGCAAAAATGGCGGAACGATCTACCGCGCTCAGCGCAGGGTGCAATGGCCCGGTGAGGCAGCAGTGGTTGTGAGCGTGGTCCACCTGTTCAAGGGCAACTGGTGCGAGCAAAAATATCTGGATGGTAAAGCGGTCGACACGATCACAGCTTTCCTGTTCAATGATGGCGCCCATGACGACCCAATCCGCTTATTGTCGAATTCGGCAAAAAGTTTCGTGGGTAGCTATGTGTTAGGGATGGGGTTCACCTTCGACGACTCGGATTCCAACGGCGTGGCAACCCCCATCTCTGTTTTGGACGAGTTGCTCGAAAAAGATTCTGACAACCAACAGGTCGTATTTCCTTACATCGGTGGCGAGGAAGTCAACACGAGCCCGAGGCACTCACCACATAGGTACATTATCGATTTCGAGGAGCGGGACGAAGAGTATTGTAGAAATCGCTGGCCTGATTTGTTCGCCATCGTCGAGCGGAATGTAAAACCGGAACGTATCAATAAGGATGCACAAAAATACCCAAGAATGGTCCTTGAATGGTGGAAGTATTGGAACCCGCGAGTTGAACTTCGGTCTGCAATCGAAGACTTGGACCGGGTCCTAGCAATTTCTCGGGTGGGCCAGCACGGAGCCTTCACCTTTATTCCCACAGGTTCAGTCTACGCCGAAACCCTGATAATATTCCCCTACGAGACTCATGCCGCCCTCTGCACGCTGCAATCTCGGCCACACGAAATTTGGGTACGGTTCTTTGCGTCCACTCTTGAAGAGAGGCTGCGCTACACACCGTCCGATTGTTTCGGAACATTTCCCTTCCCAGAGAATTGGAGCGATCTCGTAGATCTCGAAGCTGCAGGAGAAGAGTATTATCGGTTCCGCGCCGACTTGATGGTGCGAAATAACGAAGGGATGACGAAAACCTACAACCGATTCCATGACCCCGACGAGCGCAACTCGGATATTCTGCGTCTCAGAGAACTCCATGCAAATATGGACCGGGTAATGCTGGACGCTTATGGGTGGGCCGACGTCCCGACGGACTGCGAATTCCTGCTGGACTTCGAGATCGACGAAGAAGAATACCGCAGAAGGAAAAAGCCTTGGCGCTACCGTTGGCCGGACGAGGTTCGCGACGACGTGCTGGCCCGTCTGCTAGCGTTGAACGGTGAGCGCGCACAGTTGGAACGGATCATGGCCGAACAGGCTGCACAAGCCGCGAATATCGAACTGCTGAAGGTCTAACCCAATGGCTCAAGTTACAGCATCCCAAGTACCGGACAGCGCCTCTGTCCGCGACTACCTTACCTACGCCCTGAGGCTGGACCTGATCGGTCCGCGACAAGAGGACGTCGCGCTGGCGAACGAACGAATCGACCACGCGCCGTCGCGCTGGTACCTCACGGGCTTCCTGGTGCCGTCAGGCGCGCCGGAATCGCAACGTGCCCACGACGCCGAAGAGGAGTTCGATGTTGCGGAGGATTCCGCTCAAGGCAGCGATGACTCCAGTGCGCCTGAGCGAGGCAGCGGGAAGCGGAACTTCCTGCCATCGTCCATGGGCATGAGCATCCTGGTCACCGAGGACACCGCCAGGCTTGATGTATCCGTTTCGTGGGGGGACTACCGTCCGGACCCCGAGAAGGATGCCGAAAGCGAACCGATTAACTCAGAATCGGGAAGCGACGGTGGCGACGAGCTCGAGGGTTCCCGCAGGCGCTTTGCGCCGTGGGCCCGGACCCCGAAGAGCGGTGAGGTTCCCATCAATCTTTCCGGCTTTGGCGCCGGTTCTCAGGCCACCTATCCGATTGACGGGAGCGGTGGTCTGGAAATAGTTTGTTGGGTACGGCCCACCAACGTCCCAACCATTGAGGGTCCCATATCTGGGAAGGCGGTTTCGATTTTCGTGGTAAACCGGCGCAATGCGGACACGGAGGACGACCTGCAAGACACCAGATTCGCTTTCCAAGTCGACATGACGGTTGAGGCCGATCATCCGCTTATCGAGCGAGCCGATGTTCATGGATTCGACAGCGAAGACTGGGACGAACGGTTGGCCGACCTGCATTTCCGAGACGTGGTCGAATACGCCGTGGGCCACAACGTATCTACCACCGCGCAGATTGTGGACGGTAAGTGCCGTCGGGTTTCAACTGAGTGGATGCCGAAGGCAACGGTTGACCGGACGGTCCCAGCTGAAATCAGCGATGTTGAATTCAACATGGAGAAGCTTGGCAATCTACCGGACGGTGCGACCGCCAAGCAGTGGCTCGATCCTCTGGTGGATCAGTATCGGGACTGGATAAACGGCCAGAGCGTTGCTGCCAACCAGCTCACTGGTCGCCGGCATGAAGTAGCGCTGGAACTCGTGGACGGAGCAACCAGGGCGGCCAACCGCATCCAGGCCGGCATCGATCTGCTGTCCGACCCTGAAGTGCTCGACGCATTCAAGGTGTCCAACCGCGCTATGGCGGCCGCTGGGCGGCGACGCCGGGCCCAGGAACATCCAGGTAAGATCAGTCCCGCCGACGTTGATCCCCCCGCTTGGCGTCCCTTCCAGCTCGCCTACATCCTGATGAATCTACGAGGTATAGCTGACCCGACCCATGTCGAGCGCGAATTCGTTGACCTGTTGTTCTTCCCGACAGGCGGCGGGAAAACGGAAGCCTACCTCGGCTTGGCAGCCTTTACCATGGTATTGCGGCGGCTGCGCAATCCCGAGTCAGCGTATCGCGGGCTGTCAGTGCTGATGCGCTATACCTTGCGGTTGCTGACGCTTGATCAATTGGGCAGGGCCGCTGCCGTCATTTGTGCCCTCGAGTTGGAACGCGAGCAAGATCCCGGCCGGCTGGGGGAATGGCCTTTTGAAATTGCGTTGTGGGTCGGCCGGGCTGCCACCCCCAACTACATGGGTCGCAGAGGGGACAATAGCGGCGGCTCAGCCCGAATAAAGACCCTACGGTACGCTCAGGATTCCTCCAGAGAACCGCCCATTCCATTGGAGCAATGTCCCTGGTGCGGGGAACGTTTCAAGCAAAACTCGTTCCAATTGGACCCGAACACTAACCAGCCAACTAACTTGTGGGTCTATTGCGTCAACCGAGATTGCGATTTTACCACCAGGCGAGATCGCCATCTGCCGATCGTAGCGGTGGACGAACCGATTTACCAACGATTGCCGGCATTTATGATAGCCACTGCGGACAAATTCGCGGCCTTGCCCTGGACGGGCGACACTGCGCGGTTTTTCCGAGGTGTCGATGCGTCCCATCCCCAGCCACCTGATCTGATCATTCAGGATGAATTGCACCTCATCTCGGGGCCCCTGGGCACCATGGCTGGGCTCTATGAGACCGCAATTGACCATCTGAGCAGCAGGGTAGTTGACGGGCAAACAGTTCGGCCGAAGGTTATCGCGTCGACCGCCACGGTACGGTTAGCCAGGAAACAGGTACGCGCACTTTTTGGGCGCACGAATACCGAAGTTTTCCCGGCCCCTGGCGTGGACCGCCGGTATTCGTTCTTTGCGCGCCAAATTGTGGATGAACCGCATACTGCTCGGGCATATGTCGGCTTGGCCGCTCAGGGCAGGGGGCCCAAGGTCATCTTCCTGCGCTGCATGACCACGCTGATGGCCGCGGCTCAAGCGGCATGGAACGCCGCGGGATCCGCCAACCCCAATCCGGCTGACCCATATATGACAGCAGTCGCGTACTTCAACGCTCTGCGGGAACTGGGCAGCGCACGCAGGATCGCCGAGGATGAGATTAACTCGAGGCTTCTGACCTATTCGGAGCGCAAGCGGTTGGGCGAGACAGAAGGGCTATTCGACAACAGGAGCATCTCGCTGGAACCGGTCGAGCTGACCTCTCGGGTCGACACGGCCAAGGTTGCGGACGCCAAACGCAAACTGGCGCTCAGTAACGCGCAAGACGAAAAAGTGGACGTGGCCCTTGCGACCAACATGATTTCCGTTGGCTTGGACATCACTCGTTTAGGATTGATGCTGGTCTCGGGCCAACCGAAGGCGAACGCAGAGTACATCCAGGCCACCAGCCGAGTGGGTCGTGATCCGCAGCGTCCTGGCTTGGTAGTAACCCTGCTCAACATCCACAAACCGAGGGACCGCTCTCATTACGAACGGTTTGCCAATTATCATGATTCCTTCTACAGGAGCGTGGAGGCGACGAGCGTGACGCCTTTTTCGTCTGGCGCGATGGATAGAGCGTTGCCAGCGGTTGCCGTGGCACTGGCCCGTCTGGGCATTCCTACCCTCACACCCTCACAATCGGCTCGGGACGTAGAACAGTACGGTAGCGAGACCCAGGAGATAGCCGCGGCGGTGGCGGACCGCGCACACAATCACGCTGACTTGGTGCCACCCGCGGACGTGGCTTACGTCCGCAATCGCGTCCAAAGTCTGATTGACGATTGGGCAACATTGGCTCATGAAGCAGCCCAGGGCGGAATCACTTTCGGTTACGCTCGCCGGGACGACGGTGTGTCTACGCCGTTGTTGAGGGAGATGATAGACCCAGACCGTCATATCCTAAACGACAGACAGTTGTTATTCCGCGCTCCTCGATCGCTTCGCGACGTAGAGCCAAGCGTGTTGCTCGCTATCAAGACACCACAAGGCGACGACCTGCCCTAGGATAGGTTATGGCAAATAGCATAATCAGGCAAAGCCAACTCATAACGACATATGGACCAGGCGCGATGATCGATCTACCGGATTACTCGGTAATCGTATCGGGACTGGAAGATTGGTCGCATTCGCGTCGGGAGAAAATCGAAGAGCCTCGGTTGGTTGCAAAACTGAAAAGGCTATTGGACGTTCCATCACTGGAGCTGTATACGCCACCCCAGCACGAGCCCAATTCCACCCAACCGGCTCCAGTTGGAGCACGGATTTTCCCCACTTGGTTTATTGTCAAAGACTCAAGGCAATCGCCAGGAAACGCACAGTGGCGCCGCCGCAGACTCGTGAGGTGGATGCACCTAAACGGGCAACGGCGCTTCGTCGACGAAAATAACGTACGTCAGCCTGTGGTTCCGGTTCGGTTCGTGTGCGGTTGTCGACGTGGCCATATTGACGATCTCAACTGGAAGGTATTCGTGCACCGCGGTGGCAGTGAGTGCGAGCGACCACTATGGTTGGAAGAACGAGGTACCAGTGGCGACCTCATAGACACTTTCGGTGTGTGCGATTGTGGTGACCAACGGTCGCTTAGCGAAGCATTCGGCTTCGAATCGGGTGCCTTGGGCGTTTGTGCCGGTCGGCGACCATGGATCGGCCAATACGCTCAAGAAGAATGTTCTGAGACCTACCGCCTGTTGGTGCGCACAGCCAGCAACGCTTATTTTCCGCAGGTCATGAGTGTCATTTCACTTCCTGAGTACGACGCGGGCCTAGCCTCTAAAGTTGCAACCCATTATGACCGTTTGAAAATGGCCCATGATTTGGGGGGGTTGGCCAATTTCCGCATGTCACCGGAGCTGAACGCGGCTTTCGCAGAAATAGACGATGATGACGTGGTCTCGGAGTTCAACCGCCAGTCGGGAGACAGCGAGCCCGACGACATTCCGGTGAAAGTGGCCGAATTCCAGATACTCAGCAAAGGCGATGCATTGATCGGGGAGGATGCACCCGGATCGAAGTTCCACGCGGTTACCTTGGATAGAAATGGTTGGGATCCTGGAACCTCAGCCCTTAATAGTCCTGTGGAACAATTGGTGTTGGTCCATCGCCTTCGCGAGGTTGCGTCCCTGCTGGGATTCACGCGTCTGGAGGCAGTGAGCCCAGACCGAGACGGTGAGTTGGATCTCGAGGTGGAACGGGCGGCTTTGGCCGAATCCATCACTTGGTTGCCCACTATAGAAAATCGCGGAGAAGGGGTGTTCTTTTCCGTATCTGTTGATGCCGTCCGCCATTGGTTGTCTCGGCCAGAAGTAGTCGATCGCGGCATGACGATTGAATCGGGTTGGAGACAATGGTGCAAGGAGAGAAACCGTCCGGAAGATGGGTTCCCGGGGATACCGTACATGATGCTCCATTCACTGGCGCATATGCTGATCACTGAGATCTCGTTGGACTGCGGATATCCGGCGAGTTCCCTTCGTGAACGAGTTTACGCCGGCGCCAATGGATATGGGGTTTTGATATACACGGGCTCCTCTGATTCGGACGGGACGTTGGGCGGTTTGGTCGAGGCCGGCCGACGGATGTCAGATTACCTCAAACGAGCTTGCACGGATTTCGCTTTGTGTTCCAATGACCCGGTGTGCGCAGAACATTCGCCTTCTACGGGCTTCGATAATCGACCTTTACACGGAGCGGCTTGCCACGGTTGTTTGTTGATCGCAGAAACGAGCTGCGAGCAGAGAAACGATTTCCTTGACCGCGCTTTAGTGGTACCTACTGTGAGCACGTCAGGTGCGGCGTTCTTCGACATATCCTCCATAAATCAGTGATTGAGTTCGATATCCTCAATGATGTCGATGGGCAAAGCCTGTCCGCTTTGGCCCAAATGCTGGAGTCTGGACTACTCACTCCGCCGTTCACTGCACTAAGCCTGCGAGGCATAGTCGCACAAAACCAAACTGCGGCCACCGCGGATCTTTTGAATCAACTGGCCCAACGGACCGAATCCGGGCAGGATGTCGGGCTGTTACTTCGTTCGTTTATCGCTGGGAAAGGCTACGCTCAAACTCCAGCAGAAATGATCGACGTCGTCGTATCGGGCCCAGACGTTTCGTCGACCGCAAGGGATACTGGTGTCGTGATGCGCCAGATGTTTGGCAGTGCCCGGAATCGCGTGTTGGTAGTAGGGTTCGCTGTTCACCAAGGAAGGGAAATTTTCAGAACTCTGGCGGAGCGGCTCGACGCGTGCGGTGGGATTGAAGCAACGCTCTGTGTGGACGTACGTCGTGATCTGACCAACACCTCGCCTCAAGACCAAATCGTGGCCCGCTTCGCCCGAAACTTGGTTGAGAACGAGTGGCCCGGTCAGCGGTTGCCGCGTGTGTACTACGATCCCAGATCATTGGTCCTTGGTTCCACAGAGCGGAGTGCTTTGCATAGTAAATGCGTCGTTGTGGATGGGTCTGATGCGTTGGTCACTTCGGCCAACTTTACGGAAGCTGCACAGGAACGAAACATAGAACTGGGGTTGCGCGTCGGTGCTCCCGAGATTGCAAGGCAGGTCGAAGATCATTTCCTCGGTCTAATCCAGCGCGGGCACTTGGTCAGATTACCGGTTCAATAAAAAGACCAAGATGTCGTTATTTCAAAAATACAGGATGGCGGGTAGGACCGCCGGCAAGACCACCCCGAAACCTTCTCATTCGGCTGGACCCCCTTGGAATAAGGACAGTTGGATAATTGCTGTCTAGGGCGTGTTCACACTATGAGTGATGAGCTGTTATGATGCCCGTATGGAGATTACACAAGCGCAGTACGAACGTATCGCTCCGGCGCTGCCGGTGCAGCGTGGCAACGTCAAAGTTTCCAATTTGCAGGTACTCAACGCCATCCTCTACGTGGCCGAGCATGGCTGCAAGTGGCGGGGATTGCCAGCCCGATTTGGCAACTGGCATACCATCTACGTGCGGATGAACCGCTGGTCGAAGAATGGAGTGCTGGACCGGGTGTTTGAACACCTGCAACGGGAACAGATCGTGCGCATCAAGGTCGAAGCGGTGGCGTTGGACAGCACTATCGTCAAGGTGCATCCCGACGGTACGGGCGCGCCCAAAAAGGGGGGCCTCAATCCATCGGCAAGTCCCGAGGAGGCTGGACCACCAAGATTCATATGGTTGCCGCGAATGCTCGAACTGCCATAACCTTCGCCCTCTCCCCGGGTCAGTCTCACGATGCACCGGAAGGCCGCAAGCTACTGACCAGTCTCGGCCCGCAAAGTCCAGGACCCTTCCTGCTCATGGACCGGGCGTACCAGGGCGACGAGACCCGCCAGTTGGCGTTGGATTTGGGCTTCACCCCGGTGGTTCCGCCTCTGAGCAGCCGTGTTGACCCCTGGGAATATGACCGAGAAATGTACAAAAAGCGCAACGAGATCGAGCGGTTGTTCCGGAGGATGAAGGGATTTCGCCGCATCTTCTCCCGCTTTGAGAAACTCGACGTTCTCTTCCTCGGGTTCATCTCATTCGCACTCATCGTTGACGCACTGCGCTAGTGTGAACACACCCTAGTGTGATGTGATCTACAGATACCGCAGCGCTGACCCGGCGGTCTCGCCGCGGGTGTATCGGCCGACCATCCCGCCGCCCTGCTTCCAGCGGCCCTGGCGCTCGATCTCGTGGGTGGGGGCGCCGTTCTGGGCCATGCGCCGAGCCATGCCGACGCGCCCGCTGTGGCCGCTGAAGAACTCCTAGTTCTCCAGCCCCGCGGCTTTGGCGATGGCCTTCACCCGCCGGGCGATCTGGGACTCCGACAGCCCGAAGACCTTCACCTCGCCGCCAGCGCCCGCCGGCCGGATGGCGGCAAGCGCCTGCATGGCGGCGGGGTTGATGGCGACCACCGCGCCCTGGGCCTCGGCGTCGGTCTTCGAACGAACCACGGTGATGCGGCCGGAGCCGTCATCCCAGCGCTGCACGTCGCCCCAGGTCAGAGACGAAGCCTCGGAGCGCCGCAATCCGGCGTCGGACAACACAGCCACCAGGGCCAGGTCAAACTTGGCTCGCTCGGCGGCCTGCTCGGGCGTCTCGATGCCACGGCCGCGCCGGCGCGGCTGGACGGCGGTGAGACGGATGACGGCGAGCACATCGGACGTGAGGGCGCCGGACTGGCGCTGGGGCCTCGAGAGGCGCCTGCCCCATCCTTTCAAGGAGGCGCGCACGCCCGGGTCCCGACAGGGTGACTCCAGCTTGGCCCACTCGTGGGCCTTCGAGATGGCGGAGGTGGCCAGCCGCAGAGTGGCGATGGAGGCGCGGGTGTTCGCGCGGGCGGCCAGGTAGCGGGCCACGGTGAGAGGCTCGGCTGGAAGCGAGGTAAGCCCGACCTCGTCGCACCAGCCGGTGAAGACGCGCCACTGGGTATCGTAGGTGCGGCGGGTGTTGCCGGAGAGGACCGACTCCAGGGATGCGGCGACCCCCCTGGTCGGCGGCCCTGAGTTCCGGCAGGGGCGCGGCCTGATTGGGGACGACGTGGTGGTCGGAGGCGGGTCACGGGCGGGTCTCCGGAGGTGGGACTATGGGGCGAATTGGACGGGTGAAAGATGCGCGATAAGAGTGAATATCGTTGACTGCCTGAACGATTACCGGCTAACCTGAATCTGTCAGCACCACAACGGTTTCTGCGGAACGACTCGTTTTTGCAACCGCCGGCATTTGAATCCAAGAAGAAAGAAGCGGAGAGTGCGGACGCTGCCGTGAAATGGGTCGCTGGTCATTCATGAGTTGAGAGGCCGGCCGGTTTGCTAGACACTTCCGGACTGCTCAGTGCCACCGCCCAATTTGTTCGAACTCGAATACTACGCACACCCGCTGGACCGACGAACCATGAAATAGAGCACCCAGCTCATCGGTCTAGGCTCAGCGTATGTCGGAAGAGATTGATAACCTTGTCGAAGCCAATATCAGCGTTTTATTCCGCTGATCGTAAAAGGAGCCTGGGCAATGTCAACGTCAGATAACACCGCGCAAACCGCGATGGAATGGATCTTCGTAGCCAGAAGCCTTGCGCGAGCCACCAGCGACCACCAACAAGCGCTCCGCTGCATGGCCCGTGCGGGTTTACGCGCCACAAGTGTGCAGGACTGGATCGTTACGGCAGCAGCCTGGGAAGCCGACTTCGGCGATCCCGATATAGCCCGTGAATGCTTGGGAAAAGCAGAACTCGTAGCCGAAGAAACGGGGGAGGGATGGGAAGACATAGCAAACGCGTGGGCAAACATGGACAACCTTGGCAGAGTGGTGGAAATCTTCAGGGACGTTCTCCCACCGCGACCCTGGCCACGACTGCACGAGTTAGAAAGAGAAGGACCGTTACCGCTGGGCACATCGGTCCTCGACTGGATTGAACCTGGAGAATCCGCATTAGCATCACGTCAAGCAGTAGAGTCGGCCGATTCAGCGATGGAAAACGGAGGCGCCGTGGAAACAATCAGGTACCTGATTGACGCGGAAAGCATGGCTGAGAGTACTAGGGATTACGTCCGAATAGCGGACAGGTGGCGACAACGGTTCCCAGAATTGGAGGAGTTTGAAAAAACAATTGTCAGGGCGGAGGAGGCCGTCGACACGCCGAGCGACTGGGTGTGGATCGCGTTGAAATGGAAGAACGACTTCCAAAACTACGACGAAGCTGTCTCCTGTATGCGAGTAATTAATAGCGGCACAGAGGAGGACTGGGAGTATGTACTCGGAGTCTGGAAAAACGACTTCAACGACCCAGACAACTTCCGTAGCGCTTTGACCAAAGCGTGTGGTGACGACATACGATTCAATGATTTGATGTCAATGGTTGTCGAAAATCTCGATGCATACGACCTCATCGAAAAGGCTTCGTTGGTGGACCTGGGAAGGCTCACCGACCGGACGGTTGCCCACGTCGCTACCTGGGATGAAGGGTTCCGTTCAACGCGCGGCGGCGGAAGCCTCGCCGGACACTACCGCTTCAGCCTCGATCAGACTGGGAACGTTGCGATCGAACTGACCAGCGACGTCGACCACTACCTGTACCTGATCCAAAGCGAAGGCCCCGGCGGAAATGCCATTGCAATGGAACAAGACGAAGCAGATTTCGGCGAAGCAGCCTTTTCACAAATCAGTCTCAACTTGGACGCAGGACACTACGTCGTCGAGGCGGTCGCCGACCAAGTGCCAGATTCCGGCCATGTACAAGGCTACGGCATCTTCCACCTACAAATCTACCTGCATGATTAAGCCCCAATCCACCGGAAAGATGGGTGTCGTGGTGTGCTGAAGGGGTAAGAAAGTGCTCCTGTGCTTCTGGGATATTGGTTTCAGAAACACAAGACCGACCCCAGGCCAAGAGCACCCCGACCGCATCCAAATCTCCTTCGACGACCACCGGCTGGTGGCCAATGCTGGGCTGCTCCTTCCGGTCACCTTCGCCCAGCACTTGGGTCTGCGCGAACTCGTCGACAACCACGTTGACCTCGGAGATGCACCGGGGGGGCGAACCCAGAAGACAAGATGCTGACCATGGCGGCCTCCACGCTAGCTAGGGGCGACTGCATTGACGACGCCGACGTGTTGCGCACCGGCGGGATTGCGGGCGTGATTTCGGCGGGCGAAAGATGCGCGATAAAGGTAATTATCGCGCAGCGAACGGGCGTACGCAAAGGGGGCGCAAGCCCTGCACGAGCCCCCAATCTCCACCACCCTTAGCCGGACCGCGGCGCGGCCGCAGCATCGCCCCGGGAACGCCGCCCGCCACGACGTCCTGCGGATCTAACGTCGCCGGCTGGGGACGTGATCGCTGACCGATGACGACGGGCCCCGGCAGGTCGAAATGGTCCACCGATGTCTGCGTCACGGTAACGTAAACACGGATAATCTACGTCAGATGTGCCCAGTCTGCCATGTCCCCCAGTGCACACACAGGGTGAGGCATATTGTGATTTGTTAAGGGGCCGAATTAGGGCCGCTGGACACGCTCCATTTCCCCGGTGGCGTGGCCCGTCCTGACGTCCTCTTGCCGGTCCGAGGGGCGGCAATTCCCGGCAACGCAACCACCAGGCGCGCCGGTGTCCTAGCACGCTGTCGGTCGCCGAAAAACGCCGTGTGCGGGCCGCCCGCGCGGTACATTTTCTCTCCGTCCTTTAAACCGGGGACGGCGGAACGCACCGAGGCGGGATACGGGTGCAATTCGTCGAGGACGCGCCGGACCTCCCCGTCGCAGTGGTCCCCGCAGACCATGGAGACGAGTCCAGCCTCGCGGCCAAGGCACAATCTCAATCTGATCAAACCGCGCCGGCCAATTGCGGCGCCAGCGCTCACCCCTTCGCCATATGGCTCAGCCAGAAGTCGCTCATTCCTATTGACATTAAAGACTGCGATTATATTTGTGTGCCATCCCGGCTCGAGTCTGACCCTATTCAAGACTGGCTCTCATGCCTTTCAACTGATCTGTCGGCTCGACCTGGAGATGGCCTATTGGTCGCCATCGGCCGCTGGAGCAGTGACCTTATAGGAGCCTGACTTCAAGTCCCTTCGCAGTCTTGTCCGTTCGACCGGCCGACGCGCGACTCCTTACAGGAGGCAGAAATGACAGCAGTCGTCGGTCTCGAAGCTATCGGCGCTGTCCAGGTGGTCGTCGGAGTTGATACTCACCAGGACGAGCACGTGGCCGTTGCCATCGACCAGCGGGGCGTGCGTCTTGCTGAGCGCCACGCCCCAGCCAGCAGTTACGGGTATAGGGAACTCGAACGGTGGTCCCAAAAATTGGGTGAGGTATGCGCATTCGGGGTCGAGGGCACTGGTTCATACGGCGCCGGACTTGCCCGATTCCTGAGCAGTCGCGGCTTCACCGTTGTCGAGGTCAACCGGCCGGACCGGTCAACTCGATACCGGAAGGGGAAGAGCGACCCCACCGATGCGGAGATGGCAGCCCGGGCAGTCTTGGCCGGCGTAGCCGATGCTATTCCCAAGTCGGGCCAGGGCGAAGTCGAGATGATCCGCATGCTCAAGAGCGCCAAGGACTCAGCCGTCAAAGCCCGTACCCAGGCAATCAACCAGATGAAAGCCCTGATCGTCACGGCACCAGCCAGGCTCCGCGAAACCCTTGATGGTCTCTCCGTCAGTGCCCTCTCCACCCGGTGCAGGAGCTTCCGCATACATCGCTTGAGCGATCCAGTGTCGGCGGCGAAGTACGCTCTACGTTCCCTGGCCTGCCGTTACGATCAACTCAGCGAGGAGATCCGCAACCTGAAAGCCGAACTGGCGCGACTCATCGGGATCGCATCGCCAACCCTGATCAATATCCTCGGCGTGGGACCCGACACTGCGGCGACCCTTCTGATTGCCGCCGGAAGCAACCCGGAACGCCTGCGGTCCGAGGCTGCTTTCGCCGCGCTGTGCGGGGTGAGTCCGATACCAGCTTCCTCGGGCAAGACCAACCGGCATCGGCTCAACCGGGGTGGCGACCGCCAGGCCAATGCGGCGCTACACCGCATCGTGGTAGTCAGACTTCGTCGCGACCATCGAACCAAAGAATACATGCGCCGCAGAACCGGAGAGGGAATGAGCAAACTCGAAGTCATGCGTTGCCTCAAACGATACGTCGCCCGCGAGATCTTCTCCAACCTGCAAACTTCCAGAGAATTGGCCAGCAGCCCGGCTTGACAACTATAGGAGCATCAGTTGCTACTGGATGGAGGGCGCCGCCGACGTGGCCGAGACGAAATACACGCCCTTCCAGAGTGAGCCCGACGCCGTGCCGGTGCGGCTCATCGTCCGCCGGGTAAAGCCCACTTCCGGATCTCAACTGGCACTGTTTGCCACCTACAGTTACCACGCCTTCATCACCGACCGGGACGGCGACACCCTGTACCTGGAGGCCGACCATCGTCACCACGCCGAGATCGAGAACACCATCCGCGATCTCAAGTACGGCGTGGGGCTCAATCACCTGCCCTCGGGACGCTTCCCCGCCAACGCTGCCTGGCTGGCTGTACAAGCATACGAAGACGGACAACTATGCAAGAGGCGTACAGTTTTTCTGCGCCAGAAGCAAATCGCCGATCAGCAGCGCCGACACCTGCGAGAGTGAGGAGAAACCAAAGAGGACACCGCACCAGCCCCGTCCGGAAGCTGCACACGCGCTTGGGTGTTCCGAAACTATGTCGGGATGGCCCCACACGCCCTCCAGCGAACAACTACTCCAGACGGTCACGATCTGGAACGACATGCGCGACAGCATGATTGGCGCCGCCCCCACCAAAGCCGAGATCGTGAACATGGCGGCACACAACGGCCTCCAGTGCCCATTCGACGTAGCCCACGACGAGCCCATCAACGTGACGCCACACACAGCCTACGGAGCCGACCTACACGACCTCAACGACTGCCTACAGGCCCAGCACCTGTACCATGACGCAGCAGACCTTTTCCGCCGCATCGACTTCCACCAGCGGCCCGACCAGCCCGACACCAGCGACCTCACGGAACGGCAGTAGTACTCCGGTTCCATCGCCCTGATCCGGCACGCCATGGCCCAGCACGCCGAGAACGAGAACACCATCGGCGTCGCATCACAACGCTGGCTGACCGACACCGACCAGCAGTCCGAATTCGTCATGACCAAACTGTCCCGACAGCCCGGCTGGATGGGTTTCAATCCACTGCTCCGGAACCTCCAGCAGGTCGCGTTCATGGTCTACCACAGCGAACCGTCCCCAGCGCTACCCGGCTACCCAGCCCAGGATACGGACCTCAGCCGATACGAGCACAACCGATTTCCAACCGGGCCAGCACAGGACCTGCGTGAAGCCCTGCCGTGGCACGGCGCCGCCAAGTCCGTCTAGACCGACGTCCACGACGATCGCTAGCGAACCACGCGGGCGCGAAGTAGAGCCAGTGGGCAAACCATCTCTCCCCCTCATATAATGGTGACCAAGAGGCAACCATGACTCAACAGAACGTTGAAACCCTGCGCACGATGCTGGACGCAATCAACCAAGATCCCGCCCTCCAAAGCGAGATGCGGCAGTGGATGCTCCAGTTCATACGCAAAGACGATGACCTGCGCCAGGAGTTGCGCAAGGAAATCCTCACCGAGGAACTCCTCCAGTTGCCCATCCGTCTGACCCAATTTCAGCAGGCCGTTGGCGAACGTTTAGACAAACTCGACAACGATGTGACCGAGATCAAAGATGGACAAGCCCGCATATCCGGCCAGACCAGCCACCTCATGGGCAACGCCTATGAGACCAGCGCCATCGAACAGTCGCGCCGACGGATCAGACGACTGCTGGGCATGGAGAAAGCCACAGTCGTACACGCCAGCCGCAGACCGTCGGACGACTTCGAGAACGAAGTGCTACTTCCCGCCATACGCCAGGGACGGATCTCCCGCCAACAGGCCGACCAGCTCGAAGACGCCGACGTAATTATTCGATGCGAAGACCCTGACGGGTCCTTGGTCTACGCCGTAGCGGAAATTTCAATGACCGTCCAGAACCACGACCGTGCGAGAGCGTCGGAACGGGCCCACATCCTCAATCTAGCAACCGGTCTACGCACGCTGGCGTACACAGTGGGACAACAAGAAGCTCCGTCCAGCAAACAAGATCGAGACGTTACCTTCGTCCCATACACCCCCGTCCAGAGAATATAGCGCGGACCACCACGCACGCGCGGGGATCGACCCGGTTCGAGCACGGGCGTTCCCTTAATCAGCTCGGCTCCCCCGGAAATCAGGGGATCTACGTGGCCCGTGGCAAAGGGGCCGCTCCACTCGAATGCCGTGGACCGACGCGGTCCGGCCAGACTTGGATAATTGAGTAAAGGGCATCCTACCGTCTGAGTTATTTCAGCAACTTTGAGAGCCCTTGTTACCCGGCTAACTCGGGTAGAACCACAACGCGTGTCCACCTGAACGGCCATCTGATGGCTGATTCTCGCGTTGGGTAAAATTCGCAAAACGGCGTTCTGCCAGCCTGATTTACAGTCCCTCCATGTTGTGGACAGACCATCGAAAAGCAACTCGTTGCTGCGTTTCCTCGATTGGTCGAGCCCATGTCTAATGCGGCGCTACGGCTCAGTTGAGATCCGTTGACTAGCCGCGACATCGGAGATTTAGCATGACAGAACGAATGGCGTACACGGTCAGGGAAGCTGCCACCGCCCTTGGGGTCAGCGAGTGGATGGTCAGGGAGGAGATCAATCAAAAACGCATCTACTCGATCAAGATGGGCGCCCGCCTACTCATTCCCCGTTGGGCCCTGGAAGAGAGATTGGGGAAGTCTCCCGAGGGTGAGGCGCCCACCGCAACGCCGTAATCGCGTGTCCAGAAGATCGGGAAGCATCTGAAAAACCCTTCCAGATTCCGCTCTAGAGCTACACTTGCGCCGTGGGCAACCCTTGGCCTTATCGCCGGCGACGACACGCACGGGTTGTTGCGAGCCCCGTCGTTTAGACGTTCGCTAATGAACAAGGCACACGGCGCTGCCTGTTGACTGGTCCGATATAGCGTGGACCTCGGTTGACCGTCTCAGTGAAATCGGCCGACTCAACAATCCCAAAACAGGAGGTACATCGACATGGAAGGCACTATCAGGCAACGCAGCGCGGGATCCTGTGAAATCCAGGTGTTTCTGGGCCGCGACGTCAACGGCAAACGCATGCGGAAGACCGAAACGGTCCGCGGGAAAAGGGCGGACGCCCAACGTCGACTGCGCGAAATACTGTCCGAATTGGACCGTGGCATTACCCCCACGAAAACGCGCTACAAGCTGAGCGAATGGCTGGACAAGTGGATGGAGGAGAAAATCGTACCCAAGGGCAAACAGAAAACCATCGACCGTTACGGTGACGACATCAGGCTTCATATCAAGCCGGCACTGGGGCACATAGAACTGACCAAACTGTCTCCGGTCCAAGTCCAGGAATTCGAAACCAATCTGCTCAAGAGCGGCAAAGCAGCCAAAGGTGTGCAATTGGTCCACTGCGTGTTGAGCGGTGCCATGAAGCACGCCCAGCGCCTCGAGCTGGTCGCGAGGAACCCCGTGTCTTTGGTGTCGCCTCCGACGGCTCCTAAAACCGAAGCCTACAGTCCCCAAGTGGAACAGGTGCGGGCTTTGCTGATACTGGCAGAGGAACTGGAGCACCCGCTCTGGGTGTGCATCCACCTAATCGCCTACACCGGTATGCGCCGGGGAGAAGCCCTGGCACTCGAATGGAAGCATGTGGACCTGGAAAAACGACAGATTTTGGTGTGTCAGTCGCTGGTCGTCTCCAAAGGCGGCGTGTTGCTCGAGACGCCCAAGACGGAGAGTAGCTGGCGCGTCGTCGACATTGACATCCGAACCGCCGAAATCCTCAAAACCCACAGGAGTCAACAGCGTGCGCTGGCCGCCAAGCTCGGGACCCAAGCCCCGGAGAAGCTCTTCTCCCGCGCCGACCAGGCGAGCTGGACGCACCCCAACAACGTCATGAACGCGGTGAGGTCACTGGGGAAAAAGGCCGGTTGTCCTGATATCACCTTGAGGAGTCTGCGACATTTCCACGCGACAGTGACGTTGCAGGCTGGCCAAAGCCCCGTCGTGGTATCAAAGCGGATAGGCCACTCCAACCCCAAAATCACGATGGAAGTGTACGCCCACGTACTCCCTGGGTGGCAGCAGGACGCGGCGGAGGCCTTCGCGGACGCTATGCAACCATCCGCGTAAAATGATGGACAATTGCTGGACAAATTCCCAGTACCGTACAACACCACGCGTCTTGACCAATAGAGATTTGAGTAGAAAATCTCGCTCCACAGCACTTCACAATACGCCAAATCATTGATACCTTCTAATCCGCCCCTCGGCACCATTTTTCGATAGTCCCGAATCCCCGTTTGAAAGGGGTATCAATAATCATCGCGGCGGCAGAAATGCCGCCATTTTGCCGCCCTTAATGGCGGCAAAGCCGTTTTTCGGGCCAAAACCGACCCAATCAGATCCCGGCGTACGCAGTCCTTTTGCGAAAAGTTTCGGATCCTACAGGGGGATAAATTCGGGTCAAAGTGCTGGCTCGTTGGACTTCGGCTCGTTGAAGACGGCCGATCAAGGTATCGGGCACTATTTCACCACCGTCTCCGGATGCTCCAGCCGGGACCCCAGGTATTCCTGGATCCGGCCCATCACCAAGTCATCGTCCCAGGGAGCCTCGGCGAGGAACCGCTGCATCGACCGGGCCGACACCCCCACCGCCTCCGAAAGGTTCCCGGCGTTGCGCCGGTCCGGTCCCTGCACCAACAGGTCCCGGAGATAGTCCCGACCGCGCTCATGCGTCAACCATCCTGCCATGCTAACTGCCGTTGTAATATTGGGTGCATACGCGCACGCCGGTCCCGGCGATCAGCCCAATGTTCATGATCTCGCCTCCTTCCCCATCGTTTTCCTACGTTCAGCGTAGCAGTTCTCAATTCCTACTTTCAGCGCAGATCAGACTCGACTTGGGCGACCACTCGCCCCAGCTTGCGCCCCACCGGCCTCGAACCTGAATAGTGAGGTAGCTGTCGCCGTGTACACTCACCGTCCCGTTCATCTCGAAGTAGCCACTGGTGTCGCTCTCCCTGAAGCTGTGGCGGACCGTTCCCGCTCCGTAATCGGTATTGATGTGGGCGGCCCATTCGTCGGCGCGTCGATCGCCCGTGGGTCCGGACCAGATGACCAGGAAGTGCAGGTCGCCGTCGCAGGACTCCATCTCCAGGAAGTTGCCGCTTTGGGCGTCGGGGTGGTCGTACTGACCAGTGCTGTCCAACCAGAAGACGCCGAGCGTACCCACATCGAAAGCCTCCACGCCTGGAGGGTTAGGCTCGGGCGCCCGCGGCGCCTGGGGAGTGCCCCTGCCGGATACCCACGCGCCGGTGCCCACCCGGTTCACCGCCGCCACCTGTAATTCATAGTGGGTCCGATTGGTGAGGCCGGTGATGCTGTCGTTTTCACTCAGGTCATCGTTGGAGCGGGACAGGTAGTTCCATGATGAGCTTCCTTGCTGGCGGTAACGGACCAGGTACGAGGTAACGGGCGCCCGCGGGTCTTCATCCGGCGGCACGTTCCAGCTCAGAAAGAGGCTTTGGTCCCCACTCCGTACATTCAGGTCGGCGGGCGCCAGCGGCACGGTGGCCGGGCCCTCCGGCGTGGCGGTAACGGTCGCAGCGGGACCCTCCAACGTACCGCGCATCGCTCTCACCTCGAAGGTGTAGCCGACCCGGTTGGTCAGGTTGGTCACCGGGTGGGACGTGGTGTCCCAGCGGCTGCCGGATATCGCCGCCCAATCGGGGTCCCACTCGGCCACGGAGCTGAGCCGGTGGCGGTACTGGTAACCCGTGATGGAATCGTCGCCGGGATGATTCCAGTTCAGAGTGACCCGACGGTCGCTGGGTGTGGCGGTGAAGTTCACCGGCGCGGTCAGCGGGCCCCGGGGCTTGGTGGAGGCGCGCGCCGCGGGACCCGGAGTGTTGCCGCGGACCGCGCGCAACTCGATGGTGTAGAGCAGATTGTTGGTCAACCCCGAAAGCGTGCGGTCGGTGGTCGTCGCGCCGCTGCCCGACATGCGCGTCCAGTCGGGGTTCCAGTCGGAGTCCGATGTGTTCATGTATCGGTACTGGTACCCGGTCAAGGTCGCGTCGCTGGGATCGTCCCAACTCAGCGCGATCTCGCCGTCGCCGGCGGAGGTTGCGGTCAAGTTGCCCGGCGCTGCCAGCGCACCCCTTGGAATTGACTTCACCTGACCCTCTTTGCCGGGCGTGTCCACACTATTGCGACGGTACACCGGACGCACCTGGAAGGTGTACTCCATGCCGTTGGTCAAGCCGCCAACCATGTGCTCCGTGGTATCGTCGTTACTGCCGGAGACATCCTCCCAGTTCGGGTTCCAGTCAGTGTCCGCGCTGTTCCGTTTCCGGTATTCGTAATGCTGTATCGTGTCGTCTCCGGGATCGTCCCATTTCAGCTCCACCTGCTGGTCGCCTGGGACGGCGCGAAGGTTCCGGACGTCGGCAACGTAGTCGACATTCTCATCGCCGAACCCGTCCGCCTCCTTTCCGCTCGGGTCTTTGATGGGGTTGGTGCTCGGCTTGCTATATCTCACCGTGGCCGTCTGATCCCGGGTTACCGGGGCGGCCAGGGTCAGCGTGATCACGCTGCCGGCGATCGATACTCCGGTTGGGTTGGCGCCCGCGCCGGCGTCCACCTTTACGGTGAACGCGCTGTTGGCCGGGGCGGTGGTGCTCAGATCCTCGCTGTAGTTCAGGTAGAGGCTGGAATCCTCCACCTCGGCCGACACCAGGCTGGGTTTGGTGGTATCCACCCGGTGGTCCGACAGCGCCGTTTGCGCAAGGTGCTCCAGGCCGGCGGACACCTGTTGGTCAGCCTCCGTGTGCATGAACTTGATCGTGCCGCCATTGAGGTCCAGAGAGTTGTCGTCCCACGAGATGCCGTCGTAATCGTCGTCGCCGGACACCACGGTGTAGGAGAAGACCAGGGACTCGGAGTCGGAACCGCTGTCGTAGGCGGCTTCGCGGGTGGAGTCGCCCAGGTTGAATGTGAACTCCGGCGTCCCGTGGGTGGTATCCACCGCAACCGGGCCGGTGAAAGTGACCGTTAACTCGATGTCATCCCCGACATCGTAGTATCCGTTGGTTGGCGCCGACGTCAACGCTATGCCGGATACCTGCAGGGTATCGTCGTCCAATATGGTGACCGTGATCCGACAATCGCCATAGGGCGACAGGTGTTCGTCCGGGCAGGCCGTGAAGAAGACCGACCAGGACTCATGCTGCATGTCGATGTAGAACTGCTCACTGCCCTCGTAGACGGTGTCCTCGGTCGTTTGCACGGTCAACGGTTTGTCAGCCACGTAGGCGTCGCCCGAGGCGACAAAGTCGCTCATGTTCACACGAACGATGCCCGGTAACAACGGAACGTAATCGTCGTCCGTCGCCGTATCGGGCTCGGAATCCAGCTCAACGGCATCAGAATACTTACCCCTCGGCTCCGCCACGCCCGCGCCCGTGATGAACGACACCAGCACGTCCACGCTGTCTCCCTCCTCAACGATGTACGAGTAGTGCTTGGGGGCCAAAGTGTAAAGGTCTCCAGTAACGGGCATCTTCATAAACACCGTCGCAGACCGGTTCGCCCCCACCGCCGGAGCGTGGTCGTCGTGCCACGCCACAGTTGCCGTCAGGTTTCCCGATGTATGACCAGCGTAGCTGCTGCGAAGGTATTTCGTCGCCGTGGTCTGGTTTGCCGGGATGGCGATGGTCTGCGGCTGGTTCGGGAACACATCCAGGTATTCCACGTCCTGCGCGATCTCCAGCTCCACGGTCAACTCCGCGTTCGAGGTGTTGGATCGCGTTACCCGGAATACCGCATCGGATATGATGGGCGTTGCGGTGGCATACACCGCCTCGATGGAAACCCGGGGCACCGTGCTGTTGTTGGTCACCGTCTGGTCTGTGAAGCCGGGCGCGTCGTTGCCGGTGGCGTCCTTGATGACCGGTCCGCTGCTGGGCTTGGCGTAGCTGACCTTGACCGAGCCGTCGTTGTGGGCGATGGGCCTGGCCAGCTTGAGCGTTACCGCGCTGCCGCTGACGGACACTGCGTCGCCGGACGCCAGATCCACCGTGGCCTCGCTGGCCCCCGCCGGCGTCGCCTCCACGGTGAAGGCCGTCGTTGGCGGCACTGATGAATCGTTGAGCGCCTCGTTGTAGGTGATGGTCAGGGTCAGACCGTCGGCAGCCAACACCGCCGTCGAGTTCGCGGCCAGAGCAGGCGGGGTCACGTCCACCTTCAGGTTGCCCACGTCCTGATCTTCAAACGTGGCCGTCTCGTTGCCGAACTTGTCGGCAATCTTGTTGTCGGTGCCCGAGTCCGGCTTGGTGTAGGTCACCTTCACATTGCTGTCGGCCGACGTGACCGAGGACGCCGCATTCAGGGTCAGCGTCACGCTGTTGCCGGAGATTGACGGGCTGCCTGTCAGCGTCAGGGTCTGCGCTGGGTCGTTTTTCTTCGCCATGAACGCGCCATTACCGAGGGATGCTGCCGTCCCCAGTGGTTCGTTGAAGTTCAGCGTTAGCGTCGTGCCGTCCACCGTGGCCGAGGCCAGCGTGGGAGCCGCCGCGTCCTGGCTCAGGTACAGCGTGCGCTCGGCATGGCCGCTCCAGTCCTGCCCGGCGCTGGTGAACAGATAGGAGGATGTTCCGCCCACAATGGCGGAACCAAAGCCATACTCCGCCGCGTCGCAAACGTGCAGCACCAGGTTCTTCTGGTCTGCTGAGGCGAGCGCAGAATCGAGCTGGAAGGCCAAAGTGTCGTTGGACGTCGTCAGGGCGTTGATCTCGTGGGCGTCGCTGCTGGCCGTGGTGAATGTGACATCGTCCAGGCCACCGTTGCCTCCGCTTTCCCGGAAACCGTAGAAGGTATCCTGGGACACGGTCCACTTCTCAACGGCAACGTTGCCGGTCCAGACCTGCGATGCTCCGCCGGTGTAGGTGGGCGCGGCGCACTCGGCGGCGGCGGTGATGACCTCCGTGGCCGGGCTGGTCAGGGGGCCATTGGCGTATCCGTCGTCGTCGGTGTAGCTGACCAGCACCTTGATGGTCTTGCCCGCGTCGTCGTCCGTGAGCCGGTAGTTGGCGGCGGTGCCGATGTAGTCCGCTTCCATGGTGGTACCGGCCGAGTCGAACCGCTGCCACCGGTAAGCGAGGTTGATGAGTTCGCCGTCGTCGTCGGTGTCGTAAATCCCGTCCATGCCGTTGGTGTCCGTGATGCCGGAGAGGCCGGCCGTCAACACCGCCGGCACGCGGAACACGTTGGGCGCGGTGATCGTCGGCGCGCCTTTGGGCGTCGAGTTCCTGGGAGCGGCCCGCACCTTGATTTTCAGGGACCGATTCCCGGTCTCGTCGGAGAACGCCCCTTCGCTGCTGGCGGCGCGGGTCTGCGCCGTATTGCCGATGGATGCTCCGTCCAGCGGCGTGCCGTCCTCGTCGTCGGTGCCGGCGAACTGCACGGAAACGCCAGCCCCACCGTTATCCACCCTCAGCCAGTACTCGGTGGACCCCTCAAGCACCGCGGTTGACGAGGTCGCCCGATATATGTAGTCCCTGGTTGTGTCGGCGGCGAGGGAGTCCGGGACGAAGGTGTCGACCACCCCGACCCCGGTCGCGGACCCACTATGCACCGTCAGCCGGGGAGGAGAGGTGGCGTTGGATCCGGTCTGCAGGCGAATTTCCATGGCGCCCACCGTGTAGCCGGCGTCATTGTCGCCCGTGGTGAACGACTGGGCGAAATCGTAGGATGCCAGGGAACCGGTGTCCGTCCCCGATTGCGCGATGTTGCTTACCATCACCGGGACCGAATTGATGGAGCCCTGGACCTTTATCATCAACGCCGGTCCCGTGGTGTCGTACTGGAAACTGCCGGTGCTATCGTGCCCGCGCCTATGGAACCGGTCGCCGATGGACCAGTCGGGCGCCGGGTCGGCGTCTTCGGTGTCGACCAAGGTGCCCCGCACGAACACGTTGGATACGCCCTCAACTACCACCCAATACTTCGTGGCCGGTTCCAGGTGGAAACCCGCCGGGGTCGTGAACGTGTAGTCCCTGGCAAAGCCGGTTCGGAGACTGCCCGGGCCGGTCAGTGTCGCTCTCGACGAATGGTTGGGGTTGTACCTGACCACCCTCACCAAAGGGACGGTCGTTGCCCCCAACGTCTGCAGCTTGAGATCAACGCTGTTGAGCGTGTAACCGGTGGGGTTGTTCCCGGTGGTGAATTCCTGGGCGACGTCCAGAGCCCCCAGGTCCTGTCCGAATTGGTTGGACCTCCCGATGTTGCTGACCAACGTCTGCGGCGACTGTGCCTGGGTCGTGCCCAGGAAGCTGAACAGGAGCAGGGCCAGCACGGCCGGAGCAAGCAGCCAGATGATCAAGACACGCGCTGTCGCTGCGCCGCCCGGCCGGTGGGGCCGGAATACGCAGCGGATCGGGGTGGGCAGAACTGACATCATGAATGTCCTTTTTGATTTATCGAGCGGTTGACCAACCGTCGCGACCGGCCGCATATCGCGGCAGGTTCTAGGTATGCCCTCGCCTGGACGCTGGTCGCAGGCAGGAGCGAGGGCACACGGGTTCGGGTTGGATGCGGCCTAAATTGGGCCGCATTGGACGTTGTTCTATGGATGACGGATTGAATTCCCCGGAAATCACCGAGGAGGTAAAGCCCGTCTCGCCTTATGCGGCGGCTTGGACAACTTTCAATCCACGTTTGTGCCTATCGTTATGGATGTGCTTGGCCGGTTCACAATAGCGGAGCCAAACAATTGCCGGGTATCACCTCTTCATTTCGACCCTCTCCGGCGATAGCGGCACAGGCGTGTCGCTCTGCTGCAAGCCGGGGAATGACAACCGTTCGCGGAGACGGGTACGTTCCGCATCACGACGCCAGGCAATGGCGAACCAACGGGGTGGGTTTGCGCCGATGTAGGCAGGCGCGAAAGCAGGGCCGCAGGGCCACCCGCTCCGGGCAGCCGTGAACTTTGGGGGCAGACCGCTGCCTCAAATACCCCGCCGACCGGTCGGAACGGTTATTCGCGCCGGGAGCGACGGCGCGGGTTCAACCCGGGTCGGTCCCGCATCTTCCGGCCCCGATGCCCTGACGAGGCAGCCCGGCACGACGACCGGCGGACGGGTATGAGCCCTTCGGAACGGGGCGAGTGCCCCCGAGGGTGAATATCACGTTGTGTGTATGCATCTATTGCTCTTTATATTCTCAGACGACCGTTTCGATCCTCAGTTGGTTGAAATTACGCCGTTAAGCGTACACCGCCAAAATTGCTGCAACAAGGCAATTGCCCGCCGGGGGGTGTATTTTGTGTGATGTTTTTGTGAAAAATTTGTGCACGACCATCATTGTTCCGGAGCCCGCCTTTCCGCCGGAGCCGCCTTTCCGCCGGACGATCCTGAGGTGATGATGTCGGCTCAGGGTCCTGCCAACCGAACCGCCACCCGGCAGACCGGGACGCTCCCACCGATACCCCAGACGAGGTGCTGCCGGGCGTGCTGGACAGCGCCCGGGCGCTGACCGTTATCCGCTACGCCATATCACCACCACCCTGGACGACACGGGAGCATTGACGGCTACCTGGTGGCAAGCGGTGTCCATACGAGCGTGAATGCCGCGTTTCGGCCGGTAGGCGGTTTGCGCGAGCCTAACCCAGGAGCGCCGTCCGGGCCGGCTGCCACGCCGTTGCCGGGTGAACTGCACACACTGGGCTTCCGTCAACGGCGTCCCTGTCTTGACAGAGAGCGGTGTTGGTCCCCGGCCGCTCCTTGCGATGTTGGGGCGGCCGGACTGCTCAGCTAGGGGGGCGTTTGGGTTGTCTCTTTCCACGGGCCGGCGCCGTTGGCGTTGTGCGCTCGGATCCTGAACGTGTACTCGACGTCGCTGGTCAGTCCATTAATAATATAAACGTGAAAAGAGGCGGATCTGTTTATAAGGCTGTTGTGCTCAACCCAGGCGTCGTCGTCTTGGCTCGTCTGCTTGTAGCGGAGGGTGTAGTAGAGGGAGCGGGGGACCTCTTCGGTGGGAAACACCAAGTTCAACTGCACTGCTCCGGTGATGCTCAAAGCGGCGGTGCCAAAGCCGGAAAGCTCGGCTGCGCCGAAGTTGGTCGCCTGCGGCGTGGCCGTGTCGTAGCTCCAGGGGCCCCACCAGTGGGTGCTGGAGTCGGTGTCGCCGGCGTTGTTGCGGGTGGCGACCCGCACCCCGTAGGTGGTGCCGTTGGTGAGTCCCTTGATGGTGTACGTGAAGGCGTCCTCCGCCAGCACGCCGCTGCTGATCCAGGCGCCGCCTTCTCGCAGGACACGATGCTGCACCTCGTAGCCGTTGATTGACGCGCTGGAATGGGTGGTGGCGCCCGCCCTCCAGGCCACTCCTATTGTGCCGTCGCCGGCCGATATTGGCTCCGTCTCGGGATTGGAATGTCCGTAGTAGTGGAAGCTTTGCTCCATTGGGGAGGCTGTCTGTGGGCCTGCGGTGACCGTTGCCGTCATTTTCAGACGCGTGTTCTCATCACTGGGCGCGTCGAACGGGGTTATCGAGACAAAAGTGCCCGGAGGGCAATTGATTGTCTCGGTTGCGCTGACCCTGCACTTGGCAGAGCCGGGTTGATTCGTTCCGACCGCTACGAAAACGCGGGTTGCTCCACCAACATCTGTGATAAAGGGGGTGTTATTTATCCACCATGTCCGCAAGTTCTCATCGTCGGGATTGACCTGTCTGGGGGAATAAACGCATTCGGAGTCGTATGGACTCAGCACCTGATAATGTGCGTCGGCTATGTTGCCCCCGGAGTTGGTTATGGTTCCCGAGATGTCATCGTTTGACTCGTAAACGGTAATCTTGCTCGTGCTGTTTCTGACCACGCGAGCGTTCTCGACGCACAGGTTTAGCTTAGTGTCCTTATCCAAGCGTGTGACGGTGTCGTCTCCGAAGCCGGAGAAGAAAACAAACTGGTCGGTGGTGACTCCGCCGGTAGCCCCGGGGCTCAGCGTGTCGTCGCCGGGACCGCCCTCGATATAATTTTTATTACCGTCCCCGGTCAGGGCGTCGTCGTGGGCGGATCCGGTCAGATGCCGGATATTGGACAGCGTGTCGCCCTGGGCGTGGCCGCCACTGGCGGTGCTGCCGCCGAGATTGACCGTCACCCCGGAAGGGGACGAGGCGTAGGACACAGTTGTGTTGGTGTCGCCGTTCAGCGTGTCGCTGCCGGCGCCGCCTTCGAGGACCGCGAGGGAGCCGGTGAGGGTGTCGTCGTGGTCCGAGCCGACCAGGATCTCGATTCCGCTCAGGGTATCGCCGGCAGCGTGTCCGCCGCTGACGTTGCCATCGGTGAGGTTGACTGTCACGGCAGAGGGGGACGAGGCATAGGACGCGGTGTCTGAGCCGTCGCCTCCTTTCAGGGTGTCTGAGCCGCCGAGGCCCTCCAGCACGTCGGGACCGGCTCCGCCGGTGAGGACGTTGGCGCTTGAGTTGCCGGTGAGGGTGTCGGCGTAGGCCGAGCCGGTCAGGCTCTCGAAGTTGGAGATGGAATCGCCTTGGGCGTGGCCGCCGCTGGCAGTATTGTCGCCGATGTCGACGGTGACCCCGGTGTCGGAGGAGACATAGGACAGGGTGTCGGTGCCGGTGTTGCCGTCCAGCGTGTCGGCCCCGTCGAGCCCCTCGATGACGTTGTCGTCGGTGTGGCCGGTGATGCTGTCGTCGTAGGCCGAGCCGATGACGTTCTCGATGTTCTGGAGCTGGTCGCCCTGGGCGTGGCCTCCGCTTTCTTTGCCTCCGGCGTTCAGGGTGACGGTCACCGCGGCGTTGGAGGAGCGGTATGAGGCCGCGTCGGAGCCGTTGCGTCCGTTAATTGAGTCCCCGCCGGCGAGTCCCTCGATGACGTCGTCGTTGGCGGTGCCCTGGAGGGTGTCGTCGTGGGCCGAGCCGATGAGGTTCTCGAAGTTGGAGATGGTGTCACTGGCGGCGTGGCCGCCGCTGACGGAGTTGTTCCAGAGCCCCACCGTAACTGCGGCGTCGGAGGAGGCGTAGGACACGGTGTCGTTGCCTCCTGCGCCATTCAGGGTGTCGCCGCCGGCGCCGCCCTCCAGGATATTGTCGTTCGCATCGCCCGTAAGGGTGTCGACTTGGGACGTGCCGATAAGGCTCTCGATGCTGCTGAAGGTGTCGCCCGCGGCGTCGCCGCCGCTGATGGCGCCGGTTGTCAGGTTTATAGTCACAGCGGCGCTGGAGTCGGTGTAGGACGCGGTGTCGTTGCCGGTCTCTCCGACCAGGGTGTCGGAACCGGCGCCCCCCTTCAGCGTGTCATCGCCGGGGCCGCCGTTCAGCGTGTCGGCGCCGGCGCCGCCCTCCAGCGTGTCGTCGCCGGGACCGCCGAGCAGGGTGTCGGCGTCGCCCTGGCCCTTCAGGGTGTCGTCGCCCCCGCCGCCTCTCAGGTAATTGGCATTTGAGTCCCCAATGAGGGTGTCGTCGCCCGTGCTGGACCCTTCGTACCGCTCGATGCCGGTGAAGGTGTCGTCCTCGGCCTCGTCACTGTTCTCGGTGGGATCGGCCAGGTTGAGAGTCACGCCGACGTCCGCCTTGGCGTAGGACGCGATGTCGGTCCCGTCGCCGCCGTCCAGGGCTGTGCTGCCGCCGCCGCTGATCAACACGTCATTGCCGGCCCCGCCGCTCAGCGAGCTGCCATAGGACTCGCTGACGTCGAGCGTGTCGTTGCCGTCCCCGCCCTCCAGCCTGTTGGTTCGGCCTGCTCCGATGAGAAAGTCGTCGCCGGCCAGACCAACCATGTAGGCCGGACTGGAGTAGACGACGAGCCGGTCGTCCCCCGACGCGCCGTATGTCGCGTGGTAATCGGCGTTGGCGTGCCAGCTGTGGGCGCCGCTCTCCACCGAACGGAGCTGGAAGAGGTAGTTGTCGCCGGCGGTCAGCCCGGTGACGTCAACTTCCAGCCTGGTCCCCAGATCAGTTGGACTGCTGATGTCCGTCCAGTCGGATTCCGTTCCGCCGTCGGCGAAGTACCGGTACTGGTGGGTTGTGCCGGTTCCGCTGGGCTCATCCCAGCGTAGCGTGACTTTCCCTTCGCCCGGCTCAACCTTGAAATTGGCGGGAGGGGTTTGAATTTGGTGGACGATTGCGCCGGTGGCGATGGTGTGGCTGGAGAGGTCGAACGGGGCGCCGTCGTTGCCGAACAGGGCCAGCCCTTCCAGGCTGGTGAGCGGCGAGAACGCACCGTTTGGCAGCCCGGCCGTCGTGATCGCGTTGTTCGCCAGGTCCAGGTCCTTCAGGCTGGTCAGACCGGAGAATATGCCGCTAGGCAAACTCGTGAGAGCGTTATCATTCAGGCGAAGCTCCTCCAGACTGCTCAACCCACCGAACAAGGCCGAGTTCAATGATGAGATCCCAGTGAAGGTCAGGGTGCCGTTGGTCCATTTCTGTCTCCCCAGATCCAGATAGAGGAGATTGCTCAACCCGTCGAACACATCCGTCGGTAACGTAGTGAATCCGTTCCGGCTGAGGTCAATCCATTGCAGGTCTGTCAGTCTGGTTTCTGGATCTCCCAAGTTTGGCATATCGACCGGATTGCCGAACGCATTGTTGGGCACCTCGGTGATGCGGTTGCCAGCCAGGTGCAGGGACTGGACGTTGGGCGCACCGACAAAGCAGTTTCCCGGCATTGCCTCGCCGGTGTCGCCGCCGAGCATATTGTCGGCCAGGTTGATGGAGTACACACTGTCGCCCCATTTGTCGGCGCCGCACGCATCAGACCACTCCATGGCACCGTTGCTGGACACGTCCACGGCCCTCAGGCTGGTCATGCCGGAGAAGTCTCCAGACTTCAGGGAGCTCATACCGGTGTTCGACAGGTCCAGCCTGACCACCCAGGCCAGGTCCCCGGAGCCAATGTCCTTGCAGCCCTTGCCCAGGAGCGCCACCAGGGTGTCCCGCACCTGTGGCGTCCGGTCGCAGACGGACTGGAATGTGGTTCCGCTCTCCCAATCGGTCTGAAAATCGCCCGTCACGGACGCGGAAAGGCCGTCGGGGTCGGTGGCGGTGAGCGTGACCGTGGTGACCAGCGGATCCGGCAGTGCCGGTTCGACCTCGCCCCAGTCGTCATAGGCGTCGAGCCGTATGAACACCCGCTGGGTGCTCTCCTGGACGTAGACGCTTTCCACCAGTTCGCTGTGGTAATCGGGGACCGAGACGGTGTAGGTCAGCTCGTCGCCGTCCGGATCGGAAAAGATGCCGTCGTAGACCTTGCTCACCAGCGTGCCGCGCGGGGCGATACCCGTCCCGACGAAAGCGGCGTACGGTTCTGCCTGGTCATCGGCACCCGGCACCCGGTTGGGCGGGACCCAGGTGATGGTGACCGGGTCGGAGGTGGCCGAGTCTGCCGAGCCGTAGGTCACCGTAACCCGGACCGCGCTGGACCCGGCGTTGCTCTGGAGATACAGGAATGTAGCCTCCGTCCCGGCGAGATACCAACTGCCGCTACCCAGGTCCAGCTGCCACTGATACCCGGGATCCTGGTCCGAAGGCGCATTGGTGATGACCGCCGTCAGGGTGACTTCCTCGTTGACCTTGAGTTCAGTGGCGTCGGCCGCGATCGAGACCCTGAACCCGGGCGCAGGCTCCGGCGTGGGTTCGGGCGTGGCCGTCGGTTCTGGTGTCGCCTCTGGGGTAGGCGTGGGAGTTGGTTCGCGGGCCGGTTCCACCTGGAACTGCTGCGACAGGGGTTTTCCGCAGCCCGCATCGTTGCACGCCTGCACCCGCACCACCCAGTTGCCGTAGTCGTCAACTGTGATGGCGGCGCCGGGAGATGCGACCCTCGTTCCGTCGTTCAACTGCCCGCCCTTGGGCCGCCAGCGCACGAGATAATCGTCGGCTCCTTCAACGTCATGCCAATCCGCCGACACGTCCAGCGAGCCCTGCTCGGTGGCAACGCTCAACCCGGTGGGCTTGGCGGGGACTTTGGTTTGGCCGTCGTCCTGCGCGCTGGCCGGACTGTTGCCGGCCCGCAGCAGGGCTGTCATGACCACGGCAGCGACGACAATAGCCAGAGCGCCGCCCAGAAACAACGTCCGCGGCAAGAGCTTGGGGCTTGGCATTGTGTTTCTCCATCCCGAAAGTCGATGGGGGATACGCAGGTGGGCCATGGACATCCTCGTTCTACTTATTCCGTGCGTCGCGTGCGGATTAACTGGATTACCGGGCGGCTGGAGGTTCCAGGCCCGGGCGAACGGCCGGTGGTGAGCCCCGCTACCCATTTGCTCAGCCGGCAGGGCAGTCAGTATGAACGCCGAGTCATTAGATATATGTAATAAATATCCTGAGTTACATATGAATCACTGTATATTCAGGGTCGCAGCGGCATCATTCCGCCGGGCCGACCGGCAGGGTGAAACGCTGACGGTTTTCGGTTGCGCCTGCGGCGCTGCGGCCCATGCTGTCGGTAGATCAATCAAGGAGGGCAGAAGGGCGAGAACGTGTGATCTTCGTAGCCCGTGTCCGGCTGAGGAGCGACATTGTGTCCCGCTTGTGACAACGCCGACCCGATGCCGCGCGGACACCCGGTTGGCCGTCTCATGTAGCATGCAACCTGGGTTCGAGTCCGTTTGGGGGATATGGAATCATCAACTGGCAGTAAGCGTCCGCCGCGACGGGATGTGGGAACCTGAGTGGGGTGCGTTGTCGTGGAGTGGCCTCGGCCAACCTCGATAATCAACAGCCGCCGTCAGCTGAATCTCGCAGCGCCGAGCGACCCACCGATTGAGAAACCTCTCCTTTGGCGCTTCCAACAGCAGTTCGGGGACAAAGTCCGACAACTCATCCTGCCCGTGGGCCAGTTTCAAATAGGCGCCGGGAATCGGTCAGCGCGCCAGCGTTCGAACGTGTCCCGTGGGCCAACGGTTGGGGCGAGCTTACGGTCAGTAGAGCGAAACGCATCCTCAACGCACGCAAGTGGATATTTAGTGGACCAACTCCCTTTGGGCCGATGCCGCTGCGGGATATATCGGGTTGCATATGACAAACATAACAATTTGGTCATACTCAGAATGAACGGTTGTATACTGTCTTACCGCATCTACAAAAATCACTCGAAGCGTATTTGGAGTTCTAAACCAGCCATGAGCCAGTCTGAGTCTGAGCAGCTGAAACTAGAGAATGAGGCGCTGCGTGAACGCCTGACGCGGTTGAGCGAAGCGAGCCTGCGCATCAACGAGAGTCTGGAGTTGGGCTCGGTGCTGCA
>Ga0209754_1000759_pt1 | contig 39425 bp, 33 predicted proteins | sample MesohylBB_FD_187295 | JGI IMG/M metagenome (GOLD analysis project Ga0209754, IMG submission 187295) | Host-associated microbial community of the marine sponge Aplysina aerophoba from Gulf of Piran - sponge mesohyl, lysed by bead beating... | ecosystem: Host-associated > Porifera > Sponge >...
CCACCCCGCCCGGCCGACCGGCGAAGCCGCCCCGACACGGAGCTCAGGGCGTAGGCTGGCGACCCGTTTCGTGCCGCAAGCGTCCTGCGGCGCAAGCTCCTAGGAGTCTGCGCCGTCCTTACCGACGCGCCTGCGCCGAGGCCGCCTTCGTGCTCATCTCGCCCAGCGCCACGCTGCGCTCGTAGGCCGCCAGCACCGCGTCGGACATCACCGTCCGGAAGCCGCCCTTCTCGAGCTGATAGAGCGCGTCGGCGCTGGTCCCGCCGGGAGACGTGACCCGATTGCGCAGCTCGGCCGGATGGACCGGCTGCTGCTCGGCGTAGATGGCCGATCCGCGGATCGTCTGCACCACCATCTCCCGCGCGGCGTCGCGCGAGAAGCCGAGGTGGACGGCCGCGTCGATGAGCGCCTCCATCATCAGGAACACGTAGGCCGGCCCCGACCCGCTGATGGCGGTGGCCATGTCGAGGAACTTCTCCTCCTCGACGAAGAGCTGCCGGCCCAGGGCCGCGACGATGGCGCCGGCCTGCTCGCGCTGCACCTCGGACACCTCCGGCGTCGCCGTCCACACCGTCATCCCCTCCCCCACCTGCGCCGGCGTGTTCGGCATGCTGCGCACGATGGCGCGATGCCCCAGGCCGGTAGAGATGGAGGCGATGGTCGCCCCGGCCACGATGGAGACCACCAACGCGGCGGCGTCGATCGCGCCGGCGCCGCGCAGCTCCGCCAGGACCCCGGGCAGCACCTGCGGCTTCACCGACAGCACGATCACCTGCGCGTTCAGCGCGGCCTCCCGGTTGTCGAGCGTCGTCCGGACCCCGAACTGCCCGCCCACCGCGTCCAGCCGCTCCTGGTGGCGATCGCTCGCGACGATGCCTCCCGCCTGCACGTCGTGCCGCGCCAACAGGCCGCCGATCATGGCCGAGGCCATCGCCCCGGCCCCGACGAACGCCACGTTCAAGTCACTCAACACGTTCTTCGTCACGCCTGCTCCCCGGAACGCCCGCCGGGGGATCCGGCCGAGCTTGAGTATTCTAGTGGCGCCCGATGGACCCGATCGCCCATACCCTGGCCGGCGCCACCCTGGCCGAGACGCGGCTGAGAAACGCAACGCCGTTCGCCGCCCCGGCCCTGATCCTCGGCGCCAACGCGCCCGATATCGACGTGGTCACGATGTTCATCAGCCGCGACCTGTCGCTCGGGTTCCGCCGCGGGTGGACGCACGGCGTGCTCGCGATGGTGGTCCTTCCCCTCGTGCTGACGGCGCTGCTGCTCCTCCTGGATCGCGCGGTGGCGCGCTGGCGGGGGCGGGAGCCGCGGGCGCGGGCGGGTCCCCTGCTCAGCCTGAGCACCCTGGCCGTCGTCTCGCACCCGTTGCTCGACTGGCTGAACACCTACGGCGTCCGCTTCCTGATGCCGTTCGACGGCACGTGGTTCTACGGCGACGCGCTCTTCGTCGTCGACCCCTGGGTCTGGCTGCTGCTGGGCACGTCGGTCGTCCTCGCGCGCAGCACCTCGCGGGTCGGGATGGCCGCCTGGATCGTGCTCGGGATCGCGACCACGTCGCTCGTCACCGGCTTCGAGGGCGCGCCGGCCGCGACGCGCCTGCTGTGGTGCGCCGGCGTGGCCGCCATCGTCTGGCTGCGGCTCGCGGGCCGCTGGACGGGCCGCATTCCGCAGCTCGCCACGCTCTGCCTGTCGGCCGGCGCTCTCTACATCGGGGTCATGGTCGCGGCCTCCCTGCTCGCCGAGCGGCAGGTCGCCGCGTGGCTGGCCGAGCGCGACGACGTGCCGGTTGAGATCATGGCGAGCCCGGCCCCGGGCAACCCCCTGCTACGCCACATCGTCGTGGCCGACGCCGAGCACTACCACTTCCTGGAGGTCGACTGGCTGTCCGGCGAACCCATCCGCATCAGCCTGCCGTCCATCGAGCGCGGCGGCGACAACCCCGTCACGCGGGCCGCGCTGACCGCCCCGCACGTCTGGGGGCTGGACACCTGGAAACGCTTTCCGGCCTACCGCGTCGAGCAAACGAAGGACGGCTACCGCGTGTCGATCTCGGATGTCCGCTACGTCTGGCGGGCCGGCAGCGGCCTCGGCGCCGCCGTGGTGGAGCTGGACCGCGACCTGCGCGTACGCAGCCGCTGAGCCGGCGCCGGCGACTCGGGGCGGATCGTGAGCTACCGGGCGCGCGCGTCGAGGGTGGCCGGCATCAGCGAGCGGACCTGGATGCCCCAGTGGTCTCCCGCGCGGGTCACGATCCACAGCGCAGGGACGGTCCAGTAGCGGGTGCCGTCCGGATGCCAACGGGTGAAGGTCAGCTCGAAGTGCACCTTGTCGCGCGTGACGATGCTCGCCTCCAGGGCGTCGATGGTGCTCATGTGCCAGTCTTCGTCGGCGCGCATCCGGTCGAAGTTCGGACGCGGGCCGTCGCCGGGCGACTCGGCCACCGCGAAGCCGCCGGCGGCGGTCATGAACAGGTGCGGGTGGTTGAGCGTCGCGACGGTACCGTCGACGTCGCCGGTATTGAAGGCGGTGAAGAAGTCCAGCACCGCCCGGCGCGCCGCCGCGACGATCTCCGCCCGCTCGTCGCCGCCCAGATCCGCGGGCTCAGCGGCCGGGGTCCGAAGCTGGATGGCCCAGCCGTCGTCCCGCCGGGTGACGATGTAGAACACCCGCGAGGTGCGATAGGCGGTGCCGTCGGCGCCCTGCCGGCTGAAGCCGATCGACGCATGCACCTTGTCGGTCGAGGACTCGAACACGGCGAACGAGTCGAAGTCGAACGAGCTGCGACTCCACCCCTCGCGCGCCCGCATCTGGTCGAAGCCAGCCGAGAAATCCTCCGGCTGGGCGTCGACGATCAGCGCCCCACCACCCGGCACTGTCGCGAAGGGAAAGTGCATCGCCCGGCGCAGGTTCGCATCGTCGGCCGTGTTCCACTGCGTGATGAACGTCTGCAGCGCCTCGCGCGCGGCCGTCTCGGCGGCCGCATTCCCTTCCGCCGCATCCTGCGTTTGCGCGAACCCGGGCAACCCCATGACCAGGACGCCCAGGGCCAGTACTACGATGGTGTCAAGATTGGTGGGCATGATGGAGGTCGCCTCACCCGACCGTACCCAGCCGGGGGATGATCGTCAAGCCGACGCGGGTGCGCCGCGAGGTCGAGCATGTACTCGATCCGGGCGCGGCCCCGGCCATCAGCGCTCGCCCGAGGCCGGCGCGACGGTCGAGTAGAGAGCGGTGTCACCCGAAGAGATGCAACGACGCTACGACGCAATGACGGCGGGGGACTGAGGCCCACCGACTCGTACAGGCCGGCCACGGTGCCGCGACGTTGCCGATGGACGCCACGGGCGCACGGCGGCCATAATCTCGACCGTGTTCATCAAGTCACGCCTCGCCTGCTGCTCCCTGCTCCTGCTCGCCGTGGCCCTGCTCTCGTCGGCCGGCGACGCGTCGTCCCCCGGGACCGGCGCGGCGCCGAGCGCCGAGATCGAGGCCGCCGGAGCGGCGGCCTGCACCGTGCAGCAGGCGCCAGCGGCGGAAGCACCCCGAACCGAGGCGCCGATGCCCTTCCTGGCGACCGAGTACGCCGCCATGTGCGAGCCGGAGCTCGGGCGCGTCCCGAAGGTCGCCTGCGACGACGGCGTCCTCATTCCGATCACCGTCAACGGCATCGAGGTGTTCGAGGATCCCGGCAACCATGCCTGCGACAACCCGGACGGGTTGCGGGGCGGCTGCGCGCCGGGCTCGCGCCTCGGGCACGTGGCCGGACGCGACGCCGGCGGCAATCCCCTGCCGCAGGTCTCGTGGGTGTACTTCTGCCGCTCGGTGGGTCCGGAGAACCTCGAACGCTACGGCTGGGGCTCGGTGCAGCTCATCGGCTACAACCGCCAGTCGGGCGCGACCTGCTTCTTCGAAGCCGCCGACGGCCGGAAGTCGCTGCCCGAGGGTCATCCCGCAAACTCCGAGATCCAGGATCAGAGGCCCTGGGTCTCGTTCGACGGGCACCGCATGGTGGGTCAACTGCCCGGACCCGACGATCCAGACTTCAACGACGCCTTCATGCCGCCGCCCCCGGCCGACATGAACCGGGACGGCGAGCCGGACGTCGTGCAGTGCGTCCGGTGCCATCAGTCGGGTCCGTTCATCCACGACCCCTTCATGGACAGCGCCCGGGACCCCGACGACCCCAGCCGCCCCGTCATGCCCGAGATCACGGGCAGGGACGTGCCCTACTACGTGGTCGGGGGATCCGACTGGGACATGCGCACCATCCACATCGAGGGCAACCGTTGCCTCGGCTGCCACAGTGCCCCGATGGAGATTTCGCGGATCTTCGAGGCCGCGCAGCTCGAGGTGAACAGCTTCATGCCGCCGCACGCCCCGGGCAGCATGGCCGACGACTACCAGGAGCTCGTCGACTGCTGGCTCGCGGGGCCCGAGAACACGCCGGGCTGCGACTGGATCGTGCCGTCGGCGCAGGGCCGCGAGGGCGGGGTAGTGGGCGACGACTACCCGCACAGGAGCGACTACTTCAACCAGCCCGGCGGCAGGTAGAGAAGACGGTGCTGTGGCCGCCGATGTCTCCCGGTTGGCGTAGGTGTAGTCGATGAAACCGCGCTCGAACAGCGGCGCGATGACCGCGTGCACAGCGTGATGCACGACCCGGTCGCCGAACGGCGCGGCCGAGATCCTGGGGGGCTGCGCCCCCCCAGACCCCCACGAAGGCGAGCGTTTCGTGTGTTCCGCCGCGGCGGTTCACCCGCCGTTCTCGGCGGCCGGCGGCCGTTCACTACCGGTTGCCAGACTTGCACCGCAATACTTGCAGAACACCGCGTCGACATCGTGCCCCTCGGCGCTGCAGGCCAGGCAGGCCTGCGTCGATACCGGGTGTGCCGAGCGCTGCGCGATGGCTACGGATACGATGCCGGTGGGCACCGCGATGATCGCGTAGCCGGCGATCATCAGCACCGCCGCAACCATCTGGCCCGGCACGGTGCCGGGGGAGATGTCGCCGTAACCCACCGTCGTCATCGTCACGATGGCCCAGTAGACGCCGCGCGGAATGCTGGTGAACCCGTTCGCCTCGCCCTCGATCAGGTAGAGCAGCGACCCCATCACCACCGCGATGGAGACGACCGACGCGAGAAAGACGACGATCTTCGGACGGCTCGCGCGCAGCGCCTGGACGATCTCCTCGCCGCCGGCCAGGTAGTGCGCCAGCTTCAGCACCCGGAAGACCCGGATCATCCGCAGCACCCGGACGACGAGCAGCGCCTGGCTGCCGGGCAGGAACAGGCTGAGATACGTCGGGACGACGGCCAGCAGATCCACCACGCCGAAGAAGCTCCGGGCGTAGCGCGAGGGATACCGCACGCTTGCCAGGCGGACGAGGTACTCGACGCTGAAGAGGAGCGTGAAGCACCACTCGACGCCGAGCAGCACGGCGCCGTGGCGCGCCCGGAGCGACGGCACGCTCTCGAGCATCACCGCCGCCACGCTGGTCACGATGGCCGTGAGCAGCAGGACGTCGAACAGCTTGCCGCCGCGCGTGTCGGCTTCGAAGACGATCTCGTGCAGGCGGTAGCGCCAACCCGGCTCCGCCGGGCGCTCGTGGTGCCGCATCGGGAAGATCGGACGCGTCTCGTCCTGCGCGTTGTTTCGGCCGGTCCGCGGGCCGGGGACAGGTCCTCCGGCGTCCCGGCGCCTTCGAGATACTCCTCCATGTCTTCCTGCAGGTTCGCGTGGACCTGCACGAGGACCTCCAGCCGGCCGAAGAGCCGAACGCCTGCAATCGCGGTCCCGCGTCCGACTCGGCGTTTCCGCCGCGGAGCTGATCCGTCAGGAACGAGACAGCCGTTGATCGTCGTCGACGCGTCGGTCGTGGTCGAGGTGCTGCTCCGCTCCCACACGGGTTGCGGGCTCGAAGAACGGCTCTTTGAGGGCGACGACCCGCTGCACGCTCCGCACATGCTGGACGTCGAGGCTGCCCATGCCCTCAGGCGTTGCGCCGCGCCTTCGGGCCTCGATGGGCAGGAACTGACCGCCGGCCTCGATGACTCCCCCTGGGATTCTCGGCCGATCCACTTGCGGCGAGTGGTACCGTGAGAGCGGCGCACGGGAGGTGCGCACGGGAGGTGAATGCATGTCGACGGTCCGAGTAGTGTTCGCGATCGGCGCGGCGGCCTGCGCGGCGTTGCTGCCGGCATGGACTGCGCAGGAATCGGGTCCCGCGCCGCGGGTCCAGGCCGCCGGGCCGCCGTCCACCCTCTCCGCGCCGGCCGCCGGGCTGTACTTTCCACCGGCGGACGGACCGTGGGAAACCGTGGACCCGGCCGCGGCCGGGTGGGACGCCGCCGGGCTCGACGCGGCGCTCGCGCTCGCCGGCGACCGCGATTCGACCGGCGTGGTCATCCTCCACCGCGGCCGCATCCTGGCCGAACGGCACTGGACCCTGGATGCACCGTCCCGCGGACACGTCAACGGCAGTCACGGCCCCAACGCGGACGGTCATGCCGTCGAGGACGTGGCGTCGGTGCAGAAGAGCGTGGTCGCCGTCCTGGTCGGTCTCGCGCGGGAACGGGGCCTGGTGGCGCTCGACGATCCGGTCACCGATCACGCCGGCCGCTGGACGCGGGCGACCGCGGAGCAGGAACGCGCGGTGACGATCCGCCACCTGATGGCGATGACCACCGGCCTCACGCCCGCGCTGGAGCACGACGCCGCGCCGGGCTCGAAGTGGCTCTACAACACGCCCGCCTACCACCACCTGCTGCGCATCGTGGCGGCGGCGGCCGGCCTCGACCGCAACGCGGTGACGCGGGAGTGGCTGACCGGGCGGCTCGGCATGCGCGACTCGCGCTGGGCGCCGCGCCCGTGGGCGGCCTCGGCCATCGCCACCGGCTTCGCGACGACGGCGCGCGACCTGGCGCGCTTCGGCCTGCTCATCCTGGCCGGCGGCTCCTGGGACGGCGAGACCGTCATCGAGGACACCGAGTACCTGGAGGAGATGCTCCGGCCGTCGCAGGCGCTGAACCCCTCCTACGGCCTGCTCTGGTGGACCAACGGCCAGGCGTCGTCGATGTCCTGGGCCATTCCCCCGGTAACGACCGGCGGCGCGCTGATCCCGGCCGCGCCGGCCGACCTGGTGGCCGCGCAGGGCGCGCGCGACCGGAAGCTCTACGTCGTGCCCAGCCTGGACCTGGTCGTCAGCCGCCTCGGCGACAACGGCTCGCGCGAGGGCTCGTCGTTCAACGACGCCTTCTGGGAACGACTCGTCGCGGCCGCGCCCGCCCCATGACCCCAGGGACGGCAGCAAGTCTCCGCGGGCCGCGCGCTTCATGAGAGGGCGGCAGGCGGCTCATCGCGGGCGGTCCCGGCGGGCCCGTGTCTGTAACATTGCACCTCGACGCGCGGCCGCCGATGGCCGCGTCGTTGGAGAGTCACCGACCCGGATCCGGAGCCTCATGATGCAGATCACCGCGAGAACCGCCGCCGTCACCCTCGCCGCAGCCTTGCTGAGCGCCGCGCCCCTGCTCGCCCAGCCGCGCCTGACCATGGACTGGGAGGCGATGGCCGAGCAGCTCGTGACGCAGCTCGCGCCCGCGCCGGGCGAGAAGATCGTGCTGGTCGCGCGGCCTGGCCAGTTCGACGAGCTGATCCCGCCGCTGCGCTATGCCCTGATGCAGGCCGGCGCCATCGACCTCGGCGTGATCGACGTCATCGAGGAGCCGTATCCGACCGGCTGGGACGGCGAGCTGCTGGCGCGCAGCAACGACGCGGCGCGCGCCGTGTACCGCGAGATGCTGCGCGATTTCGACGGCGGGATCATGCTGCCCGGCGCGCGGCCCGACCATGCCGTCTACGCGGCGCTGCAGGACCTGCTGCACGAGGGGATCGGCCGCACCATCCACTTCCACTGGACCCAGAACGGCAGCGCCTTCCCGCTCCCCGGACAGCCGCTGCCCGGGCAGGCGGTCATCGACGCGACCTACCAGCGGGCGCTGCTCGAGACCGACTACGCCGGGCTGGCCGCGGTGCAGCGGCGCTTCGTCGCGGCGATGCGCGGCGCCGAGGTGCGGGTCACCTCGCCGCTGGGCACCGACATCCGCTTCCGCATCGGCGACCGGCCGGTGAACTTCGGCGACGGCAACGCCGCGAAGGAACGGACCGACGAGGGGGTGATCCTGATCGACCGCGAGATCGAGCTGCCGTCCGGCGCGGTCCGCGTGGCGCCCGTCGAGGAGAGCGTCAACGGCGTCATCGTCTTTCCGACGTCGCAGTGGGACGGCCGCCCTGTGAGCGGGCTCGCCGTGGAGATCGAGAACGGCCGCGTCGCCGGCGTGACGGCGGCGGCGGGCCAGGAGGCGGCGGAGGCCGAGCTGGCCGGCGTCCCAGTGGAGGCGCGCGCGTTCCGCGAGTTCGCGCTGGGCTTCAATCCGCTGCTCGCCGTGCCCGAGCGCAACCCGTGGATCCCGTACTACGGTTACGGCGCGGGCATCGTGCGCCTGTCGCTCGGCGACAACTCCGAGCTGGGCGGAACGGTCACCGGCGGGTACGTCCGTTGGAACTTCTTCACCGACACGACGGTCACGGTGGGTGACGAGGTCTGGGTGCGCGACGGGCAGCTCGTGCGCTGATTCCGGCCGGCGCCGACCAATTGGCGGAAGAGCTGCGCGCGGGGCGCCTCTAGCCCGGACAGGTCCGCTATGATGCCTGTTTGGCAGCACGTGCCGCACGCGCGCAACGCCTGCCGCGTCGGGAGGACTCACATGACACGCTTGCGCCTCGTCGGCTTCGCACTCATCGCCGCGGCGACGCTCGGCGCCGGCGCCGAGCCGGTCGAGATCACGATGACCAACGGCCAGGGCGAGATCGCCGGCGAGGTGACGGCCACGTCGGTCATCCTGCAGACGCGCCTGACGTCCAAGGCGGGCTGGGTCGACGGCGACCTGCCGGGCGTGGACGGGGTCGCGCGGTTCGAGGTGGCGACAGGTCCCGACTTCGCCGATCCGATCACCACCGACTGGCTCACCGCCGCGGCGGACGGCGATCACATCGTCAAGGCGAAGATCGACGGCCTCTCCCCCGGCACCGAGTACCTCTACCGCGCGGTCTACGGCCCGGACCCGGAGCACACCGAGAGCGGCGCGACGCGGACTCTCGCCACTCATCCGGGGGCGGACACGGCTGCGCGGACGAGCTTCACCGTCGTCACCGGCATGAACTACTACCAGTTCTACGACAATCCGAACCGCGCCTATACCGGCCCCGACAAGGAGCTCGGGTTCCCGGGCCTGGCGTCGATGCTCGCCCTCGAGCCGGACTTCTTCGTGGCGACCGGCGACAACGTCTACTACGACGCGCCGTACGAGGGGCGGGCCGACACCGCGCCCACTATGCGCCGGAAGTGGCACCAGCAGCTCTCGAAGCAGCGCTTCATCGACTTCTTCACCGACACGCCCACCTACTGGGAGAAGGACGACCACGACTACCGCTACAACGACTGCGACAACACCAGCGACGCGGCGCCTCTGCCCGACCTCGGCCGCCGCATCTTCCTGGAGCAGGTGCCGGTGGCCGATCCCGACGACCCCGATCCGTTGCCCTACCGCACGCACCGCGTCAGCCGCGACCTGCAGATCTGGCTCTCCGAAGGGCGCGAATTCCGCAGCCCGAACATGATGGAGCCGGGCCCCGGCAAGACGCTGTGGGGCGCAGAGCAGCTCGCCTGGTTCAAGGAGACCCTGCTGGAGAGCGACGCGACGTTCAAGATCCTGATCTCGCCGACGCCGATGGTGGGCCCCGACGACGCCGACCAGGCCGGCCGCGCGGCCGAGAACCACGACCCGGTCAAGCGCGACAACCACTCGAATCCGGGCGGCTTCCGCCACGAGCGGGACGAGCTTTTCGCCTGGCTGATCGAGAACGGCTTTCTCGAGAAGAACTTCTACATCGTGACGGGCGACCGCCACTGGCAGTACCACTCGCTCGACCCGACCGGCTTCGAGGAGTTCTCGACCGGCGCGCTGGTCGACGCCAACTCGCGCGTCGGCCGGCCGCCGGGAGACCCGGACTCGAACGACCCGGACGCGCTCGTGATGCAGTACTACACCTACGACGAGCCGACCGGCGGCTTCCTGAACATCATCGTCACGCCGGGCGACGCGGCCACCGCCGCCTTCCGGTTCTACGACGAGCAGGGCGAGCTGCTGTACGAGGATGTCAAGACCGCCAACTGAGTACCGCTCTCGCTCGAGCGGAAGGACTCCCTCGACCGTCGTGAAACGGCTCGTCCGGTCGGTCGGCATCGCGCTGCTGATGGCGTCCGGAGACTCACTGGCCGCATGGACCCGTGGCGTCCAGCCGCCGCAGCCGCCGATCGCGGTCACCGGAGCATCCACCGGCGCCCAGACGGCCACCGGCACCCCGGGCGGCCAGACACCGGCTCAGCAGCCTGCGGACGCCGATGCGGCATCCGCTGCGCCGACCCGGCCGGCCGGAACCGAAGCCGCGAACGCGCTCGACCCCGCGCCGTTCGTCGGGCCGCCGGAGCCGCCGTGGCTCTACGGCCCGCCGGAACCGCCGTGGCTCTACGGTCCGCCCGCGCCGGGCATCGAAGAGCTGGCGGAGGGCCTCTACGTCGTGACCGGCTACGGCGGCAACGTGGTGGCGCGCATCACCGCGGAAGGCGTCGTCGTCGCCGGCGAGCTGACCGCAGCGGCCGACACGATCGCCGCGACGATCGCCGGCGTAACCGACCAGCCGGTCCGTTACGTGCTCCGGACGCACCGGCACGACGGCGAGCCCGCGGCCCTGCCCGCTCCCTGGCGGGACGCGCGGCGCGTGGCTCCCGGGCAGCCGGTGCCGCTCCCGCTCGGCGCCGCCGCCCGGCAACGGCCGGAGGCCACGGACCTGACGTTCACCCGCGGACTGTCGCTGTTCCTGGGCGGGGCCGAGGTCCGGCTGCACCATTTCGCCCCTGCGCACACCGGCGGCGACACCGCCGTTCTCTTCCCCGATCTGGGTGTCGTGTACGCCGGCAATCTCGTGGTCCGGGGGATGCCGTTCATCGACTACGCGGCCGGGGGCAGCAGCCGCGGCTGGGTCGAGACGCTGGACGGGATTCTCGCTCTCGAGTTCGAGACCGCGGTTCCCGGGGCCGGGCCGGCCCTGACGAAGCGCGAGGTGCAAGTCTTCCGAGATCGGTTCGTGACGCTGCGAATGCGCACAATGCAGCTCCTGTACCGCGGCGTGGCGCGGGAGGACGCACTGCCCCTTCTGGAGACGTCGGATCTCGACTGGCCGCTCGTCGCGGGCCGTCCCTTCGCGGAGCGGAGCTTCGCCGCTCTCTACGACGAGCTGGTCGTCGAACGGGAGGAAGCGCGCGCGGCCGCCGAGCGCGCGCGCGGCACGGCAGAGGAGGAGGAGGAGGAGGAACGCCCGTAGGGCGCGCCCGGAGCCGGCGGCGCAAGGCGCGGTCCGCGACGTCCGCGAGAGAATGGGCCCGGCGGGAGCCGGATCAGGCGTCGTCGGGCAGCTCGCGCGGCCGCCACACGCCGGCGAGAGTGCCGGCGCTGGTCGTACCCAGATCCTTCCAGGCTCGGATCGACAGGCGGATCTCGGCCAGAGCGGCGGTCGGCAGCGTCTCGGGACGTCCCGCCAGACGCGCCACCAGGTCCTCCAGCCCGGGGTTGTGCCCGACGACCATCACGCGCCGTGCGGCGCCGGCGACCGCGCGCACGACATCGACGATCTCGTCCGGGCTGGCGAGATAGAGGCGGCGCTCCAGTTGCACCGCCCCCGCGTAGCCGGAGTGCTGCGCAACCTCGTCCGCCGTCCAGCGCGCGCGCTTCGCGGTCGAGCTCACGATGACGTCCGGGCACAGCCCCTGCGCGGCCACCAGGCGCCCCATCCGCGGCGCGTCCCGCTTTCCGCGCTTGTTCAGCGGCCGGTCGTGGTCGGACGTGTCCCGGTGTTTCCAGCTCGACTTGGCATGCCGCAGAACCAGCAGCGTCTTCATAACGTAAGCCTTGTATGATCCGTGATGGATGGGGGATTCAGCAAGCTCCGAATCCCGGCCAGCCCTGAACCGCCATGCTGCTCATCGGCCTCCTCGACATCTACTCGTTCATCGTCTTCGGCGCGGTAATCGCCTCGTGGGTGCAGCTTCCGCCGGACAACCCCATCGGGAACTTCCTGTACACCGTGACGGAGCCGCTGCTCGGCCCCATTCGTTCGGTGCTGCCGGACATGGGTGGGCTGGACTTTTCTCCGCTCGTGCTGCTGTTCGCGGTCCGGATGCTGCGCGGCGTCCTGCTGTCGGCGGCGGCCGGATTCTGAACGGGGGCTCCAGGAGCGTCGCACGGGCGGGCCGCCGGCGCGACGCGGCGGGCGCAAGACACCGTGCTCGAAAAGCGATTATGATTTTCTGCACTTTTTGTTCCTCGGAGGTAGCACGATGCGCAAAGTACTCTTCGTCGGGCTGAGCCAGGCCGCGCTCGTCGCCGCTCTGGTCCTCGTCGCCGGCCCCGCAACACCGGCCCGGGCCCAGGAGAACCCGTTCGACACGCTGATCGACGTGCGGATGGGCGAACGCGTGTTCCGCGCCCAGTGCGGGCGCTGCCACGGCCGGGACGCCCGCGGCAACGACGAGACCGGCGCACCGGATCTGACCACCGGGCAGTTCGCGAGGGCGAGCACCGATGCCGGCATGTTCAGCGTCATCCGCGACGGCATCGAGAACACGGCGATGATCGGCATCAGCCCCCGGGCTTCCGACCAGACCGTGTGGCAGATCGTCTCCTACATCGATTCGCTGAACCTCGATCCGGGCGACTACAACCTGCCAGGCGACGCCGCCCGCGGCGAGCAGGTGTACGCCGGCGCGGACTGCTCGAGCTGCCACATGATCGGCGGCGAGGGCGGCCGGACCGGTCCCGACCTGTCCACCGTCGGCAGCCGGCTGGACCCGGACGAGCTCGCGTCGTCGCTCACCGACCCGGACGCCGAGGTGGCGCCGCGCTGGTGGACGGTGCGCGTCAACCGGGCCGACGGCTCGACCGTGGAAGGGCTGCGGATGAACGAGGACACGTTCACGGTCCGCATCATGGACAGCGACGAGAACCTCTGGAGCTTCATGAAGAGCGACGCCCGCTCCCTCGAGCGGATCAAGACCTCGACCATGCCGGCCGCCGAGAATCTGACCGCGAGCGAGGTGGACGACCTGGTCGCCTACCTCTTCTCGCTGCGCAGGGAGAGCTGAAGATGAAACGACTTGCGACGGTATTCGTGTTGACGGCGCTGGCGCTGCCCGCGGCGGTGACGGCCCAGGACGACGGCGGTCCCTCCTTGCGTCCGGTCACCTGGGAGCGCCTGCTGAACGCGGCGGACGAGCCGGAGAACTGGCTGATGTACTCCGGCACGCTCGACAGCAAGCGCTACAGCAGGCTGGAACAGATCCACAACCGCAACGTCGGCAACCTCGAGTTGAAGTGGGCGTACCAGATCCCCGAGATCGACCGGGCGGAGACCACGCCGCTCGTCGTCGACGGGGTGATGTTCGTCACCGAGGCCCCGAGCAACGTGGTGGCGCTCGACGCCGCGACCGGCCGGCAGTACTGGCGCTACAACCACGAGCTGCCCGACGACCTGCGCATCTGCTGCGGGCGCAACAACCGGGGCGTGGCGATTCTCGGCGAGACGCTCTTCATGAGCACCCTCGACGCGCACACCGTCGCCATCGACGCGCGCACCGGCAACCTGGTCTGGAACACCGAGACCGCCCCGCACGCGAGCGGGTACAGCAAGACGGCGGCCCCGTTGATCGTCAAGGACCAGGTGATCACGGGCATCGCGGGCGGCGAGTACGGCATCCGCGGCTTCCTCGACTCCTACGACGCCGCGAGCGGGGCGCGCAACTGGCGCACCTACACCATCCCGGGCCCGGACGAGCCGGGCAACCAGACCTGGCTCGGCGAGTCGTGGCGGACCGGCGGATCGCCGACCTGGATCACCGGCGCCTACGATCCCGACCTCGACCTCGTCTACTGGGGCACCGGCAACCCCGGCCCCGACTGGAACGGCGAAGTGCGCCTGGGCGACAACCTCTACTCCGATTCGGTGCTCGCCCTGGACGGCGACAACGGCAACCTGGAGTGGTACTTCCAGTTCACGCCGCACGACATCCACGACTGGGACGCCATCCAGGTCCCGATCCTCGGCGACATCATGTACGAGGGCGAGATGCGGAGGGTCATGATGTGGGCCAACCGCAACGCCTTCTACTACACGCTCGACCGCGAGACCGGCGAGTTCCTCGTCGGCAAGCCGTACGCGCTGCAGACCTGGGCCGAGGGCCTCGACGAGAACGGCCGCCCCATCCGCGTGCCGAACATGGAGCCGTCCCCCGAAGGGAAGCTCGTCTCGCCGACCATCGGCGGCGGCACCAACTGGTGGTCGCCCACCTTCAGCCCGCGCACCGGCCTGTACTACGTCAACGCGTTCGACGGCGAGCAGATCTACTTCATCCGCGATGAGGAGTACGTCGAGGGCGAGCAGTACACCGGGGGCGGGGGCGAGAGCGCCGGGCCGATCGACAACTACCACAGCGCGGTCCGCGCCATCGATCCGGCGACGGGCGACATCCGCTGGGAGTATCCGATTGCCCCGCGGTCGACGTCCGGACTGATGTCCACGGCCGGCGATCTGGTCTTCGGCGGCACCGTCGACGGCTACTTCTTCGCCATCGACGCGGTGAGCGGCGAGGAGCTCTGGCACATGACGGTGGGGGCCCGGGTGCACTCGGCGCCCATCAGCTACGCGGTCGACGGCGAGCAGTACGTCTCGATCGCCGCGGGCAACGTCGTCTTCACGTTCGGCCTCGCCGACTAGCAGTCCGTTCCAGGCAGGAGCCGGGCGCACCGGGCGCGTCCGGCCTCCTGCGAACGGCGCACTCGATTCGATCCGATCTCGCCGCCCCTCGCCTGAACGCACATTCGCGTTCTACGATGCCCGTCATGGCCTTCGTCGCCTTCATCGGCGGTCTCCGTCGGGTTGCGGCCGCCCCGTCCCTGCTTCTCGGCGCCTATGGCGTCGCCCTCGCGGTCATTCTGGGAATGCAGCTCGTCCCGGACGGCGGCGGCGCGGTGCAACCCCGGCCGCCCGCGGCGGCCGGCGCGCTCGCCGGCATGCCGCACACCTTCGGGCCCGGCCTGGTCGGCTTCGCGGCCGTGCTCTCGACCCTGGCCGACCTGTACGCCACGCGGCCGCTGGGAGCCGCCGCCGGAATGGCCGTCGCCGGCGTTGCCGCCTGGACGTTCCTGGCCGGCGGCATTCTCGACCGCCTGGCCCGACAGCAGGGGACGGGAGGTTCGGCTTTCCTCGCGACCTGCCGGCACCATTTCTGGCCGCTGGCGCGCCTCGCGGCCCTGGCCGGCGCCATGTACTGTTTCCTGCTGGGCGGACTGTACCCCTGGCTCCTCGGCGACCTCTTCGGCTCGCCCGCACGCGTGCCGACCGTGCCGGCCGGGGGCCCAGCGCTGCGGTCCACGCTCCAGGTGATGTTCCTGGCCGGGTTGGCCGGTGTGGGCCTTCTCGTCGACTACGCCCGAGTCCGCGCCGTTGTCGAGGATCGCCGGAGCATGGTGGGAGCGCTGCTTGCAGCCTTTCGCTTCGTCCGACGGCGCCCTGGCGCGGTCGCCGGGCTGTGGCTCATGAACGCCGCGCTGGCCGCGGCCACGCTGGCCGCATGGACCCTGGCCGCGCCCGGTCCCGGCGCCGTCAGCCCGGCGATGCGCGCGGCGTTCCTCGGCGGACAGCTCTGCATCGCGGCGCAACTGTGCGCGCAACTCGTAGCCTGGGGTTCGCAGACCGCGTACTTCCAGGACCAGCTCGCGCATGCCACCTACGTCGCCCGGGCGCGGGTGGCCCGGTCGGAGCCCGAGCGTCCGCAGTGAACCCGACCGGCGTCGGGTCGCGCCGGCCCGCTCGACGGCGCGCGAGAGGCTCCGGCGCGGCGCAACAGCCGCGCCGCCCGGCACCGCCGCGCCGCGGATCCCGCGAGTGTGGTACAAGTGGAGACAGAGGCCGCCTGCCGAGGAGATCAAGCATGGACGCGATTCAGAGACAGTTCGCCAGCATCGCCGCCGCGTTGTCGATCGCCGTCGTCGGCGCGACCGCCGCCGCGGCCCCCGCCGCCGCCCAGTCTCCGGAGCAGGTCAAGCAGGCCGTCGAGCGCGAGCTGCGGGGGGACCGGGCCCTGCGCCGGCTCGAGGTGTCCGTGGCCGGCGACGAGGTGACGCTGACCGGGAGAGTGCGCCACTTCTGGGACAAGAACGAGGCGTTGCGCCGCACGTTCGACGTCCGCGGCGTCGGCACGGTGGTCAGCGCGATCGAGGTGCCCGTCCAGGAGGACCAGGAAGAGCTGGTCGAGGACGTGAGCCGGGCAATCCAGCGCTACCCGCACTACCGGATCTGGGACTACATCGACGGCCGGATCGACGACGGCGTCGTGAGCATCTTCGGGCGCGTGACTCCCGAGCGCGACAAGGCGGGCGAGCTGTTCGAGCGCATCGCCAAGGTGCGCGGCGTGCAGGACGTGCAGATGAACGTCACCCCGCTGTCGCCGAGCCGCTCGGACGATCGGCTGCGCGCCGCGATCGGGCGGCGGCTGTTCTCCAGTGAGCACTTCCAGCGCTTCGCGTCGATGCCGAATCCGCCGTTCCACATCATCGTGAACAACAGCGTCGTCACGCTGATCGGCTACGTGCAGAGCCAGATCGAGTACATCGAGATGCAGCGCATCGTCGCGCAGACGCAGGGCGTGCTGCGCGTCGACAACCAGATACAGACGATTCGCTAGGCAGGGAGTCGGCGGCGCGCTACGACGGGCCGCGGGCCGATGTGGCGGCGTCGGCTCCGGAAGCGGCCGGAATCGGCGGCGCACCACCGCCGGGCGGGCGCCGGCGGACCTCGCGGGTGACCGGCACGTTGGGCTCCAGCTCGACCAGCTCGTCCTCGTGCACGATGCGCAACGCGGCCTCCCCCCGCACGACGTAGGTCGCCGACGTCGGGGTCAGATCCACCTCCAGGCGCTGCCCGCGCACCTGCAGCGGGAACCGCAGGCCGCCGAGCTTCTCCGGCACCTTGGGTGCGAAGCTGAGGCGGCCGCCGGTGTCGCGCATCCCCGCGAAACCGTAGATGAGCGTCATCCAGAAGCCGCCCATCGACGCGATGTGGCATCCGTCCTGCACGTTTCCGGCCACGTCCGCCAAGTCCATGAGCCCCGCGTCGATGGAGTAGCTGAACGCCTTGTCCATCTCTCCCACCTCGGCCGCGATGATGCTCTCGATGGAGCACGACAGCGACGAATCGCGGGTCGTGAGCCGGTCGTAGTAGACGAAGTTGCGCCGTTTCTGGTCGTGCGAGAACTCGTGTCCGAGCAGGAACATCGCCAGCACCACGTCCGCCTGCTTGACGACACGGTAGCGGTAGATGACGAGCGGGTGGTAGTGCAGCAGCAGCGGGTACTTGTCGGCAGGGGTGTTGGCGAAGTCCCAGTCCTGCTTGTCCTTGAAGGAGTCGTCCTGCAGGTGCACGCCGTCGCGGTCGTCGTACGGCAGGTACATCCGGTCGGCCGCCTGCCGCCACGCGTCGATCTCGTCCGGATCGAGGCCCGTGTCGCGCTCCAGCGTCGCGAATCGCTGCGGGTCGGACGCCGCCAGCGCGCCGATGGTCTCGACCGCGTACCAGAGATTTTCGCGCGCCATCAGGTTCGTGTACAGGTTGTTGTTCACGACGGTGTTGTACTCGTCCGGCCCGGTCACCCCGTTGATCCGGAACTTGCCGTCGTGGCGGCCGAAGAAGCCGAGGTCGACCCACAGGCGGGCCGTCTCGACCAGGATTTCCGCGCCCACGGCCTCGAGAAAGCCCTTGTCCCCTGTGGCGTCGACGTACTTGCGAAGCGCGTACACGATGTCCGCGTTGATGTGGTATTGCGCCGTCCCCGCCGCGTAGTACGCGGACGCCTCGTTGCCGTTGATGGTGCGCCACGGAAACAGCGCCCCGCGCTGATTGACCTCCCGGGCGCGCTCGCGCGCCTCGCCCAGAAAGTCGTGTCGCTGACGGAGCAGGTTCTGCGCGATCCGCGGTTTCGTATACGTGAGGAAGGGCAGCACGTATATCTCGGTGTCCCAGAAGTAGTGCCCCTCGTACCCGGGTCCGGTCAGTCCCTTGGCCGGCACGCCGACTCCCTCGGCCCGCGCCGTCGCCTGGCACATGTGGAACAGGTTGAACCGGATCGTCTGCTGCCACTCGGGATTGCCGCGCACCTCCACGTCGCTGCAGTCCCAGAAGTCGTCGAGAAAGCGCTTCTGGCTGGCGAGCAGATCCTCGAACCCCTTCTCCACCGCCCGATCGAGGACCCGCTCGGCACGTTGGCAGAGCTCCTCGACCTGGCGGCGGCGCGACGAGTGGTACGTGATGTACTTGATGAGCCGAATCCGGGTCCCCACCGTGCCGTCGATGGAATAGACCACGCGCCCGGCGGACTCGTCGGCCGATGCTTTCACGCTGAACGAACAGTCCGTCTGCACGTCGTGATCGATGGCGCACGACAGGGTCATCCCGCTCGACCTGGTCGCGTGTCCACGGACCACGCGCGCGTCCGCGGTACGGCTCACCTCCATGTCGAGCACTTCGCAACCGAACTGCCGCGTGCGGGGGTCCCCATTGAAACGCGGGGTACTGCTGTCGACCACTTCCGACACGACCACGACGGGCGCGTCGTTCGCCAGCAACGTGACCTCGTATTCGATCGCGGCCAGATGCCGGTGCTCCAGCGAGACGAGGCGCCGCGACCGAATGGAGACGCGCTGACCCGAGGAATGCGCCCAGACGAGCTCCCGATCGAGCGTGCCGGCCCGCATGTCGAGCGCCCGTTCGAACCCCTCCAGTGTCCCCGTGGGCAGGAAGAACGGCTCGTCGTCGACGTACAGGCGGATGATCTTCGCGTCCGGCACGTCGACGATGGTCTGGCCGAGCTTCGCGAAGCCGTAGGCCTCCTCGCCGTAGACGATGGGCCACGTCTCGTGGAAGCCGTTGATGTAGGTGCCGTTGTGCACCACCGGCTGCCCTTCGTCGCACGTGCCGCGCATCCCCAGATAGCCGTTCGCGGTGGCGAACAGCGACTCGGCGGCGGCCAGATAGCGCTCGTCGAAGTGCGTCTCCACCAGGCGCCAGGGCTCGCGCGGGTAGATGTCCTGGGGCGGATGCCGGCGGTGAAGATCACCCATCGGTCAGCGGGCCTCCGGGGGTCGAGCTTCGTCCCCGTCCGCGTGCTCCAACGTGTCGCCCAGGTCGGTCACCACGTGGTCGGCGCCGGCCCGAGCGAGCGCTTCCGCCTCCCCGCTGCGATCGATCGCGACGACCAGCCCGAACCCGCCGGCGCTTCCCGCTTCGACGCCGGCAATCGCGTCCTCGACCACGACGGCCCGCGACGGCGGGACGCCCAGCACCCGCGCCGCGTAGGCGAAGGTGTCGGGCGCCGGCTTGCCGGCCAGTCCCTGCCGCACGGCAACCTGGCCGTCGACCCGCAGCTCGAACAGGTCGGCCAGCGCGGCCGCGCGCAGGATGGCCTCGCAGCTTCGGCTCGAGGAGACGACGGCGCAGCGCACGCCGTGGCGGCGCAGGTGCCGGACCACCGCCAGGGAGCCTTCGTAGACCTCGACCCCCGCACCGGCAAGCAGCTCGGTGAACATCGCGTTCTTCCGGTTGCCGAGACCGCAGACCGTCTCCAGCCCCGGCGCATCCTCGGGCACGCCGTCTTCCAGGGTGATGCCGCGCGACGCGAGGAAGGTCCTGACGCCGTCGTAGCGCGGCCTGCCGTCGACGAACCGCGCGTAGTCGCCGGGCATCTCGAACGGCCGGAACGGCTCGCCGCGTGACGCTGCCCGACTTCGCAGATAGGCGTCGAACATCCGCTTCCACGACGCGGCATGAAGCCGGGCGGTGGCGGTGAGGACGCCGTCCAGGTCGAAGAGCACTGCCTCGTAGGCGGTCCAGTCGATCATGAGCCACAGTCCGACTTGTGCTCTGCCCGATCTATCGGATCTACGGCGGATCCGCTGGAACCTGAACGTGGTTGCACGGACGCCTTTCGCCGGGGCGACGTCGCATCCCCTCAGGCATGGCTCGTCTCGGCCGGCCGGGGGCAGGCGACGCCGGTCCCGCCGAGGCCGCAGTAACCGCGGGGGTTCTTCGCCAGGTACTGCTGGTGGTATTCCTCGGCGTGGTAGAAGAGCGGCGCCGTGCGGATCTCCGTCGTGATCTGACCGTAGCCGGCCGCGGTCAGGCCCGGCTGGTAGGCGTCGCGCGATGCATCGGCGGCGCGCTGCTGCTCCGCGTCGTCCACGAAGATCGCCGAGCGGTACTGCGTGCCGACATCGTTGCCCTGCCGCATCCCCTGGGTCGGGTCGTGGCTCTCCCAGAAGACCTTCAACAGGCCCTCGAAGTCGATGACGCGCGGGTCGTAGACGACGAGCACCACCTCGGAGTGGCCCGTGCCGCCGCTGCACACCTCTTCGTACGTCGGGTTCTTCGTGAACCCGCCGGCATAGCCGACGGCGGTCGAGTAGACGCCTTCGAGCTCCCAGAAGGTCCGCTCGGCGCCCCAGAAGCAACCCAGGCCGAACACCGCCTTGCGGGTTCCCTCCGGGAACGGCGGGACGATCGGGCGGCCGTGCACGAAGTGCCCCGCCGGCACCGGCAGCGGCGCGTCACGGCCGGGCAGCGCCTCCGCCGCGTTGGGCATCCGCAGGCTGGCTGGATTGGCGAACAGCATCGTTCCTCCTCGACGCGGGCAGAACCCACGTCTCTACAGCATAGCGAACCACGGGGCGCGGAGCGCCCGAGCGGGCCGGATATCGTACCGCATTGCCGCGAGTCACGGATCCTCCCGTGCGAGGTGACGCAGGTCCTGCCGGTCGACCTCGCGGTCGAGCCGGCGCTTCTGATCCAGGAGCTGCCCGCGCGGCATCAACGGCGCCTCCACGTCCCCGACCGTCAGCGTCTCGGATGACGCCAGGTCGATGTGGGCGTCGCGCCACTCGCCCGTCGCCGCTTCCCTGAACCGGGCGGCTTCGACGATGCAGACGTCAACCGTCACGCCCTCGTGCGACAGCGACAGCGCGACGCGATCCCAGGCATCGTCGCGCCGGCGCCAGGGATAGTCGACGACGTGCTCCTCCGCGCCCCGCAGCAGTGCGGGCACGTGCTCGGCCGCGATGAACAACTCCAGGCTGCGGACGGGGCGCGCGGCGCCGTACGCGGCCGCGGCGACGTCGCCCGTCAACTGGAAGGGGATGGCGCATTCGTCGAGCAGCCCGCACACCCAGCGCAGTGCCGCGGCCGGTACTTCCCCACTGGCCGCTCCCCTGCTCGCCGCCGCGGCCGCTCCGTTCGCCGCCTCCGTCACGCGGACTCTCCGTCCACATGCACTGCCAGCGCACGCTCGAACGCCGCCCGGACCCGCGGCTCGAAGCAGACGAAGTCGACGCGTTCGACGGATGGCGCGCCGGCAAGCGCTTGCGCCACCGTTCGAACGGCAGCCTGGGCCGCCGCGTTGACTATCGCGTCGACGTCCAGCGTCGTGATGTCGGCGGTGGTGACGCGCAGGCGCTCGCTGGACATGGGAACGTGCCGGTTCACGGGGATTCGCGCAACGGGTAGTATACGGAGACAAGGAGCGGAGCCGATGAAGCTGTCGATCACGTACTGCACCCGTTGAAAGTACCTCCCCAGGGCCTCCAGTCTGGCGGCCGAGATCAAGAGCGCGCTCGGTCTGGAAACCGAGCTGATCGAGGGAACCAACGGGATATTCGACGTCGTCGCGGACGGCAGGATGATCTTCTCGAAGCACGCCGAGCAGAGGTTTCCGGAATCGGAGGAGATCATCGGCGCCCTGCGCGCGTTGAGCGCCGCATAGACCCGCGTCGCCTGCGCCGGGACCATCGCCCCAGCCGCAGGCCTCGGTTCACACCGGCGTCCGGCTCGGTCGTGCGTCTCACGAAGGGAGGACCCATGGCGAAAACAGTCACCCGTCGGGACATCCTGGCCGGCGCGGCAGGCGCCATCGGCGCCGCCACGCTCGCGCCGGTCGGCCAGCGCGTGCACGCGCAGGACACCACGAAATCGCCGGGGGGGCCGGCGAGCGCACTCGGCGCGCGTTCGCCCCACGAGCCGCTGGCGCGCGGCAGGGTCACCGGCCTCTCGTCGCGGACGCCGCTGCAGGATCTCCACGGCATGATCACGCCGTCGGACCTCCACTTCGAGCGGCACCACGGCGGCGTGCCGGAAATCGACCCCGACGACTACCGGCTCCTGATCCACGGCATGGTCGAGCGGCCGATAGTCTTGACGCTCGCCGAACTGAAGCGTTTCCCCGCCACGTCGCGGATCTGCTTCCTGGAGTGCTCGGGCAACTATCCCACGGGCGCCGGGCCGGAAACGAAGCCGGAGCTGGTCTGCGGCATGACCTCGACCACCGAGTGGACCGGCGTGTCGCTCGCCACGCTGTTCCGCGAGATCGGCGCGAGCCCCGACGCGACGTGGTTCCTGGCCGAGGGACAGGACGCCGCCGTGATGACGCGCAGCGTCCCCATGGAGAAGGCGTGGGACGACGCGATGATCGCCTATGCGCAGAACGGCGAGGCGCTGCGGCCGTCGCAGGGCTACCCGGCGCGGCTCCTGCTGCCGGGCTGGGAGGGCAACTCCAACGTCAAGTGGCTGCGCCGCCTCGAGCTGGCCGACGCCCCGTTCATGACGCGCGAGGAGACCTCGAAGTACACCGATCCTCTGGCCGACGGCACGGCCCGGCAGTTCAGCTTCGTCTTCGACGCCCGCTCGATCATCACCTCGCCGGCCTACCCGGACGTGGTCGAGCCGGGCTGGATCGATCTGCGCGGCGTCGCCTGGTCGGGGCGGGGCACCATCGCGCAGGTGGACATCAGCACCGACGGCGGCCGGACCTGGCAGGCGGCGCGCCTCCAGGAGCCGGTGCTGCGGCAGGCGCACACCCGCTTCCGGCACCTGTGGCGCTGGGACGGCTCCGAGACCGAGATCATGAGCCGGGCGACCGACGACAGCGGCTACGTCCAGCCGACCCGCGCCGCGCTGCGCGCCGTTCGCGGCCGCCGCGCGCGCCGGTATCACCTCAATCCGATCACCGCCTGGCGCATCCAGCCGAACGGTCAGGTCTTCTATCGGGAGGAGCCGCCGTGGGACGCGTGACGTACCGGGGGATGCTCAGCGCGCCGTTGCTGGCCGCCGTGCTTGCGCTGGCCGGCGCCGGTCTGTTCACGACGCCGGCCGCGGCCCAGAACGCCGGCGGTGACGGCGCGGAAACGATGCCCGAGTCGTTCGGCTTCGGACGGGCGGCCACCGCGGAGGAAATCGCCGCCTGGGACATCGACGTCATGCCCGACGGCACCGGCCTGCCGGAGGGGGAGGGCACGGCCGCGAGCGGCGCTCCCATCTACGCCCGGCAGTGCGCGGTCTGTCATGGGCAGTCGGGCGAGGGCGGCATCGCGGACCGGCTGGTGGGCTACACGCCGGAGACCACCCCGCCGTTCGGGCCGCGCTACGAGGACTGGCGCGGCGACGGCCCCGACGTGCCGTACTCCGTCGGCAACTACTGGCCCTACGCCACGACGCTCTTCGACTACATCCGCCGCGCGATGCCGTCGGACGCGCCCGGGACGCTGGAGGCCGACCAGGTCTACGGCCTCGTCGCCTGGATCCTGGCCGAGAACGGCCTCATCGGGGCCGATGAAGCAATGAACGCCACGACGCTGCCGGCGGTCGAGATGCCGGCCCGCGACATCTTCGTCCCACAGGAACGCTGACCATCGAGAAGCGCAAGCTGCCCATCGGGATACACCCGGAGGAAGTGGACGCGTGGCGAGATCGGCGCCCCGGTCGCGAGTTCGTGTGGCCGGAGTGAGGCTGCGTCTGCACCGGCGTCAGCTTTCCGTCGCGAGTCCGTAGCTCGTGCTGCGCCCGCCGCCCGGATTGCGGACGAGGACGCCGTGGTCGATCAGGAACGCGATGTCCCGCAGGGCCGTGTCCTGAGAGCACTTCGCGAGCTTCGCCCACTTCGAGGTGGTGTGCTTGCCCTCGAAGCCGTCCAGCAGGCGTTTCACGACAAGTCGCTGGCGGTCGTTCAGGGAAAGACCTGCAACGCGTTCCCAGAATCGCGCTTTCACCAGCACGCCGGCCAAGGCAGTGCCTGCACTGTCGATGGAGCGGCCGAGACAGGCGAGAAACCAGTCCATCCATTCGGTGACGTCCGTCGTACCCCGTTGCGTCCGTTCGAGCACGTCGTAGTAGGCGTTGCGCTCCGCGCAGATCGGAGTCGCTGTCGCGCCAGGCGCCGACCCTGATCCGCTTCATGCCGCTACGGCCGGTCGGAAACAGCGACGCCTGCCAGTCGAACAGGCGCTCGGCGGTCAGAGGTTCGTCGTAGCGCCGCGTCGCGTCCAGCATCATCTCGACGACACCCTCCACATCCCGATCCGCCCGACCGATGCCCCCGGCGTCCATGCCGAGACGCCGCGCGACCGAGGACCGGACCTGCGCCGCGCCGCCATTTCGGGACGCTCCGGCGTATTGCCGCTCGTATTTTATGGATTCAACATGACAATTGTCCACTAGCACACACTCATTGTACGAATTATCTACTAGGATGATCGCATGATCTGGGGAGGTCGCCTCGGCGAATCGAGACCGTCGTCGGCTGGACCTACCCACCGAGCGGATGTTTCCACGAACACATGCGGAGGATTTCGTTTCGCTCACTGACGTGTTCGTTCATTCACGCAGGCACAGGAGGAAGCCGATGGCTCAACAGTTTCAGACCTTCGAGGACTTCAACAACTACATGCGAAACAAGGCGGTGGAGGACGAGGAGTTCAGGGCCCGCCTGCTCGCGGATCCCAGGGCGGTGATCGAGGAAGAACTGTATCTGTCCATTCCGGACGGTATCGACATCCAGGTGCACGAGGACACGGCCACGACCTCCCACTTCGTGATTCCGCCCTCGGCCAAGCTCGCCGAAGAGGACATGCACGCCGTCGCCGGCGGCAAAACCGGCGGCTGGTGCTCGCCGAACGATCTCTAGGCGCCCGGCTCCTCCCTTGCCGCGCACTACATCCGGGCAGGCGCGGCGGCGCCGTCCGGTTCCGCCGCGGCAGCGTTGGGCGCCTGCCTTGCCCGGAATGCGGGCGACCCCGCTTCTTTTCTGGCCGGCAGAGACGGCAGCATCATCCTCGAGTACGACGTTCCAGCACATTGTCGGGACGAACCGCCACCGCCCGGCATCTTCTTCGTGCCTGGCGGCGCTTCGGTCGACGCCGCGCGGAAGCTCCTCGACGATCTGCCGATACGGCCCTGTCGGTGACAGCGGCGACGAACGACCTCACCTCGCCCGGCGCCGTACTCAGCCTCGATGTCTCGGCGAGCGGCGTCTCGCCGCGGCTGGGGCTGGAGCTGTTCCGTCCGGCGCAGCCGTCTCCCGTCGACCGCACGGGCTGGCGGCCGATGATCGAGCGGCTGACGGACAGACGGTGGTGCGTGCCTGCGAAGGCCGAGGGCCTGCGCGCGTGGCCTCGCACCGAGCGGATGATCGGCCCCCACGGCGTCTACCGGCTCTACCAGTACATCAATCACATCAAAGCCGTCGTGGATAATGGCCGCATCGCCGCCAAGGCCTACGTGGCCATGGTCGTCCGTCGGTTCGACGGATGAGGCGGTCGAGCCGGCCAGCGGAGGGCGCGTCTTGCCTGCATTGGACGGCCTGAGGGTACTCGACCTGACGCAGTTCGAGGCCGGTCCTGCGTGCACGCAGGCGTTGGCCGGGCTGGGCGCCGATGTCGTGAAGGTCGGGCCCCCGACGATACCCGGATCGCTGGGCGATGCCGGCGCCGGGATGTATGCGGCAGTGGCCGGTGCACGGCAAGGTGCACGTTCCGGGCTTCGCGCCGCGCCTGTCCGGATCGCGGGTGCCGGTGAAGCGCCCGCCCCGCCTGGGGGAGCACACCGACGAGCTGCTGCGCGCCGAGCTTGCGTTGGACGATTCGCAACTCGATGCACTGCGGGACGCCGGGGTGATCGGCGGCCCGCCACGATGCGACTGACGCCCCGAGTGCCCGGAGGTGCGAGATGCCGGCATTGGACGGAATGAAGGTCCTCGACATGACGCAGTACGAGGCGGGCCCGTCGTGCACGCAGGTGCTGGCGTGGTTCGGCGCGGACGTGGTCAAGATCGAGTCGCCCGGACGAGGCGACGGCGCCCGCGGGTTCGGCCGCGACGGCCGGAGCGGCTACTCGGCGTTCTTCTGCGCCTGGAACGCGAACAAGCGCAGCCTGGCGGTGGACCTCGGCCACCGCCGGGGTCGGGAGTTGTTGCTGCGCTTGATACCGGCGTTCGACGTCTTCGTGGAGAACTACGGTCCCGGCGTGATCGAACGGTTCGACATCGGCTACGAGACACTCGGCGCCCTCAACCCGGGCCTCGTCTACGTACGCATCAAGGGTTTCGGCGGCAGCGGCCCCTACGCAGGCTACGACAGCGTCGATCCGACGGCGCAGGCAGCCGCCGGGGCATTCTCCGTCAACGGCGAGGCGAACGGGCCGCCGCTGATGCCCGGTCCGACGATGGCCGATTCGGGTTCCGGCCTGCAGGCGGCGCTGTCGGTGCTGGCGGCGTGGACACAGAAGCAGCGGACCGGTGAAGGGCAGTTCATCGAGTTGTCGATGCAGGAGGCCGTGACGTACTACCTGCGCTCCCACTTTTTCGGACGCTCGATGCGGCGCGGGCGGGCGGCCCCGCGCACCGGCAACACGCTGAGGCTGCCGCCGGCCGGCCTGTATCCGTGCAAGCCGTTCGGCGCCAACGACTACGTCTACCTCCAGCCTCTCACCGAGTCCCACTGGGACGCCCTGTGCCGGGCCGTGGACCGTCCCGACCTGCGCGTCGACCCGCGCTTCTGCAGCCCGCGCCAGCGCCTGGAGTACGCCGGGGCGTTACGCGAAGAGATAGGCGCCTGGATCCGCGCACGCACCAAGTACGAGGCGATGGAGGCCATCGCCGGCGCCGGCGTGCCCTGCTCGGCGTGCCTGGACACCGTCGACCTGCACCACGACCGCCACCTGGCCGCGCGCGGCTTCATCCACGAGCTGGATCTGCCCGTGCACGGAAGGGTGCGGATGCTGGGGTTCGCTCCGGGGCCTTCGGCATCGTGCGCCGAGATGAAGCGTCCGCCCCGGCTCGGCGAGCACACCGGCGAGGTGCTCAACGCGGAGTTGGACCTGACCGACGCGGAGATCGAGGCGCTGCACGACGCCGGCGTCATTCGGGACGCCGCCCGCTCATGACCTCGTCTCCTCGCGCTTCGCGTGGCAGTCCTCCGCCCTCGCACGCACGCGATTTCGGCGGTCTCGTCCACGGTGCGCCCGCCAGGATCGCTCATCCCTCGTCTGCCCGCGAGGTCTCGCTCGCGTTCCGTTCGGCTCGCTCCGACGCGCTCCCTGTCGCGGTGCGCGGGGCGGGCCACTCGCAGTCGGGCCACACCGTCCTTCGCGAAGGCCTGGTCATCGACACGTCGCGGCTCTGCGGTGTGAGGCTCCACGAAGGGGATATCCTCGAGGTTGGCGGCGGCCAGCCGTGGGGCGGCGTCATCGACGCGCTGCACGGAACCGGGCTGACGGTGCCGGTGCTCACCGACAGCGCCTTTCCAACGGTGGGCGGAACGTTGTCGGCGGGTGGTTTCGGCACCGCCTCGGTGCGTTTCGGCGCGCAGGTCGGGCACGTCGAGCGCCTCGAAGTGGTCACTCCTGCAGGCGATCTCGTCACTTGTTCGCGCGGGGCCGAGCGCGAGCTCTTCGACGCGGTGCGCGCCGGGCAGGGCCAGTTCGGAGTGATCACTCGGGCGTGGCTGCGGCTTCGCCGGTGCCCTTCGCGTATTCGTTACTACTACTTGCGCTATGTCGACATGGATCGTCTCGCCGACGATGTGGAGCGTCTGTACTCGGATCCCCGCTACGGTCACCTGCGTCTCGAGCTGCGCCCCCATGCGGGCGATGCGCTGTTCCGCGTCGGCATAGAGTACGAGCCTCCTGGCCCTTCGCCGATCGAACTCTTTCTCGGTCTCCGTTGCGTCGAGGTGCAGTTCGGGGCCGACGCCGACGACATCGGCCGCGCCGGCCTCCTTCCGGACGACCTGTTTCCGAGGCAGCGCTTCTATCCGTGGCGCGACTGGTTTCTTCCGTGGAGTGCGCTCCGTCGACTCCTTGCGCGTCCGCCCGTGCCCCCCGGCCGGCTTCCGGACGCGCCCGGCTGGGGCGGTTGTTTCTTCATCAGCAGCGCGCACATCGATGCGCCCGCGCTCGTACTGCCCCCGGGCGACCGGTTCTTCTCGTACTCCGTCCTGCCCATGTTCAAGCGACGGGCAGACGCGCTCGAGGCCCACGCCCGTCTCGACGCGGCCGATGGCGTGATTCGCGATCTCGGGGGCTGCGCCTACCTGTCCGGTGCGACCGGCTACGACGCTTCCGGCTGGCGAGCACATTTCGGAGAGGCGCGCCATGCCCGTCTCGTCCGGCTTCAGCGCGCCGTCGATCCTGGCGGTCTTCTCCGTCGACCGGGGCTTCCCTTCTGCGCCTGAGCGCGGCGGGAGCCCGGGACTGCGGGCATGGAAGCCTGCCTGCGCCTTCAATCAAGTCATCTGGAATCAAGTCATCTGGCGGTTCGCCAGGTCGCGAAAGATGCCCGGCGTCTCGATCAGTTGCGCAAAGGTCCCCTGCTGCGCCACCCGGCCCTCGTCGAGCACGTAGATGCGGTCCGCCTTGCGGATGGTGGACAGCCGGTGCGCGATGACGATGCGGGTGACGGCGAGTTCCTCGATTCGCCCCATGACCGTTGCCTGCGTGTCGTTGTCGAGCCAACTGGTGGCCTCGTCGAGCAGCAGCACGCACGGACTGCGCACCAGGGCTGCGGCCAGCAGGATGCGCTGGACCTGCCCGCCGGAGAACACCGCCGAGTTCTCGGTGACGACGGTGAACATGCCCATCGGCATCGCCCTGATGTCGCGGTCGACCGCGGCGAGGCGAGCGGCGCGCCACGCGTCGTCCAGCGTCAGGTCCGGCGCTACGCCGATGATGTTGTCGCAAACCGTCCGGGGCCGCAACGAGCCGTCCTGCGCCACCACGCCGACCTGTCGATGCAGGGCGCGCCGGTTGATGCGGTCGAGTTCGTGACCGTCGTAGTACACGACGCCGGACGACGGCTTCTCGAGGCCGAGGATGACCCGCAGCATGGTGCTCTTGCCGGCGCCGGAACCGCCGACCAGGGCGACGAACTCGCCGGGCTGCACATCGATGGAGACATCGCGCAGAACCGGAGGGCCGCCCGCGCCATAGCGGAAGCTCACCCGGTCCAGACGTACGCCGCCGCGCAGCCTCGGCACGATGGCGTCCCCGGCGATGCTATTCGGCGCAGCTTCGAGGATCGGAGAAACCTGTTCGACGGCCGGAACGATGGCGGCCACCCCGGACATGGAGTGGCCGAGCGCGGTGATCGCCGACATGAAGACCATGTAGGCCGCGTAGACGGTCAGGAACGCGCCTGCGGACAGTGTGGCGGTCCCCATGCCGACGGCCACGGCGAACAGCGCGGCGGTGGCCAGCAGCGGCGCCGTGGCCGTGAACGCGACCAGATGCTCGTGCAGGGCGCCCACGTTCATTGCGCTGCGCATCTGTTCCCGGTAGTGTCGCGCCCACTGGGTGAAGGCCGTCCACTCCTTCCCGGTGGCGCGCAGTTTGTGCGCGGCGCCGATCAACTGCAGCAGAACGCCGGTCAGCGCGCGCTGCGCGGCGACCAACCGCCGGTGATGCGGTACTTGCCGTGCGCCGAGCGTGACGGTCACGGCCAGCGCGGCAAGACCGCCCGCAAGACCCAGCCAACCCATTGCGACGTCGTAGACGAACAGCAGGACGAACGTCGGCAGCAGGAAAACCGTCGACAGCAGCGCCCCCATGACCACGCCCGCCACCTGATCGCGCAGGCCCTGGAACGCCAAGGCGCGCATTCCCAGGTCGCCGGACGTGAAGTCGCGGAAGAAGGCCGGCGGCAGGTCCAGCAGGCGGTCCCACAGCGCCGCCGTGACGCGTGCGGCGACGCGGCCTTCCAGACGCATCAGCGCCGTTCCTTCACTTACCTGGAGCAGGGCCGCCGTCAGTGCCAGCAACAGCATCCCCCCCGTCAGCCAGGCCAGCATGCCCACGCGCCCCGCCGGCGCCACCTCATCGGCGAAGACGCCGAGCACGACGGCGGGAACGAGCATGGCGAGACCGGCCAGCAGCCCGGCCGTCACGAACCTGAACACGTCGCCCCTCCACCGGCGGAACGCGACCCGGGCCAGGTCGCCGGCGCCCGACATCCGGCCGGGCGGCAGCGACTGATAGAAGAAGATCGCATTCGAGTGCAGCGAGGCAGCCCGACCGGCATCGACAGGCTGCGCCCGCCCCGATGTCGGGTCGACCATGCGGTAGCGCCCGAAGCGGCCCGGAAGCAGGGCGACCGGCGCGCCGTCCTCGCGCCGGAACGCCAGCATGGAGCCGCTGTCGCCGAGCCACCAGCGATCGCTGGCGCGGAGTGCGACCTCTCGCCCGCGCACCCCCGACGCGGTCAGAATGCGGTCCAGAGATGGACCGGTCTCCGGGGGGTCCTGGCTGCCCTGCGGGGCGGCGGCGGGCGGCGTCCGGAACCGGATACCCTCGTGGCGGCCGACCAGGGCCAGCGCTTCCTCCAGCACGGCGCCGCTCGATTCCGGCCGGGGGCCGCGTGCGTCGAGTACCTGGAATAGACTTCGTCGCGCTGCGTCTTCGCTTTCCCGGCGATATCGCGTTTGCGCGGCGCGCAGGTTGACGGCGTCGGCCAACAACAGGCGGCGGTTGAGGTCGTCGGCGCCCAGCGCCAGGCGATGGAACTCGGCCAGCGCGGCCAACAGAAGTCCCTCGCGATGCAGTTCCCGCGACGAGGCGCCCTGCTGCCGGGTCGGGCCGGAGACGCTGACCCAACTGCCGGGCGCGACGGGCACGAAGCCGGGACCGGCACGGTCGGGTTCCTCGGTGCTCAGGAACGCCAGGCCGGTGTCCCGGCTCGACATCCACAGTACCCCGCCCTTGGTCGAAACGATCTCGTCGGGGTTCAGGTCGGCAGTGGCGCCGGCGGAGAGAAAGCAATCGATGGGCGGCCGATGGGTGACGTCCAGAGCCACGGCGGCAGAGATGTCGGCAACCCAGAGGTCCACCTGATCGACGAGGGCACCGTCCTCGTCCGCCGTCAGGAGGGCGTCGCGCGGCAGGCGCCGCAGCTCGGAATCGGGCAGCCCCTTGGCCACGAGCACGTTCGGGCCGTCGTCCGCGTGGAACAGCAGCCGGCCGGGCGTCGCGTGCAGGAGATGCCTGAACTCGACCAGCGCGCCGCCGCCGTCCTGTTCGCGCGCCACGAACACGTCCACCGAACCGCGGGCGACGAACCACAAGGCAGCGGGATCGTCGAGGCGAATGGGCCAGTTGCCGCCACCGACGAACGACGCTCCGTGCGCCAGGGCCCAGTCCGCGAGCCGCCGGGCGGCTGCGTTCGCAGCGGCATCCGAGGGCTGCCCATCTGTGGGAAGGGGCTGCGGCCCCCCGGTTTCCGCCATCGCTACTCGGCCTCCATGAGTCGACGGTACAGTCCGCCCGCGTCCGCCATCAGTTCCTGATGCGTCCCGCGCTGCGCTTCACGACCGCGGTCGAGCACGACGATCAGATCGCTGTCCCGGATGGTGCTCAGGCGATGGGCGACGATCAGGCAAGTGACGCCTCGGCGGCGCAAGGCTTCGTCGATGCGCAGCTCGGCGAGGGAATCGAGTGCGCAGGTCGCCTCGTCGAGAATCAGGACGGTGGGATTCGACACCAGCGCCCTGGCGATTTCGAGACGCTGCTGCTGGCCGCCGCTGAAGTTGCGCCCGCCCTCCAGCACGGGAGCGTCGTAGCCCCGGGGCCGGGCGATGATCTCCGTATGGATGTCGGCGTCCCTGGCCGCGGCCACCAGGGCCTGACCCGGCGTTTCCCGATCCCACATGGTCAGGTTGTCGCGCACCGAGCCGGCGAACAGGAAGATGTGCTGGTCGACCAGCGACACCGAGTCCGTCAGCAGATCGCGCGGCACCTCGGCGAGAGGCGTGCCGTCGAACAGGATCTCGCCGGACCAGGGCCGCTGGGTTCCGGTCACCAGCGACGCCAGCGTAGACTTCCCCGAGCCGGTCGGCCCGACGACGGCCACGCGCTGACCGGGTTCGACGACCAGGCTCAGGTCCTCGATCAGGGGTTCCCCCGTGGTCTTGTAGCCGAACGTCACGTTCCGCAGCTCCACCCGGCCCGTCAGTCGCAGCCGCCTGGCGAACGCCGCCGGCCGTTCGGCCGGCTCTTCGTCGGACCCGGCCAGGACTGCGTCCTCGGGCGCGTCGAAGACGTCGTCGAGACGCTGCAGGTGGCCCTCGAGCACCTGGAACAGGTCCGCGAACTGCACGAACCGCCCGATCGGCAGCAGGAAGCTCGCCGCCAACACGTAGAAGGCGACCATCGCACCCAGCGTCATGTCGCCCGACATCACGCGCAGTCCGCCCAGGCCGAGCACGGCGGCGTTGCCGGTGATCAGGAACAGACCCGGCAGCGCCGCAATCACGTGGCCAAGCTCCGTGAAACGCTGTCGGGCCAACAGTTCGCGAGCCTGATAGCCGGTGAAGTGGACGAAGAAATCGTCCTCGGCAGCCACCGCCTGCAGCATGTCGACGGAGCGCAATCCGTTCATCCCGGCCCCCTGCATTTTGCCGGCCTCGCGCTGCAACCGGCGGTTCTCTTCGATTCGCGAGCGGGTCACCGCTCGGGTCAGGAGAGCACTCGCCGCCCCCAGCGCGACCACCACCGCGGCCAGCAGCGGATCGTAGGCGACCATCAGCACCACGAACAGGAGGCTGGTGGCGAGTTCGATGCCGACGCCGACGAGCTGGCCCGTCGCCACGGTGGCCACGTCGTTGACGGATTGCATCCTCGCGGTCAGATCTCCGGCGTAGCGGTGGGCGAAGAACTCCGTGCGCAGTCGGAAAAGGTGACTGATGAAGTGGTCGGCACGGCCGAGCGAAAGCCGCACCGAGAGCCGGCGCAGGCAGCGCTCCCGGAGCCACGTGAGCAGGTAGACGAGCCCGGCCGCAACCGTCGCGCCGATGACCAGCGCTCCCCCCCAAGCAGGCTCCCGGCCGCTCAGCACGTAGTCGACGAACACGTTGAGCAGCAGCGGCAGGGTCAGCGCCGTCAACGACAGCAGCAAGCCGCACGTGAACGCGAAGGCGAGGGGCGCCTTGCCGTCCCGCAGCCAGGGCCGGAGCCGGCGCACGATGCCGGGGCGACGCCCGCCCGGCGCGAAGTGCGCGCCCGGCTCGAAGCTCACGGCCACGCCGGTGAACCCCTTGTCGAACTCGTCCTCGTCGACCGTCCTGCGCCCGCTGTCGGGGTCGTTGAGGTAGTAGCGTCCGCGCGCATGGCCCTCCAGCACCACGAAGTGGCTGAAGTCCCAGAACAGGATGAGCGGCATGCGCATGGCATGGAGCTGATGGGGCTCCTTGCGCCAGCCCTGGGGTTCGAGGCCGAAGCGCCTGGCCGCTCGCAAGAGGTCGACGCCGTCGCAGCCGTCGCGAGTCACGTCGCAGGCGGCGCGCAGCTCTTCTATCGGCACCCAGCGGCCGAAGAACGCGAGCACGATGCCGAGGCTGATCGCGCCGCACTCGGCGGGGTCGTTCTGCAACAGCGTCGGCGTGCGCACGCGGCGCCGGCGTTTCGGGTCGACCGCGAAGCCCATCAGTCGCCGCCGTTCCCGAAGAGCAGCGAGGCGAACGAACGGTGGCCGAGGACGATCCGCAACCTGCCGGCGGCACCATCGATGAGCCGCGGTGGTTCCGGGTCCGTCAGTGTCGCGCGCAACAGATGGGCGCGTACCGGTGGCTCGAGCCCGAGCTCGGTCAGCCACGGCGCCGGGGGTACGACGCGGGGGGATACGCGCTCGACGCGCGCCGGCAGGACTCGAGGTGCGCCCGCGCCCGGCACGACCAGACGCACCTGCGCCGGCATGCCGGGCGCAAGCTGCATGGCCTCCTCGCGCGAGACGAACCCGATCGCCTCCACCGGGCCGACGGACGCTGTGCGAATGCGGGCCGCGAGTTCGCCGGCCGCGATCCGCCGGCCCGCCGCCAGGGCAAGCGTCACGAGTTCGCCGTCATGCGGAGCCACGACATCCTGGGTCGTGAAGCTCCCGGCTCCGCGCTGCCCGGTCTCGGAGCGCGGGACGACGAGGGCGCGGAGGCCGGGCGCTTGCACGCGCGCGATGGACTGACCCTGCGCCACCATGTCGCCGACCGCCGACAGTACATCCACAACCACGCCGGACGCGCCGGCCACCACGTCGACGCGCTCCCCGGGCTGGACCAGCACCGTCTCGACGGAAAGGCTGCGCTCCACTCGCCCGGTCAGGCCATAGACCAGCAGCGCGACCAGCGCCACACCCAGTGCCGACACCAACAGCCACTCATGGGGCGCCGTCACCTGTAGCCTGGCGTCGATGGCCTCCCGCTCCGCACGTCGGGCCAACGCCTTCTCACGAAACACGGTTTGGAATTGCAAGGATCGATCCTCAGGCGACAGGTCCTGGCCGAGACCGGTCCGGCGCCCGTGGCGCGCGCCCCGCGCCCGGCGCGAACGATGCCGACAATCGCCCCGGCAGACGCTGCAGATCGTCGAGGATCAAATACGAGGTCGGCACCAGGAAGAGCGTGACCAAGGTAGCGAACAGCACACCGAACGCCAGCGAGACGGCCATTGGAACGAAGAGCGAAGCCTGCAGGCTCCGATCCAGCATCATCGGACCGAGCCCCACGAACGTGGTCAGTGACGTCAGCAGGATGGGGCGGAACCGCCGGCTGCCCGCTTCGCGAATCGCTTGCGCCAGGCTGGCCCCCGACGGCTGAACTCGCGCCCGGTTGATGAAGTCGACCATGATCAGACTGTCGTTGACGACCACACCGGTCAGCGCCACGAAGCCGAACATCGAGGTGAACGATAACGCGATCCCGAGTAGCAGGTGGCCCCAGAGTGCACCGACGAAGGCGAACGGGATGGCGCCCATGACGATGAGCGGCTGGATGTACGATCGCAGCGGGATGGCGAGCAACCCGAAGATCGCGATCAGAGCGAGGACGAACCCGGTCACCAGAGCGCCCATGGTGTCCTGCTGCTCGGCTTGGCCGCCCTCGAAACTGTGGTGAACACCCGGGAAGTCCGCGAGCACGTCAGGGAGCACGCGTTCGCGCAGATCGGCGACGATCTCCGAGGCGGATGAAACCTGCGGGTCGACCGACGCGGTCACATCCACGATGCGGTTGCCGTCGACGCGCGCAATCGATGTCAAGCCGCGCGCGGCCTCCAACCGCGCCACCTCGCCGAACGGCACCTGCCCGCCGTCCGGCGTGCGGATGCGCATGTTCTCGAGATTGCCGAGTGACTGTCTGTCGTCGCGCGGATAGCGCACCATGACGCGGATCTCGTCCCGACCGCGCTGAATACGTTGCGCCTCCTCGCCGTAGAATGCCTGCCGCACCTGGCGACCGAGATCCTGCCGGCGCAACCCCAGCGATTCGGCTGCGGGCCGGATGTCGAGCCGCATCTCCGGCCTCGCGGTGCGGAACGAATCCGCAATTTCATAGACGCCTGCATACTCCGCCAGCCGGCCCGCGAGGGCCGCGGCGGCCGAACGCAGCGCGTCCAGGTCCCGCCCGGCAAGCTCCACGTCGACGGACTCGCTCGAAGTCATCAGTGACGCAATGATGACCACCGAGTCGACTTCCGGGACGGGGCCGATCTGCTCGCGCCACAGAATGCCCAGCTCCTCGCTGGTGTACGAACGATACTCCGGGGATACGAGCTCGACGGTGACTTCGGCAAGGTGCGGGGCGTCGGCGGGGCTGTCCATCCGCCCCGTGGGGCTGCCGCTGCCCGCCATCACCGGTTGATCGCCGACGATCGTCGCCACGTGCCGGAAGTGGTCCAGGCCGGTTTCCTCCTCCAGCCTGGCGCGCAACCGCGTGGCGCCGGCCTCGAATTTCGCGACCGCCTGCAAGGTGGCCTCGATCGGCGTGCCCAGCGGCATCGTCACCGCGGCGTTGATGAACTCGGCCTCGACGGATGGAAAGAAACGGAAGCTGAGCCGGCCGCTCAAGACAAGGGCCGCGGTCAGCGTCAGGGTGGCGATCCCGATCGCGGCGGTGACGTACCGCCAGCGCAGCGCCACTTCCAGTATCGGCTCGTAGACTGACCGGGCGGTCCACACGAGTCCGTCCGCGATGCGCTGCTGAAACCGGTGCCATGAGCCGGCCGCCCGCCGGCGGCGGGTGTGGGCCAGGTGGGCAGGCAGGATACCCAGCGATTCGAGCAGCGAGAAAAGCAGGCAGGGAACGACGACGAGTGGAATGACCCCGAACATCTCCCCCGCGATGCCAGGCACGAACAGCAGCGGCAGAAACGCCACCACGGTGGTCAGGACAGCGAAGACGACGGGCCTGCAAATCTCTCGCGCACCCTCAACCGCGCCGCGCAGACCGTCCCCTTCTTCTCGCTGATGACGGTAGATGTTCTCGCCGACGATGATCGCGTCGTCGACGACGATCCCGAGCACCAGCAGGAATGCAAAGCTGGAGACCATGTTCATCGACACGCCCAGCCCCGGCATCAGCGCGATGGCCCCGAGGAACGCGATCGGTATGCCGAGGCTGACCCAGAAGGCGAGCCGAATCTCGAGAGACAACGTCAGCACGACGAGAACGAGAACCAGCCCCGCGGCGCCGTTGCGCAGCATGATCGCCAGCCGATCGTCGATCGCCAGCGACTGATCCCGCCAGATGGTCAGCGCCACGCCGGCGGGCAGCCGCGGGCGTACGCGGTCGATGTAGCCGTGCACTGCGGCCGAGGCTTCCGTCGTGCTCTGGCTGCCGGACCGGAAGACGTACAGCATCACGGCCGGAGCCCGGTCGAAGCGGGCGAGTTGTTCCGTTTCGGCGAAACCGTCCACGACGGTCGCCACGTCGCCCAGCAACAGGCGCGTGCCGTCGGGCCGAGCCAACAACACGAGGTTCTCGTACTCGGTTCCCCGGTAGGCCTGCCCGATGGTGCGCAGCAGGACGTCTCCCCGTTCGCTGCGCACCGAGCCGCCGGGAATATCGATCGAGGAACGCCGCACGGCGTTGGTCACATCGTCGAATGTCAGTTGGTACGCGCGCAGCGCCCCTTCCGACACCTCGATGGAGATCTCATATGGCGGGACGCCGGCTACGTCGACCTGACTGACCTCCGGCAGGGTGAGCAATTCGCCGCGCACCTGTTCGGCGATCGACTTCAAGGTGGCGGCGTCGACGGCGCCGGAGATGGCGATGACGAGAACCTGGTTGCGGACGATCGGCTTGCGGATGATCGGCTCTTCGGTGGCGGCAGGAAACGTCGTGATCCCCTGGACAGCGGTGGTGACCTCGTCCAACACGCGCCGGGAATCGGCGCCGAGCTCGAGATCGAGCCAGACCGACGCACTGCCCGGGCTCGCCGTCGACAGGATCTGCCTGATGCCCTGGATGTTCTGGACGGCCTCCTCGACCCGCAGGACGACCCCTGTCTCCACATCCTCGGGCGCCGCTCCGAGATAGGGCACGTCGATGCCGATCACATCCAGGTCGGCTTGCGGAAACGGCTCGTCGACGATCTCCGTGGCCGCCATCAGGCCCGCCGCCACGATGAGAACCATCAGGAGGTTGGCGGCGACGGGGTTGCGTGCCAGCCATGCGATGCCGCCGTTCAAGGCCATGCCGCCAGACCACCGTCATCGACCCACGGCCACCGGTGCCCGCCGGGGTGCTCGGGCGGGCGGCCTGGCTCAATGGACTCCATGCGGAATCGATTGGGCCAGCCCGCGGTGATCGCGACGGTATTCGCCGAACGAAATCAACTTGCCGCGCCGTTCGTCCCAGAGCGCCAGATGCAGCACCTTCAACGCTTGCGGCAACGTGATTCGGTGGGCGTGCCACAGTGTCGGGTTCTCGTCGTGACAGCGCTGCAGGCGGTAGTTCGGAATGCGCGTGCTCAGATGGTGCACGTGGTGCAGGCCGATACTCGCGGTCAGCCACTGCAACGGTTTCGGGAGTGCCAGCCAGGACGAGCCTCGCAACCCGGCCTCGAAGAAGTCCCACTCCCCCGACCGGCGCCAGTAGGCATCCTCGAACTGATGCTGCGTGTGGGTAATCAAGCCGGAGAACGCGCCTGCATACAGCGTGATGATGCCCTGGATGATCACGACCTGCAGGAGTCGTTCGACTCCGACGGCAAGCCAGATGCCCACCAGCACCGCCGCCAGGGCGGCGTTGGTCCACCATACCGAGCGCCATTCCCGCGCCCAGGAACGCGGTGCGGGCGCGGGAAAACGGTTTACGAACAGGAACTGCGCCGGAACCAGAACGCCCATCAACACCCAGGGGTTCCGTTGCAGGCGGTACGCCAGCCGGCGCCACCGCCCCAGCGCACGGTACTCGGCGACCGTGAGCGTGGGAATGTCACCGCCCACGCGCTTGTCCAGGTTGCCGGAGTGGGCGTGGTGCCCGACATGAATCCTCTTCAGGTAGTCGTAGGGCGTCAGCACCAACCCCGCGACTACCCTGCCGACGGCGTTGCACACCCGCTGCGAAGTGAAATACGAACCGTGACTGCAGTCGTGCTGAATGATGATCAGCCGGACCATCAGACCCGCTGCAGGCAACGCGACGATCGCCGTCAGCCAGTAGCCGGCTTCCGCGCTCCGGAGCAGAACGCTCCATGCGGCGCCGTACAATGCCAGGGTGACCGCGAGTTGCAGCAGACTGCGACGGTTGTCCGGCCTCTCGTACGGCGCCAGAATCGCTCTCCCGCGTTTCTGCGCGATCGCGTCGCGGAGCAGCGTGTCGAGAGCGCCGGGTATCGCGCCAGCGGACTTGCGGGCCACTCTATCGCCCCGGCGAGAATCGGATTCCCTTGGCAGCCGGTCTGGCGCACGTCTTTCGGTCAAGGCCAACAAACGATCAGTTTCGGTAGCTTCGCACATCATCCCTGGCTGCGCAAGTCGAGACCGGAGAGGGGGTGCACGTCAGGAAAGTGAGGGGATTCGTTCCGGGGTAAAGGACAAGGCTTGATCGGCCGATAGCTGGCAGTGGATGGACTGTCAGCACGAGGACCCGATCATGCCCGATGAACAGATTGCGGCG
>Ga0209754_1000760_pt1 | contig 39416 bp, 35 predicted proteins | sample MesohylBB_FD_187295 | JGI IMG/M metagenome (GOLD analysis project Ga0209754, IMG submission 187295) | Host-associated microbial community of the marine sponge Aplysina aerophoba from Gulf of Piran - sponge mesohyl, lysed by bead beating... | ecosystem: Host-associated > Porifera > Sponge >...
GTCCGCGTCTCCCAGAACTGTGAAAGCGGCCCGGAATCAGCCGGTTGGAAGCCAGGACAAAATCTGTGGAAGAAACCGCCGACTAACAAAATGCCATTGGGGGTCCGAGCCGTCGGCGTCGCAGCATCACTGCCCCGGGGCGCCGCCCCTGCTCCCTGCACGTTCCATGGTCGCGGCACCCGGCGGTTCGCGGCCAGGCTTCGTTGTCTGAACGGGCCACTCGCTCTATGTAGGGAACGCTTCGAATCCCGGCACGGGACGCACTGCATGCGCATCGACTTCGAAACCTGCCCGGCGCGCTACCGACACTGGACCCTCGCGACCGAGGGCCAGGTCGCCGAGCTGGTGCTCGCGGTCGACGAGACCGGGGGCCTGTTCGACGGCTACGAGCTCAAGCTCAACTCCTACGATCTGGGAGTCGACATCGAACTGCACGACGCGGTGCAGCGACTGCGCTTCGAGCATCCCGAAGTACGCAGCGTCGTGATCCGCTCGGGCCGGGACCGGGTATTCTGCGCCGGAGCCAACATCAGGATGCTGGCCGGGTCCAGCCATGGCCACAAGGTCAATTTCTGCAAGTTCACCAACGAAACCCGCAATGCCATGGAGGATGCGAGCGCGCACTCGGGCCAGCGCTACATTGCCGCGATAAACGGGGCCTGCGCCGGCGGCGGCTACGAGCTCGCGCTCGCCTGTGATCACATCATCCTGGTCGACGACGGGACGTCGGCGGTCTCCCTGCCCGAGGTCTCCGTGCTGGCGGTACTGCCTGGCACCGGCGGCGTCACCCGGGTGACCGACAAGCGCAAGGTCAGGCGCGACCGCGCCGATATCCTGTGCACCACGGAGGAAGGTGTCCGCGGCCAGCGGGCCCGGGACTGGGGTCTGGTCGACGAGGTGGTCCCCGGTTCGCGGTTCGACGCGGCTGTGGCGGCACGGGCGGTTGCGAGTACCGCCGCCTCCGACCGGCCCGCGCAGGATTCCGGCATGTCACTCGAGCCGCTCGACAGGCACTTCGAACCCGACCGGGTCCGCTACAGCCTGCTCGATGTCACGTTCGAGCGCACAGCGCGACGCGCCATGATCACTGTTTCCGGACCCGCTTCGGGGCCGCCGGAGACCCCCGATGCGATCCCCCTGCACTCGTCGAGGTTCTGGCCGCTGGCGCTCGCACGCGAGCTCGACGACGCGCTGCTGCACCTGCGCTTCAATGAACCCGACATCGCCATCGTGCAGTTCCGCAGCGAGGGCGACCCGGCCCTGGTGCTGGCCCATGACCGGTTCCTGTGCGTGCACGCATCGCACTGGCTGGTGCGCGAGGTACGCCTGTTCTGGACCCGGGTGATGAAACGGGTCGACCTGACCTCTCGCTCGCTGCTCGCCCTGGTCGAACAGGGGAACTGCTTTGCCGGGTTCCTGGCCGAGCTGGTGCTTGCCTGCGACCGCAGTTTCATGGCCGAGGGACGGTTCGAGGGTGACAACCGGCCTGAAGCGGTACTCGCGCTGACCGCATCCAGCTTCGGCGCTCACCCGATGGCGAACGGACTGTCGCGGCTCGCCACCCGGTTCCTCGGCGAACCGGAACACCTCGAACGGTTGCGCGGGGAGACCGGGACCCTGCTCGACGCGGACGCCGCGGCGGAGCTCGGACTGGTGACTGCGGCCTGCGACGACATCGACTGGGAGGACGAGGTCCGGCTGTTCCTCGAGGAACGCGCGAGCTTCTCGCCCGACGCGCTGACCGGGCTTGAGGCCAACACGCGGTTTGCCGGCCCCGAGACCATGGAAACCAAGATATTCGGTCGGCTGAGCGCCTGGCAGAACTGGATCTTCCAGCGCCCCAATGCAACCGGGCCGGACGGGGCGCTTCGGCTCTACGGGACCGGGCGCCGCGCCGGTTTCGACCGGGAACGGGTGTAGGGAACCCTGGCATGAGCGATGCAACCGCAGTCAACTACGAAACCTCAATCCCCAACAATGTCGGACTTTCGCATGACCGCCGGGTACTGCGGGCGCTTGAGCGGTGGCATCCCGGCTACCTCGACTGGTGGAACCAGATGGGCCCGGACGGGTTCCAGGACAGCCTGGTCTACCTGCGTACCGCGGTTGACGTGGGAGCGAAGGGCTGGGCGAAGTTCGACTATGTCCGGATGCCCGACTATCGCTGGGGAATCCTGCTCGCATCCCCGGTCGAGGACCGGGTGATCGGGTTCGGCCAGCACAGGGGCGAACCGGCGTGGCAGGAAGTTCCCGGCGAGTATCGTGCCATGCTGCGCCGTCTCTGCGTGATCCAGGGCGACACCGAACCGGCCTCGGTCGAGCAGCAGCGCCATCTCGGAAAGACCGCGCCATCGCTCTACGACATGCGCAACCTGTTCCAGGTCAACGTCGAGGAGGCCCGGCACCTCTGGGCCATGGTGTACCTGTTGCAGAAGTACTTCGGACGCGACGGTCGGGAGGATGCCGAAGACCTGCTGCTGCGCCGGTCCGGCGACCCGGACCGACCGCGCATGCTCGGGGCCTTCAACGAGGAGACCCCGGACTGGCTGAGCTTCTTCATGTTCACCTTCTTCACCGACCGGGACGGCAAGATGCAGCTCGAGAGCCTCGCACGCTCGGGGTTCGACCCGTTGTCCCGCACCACCCGGTTCATGCTCACCGAGGAGGCGCACCACATGTTCGTCGGCGAGACCGGGGTCGCCCGGGTGATCCAGCGCACCTGTGAGGCGATGCGCGACGCCGGCATCGAGGATGCGGATGATGTCGAGGCCGTGCGCGCTCTCGGCGTGATCGACCTTCCCACCATCCAGAAGAAGGCCAACCTGCACTATTCGCTCTCGCTCGACCTGTTCGGTTCCGAGATCTCCACCAATGCGGCCAACGCCTACAACGCCGGGCTGAAGGGCCGCTACCGCGAGGAGCGGATCGAGGACGACCATCGCCTGGAACACGACACCTATCCGGTCCTGAGCCTGGTCGACGGCGAGGCGGTCAGCGTCGACGCGCCGGCCCTGACAGCGCTCAACATGCGGCTGCGCGATGATTACGCGCGCGATGCCGCGGCCGGAATCGCGCGGTGGAACCGGGTGATCGAACGGACCGGCATCGCGTTTCGGGTCACCCTGCCGAGCGTGGCCTTCAACCGCGCGATCGGAACCTTCGCCCCGATCGAGGCCGACCCCGACGGCACCATCATTCCGCACGAGACCTTCAAGACCCGTCGCCACGACTGGTTGCCGTCATCGGCCGATGGCGACTTCATCGCAAGCCTGATGGAACAGCAGACCGAGCCCGGCGCCTACGCCGGCTGGATCGCGCCACCGCGATCCGGCATCGACAACAAGCCGGGCGACTTCGAGTATGTGCGACTGTCCTGACGGCGGTCACGAGGAGGAGGCAAGCAGCAATGAACCCGGTCGACCCGATCACGGTATCGGTAATCCAGCACAGGCTCACGGCCATTGTGGCAGAGATGGGCGAGGCGATGCTGCGCACCTCGTACTCGCAGATCCTTAACTCCAGCCGTGACTTCTCCACCGCGATCTGCGATCGCCACAGCCGCCTGGTCGCCCAGGCCGAGCACATCCCGATCCATGTCGGCGCACTCACCTTTGCGGCGGAGTCGATCAGCGAGAGCTTTGCCGATACGGTCCGGGCCGGCGACGTCTACCTCCTGAACGACCCGTATTTCGGCGGCAGCCACCTGCCCGACGTCACCGCCTTCGTTCCCGTCTTTGCCGGTGACGAGCTGCTGTTCTGGACCATCAACCGGGCGCACCACAGCGACATCGGCGGCGCAACCCACGGCGCATACAACCCGACGGCAACCTCGATCTTCCAGGAGGGACTGAGGATCCCGCCGCTCAAGCTGTACGACCGCGGAACGCTGCGCGAGGACCTGCTGGAGATGATCGCGGTCAACACCCGCCACCCACGCGACTTCAAGGGTGACCTCGCAGCCCAGATCGGATCGGTGCACGGCGGCGAGCGGCGGCTGCACGCACTCGTCGCCGAGTTTGGCGCCGAGACCGTCAAGACCAGTGTCGAGACCATTCTGGAGAGCGCCGAGCAGCAGTCCCGCGCAGTGATCGCGTCCTGGCCGGACGGGGTCTACCACGGCAGCGCGATGCTCGATGACGACGGCCACGGACGGTCCGACGTGACGATCCGCGCCACGGTGACCAAGTCGGGCAGCGATCTCGAAGTCGACCTGACAGGGTCGGACCCCCAGTCGGCCGGGTTCGTCAACTCGTCCTATGCCAACATGCGCTCCGCCGTGGCCATGGCGATCGCCTATCTCATCGATCCGCAGACCCCGAAGAACCACGGCTCGTTCCTGCCGATCAGCGTGAAGGCGCAACAGGGCACGATCGTGTGGTCGCACGACGGTGCGCCGGTCACCATGTGCACCAGCCACTGTTCAAACGAGATCTGCGAGGCGATCGTCGTTGCATTGTCGCAGGCGTGCCCGGAGCGAGCCATGGGCGGCTGGGGCCGCAGGTTGCGGGTTGCGATCCAGGGCGAGAACCCGAAGACCGGCAGCGAGTTCATCTGGCACATGTTCCATGCCCGGCCCGGCGCCGGTGGCTCGTCGGGCGGCGACGGATGGCACAACAGCGGCGAGTGGCATTCGGCCGGGGGTCTGAAGTTCGGCAGCGTGGAACTGGCCGAAGCCCGGTTCCCGCTCTACTTCAGAAGACACGAGTTCCGCACCGACTCTGCCGGTGACGGAGAGTACCGCGGCGGGGCCGGTGTCGAGCTGGAACTGGTGCTCGAGACCCAGGACCGATCGCTTGCAAACACCGCGGGTGACGGCAGCAGGTACGGATCTCGCGGCATGGCAGGCGGCACCGACAGCATGCCGCACCACTACTGGATCGAGCGGACCGACGGGACGGTCCGCGAGCTCTCGACCAAGGAAATCCTGGTCCCGGTCGACCCGGGCGACACCCTGGTCGCCCACTCCGCGGGCGGCGGAGGCTGGGGTGATCCCGCGCGCAGGTCAGCTGCGGCGCGGGCCCGCGACGAGCTGAACGGCATCGTCTCCCCGGGCCAGCGCTGAGCCGGCCGGCCGTCGAACAGGCCGGAATGGCCTCCGACAAGGGTCCGGAACTTCGCACCCGTCGCGATGGAGGTGGCGGCAAACCGTGCCGCCAGCCCCGTCGGCGGGCCGCCTGACGCGCCACCGGGCTCCTGTGTGCCTGCAAGCTGCGGGCACCCGACCGGCGCCATCCCCGCGATCGTTCAGGCCATGTGACGGTTGCACGCCAGCGGTCAGGGACCGGCGGCAGTAGCACAGGCCATCGCGATCCACCGGGCCTGACGGACAACGATGTCGCCACCCCCGCACCGACAGCCCATCGGGCTGCACAGCGAGCAGCTCTACGGCGATCCCGGGGCGTTCGGACCCGTCCCGGTCCTTTCTCCCCGCCTCGTGCCAGCGAAGAGAGCCGGTACGCAAGCCACCGTACCCGGCCTCACGGGGACGCCCGCCGTTTGCCGGTCCGGGGTGGTTGCTGGCGTTCAGCGCCATCAGGCCTCCGGCAACCGCCGCAACGGAAGGCACAGTTCCGTCAGCAGCTCGACGGGCGGGGTATCGAGCGGTGAGTTGCGGTAGATCTCCATGCACGGCCGGTCGTCGACTTCCTCGCCGCTTTGCGGCAGCCACACCGAGAACAGGTGCCTGTACGCTTCCGTGATGCCGTCGTAGGGCCCGCGATGAGTGTGGATGGCGTAGCGCCCCGCAGCGAGCGTATCGATGGTGATGTCGGGCGGCGGCGTGACGTCGACGCGAAGCTCGAGGCAGGCATCCGAGCGCAGGCTTTCCGGCGCAACGGTGTCGGGGTTGTCGTAGGACAGGCTGAACACACGGCCGGGTTGGCCGCCGATACTGCCCGCCCACTCGAACAACCGCTCGAAGCACCGGCCCACCTCGTTGTAGGGACCGACATGACGGATGCGGGCCGTCTCGATTTCGTCGATGGTCTCGATCCGGACATCCATGTTGATTGCTCCAGATGGCATATCGACTTCCACGCGTTCCTCGCCCGGGTATACCTGACCGTGGACAGTGGACCACCAAACTTCGGAAGCGGCCAGGTGGTGCGGTACTAGCCCGGGCTCATCCCGCAGCCGTGGCGGAACGCCCTCGAGAAGGGCTCTGCCGAGCTGTAACCCGCATCCAGGGCAACGTCGGTCACGTCAACCGGCTCGTGGCAAAGACGCCAGGCGGCTCGCTCCAGACGCAGCCGTCGCACCAGGCCGGCGATCGACTCACCCGTCATGGCCCGGAACATGCGCTGGTAGTGAAAGCGCGAGAATGCGGCCTCGGCCGAGACCTCCTCGACCGTGCAGGGACGGTCAAGACGGCCCGCAACAAACTCGAGGACCCGAACCAGCCGGCGGTAATGGGTTTCTACAGTGACGGAACGCATGAACGCACCATCGCATAATGCCCGATGCCCGGCCTGACCGAATGTGCGGTCTTTCGCGGCCCGCACCGGGCAGCAGTGACGAGCAACGTGCGCGCCCAGGCTGGTTGCGGACCTCCTGTCAACATGGTTGGACTTGACCGAACCAGCCGTCTTGTCACCGGTGCCGAGGCCATGAGCGACTGCTCGAGCTGATCGACGCCGGGCATGACCCGTCGCTGATCGACACGCTCGACCGGACGCCGGACGCGGCCGGCACGTTCTGGCGCGGCGTGAACCTCACGCGCGAGGAACAGACCGGGGTACACGCCAGGCAGCGTCCATCCGTGGAACACGGCGCCGAAAGACGACCCGTGACGAAGGAGGAATACATCGCCGAGTCCGGTGCAGAGTCGTATCGCGAGTTTTTCTGGGCGCCCCTGGTCGAAGAGGCCGACACGACCAAGAGCCACAAATGCCTGGCCAGAAAGATGCAGTCCAGGCACGAGGTGAACGCGGCGGCCGAGCGTGCCGGCGTCGGGTCGATCTTCGACCTGCCGAGTTGGGATGACGACGAGACGATCTCGATCGAGGACCTGGAGCCGCGGGAGTGCGACGACGCCGGCGCCGGCGCGGACCAACTGGCGCGGCGCGAGGCCGAAAACCGGTAGCGCGATCGCACCATCATCATCATCGCCGAGCCGGCCGGCATCGAGGAGGCCTGAAAGCGCCTGCGCGGTCTCACCGCTGACTGGCATGACCTGACGCCCGCAACCTGCGACATCGGCCAGGTACCTGCTGTAATCCGCGCCAGCGCCGCCACCGGCGTGAGGACCGCCGCTGCCCGTCGCGACCTGTCCCCCTGGCTCTGCTGCCGGGAAGAGTGCGCGGCACGCGTCCGGGGCCTCCGGCCAATCGCCGGGAAGGTTCCAGCCAACCGAGGTTAGGGTCGTTCCTGCCGGTAACGGCATTCACGGCGGGCCTGTTCGCGGGCCACCTGGGCCGACGCCCGGAACGGGTCAGTCATCCCGTGCTCCCGGGACGGCAAGGCCGGCGTTCTGCGCGTAGACCTTGGCCACCGCGGTGTCGTTCTCTCCGCCCAGGCCCTGCGCGGCAGCGACGAGGAACTGTTGGAGCGCCGCTGCCGTTACCGGTGCGGCGAACCGGGCCGAGCGGGCTATGTCGAGCACGATTCCGAGGTCTTTCGGCCAGATGTCGATCCGGCTGAGCGGGGTGTAGTCCCCGGCCACCATCGACGGCCCACGGTTCTCGATCATCCAGCTGGTGCCCGCACACCGCGGGATGATCTCGAAAAACCTGGCCGGACTGATCCCCTGGGTCATCCCGAAGGTCAGCGCCTCGGCCATGGCGGCAACGTGGACGCCCGCCAGCATCTGGTTGACCGCCTTCATCGCGGATCCGGCGCCGGCGGACTCGCCGAGATCGAACACGGTCTCGGCCACCGCTTCGAGCACCGGGCCGGCAGCCGCACGGGCCGCCGGACTGCCCGAGGCCATGACCGACAGGTCGCCCGACGCAGCCTTCGCGGATCCGCCGGATATCGGGGCATCGAGATAGAGCACGCCAGCCTCTTCACAGCGCGCCTCCGTTTCCCGTGCGAAATCGGGAGCCACCGTCGCGCAGCCGAGCACGACAGCGCCCTGCCGCAATCGACCGGCAAGGCCGTCCGGGCCAAACAGCACGTCACGGGTCTGGGCGGCATCGAGAACCACGACCACCACCGAATCAAGCAGGGCTTCGGCAAGCGGATCCGTCTCGCCGCCCGAGGCTTGAAACCGCGCTTCCGCCTCCCGGTTGATGTCCCGACCCCAGACCCGGTGACCGGCCCGCAGGATCACCTGCGCCATGCCATACCCCATTGACCCGAGCCCGATCACCGCAACATTCAGTCCCATCACGTCCTCCACGAAAGGGGTGCGCGACCACCATAGCGGACGGACGCGGGCCGCACAGGAACAGTCGGCGACATCCGCACAGGAGCCAGGTTGACCATCCCGCGGCACGATGTACGGCGAGCCCCCGGTTCCCGCGGACGTGCAGGGATGGCAGCATCATCGCCGGACCTGTTCGCAAGGCGACGGGTGCGCCGGCGACCTTCGCGATCGACCTTCCGCCACGTCATCCTGGCAGGGACCGTCCCGCTCCGTGTTTCGGAGAACCCGCCCTGGGCGGGGAGCCCTCGACCATGACCTGGCACGCGCCCGGGTGTCTGGTCACGCTGAATTCCGGGGGGGACCGATTCCCCGAACCGGGATCCGCCGGCGCGCCCGCCAACACTGAAGCTAACAGGTGTCAGGCGCCTGTCGCCGGGTTTCCGAATGCGTGGTCGGCGATTTCGTCGGAGGTCGCGTTCCAGATACCGTCGAGTTCCAGCAGACGGCCAAGCGCCGCATCGAGATGACGGCTGCGGTGCGGCTGGCCAAAAATCCAGGCGTGGATGCCGAGGGTCATCATGCGCCCGCCCTCGCCATGCAGGTACTCGGCGGCATCGGCGATGAGATCCGGATAGCGCCAGGCGTCGACCTTGCGCACGGCGAAGAGCTCCCCGTCGTCCCACTCCGTATGGGCCGGGATCGAGACGATGGGCGGCTCGGTATGCATTTGCACAGGGCGCTCGTCATTCGGCCAGTCAATGACGTGATCAAGGCCCGCCTGTGCCAGCAGGCCCGGTGTGCGCGAGCTCTCGCCGTGGTCCTGCCCGACCCAGCCGCGCACGCGCCGCCCAAGGCAGGCTTCGAGCCGGGTGGTCGACTCGGCGATGAAGGCGCGCTCCTCTTCCTCGCTCATGCGCTCGGTGATCATACGGTTGGCGACCGTTCCATGCGCGGCGATGCCGTGGCCGTCCCGAAGCGCGCGCTCAATGACTTGCGGACACTCTTCCGCGGCAGCCGCGCCGAGCGCGACGGTCGCCCGCAGGCCGTGCGCCTTCAGTATGTCAAACAGTCGCCAGACGCCGACGCGCAGCCCGTAAAGCCTGCGGGTGAAATTGTTGTAGTCCGGCCGGTAGCTGCCAAGCGCACCCGCGAACCGCGGGTCGGCGAACGCATCCGGATCGGGGTCGAGCTCGAAATGCTCGACGTGTATGAGCGGCATCACCGCAAGCCGGGCACCGCCGGGCCAGACGGTCGGGACCTGCGACGGCGGCCAGTCGAACCAGGGATGGTCGTAGCCGGGGCCATCCCGGTAGCGGCGCGTTTGCTCGCTCATGTCTCCGCCTCCGGCATGGCCCAGGAGGGCAGCCATTCCCGCATTGCCCAGTCCGCGATCTCGGAGCCGGTCGCCTGCCACACACCCTCATGGCTCATCACGTAGCCGAGCGCCTCGTCGAGGTATTTCAGGCGGTGCGGCTGGCCGTAAATGTAGGGGTGGAGGCAGATCGCGAGTACCCGCCCGGTCTCCGCGCTCTCCTCGTAGAGCGTGTCGAAGGCATCGCGGATCATGCGCGCGAACTCCGCACCCTCAATGTGCCAGCGGTAGCCGTGTGCGTCATTGATGTCCATGGAATAGGGCACGCAGGGAAGCGCTCCGTGCCTGGTGCGAACCAGGGTCGGCTGGTCGTCATGGTAGTAGTCGGCCGTATAGAGGATGCCGAGTTCCTTCACGATATCGGCCGTGTTGAAGGTGCCCGAGACTGCGGGCCCGAACCAGCCCGGCAGCCTCTCGCCACCGGTGGCGCGGGCATAGGTCTCGACGCAGTCGCGGATGACGGCGCGCTCGTCCTCCTCCCCGAGCCCCCACAGATACCGGGTGTTGTAGAAGCCGTGGCAGAGTATGTCGTCGCCGCGTTCGCGCAGCGCCTGCCATACCTCCGGGTAGTGCTCGATCACGCCGAAATTCAGCGAGACCGTCGCCTTGATGCCGTGGCGGGCGAAACAGTCGAGCATCCGCCAGACTCCGACGCGGTTGCCGTAGTCACGCACGCCGTAGCCAATCACGTCCGGGGCGGGCATGCGCGGCCAGGCGCTACGCTGGCTTACGAATTCCGGCCGGTACTCGTAATGCTCGATGTTGGGCAGCACCCAGACAGCGAGCCGCTTGCCCCCGGGCCAGACCAGCTTCGGCCGCTCTGGCAGCGGGACATAGGGAAATCGATCCATCATGGTGGCGGCAGCCTGCCCCGGCGGCCCCGGCATGCGCAAGGGTCTTCGGGTTCATTTCATTCGACAGGTGGACGACCGACGTCGACTCCCTCACGTGATGGTCACCGTGAAGCCCCCGTGCAGATCGACACCTTGTGGAAACGCATGCCCGAAGAGTTCCGGTTCGAAATATGCAATACGTCCCCGGTTGGGCAGCGAGGCCGGCAGCGGCATGCTGGCAACATTCAACCATCCGGCGCCACCCGGCCTGTTCCGTTCGGCAAGGCAGGGCAGTATCGGTCTCGGCGGCGGCGACGAAGGGCCGAACGGGCAGTTCTCCCGCCGATTGGTCCGACTGGTACTCGGGTACGGGTTCACGCCCTGCCAACTGGCGAAGTTCACTGGTATCGGCAAAGATGGTACTGCGCGTGTCGGGGGACACCGGGTATCGTTGCGGCGGGGGACACGACCACTACGACGCCGGTCCGCCAACTCACAGACCGATACGTCGTCTGCTTGGCCGGTGCCGAACCGTGCCGCCGTGACAGGAGTCCTTTCCTTCGCGGCGACCGATGAACAAGACAGGGAGCCTAATGACAGACAAGCGACACGGTTACCGGGCATCGCGTCCCTTGCGGAACGTGGCGCTCTCCGCCTGCTGCGCGCTGGGCCTCGGTTGCTTCTGGAGCGTGCCGGTCCCGGTCGGTGCCACAGCGTCCGCACGGCCCGAAGTTCGGGAGCCCGTTTCCGCGGACGCCGCGGCCTCGCGGGATGCGGTCGTACTCGCCAGGCGGATCCTCCAGTGGCAGGGCGAGGAACTGTTCGTGGATGAGCGACGTCTCGATCGGCTCACACGCGAGACCGGGACGGTTCTCGCGCTGATTCGCAAACGCTACCCGTCGATGGCGGAGATCGCCGCACGGCAACCGCCCGCGAAGTTGCTTCTCAAGATCGAAGGCACATTGCTCGAGGGCATTGCCGGGCGCTGGACCGGTCTGAACGCCGGCACCGCCTTGAATGGCGGAGTTGCTCTTCCGACCGGGCATGCGACATTCGACGCGCTCAGCGCCAGGCTGGGATTGCAAACGGCCGAGTTCTGGCCGGCCTTCAGCATCGTGTTCCTGCATTTCGCGGACCCGGTTAACCCGCGCGCCGCCGCCAAGGCATTTTCGGCCATCACCGGCGTTGTCGATGCGCGTCTCGACCGGAACCTGATCGACGGGTCCGACATCGCCATGCGCAAGATCAAGGGAACCTGGTATGTCGTCATTCGCAAGGCATGGGGTGATTGTCCGGCCGGGTGCATTCACAGGGAAACGCATTTTTTCGCCGGCAACAACCGACACGTCGAACGGATAGACGAGAAGGTTGCAAGAGAGATGCCGGCATTCCGGACGGTCAAGAGGTTCGCGAGGCTTGGATGGTGACGGCGCCGCCCTTCGAGGGTTGAACGAACGAACGGCACGTGTAGCTGCAACTCCTGGCCTCCGGGCCGGGAAAGAGCTGCTGTCCCCGAACTGTACACTGCCCGTGGATCAGGTGAACATCGCGCGATCGCACTGCGGCATGCTGCGTCCTCGACGAAACAGCGCTACGGAATCGCTCTCCCGTACTCCCGTCGAAGCCCGCCTCCGCAACCGGTGACGGCCGCCGGACGCGCTGCTAGAGTGCCGCCGGGTATCGTGGCCGGTCGCAGCGGCAGCGCGGTGCAGTTCGTCCCCGGGCATCCGGCAGTCGGCCATCAGGAGCCGGCAGGAGCCGGCCGCCTCCTGAACGAACCCGCTTGCAGCATGCGTGCGTCCGCCCGGACCCTGTTCGCTTTCAACCGGTCGGACCCATGGCGCACTCTACCGAACACACGAACATCGAACCGATCCCCGATGGCGGATGGCGCATCGGCGTCGACGTTGGCGGCACCTTTACAGACGTCGTTGCGGTTGCCGATGACGGAACGCTGACCTTCACCAAGGCGCCGAGTACGCCCGAGGACCCGTCGATCGGCGTCATCGACGCCATTGACCGGCTTGCCACGGAACTCGACACCACCACGGCCGCGCTGCTCGCCCGGACCGGGCGGATCGTGCACGGCACCACCGTCGCCACCAACGCGCTGCTCGAACGTACCGGAGCGCGTGTCGGGCTGCTGACCACGGCCGGACATCGCGACGTGCTCGAGATGCGCGAGGGACTGAAGGACGAGCGCTACAACCTGCGCCTTGCCGCGCCGGATCCGCTGGTCCCCCGTCACCTGCGGATCGGCGTGACCGAGCGGCTGCGTCCTGACGGCACCGTGCGCACCCCCCTTGATCCCGCGTCACTGGCCGCAGCGCTGGAGACGCTGAAGGACGGAGGCGTGACATCGGTCGCGGTGTGCTACCTGCATTCCTACCGCAATGCCGTTCACGAGCAGCAGACCCGCGAGGCGATCGAGGCCGCCATGCCCGACGTGCCGGTCTCGCTGTCCAGCGACGTGTTCCCGGAGATCAAGGAGTACGAACGGGTCTCCACCACGGTGGTCAACGCCTACGTGCGCCCGATTGTCGAAAGCTACCTCGCTCGGCTCGGAACCCGGCTGACGCGGTCCGGCTACCACGGACCGGTCCTGGTCATCCTCTCCCACGGCGGGGTCGCCCCGATCGAGGAGACGATCCGTCTTGCGGCCGCTTCGGTCCTGTCGGGTCCCGCCGGCGGAGTAGCGGGCAGCCGTCACGGCGCGGCGCTGATCGGCGCCGGCAACCTCATCCCCTTCGACATGGGAGGAACCAGTACCGACATCTCCATGATCGTCAACGGCGAACCCGCACTGTCCGCAACCCGCGGCATAGCCGGGTTCAGGATCGCGCTGCAGTCGCTCGATATCGTGAGCATCGCCTCTGGCGGCGGGTCGATCGCCAGGGTCGACAGCGGCGGCATCCTGAGCGTCGGCCCGGAAAGCGCCGGCGCCATGCCCGGGCCTGCCTGCTACGGTCAGGGCGGAACCGAAGTCACCGTGACCGATGCCAGCGTGGTGCTCGGGTTCCTCGATCCGGCCAACTTCCTGGGCGGGCGTGCCCGGCTCGACCGGGAGGCCGCCGAAACCGTGCTCGACCGGCTCGCGCACCGGCTCGCGGTGTCCCGGGCCGAAGCCGCGGAAGGCGTTCACCGGGTGATCAACACCCAGATGGCGGAAGGCATCCGCCTGGTTTCGGTGCGACGCGGCGTTGACCCGCGCCGCTTTGCCCTGTTGTCCTTCGGCGGTGCCGCCGGCATTCACATCACCGACATCGCCCGCCAGATCGACGTGCCCCGCGTGGTGGTTCCGCGGGCGGCCGCCGTCCTCTCGGCGTGGGGAATGCTGGCCACCGACCTGCGATTCGAGATCAGCCGCACCCATGTAGGCGACACCCGCATGCTGGAGGCCGACGCCATCCGCGATCTGTACGCCGGTATGGAGCGGGAAGGCCGCTCCCGGCTCGCGCGGGTGTTCGACGGCGAGGTCGCGGTCCGCCGGTCGGCGGACATGCGCTACGGCGAGCAGATCTTCGAGATCGATGTCCCGCTCGACGGGGTGGACTTCGCGGCCGCGGGGCTGATCGAGGACATTACGCGGCGCTTTCACCGACGTCACGAGGACCTGTTCACCTACAGCCTGCCCGACCAGGAGTCGGTGCTGGTCAACGCCCGGCTGGCGGCAATCGGCCGGCTCCCGATGCTGCCGCAGGAACCGGAGGTCCGCGACCGCGAGCCCGCCGAGCCCCGGACCACGCGGCGCGCTTATCTCGGCGGCTGGCAGGACGTCCCAGTCCTCGACCTCGAGACCCTCTGTCCCGGCCAGGTGATCACGGGTCCGGCGATCATCGAATCCGCCACCACCACCGTGGTGCTGCGTGCCGGTGACAGCGCGGTCCCGAGCGGGGCGCTCTGGCTCGACATCACTATCGGAAAGTGAACCGGTCCGCTACGGCGTACAGTCGAGCATGATCTTGCCGATGTGACGGCTCGATTCCATCAGCCGGTGCGCGTCAGCTGCCTGTGCCAGCGGAAAGGTGCGGTCGATCACCGGTTTCACCGCGCCGCTCTCGAGCAGCGGCCAGACCTCGGTTCGCAGCGCGTCGGCGATCCGTCCCTTCTCCTCGATACTGCGCGGCCGCAGGGTCGAGCCGGTCAGCGTGAGCCGCAGTGTCAGCATTTTCAGGAAGTTGAACCTCTCCACCACCGGAGGTTGCAGGAAGGCAATCTGGCACAACCGGCCCTCGATCTTCAGGCTGTCGAGATTGCGCTGGATGTACGGCCCGCCAACCATGTCGAGGATCACGTCGGCACGGCCGTGTTCCTTCATCACCGCGACGAAGTCCTCTTCGCGGTAGTTGATGGCCCGCTCGGCGCCGAGCTCGGTGCAGACCCGGCACTTCTCGGCCGAGCCTGCGGTCGCGAACACCCGCGCACCCCGGGCCCGGGCGAGTTGGATCGCCATGGTTCCGATGCCGCTGCTCCCGCCGTGCACCAGGAAGGTCTCGCCGGCGGCAAGATGCCCGCGCATGAACACGTTGGCCCAGACGGTATACGCCGTCTCGACCACGCTCGCCGCCTGTTCCATGGAGTACCCGGCAGGCAGTGGCAGGCACTGGGGCGCCGGGGCCGTGCAGTAGCGCGCATAGCCGCCGCCGGCGACCAGCGCACACACCTTCTCGCCGACCCGCCAGTTCCCGGCATCCTGCCCCGCGCCCACGACGGTACCCGCAACCTCGAGACCCGGAATGTCCGACGCTCCGGGCGGCGGCGGGTATCCGCCTTCACGCTGCATCACGTCGGGACGGTTCACGCCTGCACTCGCCACCTCGATCAGCACCTCGCCCGCACCCGGTTGCGGTGTCGGGCGGGTGCACGGCTGCAGCCCTTCCGGCGGACCGAAGGCAGCGATTTCGACAGCCGTCATGGTTTCCGGAAGGTCGCTCATGGCAAAAGCTCTCCCTGGGCGCGCTGAGCGCCCACCTCCTCGCTCCGGCAGGTTCGGATCAGCCGCGGCCGTGGGCGGCGCGGCGGCGCTGCTTCATCAGTTCGTGCGATTGCGGCGTGCCGTCGTGCCACGAGCCGAACCACTTGTCCAGCGGCACCGACCCGTCACCCCCGTAATTGCACTCGAAGTACTTGTGGTGAAGGAAATGGAAGTACCTCTGGCCAAGGGTGAGCCTGTAGCGGCCGCCGAGCAGGAACTTGTCGAACCCGCAGTGGCCGAGCGCCGGCGTCAGGCCGGTAGCCTGGACGTGCAGGATGGCGTGCAGCGGGTGCGAGAGCACCACCCAGTGCAACAGGATGCCGCTGAAATACAGCAGGTGCTCGACCGGGTGCATGGCCAGCCCCGACCATGGTCCGATGTTCACGTTCTTGTGATGGAGGTAGTGCACGGTCCGGTACAGGAAGCGGACGTGCAGCAGGCGGTGCACCAGGTAGAAATGGGCATCACGGATCAGCGGGATGACCAGGAACAGTACGACGAACCACACCGGGTTGGTCTCGATCGTCATCCACGGAATGAGCTCGTTGGCAAACGCCCACAGCGTGACCACCTCGTATGCTGTCCAGATGCCGCAGCCGCTGACCGCGCTCCAGAACACGTTGTCCCAGACCTGGTCGCCGAACAGGAACCGGCGATGCTTGCGTTCCGGCCAGTGCCGGCTGTGCTTGTAGGCGGTGCCCTGGGATCGCAGGATGTAGAACCTGAAGTGCCAGCCACCGAAGACAATGAACAGCATCCCGAGATTGCGGGCATAGATCCAGGCGATCCAGTCGACCTGGAAGGTCTTCATGGTTGCCATCTCCGGCGTCAGGTAGAGCCAGGTGACGATGGCGAGCGCCATGTAGAGCAGGTTGCGCGGCAGGAAGTAGCCCGGATAGCCGAACAGGTAGCGTACCAGGGCAACAGGCTGCGGCGGCCACACGAACAGCGGCGGCGGGGAGATCGGTACGTCCGGGGCCCAGTCTTCTTCCAGTTCCCTGATGTCGGAATCTGCCGTCACCTGAGCCATCTGTCCGCCCCCTGCCCGTTCCGGTGCGCCCATTCTACCGGACGGCCGGCACCGCACAAGGTCCCTTTGGCGGATCGCCCCCGGTTGCGCATCACGCCGGGAGACGTAGGATCACCGGCAGGCGACACACCGGCGAGGGAGGACCCCGATCATGGCCAGTCATGCGACCGGAGACGGCGGGATACCGCCACGGGACGCCGCCCGACGCGGCCTGACCCGGATCATGACCCTCGGCGGGGCCTACGGCACCCGCAACTACACCGTGAAGGGTCTGCGCGACTGCAAGGGCAGGAAGGTGCTGGTGGAGACGCTGCCGTTCTCGCCCGAGGAAGCCGCCGCGGCCGAGGAGGCCGGGATCGATACGATGAAGGTGAGGTTCGATCCGGGCCGCCCGGATCTTGCTGCCGAGATCCGCCGCGCCGCGCCCCACACCTTCATGGCGTTCTCGGTGCCACTTGTCGCCGCGGCCAGCGAGACCGAGGCGGTTCGCCTCGGCTACCAGGCCATGAGCATTGGCGCCGACGCCATCATGTGCCAGTGGAGCCCCCGGTTCGTTGCCGCCGCAACCGAAGCCGGTATTCCGATACAGGGCCACGCCGGGCTGGTCCCGCGTCGCAGCACCTGGACCGGCGGCCTGCGCGCTGTCGGCAAGACCCTCGACGAGGCGTTGTGGGTCTGGCAGGAAATTCGCAGGCTCGAAGAGGCCGGCGCCTACGCGGTCGAGGTGGAGGTGATCCCCGAGTCGCTTCTCGCCGAGATCACCAGGCGCACGTCACTGCTGACATCGTCGATCGGCGGCGGCAGTGGCGGTGACATCCAGTTCCTGTTCGCCGACGACATCCTCGGCAATACCGGGGCTCCCTACCCGCGCCACTCGAAGCAGTACCGTGACATGTACGCGATGAAGCAGCGGATGCAGGAGGAGCGGGTGGCAGGGTTCCGCGAGTTCATTGAGGACGTGCAGACCGGCGCCTTCCCGGCACCTGAGCACGTGATCAAGGCCCCGCCGGGACTGATCGAGGATTTTCTCGGCGCGCTCGACGAGGACTGACGGGCGTCAGCCTCCGTTCAGACGGGTGTGCAGCAGCTTGCTGGTCTTGAAGAACGGAACCGCCTTCGCTTCGACCGAGACCGGCTCGCCGGTACGCGGATTGCGTCCGGTCCGCGCCGTGCGATGCTTCACGGCCATCGCGCCGAACCCGCGCAACTCCACGCGCCGACCCTGTTCCAGCGCCCGCGCGATTTCCTCGAAGACGGTCGTGACCGCCAGTTCCATCTCGTTGTAGCGCAATTCACGCTCGAGGCCCGGGTTCTCCGCTGCCCAGCGTTCGACCAGCCTGGCAATCAGTTCCGATTTTGTCATTCCGGGACCCTGTACACGCAAACACGGCCGGCAGCGGCCATCTCCAGAATCCGGGAATCATGTCAGCACCCGGCTGGCCGGTCAAGAATGGGTCGTTGCAGAAATGTGACGGGCCCCGGATCCGGCCTCCGGTCTTCTGCCGGCAGGCGCGACCGGCTACCCTTGTCCGGCGACCCGAAGGACGGAGACAGACGATGACGGAAATCGCGATCGGTGTGACCGGAGTCACCGGCCACATGGGCAGGATGCTGGTGCGCCAGATCCTCGAAACCCCTGGCACGCGGCTTGCCGGCGGTACCGTGCGCGCCGGGTCCGATGCGGCAGGCCGGGACATCGGCACGCTGTGCCAGGCAGAATCCCTCGGCCAGTCGGCCGTAACCGATCCGCATGAGCTCTTTGCCGCATGCGACGCCGTGATCGATTTCACGCTTCCCGAGGCGGTTGCCGGTCACGCGGAGGCCGCCTCGGCAACTGGAACCGCGTGGATCGTGGGGACGACCGGGCTGGAGTCCGGGCAGGAAGCCGCGCTCGATGCCGCCGCCGGGCACGCGCCGGTGGTCTTCGCCCCCAACATGAGCCTCGGCGTCAACCTGTTGTTCGTGCTCGCCGAGCAGGTCGCCGGCGCGCTTGATGACAGTTTCGACATCGAGATCGTCGAAATGCACCATAACCGCAAGGTCGACGCCCCGTCGGGCACCGCGCTCGGACTTGGCCAGGCCGCGGCCCGGGGACGCGGGATCGGGTTCGAGAGCGCCGCCGTCCTCTCCCGCGAGGGCCGCACCGACCCTCGCCGTCGTGGTGATATCGGATTTGCGGCACTCCGCGGCGGCGACGTGGTCGGAGAGCACACCGTCATCTTCGCCGGCGCTGGCGAACGGGTGGAAATCGCACACAGGGCGGCGGGCCGGCACATCTACGCCGCCGGTGCCGTCACTGCGGCCCGGTGGGCGTTCGGTCGACCCGCCGGGCGTTACAGCATGATCGACGTGCTCGGCCTCAGCGGGCGGTAGCGGATGGAACCACGCGAACCTGGCGCAGCGCCCCGGCGAGCGAGCGGGCGACCTCCTGCTTGTCGGCGGAGGCAAGGAAACTTCCGAGTTCGAGCGAGCGTCCGTGCGAGCGCAGCAACAGCCGGGCACGACGCCGGGCGATGAACTCGACCCTGGTCCAGTACGGGTGCATGACGGTGTGCCGGGCGGGACCGCGCCCGTCGCTTGCACGGATCTCGAGCGACCGTCGCGTCAGCCTGACATGTTCCGACCGCCGTGCCGAGAGCACGCTCAATCTGAGAGCAAGGCAGATAACGAGAATGTCGAGACCGCAGAACCCGATCACCGGCCACGCGCCCATCAGCGCAAACCCGGTCCCGATGGCCGCGCTGGCCCCGACCAGGACCACGATCAGGACCGCCATGCCGGCCCGCGACAGGCTGCGGTGCGGCAGCAGCACCCGGTCGAACAGCACCGGTTCGTGCGCCGCCTCGCTGTCGGACTGCCCGTTCATCGGGGAACGATAGTATGGCCCCGCGAAGCGGTAAAGGCCGCCGGCGCAGGACGCGAGCGATGAAACCCGCTGAAATCGACAGCTTCTTTGCACGGCTGGCCGAACAGAGGCCCGAGCCCCGTGGCGAACTCGACTCGGTCAACACCTACACGCTGCTGGTCGCGGTGGTGCTGTCCGCCCAGGCCACTGATGTCGGTGTCAACCGGGCCACCCGGGCGCTGTTCCGCGAGGTCGCGACACCTGAGGAGATGGTGGCGCTCGGCGAGGAGAAACTGAAGGATCACATCCGCACCATCGGGCTCTTCAACGCCAAGGCCCGCAACGTGATCGCGCTGTCCGAAGTGCTGATCGAACACCATTCCGGCAGGGTTCCCAATGACCGCGCGGCGCTGGAGGCTCTCCCCGGTGTCGGGCGCAAGACCGCGAACGTGGTCATGAACATCGCCTTCGGCGAGCCGGTCATCGCCGTGGATACCCACATCTTCCGGGTCGCCAACCGCACCGGGCTTGCCGCCGGCACCACACCGCTTGCGGTGGAACGCGGACTGGACCGCAGGGTACCGGACCGATGGAAACTCCATGCGCATCACTGGTTGATCCTGCACGGGCGATACCTGTGCAAGGCCCGCAGGCCCTCGTGCCCGTCGTGCCCCGTGCACGACCTGTGTCAGTTCACCGATAAGTCGCCGGCGGTGGACTGATCGGGCGGGATCCCGGCGCCGGCAGTAGCCTGGCGCACCAGATCCGACAGGCACCGGTTCCTGGCGCCGCGGTTCGGGAGCGGTTCGAGCGATGGCCACAGATACATGGCATGGGTCGCACGAACCTGTTCCGCCACCGGGAACAGGAACAGGTTCAGGATGCAGTCTTCAGTGCGGTATCGCCACAGCTGCGCCAGGGCGTCATCGCGCACGAACTGCGGACTGCCGAGGACCTGCCTGATTTCCTCCCCGGTCCGTTGCAGCGGCCAGCGGGGGCCGAGCGCCACGGTCGCAACCGGAGAGGACGCAGCTACCGGGGGAACCGGTGCCAGTTCGTCCGGACCCGCGTTGAGCGCCGCCTGCTGCTCGACCGCCGGCTCCGCGACGGTCACGAAACCAAGTTCCGGATCAAACCGGCATGCCGAGAGGCCGCCGACCAGCAACCCGATGGCCACGGCCCGGAGCAGGTGTCTGGTTGGCGCCGAGCCCATCGCGTCCGCGGCGCCGTTCGTGCCGGATCGCCTATCCCCCCTGGCCGTCCCGCAACACCTGGATCTGGCCTTCAATCTCGCCGCCGAACTCGACCTCGAGCTTGCTGCACTTCACGGTTCCCCTGATCCGTCCGGTCGGCCGGACCTTCAGCCTCTCGCGAACCGTGATCTCGCCCTCCAGCACACCGGCGATGGTCGCCTCGTCAATGGTGATGGTTCCCCGGAACACGCCGCTCTCGGTCACCTCGAGGCTCTTGCTGTTCTCCAGCGTGGCCTCGGCCGTTCCCTCGACGACCAGCACGTCGCAGTCGGTAATGGTACCCTGCATGGTGATCTGGCTGCCGATCGTCAGCGCCCGGCTCTGGACATTCCCGCGGGCTACGGGCTCCAGCGGGCGCCGCGGAGCGATGTCGGATCCCCGTCGCGCAGTCTCGTTCGCGCCCGCGCCCTGGCGCAGGCCTGCCCCTTCGCGCGCTTCCGCAGGCGCGATGAATCCCGGAACCGGAGGAGTGGAGGACCGTCCTTCCTGAGTGCGTCCCGCATTGCGTGGCTGCGACAGGGCGTCCGTGCGGTCCCTGTCGTCACCCCCGCTGCTGTCCTGGGTCTGGGGCCTGCGAAGAAACGAAGCCATCCCGGTCACCTTCTCGTCAAAGTGAAGCTCACCGCCGGAGAGTCCGGGTACTTGGAAGCACCTGCAATCTACTCGGTCCGTGCAGAGATATCCAGACCCCGAAACAGGTTGGTCATGAACGCCGTCGCAAGGATCGGTGCGGCGAGGTTGAGAACCGGAACGGTGGTGAGCACGGTGATGATTACTCCGGCGAGCAGGATCCGGCCCCGGTAACGCCGTCGCACCGCACGCGCGTCAGCCGGCTCGAGGCTGCGGGTTGCGACCGCATCGAAGAACTCGCGTCCGAACAGATAGCCGTTCAGGCAATAGAACAGCACCAGGCCCAGGCCCGGAATGAGCAGGGCAAAGGCATAGACCGGCAGAAGGATCAGATTCATCGTCAGCGAAATGGCCAGCAGCGACACCCCGGCAACCATGACCTCGCGCAGTCCCCGCCGGCGCGGGGGAGCGACGTTCGGCCAGTACCGGGCCTCGACGGCATCGGCAACCGAATCAAGAAAGAACCCGGCCACGACCATGACGGTGGAGGGAAAGAAGATCAGCGCACCGATCAGCACCAGGACCGCCCCGCCCGCGGCCGCGACAGTGTCGGCGATCCCGTTTCCGAACATGCCGAAGCTTGCAACCAGCCACCAGCTGAGAACGACCGCGAGCACGGTTGCAAGACACGCACCGAGGACACTCCCGACCAGGGCCCGGCGCAGCACCGGATCCGGCAGCTGCGCAAACGCCCGTCGCAGGGATTCGACCATGTCACCACTCCATCGCGAGAGCACGCACTCCTGTTGTCGGGCCTTGCACGCGACAAGGCAAGCCCCCGCGCCCACTCGCCGCCAGGTTGGTCTATAAACGCCGCTGGAGCGGCTACCTGTCGCGGCCGAGGCAACCGGGGAGACCCATGCGGACACGCACCATCGATGTCACCGGCATCGGCAACGCCATCGTCGACGTGGTCTCCCAGGTCGACGATGCCTTCCTGCGCGAGCACTCGATCACCAAGGGAGCCATGCAGCTCATCGATGCCGGCCGCGCCCGGGACCTCTACCGGTTGCTGGGACCGGGGCTCGAGGTGTCCGGGGGGTCCGCGGCCAACACTGCCACCGGCCTCGCCGCCATGGGAGGACGCGCGGCATTCGTGGGCAAGGTCCGTGACGATCACCTGGGCAGCGTGTTCCGTGCCGACATCGCCCGGGCCGGGGTTCGCTACGAGACACCGTCGTCGACCGACGGACCGGATTCGGCCTGCTGCCTGGTCCTGGTGACACCCGACGCCCAGCGATCCATGAACACCTATCTCGGCGCCTGCACCCAGCTTGATACCGTCGACATCGACCCGGAGCTGATCGCCGACAGCGCCGTCATCTACCTGGAGGGCTATCTCTGGGATCCTCCGGGCGGACGCCGGGCCCTGCAGGCCGCCACCGCCGCCGCACACAGGGCCGGGAGCCGTCTCGCGCTGTCGCTGTCGGACCCTCACTGCGTCGAGCGGCACAGGGACGACATTCTCCGGCTGCTCGCGGACCACGTCGACATCCTGTTTTGCAACGAGGACGAACTTCGCGCGCTTTGCCGGACTGATGACCTCGAGGTCGCGATCGCGGCCGTCGTCGGCAACTGCGACCTCCTGGCGGTGACCAGGGGCGCACACGGATCGATCGTGATCGGACCGGGTGAACGACACCAGGTACCGGCGCTTCCTGCTGGCCCGGTGGTCGATACCACGGGAGCCGGGGACATCTATGCCGCCGGTTTCCTGTTCGGGCTGGTCAGCGGTGAACCACTCGGCCGCTGCGGAGAAATTGCCAGTGCCGCGGCCGGAGAGATCATCACCCGGTTCGGGGCCCGGTTTCCCGACCGCAGCAATGACGGACCCGCGCGGCGTCCGGGACTTTCCGGTACAGCCGCTGACCTGGTGAACAGGTAGCGGCTCGCGGTGTTCCGATCAGGTTGTGGGGCTGATGGACCGCCCACCGGCCGGCACAGGCGCCGTATCCGGCCCCCGGACGGTCTGTTCCTGACGCCGACGCCTGGCAGCATTCGGGGACGGCCCGGACACGGCGGTGTCCCGGGGCCGCGAAAGCGTCGCTTCGGTTCAGCCGCAGCGGCTCCTCCGGCAATGTGGCTCCGGCACCAACCGGGGCGATGGGACAGGACTGATGGCGAATGGTGCCCCGTTTCGCCGCGGAGCAGCGGCCCGCGCAAGAGTCTATCCCCGCGGGTGCGGGGAAGCCTCCTTGCCGGTGTTGGTGAAGGCAACCCGCACGGGTCTATCCCCGCGGGTGCGGGGAAGCCGCACCGCCCCGCTTTCGACCGAGACTGATCCCGGGTCTATCCCCGCTGGTGCGGGGAAGCCCTGGGCGCTGGTCCGACGACTACCTGCGTCGGGGGTCTATCCCCGCTGGTGCGGGGAAGCCTCAACAGCTTCTATGAAGCCGAGGACATGGGTGGGTCTATCCCCGCTGGTGCGGGGAAGCCAAATCGTCGGCCTGGATCATCACGTCCGCGATGGGTCTATCCCCGCTGGTGCGGGGAAGCCTCGGCGGTCGCGTAGCTATAGCCGCCGTATGTGGGTCTATCCCCGCTGGTGCGGGGAAGCCAGGCGCCACTCGCCCGCCTCGTCTTGCTGCCAGGGTCTATCCCCGCTGGTGCGGGGAAGCCGTGCACCACAGATGGCGCCGGCGGCCAATGTCGGGTCTATCCCCGCTGGTGCGGGGAAGCCTCCATGATCTGGTTGACGCCGGAGAAGGTAATGGGTCTATCCCCGCTGGAGCGGGGAAGCCACGCCGCGGATGGTCACGAGATACTGGTATGCGGGTCTATCCCCGCTGGTGCGGGGAAGCCTGCCCGATCAGCAGGTCGTAGTCCAGCCCTTGGGGTCTATCCCCGCTGGTGCGGGGAAGCCGGTCCCGCCGGCTTCGTCCCCGGCTCTGGTCTGGGTCTATCCCCGCTGGTGCGGGGAAGCCTACCCAGACGGATGGTGCCCCAGATGCTACAGGGGTCTATCCCCGCTGGTGCGGGGAAGCCAGATAGATCTCGTCGATTTCGTCGTCGTTCATGGGTCTATCTCCGCTGGTGCGGGGAAGCCTTGCGTCTACGCCAGCATATGCCCATATACGGGGGTCTATCCCCGCTGGTGCGGGGAAGCCCGCCAGCCGGGCCGGCATGCGGTTTGATTCCCGGGTCTATCCCCGCTGGTGCGGGGAAGCCGACCCCGGAATTCGTGATCATGATGACAAGGGGGGTCTATCCCCGCTGGTGCGGGGAAGCCGCGCGCAGGTGTTCTGCAGCAGTCTGGGTCATGGGTCTATCCCCGCTGGTGCGGGGAAGCCATGCGGCGCACCAGTGCCTTCGCCCTCGCTTCGGGTCTATCCCCGCTGGTGCGGGGAAGCCCAACACCATCACCTACCGTCTGCCTCCAGCCGGGGTCTATCCCCGCTGGTGCGGGGAAGCCATCCTCCGGCTCGCTGTCCGCGTCCGTGATCCAGGTCTATCCCCGCTGGTGCGGGGAAGCCCGCTGGACCATTAAGGTCACTTATCGCGACTAGGGTCTATCCCCGCTGGTGCGGGGAAGCCGGGCCTGGAGGGCCGCGCAACACATCCACCGGGGGTCTATCCCCGCTGGTGCGGGGAAGCCTGATTGCCCTCGTCTGTGAAGACCTGCGCGTTGGGTCTATCCCCGCTGGTGCGGGGAAGCCCTCGGCGGCGGCCTCGACCTGGTCAACTCTCCGGGTCTATCCCCGCTGGTGCGGGGAAGCCGCCGGTGCTGATGCTTCTACTTATTCGCAGACGGGTCTATCCCCGCTGGTGCGGGGAAGCCATATTAGATATGCGCTGAAAATGGCATATCCTGGGTCTATCCCCGCTGGTGCGGGGAAGCCTCAAGATTTCTGTGACCGACTATTTGCTCGCCGGGTCTATCCCCGCTGGTGCGGGGAAGCCCGCCCCCGGCTTACGGTCGATAACCCCTATCGGGGTCTATCCCCGCTGGTGCGGGGAAGCCGAACTAGGAAGCACTTTTGCCGCCGCTGTAGTGGGTCTATCCCCGCTGGTGCGGGGAAGCCTCGCCCGGATAGATGCGATACTGATAAATCTTGGGTCTATCCCCGCTGGTGCGGGGAAGCCCGCCGGCGGATCTCCTCGGGCAACTGCTCGTAGGGTCTATCCCCGCTGGTGCGGGGAAGCCGGATGGCGCGAGATCAAATCCAGCAGCGGAAAAGGTCTATCCCCGCTGGTGCGGGGAAGCCTGCTTGCGGTACAGGTCGGCCCAGTTGTGTCCGGGTCTATCCCCGCTGGTGCGGGGAAGCCACCAGCGCCAGCAGCACCGCCTTGGCGGCGACGGGTCTATCCCCGCTGGTGCGGGGAAGCCGGTAGCCCATGGGATAGCGGGTCCCGTATCGCCGGTCTATCCCCGCTGGTGCGGGGAAGCCAACCCGGCGCGCTGCCCCGCCGCTCGGAACTTGGGTCTATCCCCGCTGGTGCGGGGAAGCCTCCGGCGCCGGCCGGCCCGGAAACGGAACGACGGGTCTATCCCCGCTGGTGCGGGGAAGCCCGCGGCAGCGGCATCCATGGCGCCGGTGCGGTGGGTCTATCCCCGCTGGTGCGGGGAAGCCATCGGAATTGGTGCAGAGCTCGGGTTCCTCGAAGGTCTATCCCCGCTGGTGCGGGGAAGCCCAGCGGGATCCGCATGCCCTGCCCTGTACACGGGGTCTATCCCCGCTGGTGCGGGGAAGCCTTCTGGTTACGCCAGAACTCGAAATTCGCCCGGGGTCTATCCCCGCTGGTGCGGGGAAGCCGCGGACCTGGTCAACCCGCGCCAAGGCGACCTGGGTCTATCCCCGCTGGTGCGGGGAAGCCGTGAGCGTGTGGGCGATCTGCTCGGCGGTGGTGGGTCTATCCCCGCTGGTGCGGGGAAGCCGTCATGTGCGGTCCTCCTGCTCCCGTATCCACGGGTCTATCCCCGCTGGTGCGGGGAAGCCCACTGCTCCAGGTAGTCGGGAACCTGGTGCGCGGGTCTATCCCCGCTGGTGCGGGGAAGCCGTATGCGGCCATAGGTCAGTCTCCCAGGTCGGGGGTCTATCCCCGCTGGTGCGGGGAAGCCATCGCCGAGACCGCAGCCAATGATTTCAATGGGGGTCTATCCCCGCTGGTGCGGGGAAGCCACCGCCACGCATGAGCTGATACACAGCTGCATGGGTCTATCCCCGCTGGTGCGGGGAAGCCTCGAGCGCGGTGCGCAATCCCTGCCGCAAATCGGGTCTATCCCCGCTGGTGCGGGGAAGCCCCCTTGGAGCCCTGCTGCGGCGCAATGTCGAGGGGTCTATCCCCGCTGGTGCGGGGAAGCCGTCAGCAGGAACCGGCCGACAAACTGCGCGTTGGGTCTATCCCCGCTGGTGCGGGGAAGCCGAGGTTGTGGAACTTCGGGCCAACCAGGCTTCGGGTCTATCCCCGCTGGTGCGGGGAAGCCTCAGCATTGCGCTTAGGACTGTTGAAACCCGTGGGTCTATCCCCGCTGGTGCGGGGAAGCCCTCTAGCGGGGACAACGCGAGCGTCGAACAGGGGGTCTATCCCCGCTGGTGCGGGGAAGCCATTGCGAGGAAATGCGGCTCACTCGCGTCTCTGGGTCTATCCCCGCTGGTGCGGGGAAGCCGCACGAGGCCGTGCATGGGAGCCTGCAGGTACGGGTCTATCCCCGCTGGTGCGGGGAAGCCATCTGCCGCATGTAGGCAGCGCCTATCGCGATGGGTCTATCCCCGCTGGTGCGGGGAAGCCGCGGCGGTCTGCGGCTTGCCCGCCTGAGTCCAGGGTCTATCCCCGCTGGTGCGGGGAAGCCTGTCGTGCAGGGTGCGATGGCTGACGATCTGCGGGTCTATCCCCGCTGGTGCGGGGAAGCCATGGTCGGGACATCTCCTTCGATCGCATACACGGGTCTATCCCCGCTGGTGCGGGGAAGCCACAGCAAGCCCTGCCAGATCCCGCTCGATTTCGGGTCTATCCCCGCTGGTGCGGGGAAGCCTACGCCGACTTCAAGTACCTCGAAATGATCGTGGGTCTATCCCCGCTGGTGCGGGGAAGCCACAGATGCACGCGCGCGATAGGCACGCGGCTCGGGTCTATCCCCGCTGGTGCGGGGAAGCCTCAGGGTCCGACTGGCGCCGGCGTTCCCACTTGGGTCTATCCCCGCTGGTGCGGGGAAGCCAAGTCGAACAGGCTTTCGGCCGCCCCGATGGTGGGTCTATCCCCGCTGGTGCGGGGAAGCCCACAACGGGTTCCGCATGGACAGTCCGAACGAAGGTCTATCCCCGCTGGTGCGGGGAAGCCGTCTTTTCCGCTTGCTCGGCGGTCACGTGCCCGGGTCTATCCCCGCTGGTGCGGGGAAGCCGCGGTCGTGCTGAACCGGGGCCTGACCGGGTCGGGTCTATCCCCGCTGGTGCGGGGAAGCCACAACGGTCAAGACGAATTCTTGATCGACTACGGGTCTATCCCCGCTGGTGCGGGGAAGCCAATCCGCTACCGGGCTTGCCGACAGAATGTATGGGTCTATCCCCGCTGGTGCGGGGAAGCCCGGCAAGGAAATCCTGTACATCGACGCACTGAGGGTCTATCCCCGCTGGTGCGGGGAAGCCCGAGTAGTCAATACCGGTCGGGTGCCTGTACTGGGTCTATCCCCGCTGGTGCGGGGAAGCCTCACCGGCCATGCCATTGCCGAGGAGCGGATGGGGTCTATCCCCGCTGGTGCGGGGAAGCCAGTTTCGTGAATGGCGATATTGCGTGGCATGTGGGTCTATCCCCGCTGGTGCGGGGAAGCCATCCGGAATGGGATCACGAATGCCTAAATGACGGGTCTATCCCCGCTGGTGCGGGGAAGCCACATTCCACGTCAATGCTGCCGCGTACACCAGGGGTCTATCCCCGCTGGTGCGGGGAAGCCTCTGGACAATAAAGCCCTGAAAATCAACAAAAGTCAAACAGCTCTGCCAGCCGATTCTATCAGCTCTCGTCTGAAATTGGGCGGCGGACCAAGAGCATAGCGTCGTGGGGCAAGACCTCTTTCGGGGGTTCGCCCAAGGCCTTGAGGCCGAGGCCACCATGGGCAGTGGTGTCAGCCCACGTCAGAACAATGCTGCCGCGCCGCAGTATCAGGTACCAGTCTTCCAGCACGTTCCAGATCCGGGTACGCACCCCCGCATTCATGCGCGGGTGGGCGTAGACCCCGGGCGCAAGCTCCAACATGACCGAGCCCAGAAACCCACGGTATCGTGCCTCGACATCACGGGTGACGACAACGACCATCGGCATCAGCCTGGTTTCTCCTCGCTACTTCTGGCGGACAGCAGCGATTTGATGCCGTCGATCATTGATGGAATGACATTGCGCTGCTGCAAGAGCTTGGCCGCTCTGCGTCGGGTAATCCGCTCGATGGTCCCGCCGGAGGCTGCCGCCTCTTTTGCCGCGCCGAAAGCAATATCGAGGGTTACATCGTGCCGCCGGAGGTCTGCGATGTCCAACACGAACGCCTGTCCGGACTCTTCATGAATGAAGCCCAGTTGGGGAATAGCGCCGACCGAGGCAACCGCGACGCTGGCCGCTGCCGTCATGGCACTTGCCGCGTGGTTCAGGGCCTGATTCGGCAGGGACCCGGCAGTGGGGTCAGACCGGTCGTATCGCCGCCCTTTCCAGAGCACCCCGTACCGTTCCGCAGCGAGCTGATAGCTGCGCTTGATGCGTGCGCCTTCTTGCCCACGCAAGACTTCGATGTCGCGCGTGCGTACCACTTCACCGAAACGGAAGGCATACATTCTGCGTGCGACTTCCATACGTGTTGCAGGATCCGCCCATAGTGTGACCTGCGCGCGCGCGACCGATGATGTGTCGGGCATCAACGGCGGCGCCGTATAGAAGCGGACACCTCCTTCCCCGACGGCTGCCAGACCGCAGCCATGCCGCGCCAGCAAACGGAGTACATCGTGCGTGACACTTGCCCCGGGGCCAAGCAACACGATCGAGACTGATTGATGCGGAATCTGATAATCGCCCGGCGCAAGCGTGCCACCGCTCGTGACAAAGCGGAGGCAGCCGTCCTCGACCATGAGCCGTCCCCGATCGAGCCAGACCAAGCCGTGCCGGTCAGCATGGGGCACCCGTGCTTTTTCGAGGCCAAGGCGTCCGAGCAACATTGTTTCTGTTCCGCTATCCGGCAGGACGAAGCAGCAGCATGCCGTATCCGAACGCGGTATGGCGGCCGACGCCGTTCGCGAGGCAGTCCGCCAATGCCGCGCCATCGGTGACCACAAGCTGCCCGTGGAACGTCACGTCCGGCCCGTTCAGCTTGCGCCCGCCGCGTTCGACGGTGTGGCGGTCCAGGCGGGCTACACGGACCTCGGCGATTTCGGCAGCAGGAGCCAGACGCCCCGCCAGCCATTCCCGGTACACGGCCGCTCGGTCGACGCCGTCTGACTCCGGGGGCGACTCCGGGAAGCGGCGCAACGCTTCCACCAGGAAAGCGTCCACCTCGGCGCCTTTTCGGAATGCCCCCATGGCGCGGTGCAGCCGACGTACCGGGCGCGCCCGGAGGTCGAAACCCAGTCGTCTCCCTTTGCTCCAGGTGTCGGGCATTGCCTTGGCTGCAAGGTTGCCCGGCTCACAGACGGACAACGCGTCCGGAAGCCCGGTTTCCAGGGCTGTCCGGCGGAGGACGTCGACACTGGCGGGTGTGTATGCGTAGAGCGTGCCGCGAGCAGCTCGCGGGGCGACCATCAGCCGGAAGGGCTGAAGTGCGCCTCTTCCGAAGGTTTCTGTCAGGAGATGGTGCAGGACCCTTCCTTCATCGAGCCCGAGCCCGCGCCGACCGGCCCATTGCCGAAGCTGCCGGATTTCGAGCGGGAGGCTGATGAAATGCAGGCCGCTCAAGGGGAAGCCTCCAGAGGAACGACCAACCCTTCCACGATTTTACGGGTGCCGCCATGCAGGCCTGTCCGCCAGTTGCGCAGGTCCGGGAGATCCATGACACGCCGGACGCAGTCGCCGGCGGCTGGACCTTCATCAAGCGGCCAAAGCGCGCGCAGGCCTTCCTGCGCGTCGCCCCAGCGGGACGGCACCTGCGCGAGAGCGGCATAGGCCGAGGGAGCGGAGACACCGACGCGTTCGTAGAGGGGCCAGGAGGGAAGGCAGGTCTTGCGGCCGACGAACAGCGGCCGGCAGGGCCGCTCGAGCGCGGCGCGCACTTCCTCGAGGCGCGGGTCGCTCTCTGCGGGATCCAGCCGGAGACACACGGTGACGCAGGCATCCGCGTGATAGTCGCGCCTCCGGCGATGCGGAGCCGCATAGCTCGCGCCGTCCCGGCCTTCGGGCTTCCCCCACGTGGTCCAGCCCTTGTCGGACTTGGCCAGCTGTGCGTTCTGTGTATCGGTGATCGGGCTGTCGGGGTCCATGCGGTCGCAACGGGCGGCGTAGATCAGGCGGTCCTGCAGCATCTGATGGCGCTCCCAGTCCTGGCGCCGGTAGCCGAGTGCGCTGGCGAGGAGGCCGGTCAACATCGACGCCGCCGGAAAGTCGCGGGTTGTCCCCACCTGGTCGACTGCAACGCCGCCGAATGCAAGCAACGGGCCTTCCAGCCGAAGAACGATCCAGGAGGGGTCAGGCATCGGGCGCGTCCGTGGCGTGGCGTGCCGCCCACTCGGCCAGGCCCTTCAGGGGGAGGCGGCCCAGGCCGCTGTCTTCGGGGCTTTGCAGCGCAGTTTCTGCCAGCGACAGGTAGCGGCGTTGCTCGCCGGTTGCGTAGGCTTCGTCGAGTTGCGCCAGGTGCTTGTCGAGGGCTGCCACGGCGACCTCGAGGTCATGGGGCACTGCCGACCGGTAGGCTGCGGCCAGACTGCGTGGCTGGCGGTCGCCGGCCTCGAGCAGCACGAGGTCGGCTCGGCCGAACGGCGCGGTTGATCCGCGCTTGGCGCCGGGTGAAACCTCGGCAATGAGATGGACGAGATTGTGCACCACCGCTGCGGCAAGCTCCCGCTGGCCCCCGCAGTTCCTGACCAGGCCCGGCAGGTCGATCACCGCGTATCCGTAGAACAGTCCTGACGACACCTCGGTCTCCTGGATGGTGTCTGCGCCGCTGTCGTCATCTTCGCGCTTCAGGTCGTCGACCGCCGTGAAATAGTCACTCTCGGCTTCCTCGGCGTGCACGGTGAAGGCATGGGCGACATAGACGGGTGCTTCGATGTTGGCCGCTGGGTCCGAGGTGATCATCCGGCCGAAGAGGGCAGCGGTCAGTCCGCCCGGTAGGGCCGTTTGTTCGCGGAGGACCTTGATGTCGCTCCGGAACGTCTTGCTCCATTTGTCGGCTGCGTTGGTTGCAGCGGTGGCGCTGCCGGCGGCTTCCGAGGCCAGGCGTTCTGCTTCCCCTGCCAGCCAGTCGATTTCCGGGGCGCCCAGCAACAACGTCTGTCGGCTCCGTTTGCCCTGGTCCCCCTTGTCGCCGTACACGGCCTTCTGAAAGGCCCGTTCCAGCACGGCAACGATGTCGTCGGAGTACCGTTCCCTGAGCGGGCCGATGACTTTCTCGGTGACGAGCTCGCGTGACCGGTAGGCGTGTGTCGCACCGTCGATCGCGTGCAGCGAATGCGGGTCCTTGTCCGCCGTGCGCCAGTGCCGCTTGAGACATTGCGAAGAGATGCGGGTCCGGAGGGAGCCGCCGTACGGAAGGCGCTTGGCGAGTCCCGTGTCGTCGCGGTTCAGGAGAGCGGAGGTATATGAATGCAGGGTGTGAATCTGGAGAAAGCGAGTCACGCGGTGGCCTCCTGTTCGGTGTTCTTGCGCCTCGCTGAGTCGAGGCGCCGGTAGTAGCTTTGCGCCAGCCTTGCCGGCTGGTTGCCGTTGTTCCTGGCCAACACCAGAACGGCGAGATCGGTGCAGTTGACGCCGGCTTTCAGTCCCGGTGGCTGTGCCAGCATGCGGGCCACTCGTTCGAGCGTGCGCCGCCGCTGCTCAGGGCGCTGGGCCAAGAGGTGCGCCAGGCGGGTTTCGGAGACAACCGGCTGGCTTTGTCCGGCTTCCGGCCAGCCGGGGTCGCCGCCGTCGCACAGCACTGTTCCGAGGCCTCGTATTGGATTGTGCAGAGGCGGGCGTTGGCCGGGTTCGCCTGGAGGGACCAGGATCGCCATGATCCTGACGAGACGCATCCAGGGCTCCGGTTCAGCGTCAAGAAAGCCGCCGCGGCTGGCAAGCTGCCAAAACGCCGCCGTTCCGGGGCCGGCGGGGTCCATGCGCCGCAGCGCCGCGAGGGGGCCGGGCGGGAGCCTGATCATGGTGTCGGCAATCTGTGCGACGCGTTCACTGAGCAGCATCTGCCGGGGCCTCCTTCTTCAAGGTCGCGGACGCTTTCGGAAAATGATGAAGGATCTGCCCATGGAATGAGCGACGCGCGCGGACTTCAGCGCGCGCGCGGAAGATGCCCGTGCGGGGTCCTGTCGCCAGCGCGGCATCGAAGATTCCCGTGGCCGCGTTGGACAATGTTGCGATGAACGCCCCTTGTGCGTCTCGCAACGCCTCGTGATCGCGATCCTGGGCTTCCAAGCGGTGCCACAGGTGCTCGAAGAACAGGCTGTCCACACCCCGGTTGAAGCGGTTCTGGGCGGCGCGGGCATGGACATAGTGCTCCTTGCGGATCCGGTCACCGTCGCCTCCGGCGGCTGCGAGTGCGAGCCCGTATCCGAGTGCCTTGTTGAAAACGTCGATCTCCTGCATTTGCTGGGATGCAAGTTCGTGCAGTGGTTTCCGGTACGCCCCCAGGGCCCGCAATGCTGATCCTCCGAGCGGCAGGATGCGTGACTTGAAACCTTCGGTCTTGCTGTTGCCGCGGGCGAGCGCCTGCGCAACCAGCAGCATGGGGCGGCCGTCCTGTTCGGCTGCTGCGGTGCGGGCCAGCAGGGGCAGCTCCCAGTTGCCGGACAGCAGCAGTTCGGTGAGCAGGCGATAGTCGAAATCGCGGCCCGCGAGCGTCAGGCTCTTCCCGTCCGTCTTGTGAACCGGGGCAAACGGATCGCCTACCGCTCCGTGGAGGCGTTTGGCGTCGATTCTGGTCGCCTTGGAGTTTCCCTTGCATCCGCGCAAGGCGCCGCCGTCGTGTACCAGACGGATCCGGCGGCACACTTCGACGAACCAGATGTCAAGCTCGCGAAGGTGCAGCTGGCGACCTTCCGGCCAGGGGGCGAGCCATGTGAGGCCGAGCCCTCCGGTTGCCGGGAACTCCAGGTGGTCGTGGGTCTTGATCTGCTCTTCCCGGGTCCGCAGGAGGACCGCGACGTCGCGCCGGAAGCGTGCTCCGAGACGCGGGCTCATGGTGGGATGTCCGTCGCCCGGGAGCGGCGCGAGTGAGAGTGTGACGCGTGAGGATGAGCCGCCGTTCATCCGGGCGATCCCCTGGTTGCCGCTGCCGGCATACCCGTCTCCCGTCTGCAGGGAAACCAGGGCGAAGAGCCAGTCCTCCGGACTGTTGTTGCGCCCGATCGTCTGTTTCAGGTCGTGGTTCCTTGCGGTGATCAGGAGATCGAGGCCGTCAGGGGACGCCACCTCGTTCTTCAAGGTGACGCCGTCCGGGACCGGCGGCTGGAGAAAGGCGGGTCGGGACCAGTCCTCGGTTGCGAGGTGCCAGGGCTCGTCCAGCTCGTACGCACTGGTCAGCGCCCGGAGCGCAGCAGTCCAGGCCGGCTCGGTCCGGGGGATGGCGTCGGACCGGCCTTCGGCCAGCGCCAGCGCTGCGAGCTGGACGAGGAGCATGTGCCACGCGGGCTCCTGGTGGGGGCGCAGCGCGGGGAAGCTGTCGATCTCGTCCCGGCCCAGTGCAGCCAAGACTCCGGGCAGGGTCATTGCCCCGCCCGGCACTGCGCGGATCATCGGATCCGTCAGGACGCTATGCATCGCGTATCATGCCGCGTCTGCCCCGCTGCGGCGGGGAATCGGAACGCCGAAGCGTGGATGCCGGATTGAAACCGGGTCTATCCCGACGTTGGGGCTGTCGGGCATCTGTCGACGGGCACGACGAAAATCTGCCGGATATGCATGTGCGGGAGTACGACACATGTTGTTCGCAGTGCATCAAGAAGCTGAGGGACGTTCTGGAAGGCATGCCGCTTTCCTGTTTCGGGAGGCGTGAGTGTGCCTCTTCGCTTCGATGAACTACGCGGCTTCGGATCAAATGTCAACGGTTTTAATCCTGGTGTGCGAACTTGCTCGGCAGCGTCTGAATTTTTGTCAACCCGTGGCGGTCGTAGAAGAACTGGCGGTGGCCTATGCGAAGGAAGAGGCCGCCCGGCGCTTTTTCAGGCACCACCTCGGGGATATCGCCGAGGTCGTGACACCAGTGCGAGGGCAGCGTCAAGCGGGAGATCTCGGCACCGAACGGGCCCGGCACTGGGTTGCTGAACACAATTCGCGCTCCTTCCGCACCGAGCCGGGTACGGATGTACTGTTCGTTGCGGTCCGGGAACTTCAGGCCCGCGAATGGATTATCGACCTGCAACACTGAAGTTCTTGCCGCTCCACTCTCGGCCATGTCTGTGCCGCGGATGGCATTCCAGTAGTCGGCCCACTCTTTTCCGAGTTCCTGATGAAGTGCTTCCACTTGCTCGGGATGGGTGGCGCTTTCAACAAGGCTCCGGTTCTCGGCCGGGATTTCCCAGACAGGGTTTTTCGCGACCAGCCGGCGCGTGAGTTCGAGCCCGGAGACGTCCCGATAGATGCCGACCCGCCCATGCGGACTCTCCCACGCTCCCAAGCCGTGTATGAACCGGGGTTCAAGAAGTTCCGCGAGGCCGTCCTCGGGGACCATGATCCGGCACTGGGCTCGGGCGAAGGTGGTGGGGCGTAGGCATTCCGCATGGCGGTGCAGCCGGCCGATGCGTTGCAGCAGCACATCGGCGGGACAGAGATCGGTGAGCAGCCAGTCCGCGTCGATGTCGAGGCTTTGCTCGAGGGTCTGGGTTCCGATCACGATTTTTCCGCTGGCGGCCGTGCGCTTCGGGCACAGCGCCTCTTCGACGGAGCCGTCGAGCAGTTTCCGGTCCTCCGGGGCGAACCGTCCGTGATGAAGTGCCGGCTGGTCGTTGAGCTGCATGAGAAAGTCCGCCCCGCCGGACGCGACGACTGCACGGAAGCAGTCGATGGCGCCGCTCACGGTATTTCGGATGACTAGCACCCGTGCTCCGTCCCGTGCTGCGTCGATAGCGAGCGCTGCCGCCTTGTCCGCCGCCATTGTGGGGACCAGCGACACCGAAACGGTCTTCTTCTCCGGTGCATCAGCAACGCTGCGGGGTCCGGCCGAGCAGCTCCCCCAGAGGGCAGGGTATGGCGTGTCTGTCGCCTCCCGAAACGTCGGGAGGCGTCGCCGTAGCCATTTGGCACGAGCGATTGAGCCGAGGGTCGCCGACATCAGCATTGCGTGTCCGCCACGGTCCAGATGCGTTCGCAACAGGTTGTCCTGCACTTCGGTCATGTAGTGGTCGGAAGCGTGGACCTCGTCGATCACCAGAAGGTTCCGGGACAGCGCGCCCGCGCGCAGGTGGGCATGCTTGACTTGGAGTGCTGCGAGCATCGCCTGGTCGACGGTGCCGACGGCGACGGTAGCGGCGAGCGCACGTTTTGTGCTTTCCGCTGCCCAGCGTGACAACAGGATCTGTTCATCCTTGCCGTTGTCGTCATCCCATTTCACCTTCCATTCGGGAAGCCGTTGCCCTTTCGCTTCACCCGCCCTCAGGTAACCCGGGACGACGAGGACTACTTCCGGAGCGCCAGGCCCGAAGACACGCTGCATGGCGTCGTTGACGCGGCGATGGAGCTGGACCGCTGCGGACCGCGTCGGGAGGGCAAAGTACAGGCCGTCCACCTGACCCGCCTCGAACAGGCGGACGAACCGCCAGAGGGCGGCCTCGGTCTTTCCGGAGCCGGTTTCAGCCTCGAGAATCAGGAGCTGGTCAGCGAGCGGGAAGTCGTCGATCAAGCGCTGCTGCGGGCGGGGCGTCCGTCCGTCCGTCAGGGTGCCGAAGTCCGTTCGCCCCTTCGCCGCCATGCGCCAGTGGCCGACGTTGAGTCCAATGTCCTTCACCGCCTTTTCGGCGAGTTCGCGGGCTCTGTCCGCGTAGCCGTCGTCGAGGTCGGGCACGAACGTGAAGATGTCCCGTGTCGAGCCCAGCCAGTCGGCGAGTGACACCAGGCCGTTGAACAGGTGCGCGAAGTTTGGTTCCCGTGGGAGTGCTTCGCCGCCCTCGGTGAAGGCCTCCGGGAACCAGGTACGGACCATCTTTCCTATTGCGGCGGATGCCGCTACGGGATCGTAGACACAGTCAGGGAAAGGTTCCCACCCAGCCTTGGCTCGCGGAGGCAGTTCTCCGACCGGTCGCCCGTGGTGCGCTATGGCGGCCCACATCAGATTCTGGTCGACACCCCAACCGATCAGGCTTTCGAGCTGCAGGTTGCGAGCGATGGGTTCAAGTGGCGCTTCGGTGAAAATTGCGGCACCTTCGGCCACGTGCCCATGCAGCCTGGCCGACCATGGACCGTGCGGCCAGCCCTTTGCCTGAAAGCCGGGATGCAGCTTGCCGCAATCATGCAGGAACGCGACCACCGCAAGGCGTGCGAGCGTGGTTCGCGACAGCGTTGCGCCTGCCGTCTTTTCCAGGCGGCGGCGCACGACGGTCGATGCGGTAATTTCTTCAAAGCAAGCAGCGACGTCAGCGCAATGGTGCGCGAGATGGTGGCTGTCGCCTTCGGAAAATTTGCCCCAAGGTGTTCGCTCAGTCATGTTGCGTTCGGGTTACCAGTGTGCTGGCTGCCAGGTGCAGAGGCAGACGTGCGTCTGCCCGGACCTGCAGGAATAGGCTGCTGTGTCTCCAGCGATTTACGGTAGATAGACAAACGCCCGTACTTGACTCGAAAGATCGAGCTTCTTTCGGCCGGCTCTCGTGCCAATCGTAGAGGCAGGCGGCCGTGACGGCGATGTGGCCGCGCCGTTCCTGCACTCGGGCAATTACGGTGTCGTGGCGCAAGGCCTTGGTCACTTCTGATCGATCGGACGGCCGTCAGGCTGCGATGCAGCGACCGGAAGTGGGCCTCGGGCCTCACCGCCATGTCCGATCAAAGCTTCGAGGTACATCATCATTGTTGATCATTGTTGCTTTGCCGATGCTCCCTTTCTGATTGAGGGTGGACCAGATTGGCCGATATATAGCTTATGCGTCAATTACCCTGTTGCTCTACATCGGGCTCGTCGCCCGGAGCGGGGCACCAGGACATGGCGCCCGTCCGCCTGCTCGAGGATATCATCGACGCTATCACGCTCGATCCCGCCGGCAGGCTACGCCAAATGGCTATCAATCGAGATCGGTAAGTCCTTGTATGACCCTCTTCATCACCTTTGGTGTTGATTTGTCCACAGGCGGCTGGTGTCGGGGCATCTGTGGAAAACTGTCGGACTTTGACACGGTTTCCGGGGTGGTGATGCACTCTGGAGAGGCCTCCGTCCCCTTACCGGGACGGAGGCCTCAGGGGCAGGTCGGACCGATAGTTTCTCGGGTGATTGACCCGTACGATAGCGTGGTCGGCCTGCTCCCTTATGTCCCTCGTGTCCTGAATGGATGCCTGGACATACCCGTATTGTCACAAGACGAGGAACGAGGGACATGACAAAGGTAGTCGCGGGCATCGACGTCAGCAAGCAACACCTCGACGTTCATGTCGATGGTGTTGACCGCCGGTTTGAGAACACCGCATCGAACTGGAAGGGGCTCCACGGTTTCCTGCGCACGCACTCGGTCACCCGGGTGGTGATGGAGGCGACCGGGCGCTATCACCGCAGCGTCCACCAGTCCCTGCATGAACGGGGCTACGAGGTCCTGGTGGTCAACCCGAGAAACACCCGGCACTTCGCCCTTGCGTTCGGCGAGTTGGCCAAGACGGACCGCATCGATGCGGCCATGCTGCAGCGATACGGTCAGGCATTGACAGATCTGGCGCCGGTGGCGCCACAGGATGCCTGTATCGCTCAGCTCCAGGATCTGTTGGTGACCCGCGATCGGCTGATCGACAGCAGAACCGCCCTGAAGCTGGTCAGCCAGAGCGGTCTCACTCCCGTGGCGGTGACACGGGCAAAGAGTGCCGTCGAGAGCCTCAAGGAACAGATCACCGGGATTGAAGAGGACATCAAGATCCTCATCGAAGGGTCCGATGATCATGCGCAGGCCTTTACCATCCTGACATCCATCACCGGCGTCGGGCCGATCACCGCCGCAGCCCTGATCGCCTGGATGCCGGAACTCGGCACGATCGGCAACCGCCAGGCTGCCGCTCTGCTCGGTGTTGCCCCCTACGCCCGCGACAGCGGGACATCCTCCGGAAACCGCCATGTCCGGGGGGGCCGCAGACGACCACGCGATGGTGTCTACATGGCCGCGTTGTCGGCAATCAACTGGAACCCGGACCTGCGCAGCTTCGCCGAACGGCTCCGCAATGCCGGCAAGGCCCACAAGGTGGGTGTCGTCGCGGTCATGCGCAAACTGATCGTCCTGGCCAATGTCCTGCTTGGCCAGCAGCGCTCCTGGACCCCACAGCCGCCCGTCACCGCAGCGGAAACGAACGCGTGATCACACCCAACAAGCTGCAGTCAATCGATCGAACCAGTCGAAGACACGCCGCGAGTGCGTGGCGCCCGGAAGCGATCAAGGGCAACGAACCTGTGGATAACCTTGTGGAAAAACTGTGAATAAATCCCAAACCCGCCAACTACACCCCCTTGACGCGAAACATGGATGCTCACGCCGTTCGGGAAGACGGCTGTCGTCACGGTGCCGCAGGCGGCGCAGAGGCAACGATGGCCGCGATGTTCGGTGACCTCGAGGGGCTGCGGCTCGGGCACATCAAAGACCTGCCGACAGAAAGGGGGCTCCGTGACGATCATCGTGCGACAGCGGCGCGCCTCAGCCGGCACAGGCGGACGGATCATGATCCACGACGTGGTCCGGGTTCTCGGTCCGCTCCAGGGTGGTTCCCTTGTGGCCCGGCTGGCCGCCACTGGGCCTGTCGGACTTGCCGCGCTGGCTCCGGGTGCGCTTCTCCTGGGTTCTGCTCTGCTTCAGACCGTCGCTGGCCGGCGGCCTGGAACTGGTGGTGCTGTCGAGCGCGGCGCTGCGCTCGAGTTCGCCGATCCGCTCGCGCAAGCTGGCGTTCTC
>Ga0209754_1000766_pt1 | contig 39033 bp, 31 predicted proteins | sample MesohylBB_FD_187295 | JGI IMG/M metagenome (GOLD analysis project Ga0209754, IMG submission 187295) | Host-associated microbial community of the marine sponge Aplysina aerophoba from Gulf of Piran - sponge mesohyl, lysed by bead beating... | ecosystem: Host-associated > Porifera > Sponge >...
CGAAGCGGGCCGAATGTCTTCTCCCAGCCCGGCGGGGCAATGTTGAGGCTCCGGCCGGTCTCCAGGTCGCACCGCGCGGCGAGGACGTGGACGTGCGCGCCGCCGCCGCGCTCGCGGTGCAGCACGGCGGTCCAGGCGTACCGGTCGCGCTCCAGTCCCGCCCAGGCCGTGTCCTCGAAGGCGTCCACGACCGCCTCGATCTCGGGGTCGGTCGGTTCGTCCTCCGGCGCCCACGCGATCACGCCGGACGTGTACCTGTGCTCGAACGCCAGCGTGTCGGCGACGGCGGCCACCTGGTTCGGATCGCCCCGAAGGACCTCGACGCCCTCGCGCGGCTTCCCGGCGGCGTCCCGCTCGCCGAGGAGGTAGCCAGCCGCCTTGCCGGCCGATCCGGTCCCGTGCGCCAGGAACTTAATCAGCATCGGAGTCCGGGCCTTCGGCGGGGGACAGTGCCGCGAGTGCCCGCCTGATGGCGACGAGGTGGCCGATCACCTCGACCGCCTCGATGGCCCCCCGGTGGGTGTTCGCCCACCGGGCGATCTGGTTGAGGTTGTTCCCGATCCGCGCCACTTGCTGGACGCGCTCGCGCTCGACCTCGGCGTGTGCCACGGTCCACGTGTGCGTCCGGCCCACCGACCGGCGCACCAGATCCGACAGCGTGAGGCCCGCGGAGCGCGCCTTGGCGTGCCACTCGGCACGCTCCGCCTCGCTGGCGCGAACCTTCACCCAAACGGCGCGTCCGACACTCACCGCGCGCCGTTTCCTTTTCGGGGGTCACAGGGGGCAAGGCCCCCCGCCAGCCTCCGCAGGGGACTCACGGAGTGTGGCCCCAAGGAGTATGCTGGCTGAACTCCAAAAGCAGCGCCCAACGACCCCGTGGGCGACGTGTCCGAGACCCGGCGGCGACCGCTGCCAATGCGGTGGCGGCGCACCACCGCACGCGCTCCGGGGAACCCGTTCAGACGGGCCTCGCGAAGCGCGGCCAACGGTGGGATGGTGGCCAGCGATGCCGCGCCATCCATGCACCCCCGAAGCCAAAGCGACGACCGATCCCGCCAGCGTACCTGTCGAGGGGCGCGGGCACCGGTTCCGCCGTGGGGTGGATCAACCTGACTACGTGCGTTTCCTCCGGTGTTTCGCCTCGTTTGCTCGTGCCGCCCACCACGCTTCGGTGAGCCGAAGGGCAGCATACTACGGAGTTCATCCGCGATTGGTTTCAATCCAGTCGGCGGGGAGGAAGGCCGCCGAAGCCGATCCACGTCCACCTTAGTGGCTTCGGGGACGGGGCCATCGCCAAGGTCCGAACCGGAGGCCTTCATCACCAATGCCGTCGGGGACGGCGCGCCGGTGTCCCCGAGGGAAGTGCCGACCCGCGTGCTGAACAGGTGCTTCTGCGTCTCCATACCTGGAACGCTGAAGAGCCGCTCGCCAGCGAGTCAACCCGTCGAAAATCTCCTATTGACCGATAACGTCCGGAGATGTCCGATAACGTAAAGTAGCCAGCGGCGGTCGTCGCCAACGGGGCGGAAACACGCCCCCGTAGCGCCGCGCGCGCTCGTCAGTCCGTCGCTTCGTATGCCAGCCGGAGCGCGCTGTCCGCCAGCCACCGCCGGAAGTCCGGGTTGTCGGCGAAGAGCTTGAAGAGTTGCGTTTTGTTCAGCACCATCCCGAGCACCGCCCGCTCCGTCGCCTTGTCGGACTCGACGCGGGCGTTTTCCCGGTCGGAGTTCTACCGGGCGTCCTCCAGCTCGGGTGACAGCCCCGGTGGGGACGGTTCTATGCCAACGCACATTCGGGATCGTAAGGACTGTGCGGACGAGGAGGTGACCGAGGCCATTCTCCCCACGGCACGCATACGGGAGAATCAGGCTCCAGGTCTCCGACCTCGCGCCGAGGAGCGGACCCGACCAGACGAACCGGGCCGCCCCCCTCTCCCACGGTGCACCTGCGGTCCGCGACGGGGTTTGGATGCGACGATGGAGTCGCTTAGGTTTAGATTTAGAGGTGGCGCGTCAGGTTCGTTTCCGCATCGTTCGCGAAGGGAGAGGGGGGGTTCAGCGCGTGACACCGCAAGTCGTTGACCTAGCGTTCCGCCTCACTGGTAGCGACCTGCCCACGGATCACGGGTACTTCCTTTTTGTCGCTATCTCGAAGAACCTAGCTCCTTTTCACGCGGCTTCCGGCTGGGGTGTCCATCCGGTTCGCGGCACACCCTTGGGGAACGGCACGCTCGCCCTTTCCGAGTCCAGCCGCCTCGTGATGCGGTTGCCAGCCGATGATATCCGGCGGGCCATTCCTCTGGCAGGGAAACGGTTGGACGTCGGTGGTCGGACCGTTCGTGTGGGTGTGCCCGAGATTCGTCCTCTTCGGGCCGCTCGGCACCTGTTCTCGCGTTTCGTCACGATCAAGGGCTTCGCCGATGCGCCGGAAGAGTTTGGCGATGCGTGTACGCGGCAGCTTGAGACCCTGGCCGTGCGGGAGGCTCAAATAGGCCTGGATAAGCGGCGCGTGATGGACGTCAAGGGATACACCATCGTCGGCTTTTCGGTTCGGCTTTCCGGCCTGGACGAGGGGGATTCGGTGCTTGTCCAAGAACGCGGACTCGGTGGCAAACGGAAGATGGGTGCCGGGATCTTCGTACCGATTCGTCCCAAGCATGCCTGAGGCGCCTCCTTTTCCAGTGCTCCTCGCCAAGTCCCGTGTCTCCGCGCAGGGCGAAGCCATTACGGTCGCCGACCACTGCGTGGAAGCGGCGGAATGCGCGGCAGCGATTGTCCAGGCGGCCGGCTCCAGGCTTGCGGCGTTTTTCGGGCTGGACGATGCGGACGAGGAGCGGCTCGAGTCGCTCCTCCGAATCGCTGCGCTCGTACACGACCTGGGGAAGGCCGGAGCTTCATTCCAATCCCAGATGCACGGGGCGGCGCGCGAGGCCCACCCGTTCAGACACGAGGCGCTTTCGGTCGCCGTGTGCATGGATTCGGCGGGGCTTGGATGCTGGATCCGCCGAGCGCTTCCTGACGCTTACGGTAGGGCGGCTGTACTCGTTGCGGTGATGGGTCATCACGTCCGTGCGTCGCCGTCGGCACCCGCGGCGCGGACACCGCGGGACGAGGTCGTGTACCTCGACCACCCCTCTCTCTCGTCCCTCTGGCAACATCTCGCGCGCCTTACCCGGGCTCAGCGGGTTCCCGAGCCGGAAAGACTCACCCTTCCGAGAGCCGCTTGGGAGGACCTGCTGTTCGAGTATGTCATGTTTGTCCGGGACGCCGTTCGCTCGGCGCCGCAGGGCGAGCGAGCGAACCTGGTGTCGCTCGCCGCCTGCTGCAAGGCGGTTCTCGTCGCTGCGGATACGGTGGCGTCGGCGCGGATCAGCGGGCAGGATACTGTGGCCTTATGGGCCAAGACCGTTCTTCACCGAGCCCTCCAGGCGGACGAACTCGACCGAATCGTGGATGCGCGCCTCGGCGGAGGGCCACCCTACCCCTTTCAGGAGAAGGTGGCTGCCTCCGACGAGCGGGTGACCCTCGTTGAAGCGGGGTGCGGGAACGGGAAGACTCTTGCCGCCTACATGTGGGCCCGGCGACGCGCCGTCGGTCGACGCCTCGTGTTCTGCTATCCGACGACCGGCACGACATCGGCCGGGTTTCAGGACTATCTCCTCGCCCAGACTGAACTCGAGCGCGCCCTCATGCACGGTCGCGCATCGGCCGACATCGAGCACATCCTCGATAATGGCGCAGCGTATGAGGGTGATTCGCTTTGGATCGCCGACGTGCTGGACCTCTGGGGAACCAAAGTAGTGGCGTGTACGGTGGATTCGGTTCTCTCGCTACTGGCTTGCTGGCGTCGTGCCCTCGCGGCCGCTCCCGTCTTCGCGCAGTCGGCGTTCGTGTTCGACGAAGTGCATAGCTACGACGATCAACTCTTCGGCGCTTTTCTCGCGTTTCTTCGCTGGACCCGAGCATCCTGCCTCGTGATGACGGCGAGCCTGTCCGACGCGCGAAGGGCCGCGATCGAGAAAGCGTACGGGAGGCCGCTCCAGCCGATCAGGGGAGAACCCACCATGGAGGATGCGGAGCGCTACCGCATCGCACGTGTGCGCCCAGAAGAAGTTGCCGAGTGGGTCGAGAAGTCCCGCAAGAGCGGGGGCAAGGTCCTGTACGTCGCCAATACGGTCGCGCGTGCGCTCGTGGCATTCAACCGTTTCGGAACCCGCTGGAGCCCTGACGCTCGGCTCTATCACAGCCGCTTCAGATATGAGGATCGAGTACGGGTCCAGGGAGAAGTGCTGGAGCTCTTTCGGAGGCGCGGCCCGGCCTTTGTCGCTGCCACGCAGGTCTGCGAGATGTCCCTTGACATCAGTGCCACCCTCCTCATCTCGGAGCTGGCGCCATTTCCTGCGCTCGTGCAGCGGCTGGGCCGCCTGAACCGGCGCGCTCGCGAGCCGGTGGCAGTCTGCCCAGCTCTCATCGTCGAGCCCCCGGACCCGCAACCCTACGACAAGGAGGCGCTGTCGGTGGCGGACCGGAAGCTCGCGTCCCTGGATGGCCAATCGTCATCGCAGCGCGATCTCGCGCGTGCGCTTGCCGGGATGCCGGACGGACCGTACGAGGACCGCATCATGCCCCTGCTCAGCCCATTCGACCTTGCGGGTACTCAGCCCGGAATGTTGCGCGACGGCTCGGTGTCGATGCCGGTGGTTCGGGAAGAGGACCTTCCATGTTCGCGGAAACGCATCACGCGAGCCGAACTAGTTCGGCTCACGATTCCGATGCTTCTGCCGAAGGACCATGATGTAGGACGCTGGCCCCGCCTGCGAGGGACGATCGTGGCGCCTGCGGGGAGCATCGACTACGATCCGGTTAGAGGCGCGCGATGGCGGAACTGAACTGGTCTCTCGGAGCCCCCGGCTTGACGGCGTTCGACCGATGCGGGATCGGAGCGATGGCTGCCACGATCAATTCCGCACGACAGGATGGAGTCGACCTAGGCCCGCTCGACGCATCCTTCGATCGTGACTTCGTGGTGCTTCGATGGCCCGATGACGTGCCAGCCCGGGACGCGCTCGCGAAGCTCATCGAGTTCGCGTGGCAGACTCGGCAACCGACGAGTTCGGAAGGCCTCGGGGTGCTCTACCTTCCAGCCGTCCACCGGGGCTCCGCCAAGGACTCCTATGCGGACCGCTTGCTAGAGAACAACGGCATCCTCTCGACGTTTCTCCAGCACGCGAGATCCCAACCGAAGACGAAGCCGCCGACCCGCAAGTGGATCGCGTTCCACGAGGGCCGGTCCCTCGAAGTCCGATTCGTGGAGCCCAAGACGAAACTCAAGCATGTCTCCGACTTCTCGGGCAAGCTCTTCGACCGCCAAGGCCGAGACAGGGCCCGGGTCGGGCTCGCACAGTACATCATGCCGGGGGGGACCGCACGACACGGCGGCGAGGAATCTTGGACCGGTTCGGCCATTCAGGCCGTTCCTCTTTTCTTCGCGCCGATCGGTTGCTTCTTCCTTAGGGCACAGGAGTCCTCCTGGGTGGTCGTGGTGCCTGATGTCACCGACCTGGCGGCGTTCGCATCAGTGCGGCCGCTCGTAGGCATCGGGTGGAAGGAGGCGGAGGTTCGAAGCCTAGAGGACGCCGGACTCCGGATCGCCGTCGCTTATCGGACCCAAACTACGACGCGCCGTCTCGCCCTCAGAGGATTCGAGGTGTTGAGGGTGGGTCGTGTGGCTTGGAACAAGCAGCAGAGAGTCCGCTCGCACTTCTGTCGGTTGCGGCCCGGCATGAAGGAGTTGGACGAGTTCGAAACGGTGCTCCGACACCTGTCGAACCGATACCGCACCCGGAAGGACGGAGAGGGCGACTTCGTTTCAGTGCCGACGCCACGAGGGAGGATCGCGGCCAACCTCGTGCACGGCCACTACTGGTACCGCTCCCTGTTCGACATTCCGAAGGAAGACCGCGAGGAAGTGAAGAACCTGAGCCGAAGAAACGAGTCGGAAGAACGAGCCTGGTTCCGACTCGTCGGCTACGAACGAAGAGCACTGACTGCTATCGCAGAGGAGTTGCCGATGGACGCTGATCGAGAGTTGGACCGGCTGTTCCAACACGCCATCCATGAGGCGATGGCGCGCCGGTTCAGGCAAGAAGCAGAGTACGCGAAGCGCGGTGCGAGGTCGATCCAGGACCGATGGGACGACTTTCGCGAGTCCTCCCGGCGACTGTTCTCGAGATCAAATACCCGCTCCACGCTCCGGACGGCGATCGCGGGGTTCTTCGCGGAGGCCGGAGGCAGCCGAACGCTTCGGGAGAACGCTCAGGCCATCTGGGCCTTCATAGATTCGCCCGCCACGTGGCGCCGGGCTCGGGATCTCGCCCTGTTCTCGGTAGTGACCTACCAGCGCAAGGCGGATCCGGAAGAGGGCGAAGCAGAAAAGGGGTGAGGGAGAGGTTGGGGACGTCGAGCAGAGCGATTGAAACCAGGGCGAACTGAATCCAAACCAGAGCGGAGATCTACCATGGCGCACCATCTCTTCGGAACGGTCCTCACGCCTCACGGCATTGCTTCGAACAATCGGGGCGAGTCAGCGGGCAACGTGACCACGTTGCAGAAGGTCATTAAGGACGATGGGCTTTTCACGACTGTGAGCGCGGAGGCGATTCGCTATGCGATTCGCGAAGCGTTCACCGAGGGCGGCAAGGTCGTGAATCGGAGGATAACTTCCGGCGGGAGTGACTGGAGGGACCCGAAGTTCGAGAACTGGCAGGCGCATCTGGACGACGACCTGCTCGGCTTCATGCTCCCCGACAAGGAGACCGTGAAGCGTCGCGGTCGATTGGAAATCAGCCGCGCTCTGAGCACCCGTCCGTGGCCGGGCGACGTGGTCTTCAATGCCGCCGCGGTCGGAGCGCAGTCATCGGGCAATCCCAAACGGTCATCGGGAAACCCTAATCCGATGCCCTACGGGACCGAGATTCACGCGACGCGCTATCAATACTCCTTCGCCCTCACGCCCGAGACTCTCGAGGATCGCACGCGGGCCATCGATGCCCTAGAGAGCATACGAGATCTTCGCCGGGTGGCGGGCAACCACAGCCGGTATCTCTACGATTTCTCCCCCGACGCAGTCGTCCTGCGCTGGACGCATGACCCGGCTCCACGGCTAATGTATTGCTTCGAGCAGGATGAGCTCGGCACGATCACTGCCGATTCGCTCCTCTCGCGTGTCGGCTCCGGCGACATCGATGCGAGCGAAGTGGTGGTCGGAGGTCCTGCGGCTCTTGCCCTACGGGACCGCCTCACCGCTGCGGGAATTCATTTCGCGGAAGGTGTGAAGGACGCCTTTCAAGAAATCGAGGCAAGACTGCGGCGTCACCTGGGACTCTAGAGGTGGACGGGGTTGTGGTCAGCGCGTCCGTGCCGGTCGCCTCATTTCGTCCGTATCTGTCGAGGGATTACCAGGACACGTACCCGGCTCCTCCGCCAGCCACGGTGTTCGGCATGCTGCTCTCCCTCTGCGGCATCACGGAGGCGGCACGCTCCGACTACGGAGGGACCGAACTCGCGATCATGGTGGATCGTGTTCGCGAGCCGTCCAGAGTGCTCAGGAAGCTCCGCCGGGATCCCGCTTCGCATAGGGGGCGCGGAATAGCAAAATACCGGCCCGACTACCAAGAACTGATCCTCGGACTTCGAGCGTGGATCGCAGTGCGGCAAGGTGACGCCGCTAGTGACCTCCCGGATTGTGTCCGGGACGCGTTGGAGCACCCCGAAAGTTTGGACCGCTACGGGGCGCTTTCGCTTGGCGAGAGCACGTTCCTAGTCGACGAGATCGCAGTCTGCGACTCCCCGCCAGCAGGCGGCACCGTTCTCCACCCGGACGATACCGGATCGCTTACTCTTCCCGTCTGGGTCGACTACAAGGACCCATCGGCGACCAGGCTTCAACGATTCGGCCTCGTGGAGCGCCCCCTCGCAGAGGAGGACTATGTCCAAGTCGGACCGGGAGCCTGACAGAAGAGGAAGCGGCGCCCTCGGGCTGCGATCGAATCCGACCGAGGATTCGCTCGACTTGGTGCCCGTAATGGCTCTTCACGCCCTCGCCTACTGCCCCCGCCTCTTCTACCTCGAGAACGTCGAAGGGCAGCGTGTGGCGAACGCCAGGGTGTACGCTGGCCGCGAGCTTCACTCCTCACTCGAGCACAAGCACGAAGACTCTCTGCACGTCGTCTCCTCCCGATTGGGGCTGCAGGGACGCGTCGATTTCTTTCGGTCCGACAGGGAGGAGTTGATCCCTGTCGAGGTCAAGCGCGGGAGGGCGAAACGAACCGACACCGGACTCACTGGATGGCCGTCTGACGTACTCCAGGTGGGTGCGTATGCCATGCTTTTGGAGGAATCTCTGGAAACCGCCGTTGGACATGCACGCATCCACTACGCGCGTGATCGCGCTTGGGTTCACGTGAACGTTACGGATGACCTCCGCCGCGACGTACAAGACGCAGTGGATGAGGCGAGGAGGCTCAGCGCGTCCTCACGACGCCCTCCGGTGGCCGAAAACGAGAACCTCTGCAAGCATTGCAGTCTTTCCGGGGTATGTTTGCCGGACGAGGAAAGGTCGGTCGAAAATCGGGCGTTGCCGGCCCCGCCGGATGATGACCGTCAGGTGGTTCACGTCACCGACCCGGGATCGCGGATCGGGAAGTCTGCGCTGTGTCTCAGGGTTCGAGCGGTCGGTGGGAGCGTCACGGATCTTCCCATTGCGCAGGTTCACTCGGTCGTGCTGCACGGTAACGTCCAACTCACGTCGCAAGCTATCCGACTCTGCGTGCAACGTGGTGTAGGCGTGCACTGGTTGACCGGGAGTGGACGCTATCTCGGTTCGCTCGCAGCGTCCGTGGGGAATCCCACGCGTCGGATCCGCCAGTACGAGGCGCTACTGGACGCAGACACTCGCCTCAGACTGGTTCTCGCCCTCGTTTCGGCCCGGATCTGGAACCAATACCGCTACCTGCTAAGAGCCTCACGCGGCAAGAAGCAACTCCGCGCGAACGTGCAGCCGTTCCTTCGGGAACTTCGGACTGCGACCCACCGTCTCAATCGGCAGTCCAACTTGGACTCGATCAGAGGGATCGAGGGGGCGGCCGGTCGAGCGTACCACGGCGGATTGAGGAAGCTCATACAGCCCCCGGATTTCGCTTCTCAACGAAGGACACGACAACCAGCCCAGGATCCCTTCAACGCTCTATTGAACTACTCGTATTCGCTCCTGCTGGCGAGGATTGCCAATGCCGTGTTGGCCTGTGGCATCGACCCGCATCTGGGGTTCTACCACACGGATCGCTCGGCGGCCCCACCGCTGACGCTGGACTTGATGGAACTGTTTCGCGTGCCTTTGTGCGACATGTCGATTCTCGGTGCGATCAACCGACGTACCTGGCGGCTGAGTGACTTTGATTGTTCGGATCTCGGCGTGCGCCTGTCACGCCACGTCCGGACCCAGGTGATCGAGTTGTTCGAACGGCGGCTTGACGCCACATGGAAGCATCCAGCCACACGCCACTCGCTGCCCTACCGAAAGGTGATCGAGCTGGAAGTCCAGCTATTGGAGAAGGAGTGGTCTGGATCAGAGGGTCAGTTCGCCCAAGCGAGGTTGCGATGAGCGGTCGTGCCGTTCCACCAAAAGGTGCGGGACGGTGGTACTTGGTCTGCTATGACGTTCGTGATCCGAAACGCCTTCGACGGGTTGCAAGGATGCTTGAGGGGCACGGGGAGCGCATCCAATACTCCGTCTTTCGATGCTGGTTGTCGGCATCTGGACTCGAACGACTCCGCTGGGAGTTAACGGAAGACTGTGTGTCCCAAGAAGATGACGTGATCTTCATTCCGCTCTGCTCACGTTGCGTCGCAGGGATCAGAGTCACTCACAGTGCTCTCAAGGAGGGCTCGTGGGAGACACAACGGGGGCGGGTTCGGATTCTGTAGTCTCGTGATTCAAGCATCGGGGGGGTACGGCAAAGAAGGTTGCTTTTTGACAACAAGGAAACGGGGGTCCATGAAAAACTCCCTGCAAGAACGCTTGCCGCTTACCTTTACAGAGGAGCGGTGAGAACCGCTTTGATGCCGGAAGGCGTTGAGCACAAGGGAGCGACGCGGGCGGTACGCCGTGCGCAGGAGTGAGAACCGCTTTGATGCCGGAAGGCGTTGAGCACCTGACGAGCAGCAGCAGCCCGCCGACCAGGAACAGGTGAGAACCGCTTTGATGCCGGAAGGCGTTGAGCACCAGGCCATGAATACGCGCTTCAACAGGCTGGACGAGTGAGAACCGCTTTGATGCCGGAAGGCGTTGAGCACACGTGACCGAACAGGAGATCGTTCTTGAACACCTGGTGAGAACCGCTTTGATGCCGGAAGGCGTTGAGCACTGGTTGCCATCAGAGTCGGTCAAACCGGACACCCCGGTGAGAACCGCTTTGATGCCGGAAGGCGTTGAGCACCGGAAAAGCGCGATCGTCGAGAACCCGACCTGGGGTGAGAACCGCTTTGATGCCGGAAGGCGTTGAGCACGGGTTCATGACCCCACCATCCATTGAGACCCATGACGGGTGAGAACCGCTTTGATGCCGGAAGGCGTTGAGCACAGGTACAGGCCCTCGATGACCAGCCCCACCGCAAAGTGAGAACCGCTTTGATGCCGGAAGGCGTTGAGCACATCGAGGGCAACGCGGTCCCGCTCTATATCTCGCGTGAGAACCGCTTTGATGCCGGAAGGCGTTGAGCACCCAGCGTACCGGGACGGCGTTCCCCGATTCCACTAGTGAGAACCGCTTTGATGCCGGAAGGCGTTGAGCACCCTGCGCTGCTCGAGCAGGCGCGTCGCCGCGAGCTGTGAGAACCGCTTTGATGCCGGAAGGCGTTGAGCACATATACGATGATTGCGTTGACACGACACACCGCAGGTGAGAACCGCTTTGATGCCGGAAGGCGTTGAGCACAGCCTCCGCGACGCCGCGATCGCGCGGCTCAAGATGTGAGAACCGCTTTGATGCCGGAAGGCGTTGAGCACCGCGCGCCCCGGAACGTCCGGCGCATCGGGCGTACGTGAGAACCGCTTTGATGCCGGAAGGCGTTGAGCACGGGTTGCCCTCGGAGAGCGTGATGGTGATGAAGGTGTGAGAACCGCTTTGATGCCGGAAGGCGTTGAGCACCTGCGCTCGCTCATGCCTGTTCCTCCCTCTCCGGTGAGAACCGCTTTGATGCCGGAAGGCGTTGAGCACACCTGATCGTACTCGGCCATGAACTCCTCGATCTCGGCGTGAGAACCGCTTTGATGCCGGAAGGCGTTGAGCACTGGGAGAACGCCGAGCTCGGTGACTGGTGGTGGTCGGCGTGAGAACCGCTTTGATGCCGGAAGGCGTTGAGCACTAGCGGGGCAGGGGCAGGGCCGGGGGGGGGGAACTGTTGTGAGAACCGCTTTGATGCCGGAAGGCGTTGAGCACAGCTCGGTCATGTCGGGTGTGGCCGTCGATCCGCTCGTGTGAGAACCGCTTTGATGCCGGAAGGCGTTGAGCACATGGCGATGGGTGCCGCAGTCGCTCAGGCGGGGGGTGAGAACCGCTTTGATGCCGGAAGGCGTTGAGCACGCGGCTACGAGGCCGGACGTTCCGTCACCGAGGATGTGAGAACCGCTTTGATGCCGGAAGGCGTTGAGCACACGGCAGCCCGCTGGCAACCGGCGAGTCGTTCCGCATGTGAGAACCGCTTTGATGCCGGAAGGCGTTGAGCACAGATGAACCTCTCGATCGGCGAGCAGGCCAACGACGTGGTGAGAACCGCTTTGATGCCGGAAGGCGTTGAGCACCAGGACCTGCCGGAGGACGACGAGGACGGCGCGCGCTGTGAGAACCGCTTTGATGCCGGCAGGCGTTGAGCACTTCAGACTGCCCTCAATTGTCAGCCTGCCACCACGTGAGAACCGCTTTGATGCCGGCAGGCGTTGAGCACACTGATGCGCGAGCGGTCGGTTCCTCTAGCGCCACGTGAGAACCGCTTTGATGCCGGAAGGCGTTGAGCACGACACCACGCGGGACGCGGACGCCACCACCGCGCAGTGAGAACCGCTTTGATGCCGGCAGGCGTTGAGCACATGTAGTCGCCGCCGGTCTCCGTGATGAAGGCCGTGGTGAGAACCGCTTTGATGCCGGAAGGCGTTGAGCACAAGTCGTTCGGCGAGGACGCCGACTCGTCGGCGCTGGTGAGAACCGCTTTGATGCCGGAAGGCGTTGAGCACGAGTGCGACGTCATCCTTCTTGCGCACCAGAAGGAGTGAGAACCGCTTTGATGCCGGAAGGCGTTGAGCACTACATAGACTGACCCCGTTTTCCGCCGTCGCTCCTACCAATTGCCGTGGCGCTCGGGGGCTGAGAGGACGACTGCGGGCGCGGCGGCGGCGTCCACGCGCACGACATCCTCGCAGGCTTTTCTGGGGAAGTGGGTAAGAGTCGGCCTCCGGCATCTCTGGGGGAAGAGGCGGTGTGGGCGGGAGTCCCGCCATTCAAGGCCGCTATTCCCGCTTTCCCGGTACGGTCCAGCAGGATCCAGCCCAACGGTAGGAAACGCAGATCGTGCAGCCCTGTAAGACTTTAGACGACTTCCTACCGTGATTCGGGCCTCAGGCGATCCGCCGGGCCGACGCCCTGGGGCTTTGGCTGGAAGAGCGGGTGCAACCTCAGGTGCAGCTCGTGGTCCACTCGTTCGCAGGCGGCCAGCACGGGGCGCCAGCGGAGCAGGCACAGAACGCTGCGGCGGAGCAGGAACAGGACGCTACGGTGGCGCAGGCACAGAACGCGGCGGTGGCGCAGGAACAGGATGCACCCTTGGCGCAGGAACAGGACGCGGCGGTTCTGCTGGTCACCGAGGATGGCTCGCGGGTTTCAGCTGAAACGTCTTCGCGGCTCGCCTGCGATGCGGAGGTCGTGCCGATTGCGCGGGCGGGCGACGGCTCCGTGCTCGATGTCGGGCGCCGTCGAAGGACCGTCGGCTGGCGGCTGCGCAAGGCCCTGGAGGCACGCGACGGCGGCTGCCGGTTCCCCGGGTGCGATTCGCGCGCGCGCACCCACGCCCACCACATTACCCCGTGGGCCCACGGTGGAGAGACCGCCATGAACAACCTGGTGCTGCTGTGCCCCTTCCACCACCGCGCGGTCCACGAGGGGGGCTGGCGGGTGGAGATGGACGAGTGGGGAGCCCCGCGCTTCTTCAATCCGCTGGGCGTTCCGCTGCCCGTGCAGCCGGAGCCGTCGGACATCGGCGACCTGGTGCCCGCCTCTCCCGACATCGCCGAAGGGGTGCCCCGCGGCGGCTCGCCGACACTCCGGAAGCCTTTGCTCGCACCCCGGGAGCCCTCGCCCGCGTTCCGGATGCCCTCGCCCGCATGCCCGAAGGCTCAGGCGGCACTGCCCCGGGCCTCCCCGGGAACATCCGTCTCGTCCTCGACGTTGGCAGACCCGCCGCCACCCTCGGCGCAGGACTTCGGTCTGGGCCGCTGGCACGGCCAGGACGGCATCGACGCCTGGACCGGGGACTCGCTGTGGACGGGCGAACGCATCGACTGGGGCTATGCGATGATGTGCCTCTGGAGGGAAGGAGGCGAGGGATTGAGGGAAAGGAGCGAGAGCCTGAGGGAAGGATGAGGCACCAGCCATCCCTGAGCCGATGCGCACCTTGGCCGTCCGGAGGAGCAGGGTGGTGAGGGCAGGAGGGCTACCGCCCCCCATATCAGAAATAACCCTCCCGCTTCTTGCGTTCCATGGACGCGTCTCCGTCGTGGTCGACCAGGCGTCCCCGGCGCTCGGAGTCGTGAATCGCCAGCGTCTCGGCGAGGACCGCGTCCGGGGTGTCGGCGGTGCTCTCGACCGCGGCCGTGAGCGGATAACATCCCAGGGTGCGGAAGCGGATGCGAAGGTGCCGGGGCTCCTCGCGGGCGCCCAGGGGCATGCGCTCGTCGTCGACCATGATCCATTGGCCCTCACGCTCGACGACCGGGCGCTTCTTCGCGAAATACAGCGGGACAACCGGGATTCCCTCGGCCGCGATGTAGCGCCAGACGTCTGTCTCGGTCCAGTTGGAAAGGGGAGACACGCGGAGCGATTCGCCCTGGTGGACGCGGGTATTGTACAGGTTCCACAGTTCGGGCCGCTGGGCCTTGGGGTCCCACTGATGGGCCGAGTTGCGGAACGAGAACACCCGCTCCTTGGCACGCGATTTTTCCTCGTCCCGCCGGCCGCCCACGAAGATGATGTCGTACTTCCCGGCGTCCAGGGCCTGGCGCAGCGCCTCTGTGGTCATCACGTCGGTGTAGCGCTGCGATCCATGCGAGAACGGATCCACGCCGGCCTTCAGCCCCTCCTGGTTCACGTGAACCACGAGCTCGACCCCCGCCTCGGCGACCACGCGGTCGCGGAAGGCGATCATCTGGCGGAACTGCCAGGTGGTGTCGATGTGCAAAAGGGGAAGGGGGGGCGGCGCGGGCCAGAACGCCTTGCGGGCCAGGTGGAGCAGAACCGACGAGTCCTTGCCCATCGAGTAGAGCATGACGGGTCGGGCGGCGCCCGCGATCCCTTCGCGGATGATCTCGATGGCTTCCGATTCAAGGGAGGAGAGCCAGCGGGAGACACCTCGCTCGCTCAAGTGCGCCCTGTCTCCCGCACCCGCAGCGGGCGTCCCTCACTGATTCGATCTGTCACATTAGCCAAGAGCATCCTGACGGCGTTCATCCGCCGCATGTTACCTTTGCGCCGGGATCATATCACCGTTCCTCGACCCGTTCAACCTCGCAATCGGGTTGGATCCGCGGTTTGATCCTACCTGTCGGATATGCCCCCAACGCGGTTGAGGGGGCGAGCATGATTCTTGTTGACACCGGGCGACCGGGCCATCAGTTTTGTGCCCGCTGAGCGAGATCTGCAGAAGGGCCCGCGCGTTGGCGCCGCCGCAGCGGGCCGCGACCCATCTCGTCAACAGCTCCGCTTCCGCCTCACCGCAACCTTGAGGGAATCCATGGATCTGAAGGTTGGCTGGGAGAGAGTGGCCGGTGTGCTGATTGCGGTGCCTGCGGGGCGGGTCGACAGCGCAAACAGCGCGGACTTCCGTGCGGCGATGGAGTCGGGGATCCCGCCGGGGGAAAAGGCCTTGCTGCTCGATCTTCAGCATCTTTCCTACATGAGCAGCGCGGGACTGAGCGTCATTCTGATGGTCGCCAGGAAGTTCAGGCAAGCCGACCAGACGATTGCCATGTGCGGATTGTCGGGACCGATCCTCTCGGTCGTGTCGCTGAGCGGCTTCGACAAGATCATTCCGGTCCACGAGTCCCGCGCCGCGGCCCTCGAGGCGTTTCCCGCGGTCGATGAGACCGATCCTGCGCGGCTCGATGCCGACGAGCCGCGGCCCGCGCCGGACGAGAGTCGGTCAGGTCGCTCGTCGTGGTCCTTCAAGAGGCACTCGATGTGAGCATCGGGGAGTTGTGAAGTAGTCGTCCGTGAACGACATTCGCTGGCATGCGCCCGCGCGCCCGACGGTGGCCCGTACCCGCAGCCAGGAGTCCCCGATGCACGAAGCCGTGAATCGTAGTAGATGCAGCTCCCGCCGATCCCCCTCCCCCCTCCGCATCCTCGCCGCCGGAGCGATCTTCGCAGCCGCGGTGCTGGCAGCACCGGCCACCGGGCCGGAACTCGTTGCGCAGCAGGGGGCGGCCGAGGGCAACTGGCTCTACTACGGGGGTGACGCGGGGAGCACCAAGTACTCGCCGCTCGACCAGATCGCGGCGGACAACGTCGCCGACCTGGAGATCGCGTGGCGCTGGGAGTCGCGCAACTTCGGCGACCGGCCCGAGTTCAACTACCGGGTAACCCCGCTCGCGGTGAACGGCACCCTCTACGTCACCGCGGGCTACCGGCGGACGGTGGTCGCCATCGACGGGGCCACCGGCGAGACCCTGTGGATGTACCGCATGGACGAGGGTGTGCGCGCCGAGACGGCGCCGCGCGCCAACTCCGGACGCGGGGTCGCCTACTGGACCGACGGCCAGGCGGAGCGCGTCCTCGTGATCACCCCGGCCTACCACATGGTCTCGCTGGATGCGAAGACCGGACGGCCGGACCCCGCCTTCGGCCAGGACGGGGTCGTCGATCTGCGCAGGGACTTCGGCCCCCGCGAGGTCGACATCGACAACGACCCGCTCGGTTCGAGCTCCCCGCCGGTGATCGTGGGCGACGTGGCGGTGGTGGGGACCGCGCTGCCGTCCGGAAGCTCGCCCCCGAAGCCCGACATGCCGCCCGGCCATGTGCGCGGCTACGACGTGCGCACGGGCGAGCGCCTGTGGATCTTCCACACGATCCCCCAGGAGGGCGAGTTCGGCAACGACACCTGGCTGAACGGGTCCTGGAGCTCCACCGGCAACGCGGCCGTCTGGACGCCCTTCTCGGCGGACCTGGAGCGCGGCTACGTCTACCTGCCCATCGAAGCCCCTACGGGCGACTACTACGGCGGCCACCACCCCGGCGACAACCTCTTTTCCCAGAGCCTGGTGTGCCTCGACGCGCGCACCGGCGAGCGGGTGTGGCACTTCCAGATGGTCCATCACGGCATCTGGGACTACGACCCGCCCGCGCCCCCCATCCTGCTCGACATCAACGTGGACGGGCGCACCATCCCGGCGGTGGCGCAGGTCACCAAGCAGGCGTTCACCTACGTCTTCGACCGCTACACGGGCGAGCCGGTCTGGCCCATAGAGGAGCGGCCGGTCGCGCCCAGCGACGTGCCCGGCGAGTGGACCGCGCCCACCCAGCCGTTCCCCACCCGCCCCGCGCCCTTCGACCGCCAGGGCGTATCGGTGGACGACCTCATCGACTTCACCCCCGAGTTGCGCGCCGAGGCGCTGGACATGGTCTCGCGGCTGGTGATCGGGCCGCTCTACACCCCGCCCTCGGTCATCGATCTGGACGACCCGAACGGCACCCTGGGCACGCTGGTTCTGCCCGGGTCGCTGGGCGGCGCCAACTGGCCGGGCGGCTCGGTCGACGCGGAGACCGGCATCCTCTACGTCACCTCCGTCACGTCGCCATCGGTGCACGGGCTCATCAACGACCCGGAGATCTCCAGCATGGACTATATCTCCGGGCGCGCCTTCCGCCGGGTGCGGGGCGGCGGTCCGCAGGGGCTGCCGCTGATCAAGCCGCCGTGGGGGCGCATCACGGCCATCGACCTGAACACCGGCGACCATGTGTGGATGAGGCCCAACGGCGACACCCCCGACTACGTGCGCGAGCACCCGGCGCTGGCCGGCGTGGACATTCCACCCACGGGGAAGCCAGACCGGGGCGGCACCATGGTGACCCGGAGCCTGCTCTTCGCCGGGGAGGGGGGCGGGATGTTCGCGGCCTTCGGGTCGGGCGGCAACAAGCTGCGCGCCCACGACAAGGCGACCGGCGAGATCGTGCACGAGTTCGAGCTTCCCGCCAACCAGACCGGCGTCCCGATGACCTACCTGGCCGACGGACGCCAGTTCATCGTGGTGGCGGTGGGCGACCGCGGCCACGCGGCCGAACTGGTGGCGCTCGCGCTCCCGCAATAGCAGTCGGCGCTCCCGCAATAGCAGTCGGGCTGCCGGAGCCCGCGGTCCGGCCGGAAGCATCACCCCGGCACCCCCGCCGCGCCTCCGCCGCTTGCAACCCTCCCGCCCGCCTTCGCGTCTGATGGTCTGATGGCGCGGGCGAGCGGCCGGTCGAGGTTTCCGGCCACCGCGCTCCCATCGAGGACGACGACGATACGGGGCAAACGAGGAGGATCGCATGTTGAGGAAGAAGCGGAAGACGGGAAGCGGGCGAACGAAACGGATCGGCGCGGCATTCTGGATGGCGGGACTGCTGATCGCGCTGACGGCGCCGGCGGTGCTGGAGGCGCAGGAGCGCAACCGGGACCGGGACCGGGGAGACCGTGCCTTTCGCGTTCGCGGGATCATGACCCCGCGCGCGATGCTCGGAATCCGACTCAGCGTGTCCCCGCCCGACGAGGACGCGCAGGGCGTGGAGGTGCAGGGGGTTACCGACAGCGGCCCGGCCGATGAGGCAGGCATCCAGGAGGGTGACGTCATTACTTCCCTCAACGGCCAGAACCTGCTCGAGCCGCTCGCCGATTCCGATCTGGAGGAGCGCGTCGACCCTGACCGTTCCCTGCCCGGTCAGCGGCTGATGCTGCTGGCGCGTGAACTCGAGCCGGGCGAGGAGGTTACCGTCGAGTATCTGCGCGACGGTGAAGCCGCGACGGCCACGGTCGAGGTCCGCAGTTCCGGGGGATGGGTGATGTCGGGGTTCGACGCCGATCGCATGGAGGAAGTGATGGACCAGGCCCGGGCCCGCATGGAGGAAGTGCGGGTGCGCAGCCAGGAGGCCGGCGAGCGGGCGCGCGAGGTTGCGGAGCAGATGCGCGAGCAGTGGGACGACTACGCCTGGTTCCCGGAGGGAGGCTCGGCGATCGCGGTGATGGGGCTGCGGGCGTCGCACGGCATCAGCCTGGTGACGCTGAACGCCGGGCTGGGCCGTTACTTCAACGCCGAGAGCGGCGCGCTGGTCACGGAAGCCGACGAGGACAACCCCCTCGGGCTCGAGGCCGGCGACGTGGTCCTCGCCATCGATGGCCGCACCATTGACTCGGCGGGCGACGTGCGCCGCATCCTGCGCTCCTACGAGGAGGGCGAGGCCATGACGCTCACGATCATGCGCGACGGCGGCGAGATCCAGGTCAGCGGAGCGGTCGAGGACCAGGCGCGCCTATGGCGCGGCGGAGGCGTGCGCGGGGCGCCCGCGAGCCCGGTGGGGCGGAGGATGTCCGTCAGGCGCGCAACGCCCGGGCGCGGGGTTTTCCGGAGCACGTCGGACCGCGGCCGCCGGCCGTGGAGGGGCATGAGCCTGTAGTCTGTTGCGGGGGTGGAAGGGTGGCGGGGCGGGGAACCGGCGCCGGGCGCGGAAGCGTTCCGGCGCCGGTTGCACTTGTGCGCGCGCGGCACCTTGTCCAATCTGTAGGGGAGCAGTATCGAAGTATCTCCGTTTCGCGGTCGCGCTTCAGGGGCCGCGAGAGCCCGTCGCACCGGCAACCCCCTACCTGTATCGTGTCGGACAGGCAACCCCTAGGTATTCTTCAGGTCCTCGGCAGCGGATCCGGATTCATCCGTCTGCGCAAGTTCGGCTACACCGCTTCCAAGCAGGACGTGTACGTCGGGCCCAAGGTCATCCGGCGCTTCGGACTGCGCACCGGAGACGAAATCGCCGGCGATGTCGGCAACCGGCCCCGCAACGGCAAGGCGCCCCCGCTCACGCGGGTCGTCACGGTCAACGGCGAGCCGCCCGACTCTCTGCGCGACCGCCCCGAGTTCATGCGCCTGAGCGCGCTCCACCCCAGGAACCAGCTCAAGCTCGAGTGCGACATCACGCACCTCGGACAGCCCGACTTCACCAATCGCGTCATCGACCTCTTCTGCCCCTTCGGCAAGGGACAGCGGGCGATGATCGTGGCTCCGGCGAAGGCGGGGAAGACGACCATCCTCCAGCGCGTGGCGCAGGGCGTGGTCACCAACCATCCGGGCTGCCATCTCTTCATCCTGCTGGTCGACGAGCGGCCGGAAGAGATCACCGAGATGGAGATGTGCGGGTACGGCGAGGTCATCGCATCGAGCTTCGACTATCCGCCCGACCGCCACGTGGCCGTTGCCGAGATCACCATGGAGCGCGCGCGCCGGCGGGTCGAGATGGGTCAGGACGTGGTGGTGATCCTCGACTCCATCACGCGCCTCGCCCGCGCCCACAACAACGTTGAGGAGGGGAGCGGGCGCACGCTCTCGGGCGGCCTGGACGCCAGCGTCATGGAGAAGCCGAAGCGGTTCCTGGGCAGCGCGCGCAACATCGGCGACGCGCAGGGCGGAGGGTCGCTGACCATCGTCGCGACCGCGCTCGTGGACACCGGATCACGCATGGATCAGGTCATCTTCGAGGAGTTCAAGGGCACGGGCAACAGCGAACTGCTGCTTTCCCGCGAGCTGGCCGACCGGCGCGTCTTCCCGGCCATCGACCTTGTGGCCTCGGCCACCCGGCGCGAGGAGCTCCTGCTCTCGCCCGAGGCGCTCACCCTCTCGCGGGCCTTCCGCCGCCAGCTGTCGCACAAGCCTCCGGCGGAAGCGATGACCGAGCTGCTCGGGCTGATGGGACGGACCCGGAGCAACGACGAGTTGCTGGAGATGGCGCGCCACCTCAACTAGTCCGGGCCCGGCAACCCGCGGTCAGGGCGTACTCGCCTCGCGCAGCCGTTCCAGCCCCAGTTCCATCTCCCGTCCCTGCAGGCGATCCATGGCGCGCGCCACGTATCCCAGGATGGGATTCCATCCGAAGTCGCCGGTCTCGCGCCAGGTCACCCGGGTGCCGTCCTCGAGCCGGTCCAGGGCGATGGTGCCTTCGGTAATCATCGCCCCATCCTCCACCTCCACCCGGTAGCGCACCCGCTCCCCGGCGACGCTCTCCACGATGGTGAAGACGCCATCGCCGAACTCCGGATCATCCCAGCTGCGGCCCGCGCCGACCCCGCGGGAGGGGCCGATGCGCTCCCCGGCGGCTTCGGGCCAGTCGGTCCACGCATCCCAGAGCGACACGTCGTTGACGTAGGCGAACACCTGTTCCGGGACCGCGGGCATCTCCAGCGACCGCTCGACCGCCCAGGTGCCGGGGAGAATGAGCCCGATAAGGAGCAGGGAGATGAAGACTACCGCAAGGAAACTGAAGAACTTCACCGCCATGGTGTGCTCCCGGATCGAGGAGGGGATTCGCGCTCAGCGGGCATCGACGCGCCTCAGCACCGGCTCCAGGCCGGCCCAGACGGTTTCGGCGATGATCTCGTGCCCCTCCACCGAGGGGTGGATGCCGTCGCCCTGGTTGAGCTCGCGGACGCCCCCCACGCCTTCGAGGAGGAAGGGGATGAGGGTGACGTCAGCTTCGCGGGCCACTTCGGGGAAGACGGCGCTGAAGCTCTCGGTGTAGCGCTCACCCAGGTTGGGAGGCGCCTGCATGCCCGCCAGCAGAATCTCGACCTCCGGGTATCGGGCCCGGCTGCGGCCGATGACGGCGAGCAGGTTGTCGCGCAGGGCATCGACATCCTGTCCCCGCAGGCCGTCGTTGGCCCCCAGCTCGATCACGAGAACGCGCACCGGCATGCGCAGCAGCCACTCGAGGCGCCGCAGACCTCCCGCGCTGGTGTCGCCGCCGACGCCCGCGTTTACGACACGGAAGGGAAGTCCGGCCCGGTCGATGCGCGCCTGGACCTTCGCGGGGAAGGCGTGTTCCTCTGCGTTGCCCAGGCCGTAGCCTTCGGTGAGGCTCGTGCCCAGGAAAAGGACAACACCGCGCCCGGGCGAGATGTCTGTCGTAGAGGCGGGGGATTGCGACGCAGCCGGCGAGGAGGACGAGGCTGCCTCCGTGGCGGCGTCCGTTGCCGCAACTTCCCGATCCGGCGAACGTAACGCTTCGGGGTCTTCTGCTCCCCCGCACGCGGGCAGGAACGTGAGCAGGCCGATTGCCGCCAGGCGTCTCCACATGATGATCGTCGCTGAAGGTGTGAGTAAAGCGTACGGGCGCGGCAGCCGCTCGCTGGTCGTTTTGCGCGACATCGACCTGAGCGTCCCCGAAGAGGACTTTATCGCCCTCGTGGGTCCCTCGGGAAGCGGCAAGACCACCCTGCTGGGCCTGCTCGCGGGACTCGACGCGCCGACGACCGGCTCCGTGAGCCTGGGCGGCGAGCGGCTGTCGGCGCTTACCGCCGACGAGCGGGCCGCGTTCCGGGCCGAAAAGGTAGGCTTTGTCTTCCAGACCTTCCACCTCCTGCCCACGCTCACGGCGCTGGAGAACGTCATGGTGCCGCTGGAGCTGGCCCCGCGGGCGAAGGTGTCGGGGGGTGGCGGGCGCGGGTCGAGGTCACGGGTCGGGCCGCGCGTGCGGGCCCGCGAGCTGCTTGAGCGGGTGGGGCTCGTGGAGCGCATGCACCACTATCCGGCGCAGCTCTCCGGGGGTGAACAGCAGCGGGTGGCGCTCGCCCGCGCCTTCGCCAACCGGCCGCTGGTGCTCTTCGCCGACGAGCCCACCGGCAACCTGGACTCGGCGGCCGGGGCGGTGGTGGTCGAGCTGATGGAGGAGCTCAACCGGGAGTGCCGCACGACCATCGTGCTCGCCACCCACGATCTGGAGCTGGCCGCCCGCGCCCGGCGCACCGTCACGCTGAGGGACGGGCGCATCGCGTCGGACCGCCGTAATGGCGGGGCCGGCGTCGCGGAAACCCCCGCCGGCCGCGGGGCGGAGTGATCCCCTTCTCGCTGAGCCTCGCCTGGAGGGAGGGCCGGGCGGGCATGCGCCGCATCGGAGCCTACGCCGCCTCGGTGGCGCTCGGGGTCGCCGCGCTGGTGGCCGTGCACTCCTTCAGCGCCGACGTGATCCGCTCCATACGTGAGGAGTCGCAGCTTCTGCTGGGCGCCGACCTGCGCCTCACCTCCAACGCGCCCATCTCCGACAGCGTGGGCTCCATTGCCGACTCGGTGGTGACCGAGGGGGGGCGTCTCTCGCGGGTGACCGGGCTGGTGTCCATGGTGTACGCGCCGGGGAACGGGGCCACCCGGCTGACCCAGGTGCGGGGCGTGGAGGGGGGCTTCCCGCTCTACGGGCGGGTGGAGACCACGCCCCCGGGGATCTGGTCCCGCCTGGGAGAGCCCGGGATCGCGATCGTGGACGAGGCGATCCCCATCCAGCTGGGTGTGGGCGCGGGCGACACGCTGCAGGTGGGCACCTCTTCCTTCGTCATCCTGGGCACCGTGCGCGGCCTGCCGACCGACATCGGCTTCCAGAGCGCCATCGGGCCGCGCGTGTTCGTCGCCCGTAGCGAGCTCGCCGCCAGCGGGCTGCTCGAGTTCGGCAGCGTTGCCCGCCACCACATCTACCTGCGTATGCCCGCGGGGGAGGACCCGGAGGACGTGGAAGACCGCCACTGGCGCTTCTTCCGCAACCAGGCCGTGACCTCGGTGACCGCCCAGGATCAGGCCCGGAGGCTCACCCGGGGCACGCGCGTGCTCGCCTGGTTCCTGCGGGTCGTGGGGCTGACCGCGCTGCTGCTCGGAGGCATCGGCGCCGCCAGCGCGATCCACGTGTACGTGAAGGAGAAGACCACGGCGGTCGCGGTGCTGCGCTGCATCGGCGCGCGCGAGCGGAGCGTCTTCAACGCCTACCTCCTGCAGGCGGTGGCGCTCGGGCTGGTCGGCTCGGTCGCGGGGGTGGCGGGGGGCATCGGGCTGCAGCGCCTCCTGCCCCTGCTGATCACGGACGTGCTGCCCGTGACCGTCGAGGCGCGGGTGGATCGGGCGGCGGTGGTCGCGGGGCTGGCGACGGGGATGGCCGCGGCCGCGCTGTTCGCGCTCCTCCCGCTCCTCCGCATCCGCGGCATCGCGCCGCTCCAGGCCCTGCGCGCCGACTTCGAGCCGGAGGCCACGGCGAGGTCGCGGCTGGACCGCGTGTTCGCGTTCGGCGCTCTGGTCGGAGGGATGCTGCTGCTCAGCCTCTGGCAGGCCCCCGAGCCCGAGCACGGCCTCGCCTTCGCCGGCGGGCTGAGCGCCGCCCTGCTGCTGCTCTACGGCACCGCGGTCGCGCTGACCCGCCTCACCCGGCGCTACTTCCCGGCGCGCGCGTCGTACGCCGTCCGCCAGGGGGTCGCCAACCTCTTCCGGCCCCAGAACCAGACCGCAGCCGTAATGCTCGCGCTCGGGCTGGGCGCCTTCCTGATCACCACCGTGCTCGCAGTGCAGGCCAGCCTGGGCCGCGCGCTCTCGGTGGACGGCGGGCAGGACCAGCCCAACCTGCTCTTCTTCGATGTCCAGCCCGACCAGCGGGACGGAGTGACCGAGCTGGTGGCGGAGGCCGGGGGCGGCCCGGTCGACCTTACCCCCGTGGTGCCGGCCCGCATCTCCAGCCTGAACGGCCGCCCGGCCGCGGAGATCCTGCGCGACCGCAGGGACGGCGGCCCCGCGCGCTGGGCCGTGCGGCGCCTCTACCGCAACACCTCGCGCGCCGAGCTCTCCGACTCGGAGGAGCTGGTGGCCGGCCGCTGGTGGGGGGCGGCCGGCGACCGCGACAACGGCGGCGACCCGCCCGACGGCGTCTCCCTCGACGCCGACCTGGCCGACGACCTCAGGGTCGGCATCGGCGACCGGATCACGTGGGACGTCCAGGGCGTCCCCGTCACGACCACGGTGCAGAACCTCCGTCGCGTCGACTGGGAGCGCTTCGACATCAACTTCCTGGTGGTGGCCGAACCCGGCGTCTTCGACCAGGCCCCGCGCAGCTACCTTGGCCTGGCGCGCATCGTCGACCCCCAGGCCCGCGCCCGCATGCAGCGCAACCTGGTGCTCAGCCTCCCCAACGTCTCGGTGCTCGACCTGGCGCTCATCCAGGAGGCCCTCGACACCATCCTCGGCCGCGTGGGCGGGGCCATCCGCTTCCTTGCCCTCTTCATCGCCCTCGCCGGCGTGGTCGTACTGGTGGGATCCCTCTCCACCTCGCGCTATCAGCGAATGCGCGAGAGCGCGCTCCTGAAGACGCTGGGCGCGCGGCGCTCGCTCGTGCGCCAGGTCCTGCTCGCGGAATACACCAGCCTGGGGGTGCTCGCCGGGCTGACGGGCGCGCTGCTGGGAGTGTGTTCCGCGTGGGCTCTGGTCGAGTTCTTCTTCGAGATGGACTTCCACCTGCCCGTCGGGCGCGTCGCCGGCGTCTGGCTGGTGGTGGTGGCGCTGACCGTGGTTACCGGGTTCGCCAACAGCCGGGGCGTTCTCCGCCGCACGCCGCTGGAGACCCTGCGTGCGGTGGTGGAGTAAGAGGCGCGCCTCAATCCGGCGGCTCTCCGCGCTCCCTTACGCTCCCGCCCGCGCGTACGCCCGCAGCCGCTCGCTCGCCGTCTCGAGGCTGTCGATCTTCTTGCAGAAGACGAAGCGAACGTAGGTGCTGTCCCCGGCCTGCACGTTGAAGAAGCTCGATCCCGGCACCGGAATCACCCCCGCGTCGCGCGCCAGCGAGCGCGAGAAGGTGTCGTCGTCCTGGTCGGAGAGGTCCGAGAAGTCGGCCATGATGTAGTAGGCGCCCTCCGGGGCCGAGCACCGGAATCCGCCCTCGCGCAGCCCCTGGTACAGGACTTCCCGCTTCGCCAGGTAGCTCTGCTTCAGCTCCTCGTAGAACCCGGGTCCGAGCGCGTTCATCGCCGCCGCGACCCCCTCCTGCAGCGGAGCGGGCGCGCCCACGGTCAGGAAGTCGTGCACCTTGCGGATCTCGTCGGTCAGGTCGGCCGGGGCCACGATGGTGCCCAGCCGCCAGCCGGTCACGCTGTAGGTCTTGGAGGCGCCGGAGACGGTGACGGTGCGCTCGCGCATGTCCGGGAGCGTGGCCAGCGGGATGTGCTCGCCCTCGTAGTAGATGTGCTCGTAGATTTCGTCCGTGAACGCCAGGATATCGTGCCGCCGGCAGATGTCCGCGACCCCCTCCAGCTCCTCGCGGTCGAAGACGCGTCCGGTGGGGTTGTTGGGCGTGTTCAGGATGATGGCGCGGGTGCGCGGGGTGACGTCCGCCTCGAGCCGGGCCGCGTCCAGGCGGAACTCCGGCGGCTCCAGGCGATGGAAGACCGGCGTAGCCTCGCACAGGATGGCGTCCGGGCCGTAGTTCTCGTAGAACGGCTCCAGCACGATCACCTCGTCGCCCGGGTTGATGACCGCGAGCATGATGGACGCCATCGCCTCGGTGGCCCCGCAGGTGACCGTGATCTCGCGCTCGCCGTTCACCTCCATCCCGTACCACTCGCGGTACTTGCGCACCAGGGCGTCGCGGTAGCGCGGCGATCCCCAGGTGATCGCGTACTGGTTGATGTCCTCCTGGATGGCCTGGCAGGCCGCGTCCTTGATGACCTGCGGCGCCGGAAAGTCCGGGAAGCCCTGCGCCAGATTGAGCGCTCCGCACTCCTGCGCGACGCGCGTCATCTCGCGGATGACGGACTCGGTGAAGAGGCGCGTCCGGCGCGCCGTGCGTGGCTTGTGGGTCATGGTGTGTCGTGCTCGCTGGTGTGTGTGGACCCGGGGCCCGTGGGCGGCCCGGCCGGGCGTGGACGGGCACCCCTGTGCGCGCGGCGGCATGAGCCCTTGCGCGGCGAAGCTGCAAGCTCTGCGGAGAGCCGTGGATGGGCAAGGGTGGGAGAGGTGATGCACCCGCAAATCGGCCGGCTCAACGCCTGATGCGGGCGACGCATGGTTCCTCCGCTGCCTGAAATGCTTGCAAATCGGGAATATCATACCGATATTACAGACTCATGAACGCCCTGATGATCCCCCGCCTCCTGTGGCCGACTGTGGAGGAATACCTCCGGATCTTTCCGGCGGTCGCCCTTCTGGGGCCCCGGCAGGTCGGCAAGACGACGATGGCGCGGGCGGTCGCTGATGCGGAGCCTGAGGCCATCTCGGGCGCCCGCAGGCCCGGGCTCTACCTCGACCTGGAGAACCCGAGTCACCGGGAGAGGCTTTCCGACGCGCGCGGCTACCTCGGTTCGGTGCGCGACCGACTGGTGGTGCTCGACGAGATTCATCGCGTGCCCGAGCTGTTTCAGGAACTCCGCGGGATCATCGACGAACGTATCTACGACGGCGAGCCGGCGGGCCACTTCCTCGTTCTCGGATCGGCCTCGATGGATCTCATGCGGCAGTCGGGCGAGAGCCTGGCCGGACGCATCGGCTATCTGGCGCTCGACCCGCTGGATGTCCGCGAGGTTGGAGGCGGCGAGCTGACGCGCCTTTGGATCCGAGGCGGATTCCCGCGCAGCTTCCTCGCTCCGACGGACACGGCGAGCGCCCACTGGCGCGAGAACTTCATCCGCACCTATCTCGAACGCGATATCCCCATGCTGGGTCCCCGCATCCCCGCGGAGACCCTGCGTCGATTCTGGACCATGCTCGCGCACTCGCAGGGCGGACTCTGGAACGCGGCCGCCCTGGCTCGCAGCCTCGCGGTCGACGGCAAGACCGTCGTGCGGTACCTCGACCTCCTGGCCGACCTTCTCCTGGTGCGTCGCCTGTCGCCGTATCATGCCAATGTCCGCAAGCGGCTCGTGAAGTCGCCCAGGGTCTACATCCGCGACAGCGGGATCGTTCACACGCTGCTCGGGCTCGATGACCGGGATGCCGTGATGGGTCATCCGGTCGCGGGGACGAGCTGGGAAGGCTTCGTGATCGAGACCCTCCTGCGAGCAGCCCCGGGGCGCACCGGCGCCAGCTTCTACCGGACCGCGACCGGCATCGAGATCGATCTCGTCCTGGAGTTGCCCGGCGGTCGCGTCTGGGCGATCGAGGTCAAGCGCGGGCTCGTCGCCGCTTCCGGACGGCGACTCCGGATCGCCCTGGACGACGTCAGGCCGGACAAGACGTTTCTGGTATACGGCGGCAAGGAGCGGTATCCGACGAAGGGCGGCATCGAGGCCATCGGGCTGCGTGAAATGGCGGAGGAACTGGCGGGCCTGAGTTGAGGTCCACGGTAGCTGGCGAATGCCAGACGCCTTCAGGCTCCCGCTTGCAGCCCGGCTCCCGCCCCGGGCATATTGCCAACCCCGCCGGGGTGTCGGGAGCCTTCCGTCGCGCCCGCGGGGCCAGCGGGTCCGCCAGCCGGATCCGGTCACTCTTCGGCAGGTCGGGATCATGTACGGTCTACGGGTCATTCGGGCTCAGGAAAGCGCGCGTGGGGGCTTCGTTCCCGCGCTCCTCCTCATTGCTTTCTCCTTCGGCGGCACATCAGCCGCGGCGCAGGAGACGGCCTTCGGCGTCGACGACGCCATCAACCTCACGCGCGTGTCGGATCCGCGCATGTCCCCGGACGGGGAGCGGGTTTTGTTCTCGCGCTCCGAGCTCGACTGGGATGAGAACGAGCGCATCACTTCGCTCTGGATCGTGAACGCGGACGGCGCCGACGCCCGCCGCTTTACCGGGGAGGACGGCGACTCCGGCGCGCGCTGGTCCCCGGACGGCCGCTGGGTGGCGTTTCTGCGTTCGGCCGGCGAAGGCGAGGACCGCGCGCGGCAGGTCTTCGTCATCCGCACGGACGGCGGCGAGGCGCGCGCGCTGACCGAGCATCCCACCTCGGTCCGCTCGTTCGAGTGGGGGGACGCCAACTCGATCTTCTACCTCGCCAACGACTCGCTTCCCGACGACGAGGAGGAGCGCCGCGAGGACGGTTACGACGCCATCTTCGTCGACGAGGCGCCCAACGGGCAGACGCGCGGCGAGTGGTCGAGCATCTGGACGATCGCGCTGGACTCGGAGGATGAGGAGGACGCGGAGGCGCGGCGGCTCACCACCGGCAACCTGCGCATCGGACAGTTCGCTGTCGCGCCCGGGGCGGATCGCGTCGCCTACACCTACCGCAGCGAGAACCGGCGCAACGACGGCTACCTCTCCGAGATCGCGCTGCTGGACGTGGCCACCGGCGAGGCCCGCGACCTGACCGACAACGAGGCCCCGGAGAGTTCGCTGGCGTGGTCTCCCGACGGAACCCGGCTCGCATTCGGCGCCCCCGACCTCGAGACCTGGGAGCTCGACCAGGGCAACCTCTACGTCATGGACGTCGAGAGCGGCGAAGTTCGCCAGATGGCACCCGACATGATGGTGGACATCCGGGGCACGCCCCAGTGGCATCCCTCCGGCGACGCCTTCTACTTCGCGGGGCTCGACCGGACGGTCGCCAACCTTTACCGGCTGAGCGTGGATTCGGGCGAGCTGGAGGCGGTGTCCTCGGGGGACGGCATCCTGTCGTCGCCCAGCTTCTCCGCGGACTTCTCGCGCTACGCCTTCACGCAGTCCACCCCCAAATCGCCGGGAGACGTCTTCGTCGCCGGGACCGACGGAAGCGCCCCGACGCGCCTCACCGAGGCCAATCCATGGATGGCGGAGCGGCAGCTGGCGGAGCCCGAGGTCGTCCAGTGGACCAGCCGCGACGGGCTGCCCGTCGAGGGCCTGCTCTACCGGAGCCTCAATTCCGAAGCGCGTTCGCTGGTGCTCGAGATCCACGGCGGCCCGGCGGGCGTCTTCACCCGCGGCTTCGACGCAGACGCGCAGATCCTGGCCGCGGCGGGATACTCCATCATCCAGCCCAACGTGCGCGGCTCCTCCGGCTACGGCGACGAACTTCTGCGCGGCAACATGAACGACATCGGGGGAGGGGACTACGACGACGTGATGACCGGGGTCGACTACGCGCTTGAAGCAGGCGTCGCCCACCCCGACTCGCTGTCGGTGAAGGGCTGGAGCTACGGCGGCATCCTGGGCGGCTGGACCATCACCCAGACCGACCGCTTCAAGGCCGCGAGCCTGGGGGCGATGGTGTCGGACTGGCAGAGCGAGTTCGGGACCGGCTTCCACTTCGACGTCCTGCGCTGGTACCTCGGCGGCGATCCGTGGTCGAACCGGAATCACTGGCTGGAGCGATCCGCCTACTCCCACCTCGACCAGGTGACCACACCAACCATCCTCTTCCACGGGGAGCGGGACCAGACGGACACCATGGCGCAGTCGATGAACTTCTTCGCGGGGCTGACGCATCTCGGCGTCGAGAGCCGCTTCATCCTCTTCCCGCGCGAGGGCCACGGCATCTCCGAGCCCCGCCACCATCGCACGCGCCTGGTGGAGGAACTGCGCTGGCTGGAGCTGTACGTGCGCGGCAACGCCGACTGGGAGGCTCCGGAGCGTCCCGAGGAAGAAGGGAAGCCACGTCCGGTGACGGAGAACTGAGCCCGATCCCAATGCGAGCCCCGAGTCAGCCCTCAACGCGAGTCACTGAACCGGACCCGAGTACGATTACCGGACCGGACCCGAAGGCGGTTACCGAGCCGGACCCGAGAACCAGAGGTATCCCGATGCGCCGATGGACGAAGTTGTCAGTAGTTGTCAGTATATTGTCAGTTGCGACGCCGCTGGCTGGCCAGAGTGTCGCTCCGGAGCACTTCTCGGTGATGCAGGCGCGTTCCATCGGGCCTGCGGGGATGAGCGGGCGCGTCTCCGACGTCGAGGTGGTGCTCTCGGACCGGAACGTCATCTACGTCGGCTCCGCGAGCGGCGGAGTGTGGAAGTCGGACGACGGAGGGCACGTCTGGCGCCCCGTCTTCGACGACCAGCCGGTGGGCAGCATCGGCGCCGTCGCCGTCTTCCAGCCCAATCCGGAGATCGTCTGGGCGGGCACCGGGGAAGGGAATCCGCGCAACAGCGCCGGGGTCGGGAACGGCATCTACAAGAGCGGCGACGGGGGCGAGAGCTGGACCCACATGGGGCTCGAGGACTCGGGGAAGATCCATCGCGTGCTCACGCACCCGTCCGATCCGGACATCGTCTACGTCGCGGCGCTGGGGCCGACGTGGCGCACCGGCGGCGAGCGCGGGGTCTACCGCACCCGTGACGGGGGCGAGAGCTGGGAGGCGGTCCTGCAGTCCAACGAGCGCAGCGGCGCGGGCGAGCTGATCATGGACCCGGCCAATCCGGACAAGCTTTTCGCGGCGCTCTGGGAGCATCAGCGCTGGCCTTGGGTCTTCGAGTCGGGCGGGCCCGGGAGCGGGCTCCATGTTACCCGCGACGGGGGCGACACCTGGACGCAGCTCACCGAGGAGCATGGGCTGCCGCCGGGGGATCTCGGCCGCATGGGGCTGGCGATTCCGGCGGAGCATCCCTCGGTGGTGTACGCGCTGGTGGAGGCCGAGCGGAGCGAGCTGCTGCGCTCCGATGACGGCGGCCGCAGCTGGAGGACCATCTCCGATGCGCCCGGCGTTGCGCCCCGGCCTTTCTACTACGCGGATCTGCGCGCCCATCCGTCCAACGAGAACCGCATCTACTCGCTGCACGGGGCGGTGACGGTGTCGGAGGACGCGGGCCGCACCTTCACCACCGTGGTGCCCAGCGCGATCATCCACGGCGACATCCACGAGCTCTGGATCGACCCCGACGACCCGAGCCGGATGATCCTGGGCAACGACGGCGGCATCGCCTTCACGTACGACCGCGGGCGCAACTGGCGCTTCGTGGAGAACCTGCCGCTCGCCCAGTTCTACCACATCGAGGTCGACAACGAGGTGCCGTTCAACGTCTACGGCGGCCTCCAGGACAACGGCTCCTGGTGGGGGCCCTCGGATGTCTGGGGCGGGCGCGGGGTCATGAACGCCCACTGGCACCGGGTGGTGAGCGGGGACGGCTTCGTGGCGGCGCCGGATCCGAGCGATGCGCGCTACGGCTATTCGTCGTCGCAGCGCGGCAACCTCCAGCGCTTCGACCGGGTCACCGGCCAGCGCAAGGCCATCCGCCCCGCGGCTCCGGAGGGCGAGACGCTCCGCTTCCACTGGAACGCGGCCTTCGCCACCGATCCCTTCGACTCGACCACCATCTACATCGGCAGCCAGTTCGTGCACCGGAGCCGCGACCAGGGTTCGAGCTGGGAGATCATCTCGGGCGACCTGACCACCGACGACCCGTCCAAGCAGCAGGCGCACATGAGCGGCGGGCTCACCATCGACGCATCGGGCGCCGAGGAGCACACGACCATCCTGACCATCGCGCCCAGCGCGCTGGAGGAAGGGCTGATCTGGGTGGGAAGCGACGACGGGCGGGTGCATGTGACCCGCGACGGCGGCGTTTCGTGGACCAGTCTGGAGGCGAACGTCCCGGGAGTGCCCGAGGCGACCTGGATCCCGCACATCGAGCCCGGCAAGCACGACGCGGCGACCGCGTACATGGTCTACGACGACCATCGCCGCGGCAGCTGGACGCCCTACGTCTACCGCACCGGGGACTACGGGCAGAGCTGGCAGTCGATCGCGAGCGACGACATCTTCGGCTTCGCGCACGTGATCGAGGAGGACCCGGAGGAGCCCAACCTGCTGTTCGTGGGGACGGAGTTCGGGCTGTACGTGAGCCTGGATCGCGGGGCCAGCTGGTGGAAGCATCCCGGCGTGCCCCCGACACCGGTGCGCGACATCGTGGTGCACCCGCGCGACGGCGACCTGGTGCTGGGAACGCACGGGCGCGCGGCGCTGGTGGTCGACGACGTGCGTCCTCTGCGGGCGCTGGCGGCCGATCCGGCGGTGGCCGCGCGGCCGGTGGAGGTCATCCCGGTCGCCCCGGTGCGCCAGCACACCCAGTCGGAGGGGATGGGGCTCACGGGGTACCGTTCGATCGGCCACACCATGTTCATCGGGCCCAGGCGGCCGTACGGCGCGCTGATTCACTACTGGCTCGCCCCGGGCGAGATGGTGGCGAGCGCCGAGGTGCAGATCGCCGACGATGGCGGCGCGGTGGTGCGAACTCTCATGGGCACGACCGACCCGGGGCTCAACCGGCTGGTGTGGGACCTGCGCGACGAGACCGGAGGCGGCGGCATCGAGGTGATGCCGGGAATCTACTCGGTGCGCGTGAACGCTGGCGCCGGCTCAGGCGCGCAGACGCTGGAGGTGCTCCCCGACCACCGCTTCCCCTACGACCCGGAGGCGCGCGCGGCCAAGATCGCGGCGCGCAGGGAGGTCGCCGGCTGGATCACCACCGCGAACGAGGCGCAGGACCGCCTCGAGCGCGCCCTCGACGGGCTGGACGTGGTGCTCGCCACCCTGGCGGACGACGACGCCCTGAGCGGCGAGGGCCGCACGGTGTCCGAGGTCGTGCGCGGGCTGCTGGAGCTGCACTTCACGGGCCCCGAGTGCCAGGGCGGATGCGGCGGTCGGGCGACCGTGCGCCACGTGCAGGCGGCAGCCGGCCCGCTCGCCAGCTCCTGGGACGCCCCCACCCCCAACGAGCGCCAGGCGATGAACAACGCTTTGACGGCGCTGGACACCATCCTGAACGACGTCAACGCCGTGTTCCAGGGCGACGTGGCGCGCTTCCGCCAGCGGCTGGAGGCGGTCGGCTTCACCCTGTTCCCGCCGGAGGGGCCGTTGAGGGTGATGCGGTAGGGAAGCAGGGGGGTGCTGGGGGGCTCCGCGGCAGGTTATCGCGGCACCATCCCCATCACCCGGCCCCTGCGGTCCATCTCGAACTCACAGCAGGCGAGCAGCCGCCGCTTCAATTCCGATCGTGCCCGCTGGACACGCGATTTCATGCCCGAGACGCTGAGTCCGAGGCGGCGGGCGGCCTCTGCCTGACTGAGGCCCTGGAACGAGGTGAGGACGAGAGCCTCGGCTTGTTTCGGCGATAGATCGAGGATGAAGGGCATCAGGCACGCTTCGATTCGTCGCCGCTCCGCTTCCTGCTCCTCCTCCTCCGCGGTCGGAGGCAGGGATGCGGCTTCGCCTTGAGCCTGTGCCAGCGCCTGCGACTCGACGGCGCGCCGCCGGTAGTGATCCGTGATGGTGTTTGCCGCGACCCGGTAGGCCCAGGCGAGTGGGTTGCGGGCCTGCTTCAGACGCTCCTTGTTCTGAAGCAGCCGCAGCAGGATGTCGCCGGTCACGTCGTCGGTCCAGGCGGGATCGACGCGGCCGGCCACGTAGCCGCGCAGCCGACCCTGGAACTCGGACCAGCGCAGTCCTTCCACGCCATCGCCTGCCGCGCCCGGACCACGGTTCATCCCGCGGGACCGGCCAGCCGGGCCGTCGCGGTCAGACGTCACAACATGCCGGCGCGGAGAGATCGGCCGATCCGCCAGCGGCGAGCACGGCTGCTTCCTCCTCTTGCCCGTCGCAGCAGGCCCCTGACGCGACTGCCCCTGTCGCGACTGCGGCCGGGGCATCGTCGGTGATCACGTACCACTCCCAGCGCAGCCCCTGAGGTTCGTCGGACCAGACCTTGGTCTGCTCGGCGTGACAGCAGACGGCCTCCTCCTCGGTCTCGGTGAGGATGTCGGCCGCTTCCAGTCGGGCAGCCGCCTCCCGCACATGAGCGGCGTCGAATACCTCCACGCCGAGGTGGTTGATGCGCTCCGGCGCGTGCGGATTCTCGAAGAGCACGAGCTTCAGCGGCGGTTCGTCGAGGGCGAAGTTGGCGTATCCGGGGCGGCGCTTGTGCGGCGTCGCTTTGAAGAGCTTGCCGTAGTAGTCCACGGCCTCGTCGATGTCCCGTACGTTCAGGGCGAGTTGCAGTCGCATGCTGATTCTCCTTCGGGTGGCTGTGCTGTCGGCATCCGTCTACCCTGTTAGACGCGCGAACCTCGAAAAGGACGCATCGCCGGGGAGCGGGAGGCAACCCCGCCGGGGAAGCTGCCCCGATTCCGGCCATACACCAGCGGTGCGAGTCGCGCACCGCCCGGCGCTCTTCCTCCCATCGGGGAAGGCCCCAACTCCCCACTCGAAAGAGGCCGATAGCGCGTGAATCAGATCCCCCGCGGCGCCTGGAGCACCCTCGCGCTCCTGTCCGTGGCCGAGCTCATGGGCATGTCGCTCTGGTTCACCGCCAGCGCGCTGTCGCCGGAGCTGGCCGCGCAGTGGGGGCTGAGCGAGGGGCAGGCGGGGTGGCTGACCACGGTCGTGCAACTGGGTTTCGTGGCGGGGACGGCGGTCGCGGCGTTCCTCAACCTGGCGGACATCTTTCCGGCCAGGCGCTACTTCTGCGTCTCGGCGCTGCTCGGGGCGGGCGTGAACGCGGCGGTGCTCGTGGTCCCGGACTATGGGTCGGCGCTGGTCCTGCGCTTCCTGACGGGCTTCTTCCTGGCCGGGGTCTATCCGCCGGCGATGAAGATGATCGCGACCTGGTTCCGGGACGCGCGCGGCTTCGCCATCGGCACGATCGTGGGAGCCCTCACGGTGGGGAAGGCGATCCCGTACCTGCTGACGTCGGTCGAGGGAGGGGGTGCGGCGCTCGTGCTCGCGGGCGCGTCGCTGGCCTGCGCGGCGAGCGGGCTCCTCGTGCTGGCCACGTATCGCGACGGGCCCTACGGCTTCGAGCGCCGTCCATTCTCGTGGAAGCTTGCGGGGGTGGTGCTGCGTCACCGCGAGACCCGGCTCGCCATCGCGGGCTACCTGGGGCACATGTGGGAGCTCTACCCGATGTGGGCGACGATCACCCTCTTCTTCGGCGACTACTTCGCCGGTGGCGGGGGTGGTATCGTGGCGGGCGGCGGTCTCGTCGGCGGGGGCGGGGGTCTTGCCGGCGAGGGAGGCGGCGGTCTCACCGGCGCGGTTGCCGGCGGTCTCACCGGCGGGAGCGCGGGCGCGGCTGCCGGCACGGGCGCGGGCAGTGCTGCCGCCGCGGACGTCGGTGCGCTCTCGGCCGCGGGGCTGGCGGGGGTGGCCGGGTTCGGCGCGATCGCCATCGGTGGGGTGGGGGCGGTGATGGCGGGGACCTGGGCCGACCGTCTGGGCCGCGAGCGCGTGACCATCTGGTCGATGGCGGTCAGCGGGGCCTGCGCGGCCGTGATGGGCTGGCTGCTCGCCGCTCCGCTCTGGCTGGTCGCGGTGGTCGTGGGGGTGTGGGGGTTTGCGGTGGTCGCGGACAGCGCACAGTTCAGCGCGGTGGTCACCGAGGTGGCGCCCCGGCACGCCGTCGGCACCGCTCTGACCCTGCAGACGTCGCTCGGCTTCCTGCTCACCGCCGCCACAATCTGGATGACCGTCGAACTTGAGATCCGCTTCGGCTGGCGCGTCGCCTTCGGAGCGTTGGCGCTGGGACCCTGGGCGGGTATCGTGGCGATGCGCCGGCTGCAACGCTTGCGCGCGGAAACGACGCGACAGTGAAACGCCCGCCCGCGACCACCTGCTCACGGAGAACCCAATGAAGAATCCCCCTGAAGGCTGGCCGAGAATCACGCCCGCCGTGTTCTACGATGACGCCGCAGCCGCGATCGACTGGCTGACCCGCGCCTTCGGATTCACCGTTCGCGTCCGAGTCGAGAACGAAGAGGGACAGATCGTGCATTCGCAGCTCGCCATGAACGGCGGCCTCATCATGGTCGGGCAGACGGGCCTGACGCCCGGCCGCACCTATCCCCGATCTCCGCAGGCCGCGGGCGGCGCCAACACACAGGCGCTTTGCGTGTTCGTAGATGATGCGGACGCCCACTGCGAACACGCCCGCGAGGCCGGAGCCGCCATCACGACGGAGCCCGCGACCCAGGACTACGGCGAGGGCTACTGGACGGAACGCACCTACGAAGCCCGCGATCCCGAGGGACATCACTGGTGGTTTCTGCAGCGCCTTTGAGTAGCGGGTCTCTACAGCGTCTCCTCGACCGCTTCCCGCGCCGCAGCCTCGATCGCCCAGGGAACATCTGAGTCCCGGTACCGGGCGGCTCCGTTGGAGGAGGGGCTTGAGGCTACCGCCGACAACGCCAGACCCGCGCGGTCCGTGCATACCCTGACCCGCCCCTCGTGCACAGCCCTGTGATGGCGCCGGCAAAGGAGCAGCAGATTACTCAGGCTCGTCTCGCCGCCGTCAGCCCAGTGCCTGACGTGATGGGCCTCTGTGAAGCGGCTGGCGCACCCCGGAAAGCGGCAGCCACGGTCACGCTCTTCGAGGGCTCGCCGGATGTGGGGCGGGATCGTCCGACAGGATGATTCATGTAAGTCATTTATTCACAATGGTATGTGCCGATTGTGCCTTGGTTGTTATCACTGTTGATATGTCTCTTTCTGACCGATTTCCTTGGACCTCAAGAGAGGTCCGCGGACGAGTGCGAGGATTCCGCTCGCCGCGCCTCCCCCCAACAGCGGATGGACTCCACGGCTTGACCGAATGCTTACTGGCAGACGTGGCGGACTCGGAAGTCGCGAGGCGTAGGGCAGCCGGTCACGGGAAGGATAGGTTAGTTATGAGCGTTCCAACTAGGAAAGCCGCCAGCGCTACGCCTAGTGTGGCTCGACGACTCCGCAAGCGAAAGGCACCAAACCTCCCGAATAAGAGTCCCGAAGCCGCGAGAAGATAACCGAGGTTTGCCAGACCGTATCCGAGCGCCGTTAGCCCGCTGCTCGGATGAGCGTTCGCTGCGGCCTCTTGGTAGATTGATATACCAGCAACGAACGGGTAAAGGAGGGCAACGGTGCTGGGCCACGGGAACTTGCGGCGGATGCCCATGAACTCGCGCACCGTTGGCTGACCAACGGCGTTATATGCGAAATTGAGCGTAGCCAATTGGATCAGCGCAAATGCGAGGTCATGTCCGGCAACCGGCATCTTCGCGTCGTCTACCGGAACCTTGAACGACAGGCCAAAGGTCTCGTTGCACACACCCAAAATGGCGTTGACAGCATCACGGCAGGTGGATGTCTGCCAGAAGTCTCGACGCACCAGTAGTTGCGCGTTCAAGTCGTCAACGTACTTCACGACCAAGGGCTGCAGGCTTCCTGGGAGTTGCGAAGTCTCCCAACTCGCCGCACGGCGTAATTGGGTAGCGCTCTGACGTTCGAGGTGATGGCCGACCAGCTCGCGGAACGGCCGCTCCCCGGAGTTACGCAAGAATTGAGGCAACCAAGTGGAACGCTCATCGCTTTGTGTTGTTCTCATGGGAGCAGCAGGTTCTTGGAAACAGGATTGATGGTCCGCAGCCTTTGGCGACTCAAATGCCGACCGATGAAGCGAGAGAGCCGGGAGAAGCTCGTCAGCTAAGGAACGTATCGCCCACCCTTCTCCAAGAGCGCCCTGTAGTAGAGTCTCCCCTCGTCACCGCAGCGCAGGTATGCGACCCAGCTTTCCTCAACGAGCGGTCCAGCAAGCTCGCAATTCCCGAGGTTGGGTAGCGTGAAGCCTACGACGCGAGCTTTGGTGTCAAGTAATCCTGGTGCCTTGATACCCTCGGCTCTCGTCATGAAAAAGCATGGGGCTCCTTCATCGGCCAACCACCAGAGGTTGCAGGGGTCAGGATCCGAGTCCCATATGGACATCGTGGCATGGAAGGTCTCTGAGAATAGATCTTGGTCTATCACGGAGACCCCGACGGTGTCCGCAGCAGCCTCGTCTGCTGTTTCGAGAGCCACTCGCAAAGCGGTGCCGGACCACACTTCCTCGGGAATCCACTCCCCTCGCTCCTCTTCGTAATGCCCTGTGTCGCAGGCGGATAGCAACGCGAGCGCGACGATCAAGGATACATGTGGGCCAAGGGGAGAACGGGTGGGAAACATCGGTACACCTCCTACACACTTCGCTGGCGTGGTGATGATGTCTGCCCGTCGCGGGGTCCTCCTCCGTCAAGGACAGTCTTCCGCAATCAATCTACGCGACGAGCATCCGGTACTCCAGCGGGTCGGTGTTCGTTGATCCTGTGGAGCAACGTCGTCACGGCAGGGCTGGCTTGAACCACGGCAACGTAGCGCAGCCAGCCGACTCCGTGTTGAACACGGCGGTCTGGCAAGGGACGCTCCGCTTCCCTTAGACCCTTGGGGTTTCCGCGTGTCGGTGTCGGCGCGGCGGCTCGATCCCGGCGGGAGGGACGGGCGGAGTCCGTCCCGGAGGCCGGGGGGACCGGCGCCGGAGCGGTGACAACGCCGACCACGCCGCCGCCGGTCACGACGCAGACTCACGCGCGAAACCGATGGCCTAGACCGGCGGTGATCGGCGGGAGGCGGGAGAACTCCCGAACCGCGAACGCTGCCGGAGCGGAGATTTTCCAGGGGGATCGAAGGGGGGCGCAGCCTCCCCTCGCCAGCCGCGATGTTCAACATCGCGTGTGCTGGCTTACGTACCTTAAGAGCGTGAGCCAGCCCTCGGCGGAGCCGCCGAAACCGCCTCTCAGGTCACCGCCCGGAACAGCGTCCACCGGGCCATCGCCAGCAAGGCTCCCCCGCCTCTCGGCCGCCACCGCTCAGGGACGGCGCGCCGACGTATCCCGGCGCTCCTGCGGCCCCGGTCGCGTCGTACCCCTCGGGCACCGGCGATCGTCGCTTGTCTCTTCCAATCTTGGAGATCCCCGCTTGATTTGCATGACCGGGTCACGGGGAAGGCCCGGACTGTTGAGCGCCCGCAGAGGCGAGCGTAGCGAGCCGGAGCGGGCGC
>Ga0209754_1000773_pt1 | contig 38846 bp, 34 predicted proteins | sample MesohylBB_FD_187295 | JGI IMG/M metagenome (GOLD analysis project Ga0209754, IMG submission 187295) | Host-associated microbial community of the marine sponge Aplysina aerophoba from Gulf of Piran - sponge mesohyl, lysed by bead beating... | ecosystem: Host-associated > Porifera > Sponge >...
TCCGCGCGACGGAGTGGAAGCCGCCGATCATCGTGTAGAGGCAGACGATCAGGACGACGACGAAGAGCGACAGGCCGTAGCTCAGGTCGAGGAGCTCGACGAGCAGCGAGCCGATGCCCTTGAACACCGCAGTCATGTACAGGAAGCTCGAGAAGATGACGATCAGGGCGGCGGCGAAGCGGGCCGGCCGGCTGTTGAAGCGGAAGCCGATGTAGTCCGGGATGGTCACCGAGCCGAGCGTCTCGGTCACGCCGCGTAGCCGGGGCGCCAGCCACGCCCAGGCGACGAAGGACAGGATGACCGCGGTCGGGATGATCAGCAGCCAGGCGATGCCCGAGGCGTAGGCCCGGCCGGCGAAGCCGAGGAAGCTGTTCGTGCTGGCGTAGGTGGCGAAGAAGGAGACACCGAGGATGATGCCGCCGAGCGAGCGGCCGCCGACCAGGAAGTCGGCGAGGTCTCGCGTCCGGCGCTGGCCGATCAGGGCATGGTGGACCAGAACGCCCGTGTAGAGGGCGAACAGGACGAGGATCAGCGCGTGTTCACGGAACCACATGAGCGATCTTCAGCCTCGATGCTCGCGTGGCGGAATGCGCCGCGGCCGGGATCGCCGGCTCACAGTCCCATCTGGTCCAGGTACCAGCCGTCGAAGACCTGGATGCAGGCTTCGCTTTCTTCGAAGGCGGTGGGGCGGTAGCCGCGCGACGCGACGCCCAGTTGGGTCCGGGCGCAAATGTCCCAGTCCTGGCTGTTGACGAGGTGCCAGAAGTCCACGGCGTCGCTGGGGTCGAAGTCGGGGGCGGCTGCCGTGTCGGGATCGAACAGCCACTCGCAGACGATCCGCGTACGGCCTGCCTCGATCGGCCAGAGGGTGTGCGTCACTACGTAGTCCCGATGCAGGCTGATCAGCAGATTGGGGTACATGTGGAAGTACTGCACCGAGGTCCGGTCGGCGACGTCGATCGCGGGCAGGTCGGGCCGGTTGCTGCGACCGGTGGTGGTCATCGAGTTGCAGCCGTCGTTGAGCGTCATCGGGCCGCCGACGAAGAAGCGTCCGGTCTCCAGGTTGCCGCCGTTGCGGTAGTCGGAGACCCGGTTCAACTCCGGATGGACGACGGCGCAGTGGTAGCACTCGTTGTAGTTCTCGCACAGGATCTTCCAGTTCGCCTGCGCCTCGTACTCGTGGCGGTCGCCGCGGACGAGCCGGTCGGGTGTGAACCGGGACAGGTCGGGCAGGTCGGCGGCGACCTCGGCAAGCGGCGGTCCGTCGTCCGCCAGCGAGAGGTAGAAGAAGCCGTTCAGCGCGCCGATCCGCACTGGCACGAGGCCCGCGCTCTTCGCGTCGAAGTCCTGGCCCATGTGCGGCGCGCCGACGAGCCGTCCGTCGAGCCCGTAGGTCCAGGCGTGGTACGGGCACTGGAAGACCTTCGTCCGGCCGGCGCACTCGTCGACGACCCGGGATCCGCGGTGGCGACAGACGTTGTAGAAGGCGGCCAGCCCGCTGGCTGCGGTGTCCACCGCGGCACCGTTGCCGTTCGACTCGCCGCCGCCGTCGTCCGCCGCGGTCCGCACCGCGATCACCGACTCGCCGCCGATCTCGCGGGTCACGAAGCTGCCCGGCTCGTCGAGTTCCTCGAGCCGCCCTCCGCACACCCACGTGCGCGAGAAGATGCGCTCCATCTCCTCGTCGAAGACCGCTGGATCGGTGTACAGGCGGCCGTCCAGGGGCCGCGGAGCTTTGCGCGGGATCATGAACCGATCCTAGCGCCGTTGATGTGCCATCATCCCGGGCCGTGCCGCGCCTGCTCATTCCGTTGCTCGTCGCGCTTTCGGTGCCCGGGGTCGCTCCGGCCCAGGAAGCCGGCACCGAAGGCGTCGTTTCCGCCGACGGTGTTGCTGCGGAAGCGGCTGACACGGAAGGGGAGGTGGTCGCGGAGTTCGAGGAGGAGTTGGTCGTCGTTGGCAGCCGCGCACGCCCGCGGTCCGTGACCGAGTCCTCCGTACCGATCGACGCCATTCCGGTCGAGGATGTCGTCAGCCAGGGCGCGAGCTCGCTCGACTACCTGTTGCGGAACCTGGTGCCCTCGTTCAACGTGGCCACCCATCCGATCAGCGGCGCCGCGTCGCTCGTGCGGCCTGCCAGTCTGCGCAATCTGGCCCACGACCACACGCTGGTTCTCGTGAACGGCAAGCGCCGGCACCGCTCGGCGATCCTCGTCTGGTTCGGCGGCGTGACGGACGGCACCCAGGGGCCGGACATCTCGACCATCCCGGCGACCGCGCTGCGCCAGGTCGAGGTGCTGCGCGACGGCGCCTCGGCGCAGTACGGCTCGGACGCGATCGCCGGCGTGATGAACTTCCTGCTCAAGGACGACCCGTCGGGCGGCAGCCTGGAAGTGAAGAGCGGCGTTTACGGCGCGGGCGACGGCCAGGCGTACACGATCGCCGGCGACGTCGGCTTGCCGCTGGGGGAGAACGGATTCGCTCATCTCAGCATGGAGTACGGCAACGCCGACCCGACCAGCCGCAGCGTTCAGCGCGCCGACGCGGCGGCGCTGATTGCCGCGGGCAACACGCACGTCCTCGACCCGGCGCAGGTCTGGGGCGACTCGGAGTACGAGGACGACCTGAAGCTGTTCGGCAACTTCGGCAAACTGCTCGCGAACGGCGCGCAGATCTACGGGCACGCGAACTACGCCGAGAAGACGGCGACGCAGGGCTTCTACTACCGCAATCCCAACACCCGCGCCAACATCTTCAGCCTCGACGGCGGTCGCACGCTGCTGATCGGCGACGTGCTCGACGCACAGGACGGCGTGCGCGACGGCTCGGCGGGATGCCCCACCGTGACGATCACCGACGACCGGCCCGATCAGCAGGCGCTGGCGCAGGTGTTCGCCGACCCGAACTGCTTCTCCTTCCAGGAGATCGCTCCAGGCGGATTCACGCCGTACTTCAGCGGCGTGATGACCGACACCTCGGCCGTGGCCGGAGTGCGCCGGACGACGAAGAGCGGTTTCACCTGGGACGCCAGCGCCAGCTACGGCTCGCACGAAGCGGACTTCCTCCTGTTCAACACGGTGAACGCCTCGCTGGGTCCGGAGAGTCCGCGCGACTTCGATCCGGGAATCTACCGGCAGGCCGAACTCAACCTGAACTTCGACGTCTCCTACGCCGTCTCCGAGCTCGTTCACCTGGCCGGGGGCGCGGAGTGGCGTGACGAGCGCTTCACGATTCGCTCCGGGGAGTTGCCGTCGTGGCAGGTCGGACCCTACGCCGCGCAGGGGTTCGTTTCGGGCTCCAACGGTTTCCCCGGGTTTCCCGACTACACGGCCGGGACCTGGAATCGAGCCAACACGGCGGTGTACGGCGACCTGGAACTGCGGGCCCCGGACGGCCGCTGGACGCTGGGCGGTGCTCTGCGGTTTGAACACTTCGACGTGTTCGGCGACACGACGAACGGAAAGCTCTCGGCCCGCTACGCCCTGACCGACACCGTCTCCGTGCGCGGCGGCGTCAGCACCGGCTTCCGGGCCCCCACGCCCGGTCAGCAGAACGTGTTCAACGTGCAGTCGACGATCAACCCGGAGACGCTCGACCTGGTCGACAGCGCCACGGTGCCGTCGACCTTCCGGGCCGCGCAGTTCCGGGGCGGCCAGGCTCTCGAGCCCGAAACCTCGACCAACGTGACGGCGGGGCTCGTCGTCGACACCGGGCCGTTCACGTTGACGGCGGACACGTACCACATCGATGTCGACCGGAGGCTCGCCCTGTCGCAGTTCTTCACGCTGGCCGAGGAGGAGCGGGCTCTGCTCCTGTCGGAGGGGATTACCTCGGCGCGCACGTTGTCGTCGTTCCGCTTCTTCATCAACGACTTCTCGTCGCGGACCCAGGGGATCGACATCGTCTCGACCTGGACGCCGCCGGCCCTTGGCGGCAACACGGTGTTCAGCCTGGCGCTGAACCACACGGAGACGGAGATCACGCAGGACTCCGACCTGCTCGGTCCCGGCGACGTGCTAGCGCTGGAGCGCGGCGTGCCGGAGACGCGGTGGAACATTGCCGTCAACCAGGGCGTCAACCTGGGAACTCGGCGGGTCGACCTGCTCGGACGCCTCCACTACTTCGGATCGTGGGTCGACCACCTGGACGCCCGCTCGGTGAGGCGCGCCGACGCGCCGGTTCTCGATGGCCGCTTCATCTTCGATCTGGAGGTCAGCGTCCCGCTGGTGCGCGACACGACGCTCTCCGTCGGCGGCCAGAACGTGTTCGACACGTTCTCGGATCGGATGGACCTGTTCGCCGCGCGGTTCGGCCTGCCGTACAGCCAGTTCACGCCCTGGGGCCTGGGCGGCGGCTACTACTACGCGCGTCTGCACCACCGCTGGGGCCGGTAGACCGGTAGCCGGCCAGGCCGCCTGAGGGCGCGGTGGTTACACCTGTTGTCGGGGTCGGTTCGCGTCCCACGATGTGAGATCATCCGCTCATGGCGCGCAGGGCTCCGCAGGGAACACAGGCCATTCAGCGGGCGCTGTCGCTCTATCGGTCGTTTACCCCTGAACAGCCGGAGCACCGGCTGACGGACCTGGCCGCGGCGCACGGACTCCATCCCTCGACGGCGCACCGGTTGCTCGGTGTGCTGGAAGCGGAGGGGCTGGTCGGCCGCAATCCGGATACGCAGGGCTACCTCTGGCTGCCCGAGAGCGGCTACGGCGGCGGCGAGCGTCCGTTCCGCCGCAACGGCATGCGGTTGCTGGAGCCGCTCCGGACACCGTTTCATCGCCGCACCGAGGCGCTGTGCGAAAGCGACGCCTGGCGGGACTGGTCGGGCTACACCTGCGCCCTGAACTACGAGCCGCAGCCGGACTACGAGTACTGGGCGGTGCGCAACACGGCCGCGCTGATCGACGTGTCGCCGCTGTTCAAGTACGAGATCACGGGGGTGGATGCGGAACGGCTGCTCGACCGGGTGATGACGCGGGACTTCACGAAGTGCCGGGTCGGCCGGGTCATGTACACGTCGTGGTGCAACGAGGACGGTCATCTGCTGCAGGACGGCAACGTGCAGCGCCTGGAGCGCGAACGGTTCCTGGTCAGTGCCGCGGAACCGTGCCTGCGCTGGTTCGAGGACTGCGGCCTCGGCATGGACGCCCTTGTGCGGGACGTCTCCACCGACCAGGGTGTGCTCGCGCTTCAGGGGCCGCGGGCGCGGGCGATCGTCGAGGCGGCGATTCAGGGCGTCGACTTCGCCGGGATGCGCTACTTCGATCTGGCCGGCGGTGAGCTTGGCGACGCGGCCGGCGAGGACCGGGGCGTTCCGGTCACGGTGACGCGTACCGGCTATACCGGCGACCTGGGCTACGAGTTCTGGGTCGCGTCCGAGGACGCGGAGGCCCTGTGGGATGCGCTCACCGCCGCCGGAGCCGATCACGGCCTGCGGCCGGCCGGTCTTCTCGCGCTGGACATGGTGCGGGTCGAGGCCGGCCTGGTGCTGATCGACGTCGACTACGTCTCGGCGGCCCACGCCGAGATCGAGGTGCTCAAGGTCACTCCGGCCGAGGCCGGACTGGGCTTCACGGTGAAGCTCGCCAAGGAGGCCGGCTTCATAGGTCGCCGCGCGCTGGAACGCGAGCGCGAGCGGGGACCGGCCTGGGCGATGGTCGGACTCGAAGTCGACTGGTTCGAACTGGAGCGGCTGTGGGAAGAGATCGACCTGCGGCCGCAGGTTGTCGGCGAACCGGCGTCGCGGGAACCGACGCCGGTGTTCGCGCCTGGCGGCGAGCAGGTCGGTCAATGCACGACGCGGTTCTTCTCGCCGCTGCTCAAGAAGTACATCGGCCTGGCGACGGTGCAGGCCGATGTGGCCGCGCTCGGGACCGCCCTGGAGCTCGAGGTCGCGGTCGGCTACGGGCGCCGCCGGGCCGGTGCGCGGGTGGTGAAGCGGCCGTTTTTCAACCCGGCGCGCAAGACCGCCGTGGGTTCGGCAGCGGGCGGCCACGAGTGACCGCGGGCGCGGCGGGAGCCGCCGGGACGGCAAGCGGAGCCCCGGAACGCGGCAGCGGCCGCTTCGATGCGATCGTCGTCGGCGCCGGCCACAACGGCCTGGTGTCCGCGGCCTACCTGGCCCGGGCCGGCCTGGACGTCGTCGTGCTGGAGCGTGGGCCCGTCATCGGCGGCGCCACGCTGAGCGAGGAGGCGTTCCCGGGCTTCCGATACAGCGTGTTCTCGTACCTCGTGTCGCTGCTGCGCCCGGAGGTTATCCACGAACTGGACCTGGTGAAGCACGGACTGTTCCTGGTGCCGACGGCGAGCACGCTCAACCCGCTGCCGAACGGCGACTGCCTGTTCCGGGAGTCGGACCCCCAGCGGACGTATCACCACATCGCACGCCACTCGCGGCGCGACGCCGAGGCGCTGTCGGAGTACAAGCTCGAGATGCGGCGCATGGGGCACCTGATGTTCAAGCTGCAGCGAGCGGCGCCAGACGAGCTGGCGGCGGCCGTTGCGGGCCACATCGGGGAGGAGCCGGACCAGGCTGGCTCTGAGGTGTCGGCGGAAGTGGCCGACATCGCTCGCTACTTCCTCGACCTGCCGAAGGAGCGGATGCGCTCCTTCCTGCAGATGCTGACGATGAGCTCGGCGGACTTCCTCGGCCAGTGGTTCGAGTGCGACGTGCTCAAGGCGGCGCTCTCGTCCTCCAGCATCATCGGGTCCAACCTGTCGCCGCGCACGCCGGGCTCGGCCTACGTGCTGCTGCACCACTACATGGGCGAGGTCGACGGCGTGTACCGGGAGTGGGGCTTCCAGAAGGGCGGCACCGGCGGCGTGGCCGCGGCCATCGCGTCGGCGGCGCGTGGCTGCGGCGCCGAGATCCGCACGGACTGCCCGGTCGCCCGTGTGCTGACTCGCGACGGCCGCGCCCGTGGCGTCGTGCTTGCGAATGGCGACGAACTGACCGCCGACATTGTCGTCTCGTCTGCGGCGCCCCAGGTCAGTCTCGGTCATCTCCTCGATGCCGACGACGTCCCCGGCGGCGCGGGGGAAGCACTCGTCGACCGGGCGGCCCGGTGGCAGAGCAGCGGCTGCGCCGGCAAGGTCAACCTGGCGCTCGACGGGCTGCCTCGTTTCGAGTGCATGCCGGAACCCGGACCGCATCTCGCCGGCGGGATCACGATCGCTCCGGGTCTCGACTACGTCGATCGGGCCTACGACGACGCGAAGTACGGGGCCTTCTCGAAGCGTCCGTTCATCGACATGATCCTCCCGTCCGTGCTCGACCCGGACATGGCGCCGCCGGGGAAGTGCGTCGTCTCGTGCTTCGTGCAGTACGCGCCCTACGAGCTGGCCGGGACCACCTGGGACGAGCAGCGCGACGCGTTCGGCGACGCCGTTGTGCGTACCCTGGCCGAGTACGCCCCCGGGATCGAAGACCAGGTGCTGCACCGGCAGGTACGGGTGCCGCCGGACATCGAGTCGATTGCGGGCATCCCGGGCGGCAACATCTTCCACGGCGAGTTGCGGTTGTCGCAGCTCTTCCTGTTGCGTCCGGACCCGGCCGCCGCGGCCTTCCGTACGCCATTGCCGGGGTACTACCTCTGCGGTTCGTCGACGCAGTTCGGTGGCGGCATCTCGGGCGGACCGGGACGACTGGCGGCGCTCAGGATCCTCGACGACCTGAAGCGTCGCGGGGCGGAGGCGGGGTGAGCGACCGCGTCGCGATCGTCGGCGGGGGCCACAACGGCCTGGTTGCCGCCGCCTTGCTCGCTCGCTCCGGGCGGGAAGTCGTGCTGCTCGAGGCGCGGAGCGAACTCGGGGGTTTGGCCTCGACCCGGGAGCTGATTCCCGGGCACCGGGTGGACGTAGGCGCCAACGACCTGGGGATGTTCCGCCGTTCTCTGATCGACGAACTCGAACTGCAACGCTTCGGCCTGGAACTGATCGAGGCGCCGGCCGTGGCTGCGGTCCCGGCGGCAGAGGCTGTGGTCCCGGCGGCTGAGGATGGGGGCGCCGTCGTGATCTGGCCCGAGGCCGAGCGGACCGCCGAGGGGCTCGTCGCGGCCTGTTCCCGAGACGCTGCCGCCTGGCCGCGATTCGTCGCGGAACTCGCGGAGCAGGCGGCGTCGTTCGAACCGCTGCTCGGGCGGCCGCCGCAACTTGCCGACATGGGACGCCTGCTGATCGCACCGGGACCGCTGCGCTTCGTGTCCGCGCCGCTGGACGAACTGCTGCGCGAGTGGTTCGAGACCCCGGCGCTGCGTGCGGCGCTATGCGGTCTGGCGCTCCCTGCAACCGGTCTGGGCCCGCGGGCGAACGGCACCGGCTGGCCGCTGCTCTACCACTGCGCGCTCGGTGGATCCGACCGTCTGGCGTCCGTGGTGCGTGCCCGGGGCGGCGCGGGCGGGCTGGCGGAAGCGCTTGCGGCCTCGGCCACTGCTTCAGGCGCCGTGTTCCGGACCGGCGCCGTCGTCTCGCGCATCGTCGTCGATGAGCGCCGCGTCGCGGGTGTGCAACTGGCGGACGGTGAACGGATCGAGGCCGGCGCCGTCATTTCGACCGCGACCCCCGCCGCCACCTTCCTCGACCTGGTCGGAGCGCCACAACTCGAGCCCCGCTTCGTCCGCCGCTTGCTCAAGGTGAAGTACCGCGGCGCCGCCGCACGGCTGGCGCTATCCCTCGACGACCTGCCGCCGTTCGAGGGCCTCGAACGGCCCGCCCTCACCGGACGGATCGTGTTGGCCCGGGATCCCGACGACATCGAGCGCGCGGCCGACGCGGCGAAGTACGGCCGCTTGCCGGAGCGTCCGTGGATCGAAGCGGCTCTGCCGACGGCTCTCGACCCGTCGCTGGCGCCTGCCGGGCGGCACCTGTTGCTGGCGACGGCGCACCACCTCCCGTTCGATGTCGAGGGTGGCCGGGATGCGGCGGGCCCGGAGCTCCTGGACCGGATGGTGGCCGAGCTCGAGCGCTGGGCGCCAGGTGTCAGCGGCCTGATTCGGGAACACGCGCTCCTGCTTCCCGCGGACTACGAGTCGGAGTACGGCGCCACGGAGGGCGGGCTCCACCACGGCGAGATGAACCCGGGCCAGAGCCTGTGGTTGCGGCCCACGGCGGGCTCCTGGGCGGGCGACACGTTGCCGGTCAAGGGCCTGTGGCTGGGAGGCGCCGGCTGCCATCCGGGCGGCGGCGTTACCGGGCTGCCGGGTCGAACGGCTGCGGTGTCGCTGCTCAGGGGATAACCTCCGGCGACGGAACCTGAATCGCCCAAGACCATGCGGATGAACGCTGCCGACCGGCGCGGGCAAGGCGCCCGGCCGCGCAGTGCACCTGGAGACCCTGGATGAAGAACTACCTTCCCTTCGTGTTTGCTCTCGGCACCGCACTGTGCTGGGGCCTCTACGGCCCGGTGCTGGGCAGGGCGCGCCTGGTGGACGAGACGATGTCTCCCTTCAAGCCCTACGTCGGCATCGGCATCGCCTACCTGGTGATCGCGATCGTCGGCGGTCTGATCGGCATGCGAGTCATGGGCGACAGCTTCGAACCCACGGGGCCGTCCGGTGTCTGGGGCCTTTACGCGGGCACCTTGGGAGCTTTCGGGGCGCTCTCGCTGACGCTCGCCATGTTCAGCGGCGGAGCGCGGATTCCCTACGCCGTGATGCCGGTCGTGTTCGGCGGCGCGGTCACGGTCACCGCGCTTTACACGCTGTACCGCGGCCGGGGCCAGCTCGAGGTGAGTCCCCTGCTCTGGGTCGGCATCGCCGGCATGCTGATCTCGGTCGTCCTGATCACGACGAACACGCCGCACCCCGGGCCGCCGGGCGGCGGCCACGGCGAGCAGGCGGCGGTGAGCGAGGAAGGCGGCGGTACGGGCCCGTCGTCCTGACTCATGTCGACGATCTCGACCCATCTCAACTGGGCGCCTCCCGCATCGTCGACTACGTCTGCCGTCGCGTGAGCGCGACCCGGAGCGGCTTGACCATGTGGGCGCCGTAGCCGAGAAGGAACAGTGCCGACGCGACGAGGTGCGTCGCGATCCAGGTCTGCCGCCAGAGCTCGCCGACGGCGGTCTGGATCAGGTAGCCGGACACGATCATCGGGGCACAACCCAGCAGCAGCGACAGGCCGCTTCGGCGACGGTCGCGGACCCGGCGCCGGTAGTGACGCCAGGCGTGGTCGCGCCAGATCAGGCCGACGGCGAAGACGAGCAGGGGCGCTGTCCAGAGGTGGAGGTGCTGAAGGTGCGGTTGCCAGGGGTGGCCGACGACCGCAAACTCGTCGGCCGGCGTGGTGAAGTAGCGCATCCAGGCGTAGACCAGACCCGTGCCGCCGACGAGGACGGTCGACGTGTGAACGGTCCAGGCGGTCAACCGGTTCACGGCACGAGCCTTCCGCCTTGGGACGCGGCTTCCCTGAGCACCTGATCGAGCGCCAGGATCCTGCGCACCGCATCCGTCGTGGCGCGAGCCGTCAGCGTGGCGCCGGTGACGGCGTGAATCGATCGCTTCAATCGCAGTCTCGAGTCGAGGCGTTGCTTCAGGAACTGGTCGTACCAGGTGCGGCGCGGGATGTACTCCTCGGGCTCCAGGAAGGACAGGACTTCCAGTCGCGTGACGCGGCCCTCGGCGTCGACGACGACCATCAGGGTCTCGGCGAGGGTGCGGACGCGGTGGACATCGAAGTAGGCGGCGCCGGCAGGCTGGCCGTTGCAGATCGCGGTGTACTGCACCACCAGTCGCGAGTCGATCGCGACGCCGGCCGCTTCCGTTGCGCGTTGCCGCTGGTCGGCGGTGAGATAGCGGGTCTGCCGGACGACGCTACAGTCGGGGAAGGCGAGTTCAAGGGCCTCGGTACGGGTCAGGAAGACCTTGGCATCGGCCGGTCGCGGCGCGATGAGGATCAGCGCGAACGGAACCGCCAGCGCCGCCGTCCGAACGGCGAGGTGACGTCCGGGGACCCGATCGCGGGTCCCCGGGGTGGTTCGCGGGCCGCGCGAATCGCGCCACCCGGGTTTCCTGCCCTCGGGCACGGGTCTTCAGAACAGGTAGCCCATCGCCAGGTTCCACTCGTCGAACCCGGTGCGGCCGGGGTTGGTCCAGTCCTGGTAGCCGACCTTGAAGACGAGCCGGTCGATCGGCTGGTACGCGGCGCCCCAGGTCAGGATCTCCCGGTCGAAGATCGGGTCGCTGTCGAATCCGACCGGCACCTGGACCTGGGTGTCGATCGACTCGATGCGGACGAAGGGCGACAGGGAGGCGCGCCCGCCGCGGTGGGCGAGGACATCGTAGGCCAGTTCGAGGTAGTGCCCCTCGAGCCGTTCGCCGATCGAGTCCGTGCCGGTCTTGCCGAGGGTTCTGTTCAGCCGCGCGGCGTCGCCAACGTCACCCTGGGCCCAAAGGCCGCGCAACCGGAACCCGCGGTGGCTCCAGTCGACGTGGAAGTCGAGGACCTCGGTGCGCGCGTCGATCGTCCTGCCGGCGGGGTCGAGGAGACCCTGGCCGGAGTTCCCGACGTAGGCCGAGACGCCGACGATCAGCCCGGGCGTCGCGGTGTAGTCGAGCCGTCCGGTCCAGGCGAAGTCCTCGGCCTGAGCCTTCGCGCCCTTCTGCCGTCCGCCGCGGAGGCCGTTGAACGTGAAGCCGGCGCCCTTCAGGCCGTTGACGATGTAGCTCCGGTAGGAGAAGGGGCCCACGTCACCGAAGATGCCGGCGCCGTTCTCGCGCCACGTACTCGGGATGAGGACCTGCTCCACGTAGGGACGCTCGGCGCTCGGGAAGAGTGTCGGCTCGTGCAGTTCGTTGAGCCAGCCCATCGGGAGCAGCAGGATTCCGGTGCGGAAGTTCAACTGCGGCTTCCACAGGTAGTCGACGTACGCGAACTCGACCGAGGCGCTGCCGGATTTGCTCGTCGAGGCGTGCTCGAACTCGATCTCCGAGTTGAACACCCAACGGTCGTCGAACTTGTAGCCGACGTAGATGATGGCGCGCAGGAAGTCGATCGTGTCGCCCAAGCCGGTCGGCTCGCCGCCCTCGCGTTTGCTCGCGTAGCTCTCGAAGACCATCTCACCGTAGCCGCCGATCGACAGGCCTTCCTCCACGCGGTAGACCTTCGAGGCGGCGATGCCCAGGCCGTAGAGGCCCTCCGCATCCTCGGCGCTTTCCGTCGCCGCCTCGCCGAGCGTCAGCTCCTCGATCTCTTCGGCCAGGACCTCGATCCGTCGTTCCAGTTCGGCGACGCGATCGTCCCCGGCCTCGGCGGCCAGCTCCGCGAGGGCCTGGCGCAGCTCGGCGACCTGCTGTTCCAGTGCGTCGAGGCGGTCCTGCGTTGGCTCTTGGGCGATCGCCGTTCCGGTCGCCAGGACCATCGCCAGAGCCGCGACGCGAAAGCGCTTTCGTTTCATGGCCGCCGATAGTGGATCGAATCGGTCCTGTTTGTCAAGCGGACCGAGCCGGCGCGGCCGGCGAAGCGTGAGATGCTTCGCCGGCTGGGTCAGCCGGCGTACGAGGCTGGGGGTTCGGCTACTCGACGGCGCGCGTCGCCGTCGCTTCCATGTCGCCGAAGTCGGTGGAGAACGTGCCGTTCAGCGCGTCGCCCTCGACCATGCCGCTGAAGACCAGGGTGAGCTGCTGGCCGCCGGCGTCGATCTCAACCGTGAAGCCCAGAGAGCCGTCTTCGCCAAAGGTGACGTCCGTGGCGTCCACTGTGCCGTCGGGGGAGCCCATCGCCACCATCAGACCGCTGGCGTCGCCGGTCACGTCGATGGTCGGGGTCTGGGTGCCGAGCGGCGTCTCGATCGACATGTTCCAGGAACCCACGGCGGCGGGCAGGGCGGGTGCGCCGTAGGCGCTGCAGCCGGCGGCGAGCAGGGCGGCGGCGAGCGCGAGGAGGAGGTAGTTGCGGAGTGTCCCGTTTGCGGGGTTCATGGTGGCCTTTCCGGTCCTCGTCGGGACCCGTGTCGTTCGGAGCGTCGGGGGCCCCGGAGTCAAGATCGTGTAGGCGGCGAATGATAGCCGAGCGGCAAGTACTTCGGGGTCTTAGTCGTTCTCGAGTCGCTGGCGCATCTCGTCGAACATGGCCAGGTCGGCCAGCGAGGGCTCGGGGTTGCGCAGGTCGAGGCGCGCGAGCGCGTCGCGCACGATGTCGGCCACCACCCAGCGCATGTACGGCTTGCTGTCGGCGGGAATCGCGTACCACGGCGCGTGGCTCCTCGTGGTGGACCGGATCGCCTCGCCGTAGGCGCTCATGTACTCGTTCCAGAAGCCCCGTTCGCGCACGTCGCTGATCGCGAACTTCCAGTGCTTGTCGGGACGGTCGAGCCGGCGCATGAAGCGCGCCTTCTGCTCGTCGCGGGAGATGTTGAGGAAGAACTTGAGGATCACCGTGCCGTTGCGCGCCAGGTGCCGCTCGTGCTCGACGATCGACTCCATGCGCTGTTGCCACACGCCGCCCGAGTCCACGTGGGGCAGGTGCTGCTTCTCGAGCAGCTCGGGATGGACCCGGACGACGAGAACCTCCTCGTAGTAGCTGCGGTTGAAGACGCCGATGCGGCCGCGCTCGGGCAGGCTGCGGGCGGTGCGCCACAGGAAGTCGTGATCGAGCTCCTCGCTCGAGGGCTGCTTGAAGTTGAACACCTGGCAGCCCGCCGGATTGACGCCGGTCAGCAGGGCGTTGATCGTGCTGTCCTTGCCGGCGGCGTCCATCGCCTGGAAGATAAGCAGCAGCGCGCGGCGGTTCTCGGAGTACAGCAGCCTCTGTTGCCGGCTGATGTCGCGTACGGCGCGCCGCCGCAACTTGCGGAGCTCGTTGTGACGGGGGGCGTCTTCGGGCGGCGCCGTGCGCCATTGCCGCGGGTCGAAGCGCTTCGTGCCTTCGGGCACCAGGTAGCGCTGCGCCGGCTTCGCGGCTTCGCGAACGGCCTCGGAATCGTCTTGGGACATGAACGCCTAGGATACTCACTACGGATGATCAAGGGTCAGGAGACGACTGCGATGAAGCGAACCCATCGACGCGAATTCCTAAGAACCGTGGGAGCGGCGACGGCCGGTGTGGCGGTAGCGTGCAGCCTGCGCTCCGAGCGGGACCAGGGCGGCATGCCGAATGTCGTCTTCATCCTGGCCGACGACATGGGCTACGGCGACATCACGGGGCTGAACCGCGACTCGCAGATCCCGACCGCGAACATCGATCGGTTGATCCGTGAGGGCCGGTACTTCACTGACGCCCATTCGCCTTCGGCCCTGTGCACGCCGACGCGCTACGGCGTGCTCACCGGGCGCTACTGCTTCCGCACCCGGGTGAAGCGCAGCGTCCTCTGGGGCTACAGCCGCCACCTGATCGAGCCCGAGCGCACGACGGTCGCTTCGCTCCTGAAGGACAGCGGCTACCGGACCCGCTGCATCGGCAAGTGGCACCTGGGCATGGACATGCCGGCGCGGGGAGGCAGCGGGTTCCCCGAGGGCGACGAGGTCGTCGACCAGCGCTCGTACACCGGCGACGTCGACTGGGCGGGCCGGATCGAGAACGGGCCGGTCGCCAACGGCTTCGACACGTTCTACGGCATCTCGGCGTCGCTGGACATGCATCCCTACATCTACATCGAGGACGATCGCTTCCTCGGGGAGTGCACGGTCGAGAACGACCTGCTCTTCACCACCGAGGACACCCGTGAAGAGCGCTACGGCGACAACCTCGGCCCGGCCCATGCCGACTTCCGGGCCGACGAGGTGATGCCGAAGCTGACCCGGCGTACGGTCGAGACGATCGAGGCCCAGAGCCCCGACGAGCCCTTCTTCGTCTTTCTCGGTCTTACCGCGCCGCACATCCCGATCGTCCCTTCGGAGAAGTTCCGCGGCCTGAGCGAGCTCGGGCCCTATGGCGACTTCTGTCTCGAGGTCGACGACACGGTGGGGCAGGTGCTCGACGCCCTCGATCGCAAGGGCCTGGCCGACGACACCCTGGTCATCTTCACCGCGGACAACGGGTGCGCGCCCTACATCGGGGTCGAGGAGATGAACGAGCAGGGGCACTACCCCAGCTACATCTACAGGGGCTACAAGTCGGATATCTACGAGGGTGGCCACCGCATACCGTTCGCGGCCCGCTGGCCGCGGCGGATTCCGGCGGGAACCCGTTCGGACGAGATCATCTGCCTGACGGACCTGCTGGCGACCTGTGCCGGCATCACGGGCGCCGGGCTTGGCGAAGACGCCGGCGAAGACAGCTACGACATTCTTCCGGCGCTCCTGGGCGAGCCTCTTTCCGCGCCGATTCGCGAGGCGACCGTGTACCAGGCGGGGGACGGTTCGTACGCGATCCGCCAGGGACGCTGGAAGCTGGAGGACACGCCGAGTTCCGGCGGCTACTACCGCGTGTCCCGCGAAGAGGCCCGCGAAAGGGGCCTGCCGGATGTCCAGCTCTACGATCTGGCGGCGGACGTCGGAGAGCGGACGAACGTCCAGGCCGAGCATCCCGAGGTCGTCGACCGGCTGAAAGCCCTGCTTGAGAGGTACAAGCGCGAGCCGCGCAGCGCCCCGGTGCTCGGCTAGCGGCCAACATTCCGAAGCCGGCGCTGCGCGCCGGTTGCCGGCCAGAAGGCCGGCGCACCCAGTTGCGCGGTTACCGCCTTGCGGCTAGCACCTTGCGGCTAGCGCCCTACCTGACGTTCGTCGCCGGCAAGAACGCGGCGAGTTCCTCGACGACGGAGGCGTACTCCGGCAGGGAAGCCAGGTTGGTCCACTCGTTCGGGTCGGCGTCGTGGTCGTAGAGCTCCTTGCCGCCGTCGTGGTACTCGATGTAGCGCCAGCGCTCGGTGCGGACGGAGTGGTTGCGGTAGCCGTAGGTCGTCAGCACGGGCCGCGACCACTCCAACTGCGGGTTCCCGAGCAGGGGCACGAGGCTCTGGCCGTCGAGTCCGGTTCGGCCCGGCACCCCGGATAACTCCACCAGGGTCGGGTAGAGGTCGATCAGGCTCACCGGCCGGGGGCTCGTGACATCACGCTGAGTTCCCTGCGGCGAAGAGATGATCAGCGTCGTTCGGGTAGCCACCTCCCAGAGCGCGTGCTTGCGCCAGTGCTGCTTCTGGCCGAGGTGCCAGCCATGATCGCCCCAGAGCACGACGATCGTGTCTTCAGCATGCTCGCTTTCGTCCAGGGCATCCAGCAGCCGGCCGACATGCGCATCAGCAAAGCTGATCGTGGCCAGGTAGCTCTGCACCGCCCGATGCCACTGGTCGTGCTTCAGGACCATCGCGTGGTCCTCGCCATGGGTGCTGAAGTTCCGCGCGTCCGAGACCGCGTACACCTCCGCCGCGAGCTTCTTGCCGAACGCGGGAAGGTCGTCCCGATCGCTTTCCAGCGTCTCCGGCAGCTCGATGCTCTCCAGAGGATGCATGTCGAAGTACTTCCTCGGCACGTACCAGGGCAGGTGGGGTTTGGTGAAACCGCAGGCCAGGAAGAAGGGCTTGTCGTGAGACTTGCGGAGCTCTCCGATCGTCCAGTCGACGACCTGGACGTCGAACATCTCGGAGTCGTCCACGTCGAGCGGTCCCCAGGGGGCCCAGGCGGAGTCCGGCACGCCTTCCTGCCTGGCGCCGATGTGTCGGGCGCTCCTCGGCCGAGGCGGCGTGTAGTAGTCGTCCCAGGAGTCCGGATCGCCGGCGCGTACGCCGTGGAAGATCTTCCCGCCGCCTTTCGCCGAGTAGCCGTGCGCCCTCAGGTGCTGCATCAGCGTGACGGCGTCGGGCAGTTTCTCGCGAAGTTGCTCGCCGTTCCCGTAGACGCCGGAGTTCGACGGCAGGACGCCGGTGAGCAGGCTGACGCGAGACGGATTGCACAGGGGCGCTGGTGCGTAGGCCCTGGTGAACGCGACGCCGCGGCGCGCCAGCCGATCGATGTTCGGAGTCCTCGCCTGCCGGTGTCCGCCCAGGTGGCCGACCCAGTCGTTCAGGTCGTCGACGGCGATGAACAGGATGTTCGGCGGCCGATCCTGCGCAGGCGATGGCGGAGTGGCGAACCCCCACAAGGCGACGATCTGCGCGACGAACAGGACCCGGATGATGGGTGTCGCTGGCCTTCGAGTCACCCTCCTACTATAGGGCCGGACTGAGGCGCTAGAGTCAGAGCCGTGCAGACACGCAGGACGTTCCTGACCTCCTCCGCCGCGATGCTGAGTGCTGCGGCGCTGCCCGCCAGACGACCGCAAGCGGAGCGCGCCCCGAACATTCTCCTGTGCATCTCCGACGACCAGTCGTGGTCGCACACCGGGGCGGGAGGCGATCCGATCGTCCGGACCCCGGGCTTCGACCGGGTGGCGGAGGAGGGGGTCCGTTTCCCGCACGCCTTCTGCGACGCGCCGACCTGCGGCCCTTCGCGCAGCGCGCTCGTGACCGGTCAGCCGATCTGGCGCCTCGAGGAGGCCGGGAACATCCACAGCACGCTGCCGGCGAAGTTCGCCACGTACACCGAGCTGCTGGAGCAGGTGGGCTACGCGATCGGTCACACGCTCAAGGGGTGGGGGCCGGGCCGGCTGCCGCCGGGAGGCCGCACACGCAACCCGGCGGGTGACAAGTTCGACAACTTCGAGGCCTTTCTCCAGACCCGCGGCGAAGACCAGCCGTTCTGCTTCTGGCTCGGCAGTTACGACCCGCACCGCCCGTACACAGCGGGCTCGGGGCAGGAATCGGGCAAGGACCCGGCGCACGTCGAGGTGCCGGCTCACCTGCCCGATCACCCCATCGTGCGCGACGACATCCTCGACTACTACGTCGAGGTGGAGCGCTTCGACGGCAGGGTGGAAGCCGCGCTCGATCTCCTCGAACAGGCGGGCGAGCTCGAGAACAGCCTGGTCGTCGTCACCAGCGACCACGGCATGCCATTCCCGCGGGCCAAGGCGAGCCTGTACGACTACGGCAGCCGGGTGCCTCTGGCCGTTCGCTGGGGAGATCGCATTCCCGGCGGTCGAGTCGTCGACGACTTCGTCAGCCTGAGCGACCTGGCTCCGACGTTCCTGCAGGCCGCCGGTCTCGAGGCGCCCGCCGAGATGACGGCGAGCAGCCTGCTGCCGCTCCTTGAGTCTTTGGCGAGTGGCCAGGTGGAACCCTCGCGCGACGCGGCCTTCATCGCGATGGAGAGGCACGACGGCTGCCGTCGCGGCGGCAAGGGCTATCCGTGCCGGGCGATTCGCACCGGGAACCACCTGTACATCCGCAACTTCGAGCCGACGCGGTGGCCGTCGGGCTCGCCGAACGCGAAGGACTGCGCCCGGGGCATCCCCTATGGCGAGATCGATTCGTCGCCGACGAAGACGCTGATGATGGAGTCGCGGGGCGAGCCCGGGATCGACCACCTGGCGGAACTCTCCTTCGGCACCCGGCCCGAGCACGAGCTCTACGATCTGCGCAGCGATCCGGGGCAACTGAACAACCTGGCGGGCCAGCCGTCGGCACAGCAGGTCATCGGTCAGTTGCGCGATCGGCTGATGGATCATCTGGCGGCGACGGGCGATCCGCGGGCTCTGGGTCTTCCCGCGCCCTGGGACTACTACCCCTACTACGGCCGGCGCGTGAACGAGGACTGGGCGGTCGACGAGCCACCGGCGTGAGGCTAGAGTTGCGTCACACTTGGTGAAGGAGAGGCAAATGAGCAGAGTCGACTGGTACTACCACCTCAACGGCTGAACGAGCTGCAAGAGAGCGTCCAAGTTGATGGACGCACGCGGTGCGGAGATTGCGGACAGGACCCCGGCGAGCCGGAAGCTGGGGCGGACGGACGCTGAAGCGCTACTGGCCGATGCGGAGACGCTGTACGTCGCCAAGGGGCGCAAGCAGACCGAGCTTTCGGCGTCCGACCAGGGCGCGGCCGACCTGATGCTCGGTCCGACCGGCAACCTGAGAGCGCCGGTTGTCCGCGTGGGCACGACGCTGATCGTCGGCTACCACGAAGAGGCGCTGAGTCAGGTTCTGGGTTGATTGGTGGAGCGTCGAGGGTGACGACTCGGGCTCGCCGCTTCGCGGCATCGCGCTAGTGCCGGCCAGAAGGCCGGCGCACCCAGTGGTTTAGTTGTAGGACAGGCGGCGGACCTGTTCCGGGTCGTCGCCCTCGAAGAGAAGCCGGCCGTCGACGAAACGGGCGTCAGGCAGCGCCACCGCGAGGACTTCGCCCAACTCCTCGACGGCGTGGACGGTCAGCGTCTCGCGAACGTCATCGGGTAGATCCTCGAGATCGGCCTCGTTCTGCTTCGGCAGCACGATCTCGTGAATGCCGGCCCGGACGGCGCCCAGCACTTTCTCCTTGACGCCGCCGATCGGAAGGACGCGCCCGGACAGCGTGATCTCGCCGGTCATCGCGAGGTTTGCCTTCGCCGGCCGGCCGGAGAGGGCCGAAACCAGCGCCGCGGCCATCGTCACACCGGCTGAGGGGCCGTCCTTGGGGATGGCGCCGGCCGGAACGTGGATGTGGACGTCCGTCTCGAAGGCGGCCGGCGGGATCTGGAGCGCCTCGGCGTTCGATCTGGCGTAGGTCCTGGCCGCGCGGGCCGACTCCTTCATCACGTCGCCGAGCTGGCCCGTGAGCTCCAGCCGGCCCTTGCCCTTCGTCGTCTCGACTTCGACGAACATGATGTCGCCGCCCATCGGCGTGTAGTACATGCCGGTGGCCACGCCGACGGCGTCGCGTTCCAGTGCGCGTTCGGGCCGGACCCGCGGGCGACCCAGGAACTCCCGGACCTTGTCGGCGCCGACCTGCGTAGGTGCGTCGTCGTGTTCTGCCTCCGCGTTCTCGGGCGCCACGGCGAGCTCGCGGGCTACCTTGCGCACCATACGGCCGAGTTCCCGCTCGAGTTGCCGGACGCCGGCTTCGTGCGTGTAGCTGGAGATCACCTCGCGGAGCGCTTCGTCGCCGACCTCGATCTGCTCCGGCATCAGGCCTCCCGAGCGAACGGCCCGGGGCAGCAGGAACTGGCGGGCGATGTTCTCCTTCTCGTGCTCGGTGTAGCCCGAGAACTCCACCGTCTCCATCCGGTCGCGAAGCGGCGCCGGGATGTTCTGGATGAAGTTCGCGGTGGCGATGAACAGCACCTGGCTCAGGTCGTAAGGCACTCCGAGGTAGTGATCGATGAAGGCGCCGTTCTGCGCCGGGTCCAGAACCTCGAGCAGCGCGGCCGACGGATCGCCCTGGAGCGAGGCGCCCAGCTTGTCCACTTCGTCGAGCAGGAACACCGGGTTCTTGACGCCGGCCTGCCTCATGCCGTGGAGGATGCGGCCCGGCATCGCTCCGACGTAGGTGCGCCGGTGGCCGCGGATGTCCGCTTCGTCCCGGGCGCCGCCGAGGGAGACCCGCACGTACTCGCGGCCCATGGCCCTGGCGATCGACTTCGCGATCGAGGTTTTGCCGACACCGGGAGGTCCCGAGAAGAGGAGAATCGGGCTGCGTTCCCCTTCGGTGTCTTCGACCCCCGGCTCGTCGGTCGGTCGGTCGCCGGCACCCTCGGGAGCGGCCGCGGAGTCATCGTCGGCTGCTTCCGCGTCGCGCTCCCGTCTGCGCGCCTGGCGATCGTGCATGACCCGCACCGCGAGGAACTCCAGGATCCGGTCCTTCGTATCCTCGAGGCCGTAGTGGTCCTCGTCCAGGATGCGCGCCGCGTCCGAGAGGTCCAGCCTTTCTTCGCTGATTTCGCTCCACGGCAGCTCGCACACCGTTTCGATGTAGGTGCGGATGACCTGGGATTCCATCGACTCGCGGCCCATCCGCTCGAGTCGCTTGAGTTCGCGGTCGACTTCCTTCCTCGCCGCTGGCGGCAGCTCCAGCCCGGCGACCCGCTCTTTCAGTTCCTCGAGATCCTCCGAGCCGTCGTCATCGCCGAGTTCCTTGCGGATGGCCTTCAACTGTTCGCGCAGGTACATCTCACGCTGGCGGTCGCCGATCTCCTCTTCGACCTGGGTGTTGATGTCCTGCTGGGCGTCGAGGACCTTGATCCGCCGCTGGACCAGCATCAGCACCCGCCGCATCCGCTCTTCGACGGCCAGCGTCTCGAGCAGGGACTGGTGGTCGCCGGCCGGCAGTTCGAGATGACCTGCTACCAGGTCGGCGAGCCGCCCTGGATCGCTCACCGCGCGCAGCGTCTTGTTGAGTACGTCGCTGGGGATGCCGGCGCGCTCGCCGAGTTCAGCGGCCCGGTTGCGGAGTTCCTCGTCGAGGGCGACGAAGGCGAGGTCATCCGGGTCCACCGGCATGAGTTCTTCCGCCGGCGAGACGGTGGCGAGGAGATGCTCCTCCGTCGTGTCGATGCGCAGCGCGATGCCGCGGTGCAGACCCTGGATGAGGGCCTGCGTGCCGCCGAGGCCCTGCTGGAGCTGGACCACGCGCGCAATGACGCCGATGGTGTGCAGGCCGAGCGGATCGACATCCTCGCTCTTCTCCCGTTGCAGGAGGGCGAAGAACCTGCGGTCCGGACTCTCGGCCGTGGCCTGGATGGCGCTCAGGGAGTCCGACCGTCCAACGGACATGGGCATGGTGACGCCTGGATAGATCACCAGGTCACGCAGGACGATGACCGGCAACTCAGGTTTGGGGCCGGTCGTTCGCGGCGAAAGAAGCGCGTCGGAGGCCGGCTCGGCGGCCAGGGCCTTGGGGTCGGGCTCCTGGGGGCCGTGCAGGTCGTCGTGTTCGGTCATGTCGTTGTCCCTCGCTGTCCGGTTCGCCTGTCGGTCGAGTTGGTCGACGGAACAGGGCTGGCGAGAGATCTTATTCCATTTCGCTTAAGTTGGCTAGATCTGAGTCTGAATCCATAAGGTTCGTGCCCCCGAGCAGCGTGTCCTTGCGCTGCCAGCGGTCATTGAGCCATTCCTGGACGCGCTCGGGTGCCACGTCCGTGATCGGGACTATCTCCCAGGCGACATCCACTGGCCCGGCCGCTCCGCCGAGGAACTCCCAGAACGAAACGGCACGCGGATAGGCGAGTGTCAGGTCGACGATCGTGCCGCGGCCGGGGGCGAGCGCCTCGATCATGGCGGCGACGCCGCCGGCTCTGGGCGGAAGCAGGTGGTCGTAGGACCCGCCCCTGGCGGCGCGCTTGGCCTCGGTGAACCGCGTGCCCTCGGCGAAGGAGAGGATGGCCGCCGGCGACTCGATCAGAGCCGTGGCCGCTTCGCCCACCCGGCGGCGGTCGTCGTCCCGCCGGGTTGCCGGGCTCGCTCCTCGCCGGGTCCGGCGACGCAGCACGGGGAAGTCGAAGGCAAGGATGATCACGCCGAAGATCGGCATGTAGATGAGCTCCCGCTTGCCGAGGAACACGATGATCGGACCGTGGGTTGCGACGACGCTCTGGACGATCAGGACGTCGGCCCAGGAGCGGTGGTTGGCGAGGACGATGTGCGGCCGGGTCGGGTCGAGGGTGAGTTCTTCGAAGCTCCAGACGGCCCGTGAGACGTGTCGGAGCAGAGTGTTGTCGATGCGCACCGCGGCCCGGTAGATGCGGTTGGAGACGCGTCGAAACCAGCCTCGGCTGCGGCGCACTGCCTTGGCCGGCAGGAGGAGCAGAAGCAGAGCGGCCCAGAAGGCCAGGTTCAGCGCGATGGCGGCAAGACATGTTGCCGCCCGGAAGTGACGCGACAGCGTCAAGTGCGGCGCGGAGGCCGGAGCAGCAGGGCGTTCGTGCGCCGGACGTAGTCCTGGTAGCCGGGATCGTCGCGCCAGCGGCGGTTCGCACGCGCTTCGAGCATGCGGACGCCGCTGATCCTGGTAAGGAGCAGCCAGACGAAGACCGGGGAGATCAGCGTTGCCAGTTGCCAACCCTCGAGCGCCGGGGCCGCGATCACCGCGATGCCGATCCAGAGCAGGATCTCGCCGAAGTAGTTCGGGTGGCGCGACCAGGCCCATAGACCGGACGTGATGTAGCGGCTCCGGTTCTCAGGCACCGCTCGGAAGCGGGTCTTCTGGGCGTCGGCCGTGACTTCGATCGCGAAGCCGAGGACCCAGAGCGCCGAGCCGGCGGCGAGAGTCCAGTCCGGCGGCCTGACCTCTCTCGCGAGCAGTGCGGCGAGCGCCGGGCCGGCGGTTAGCGACACCCAGAGTCCCTGGAGCGTCCAGGTCATCAGAAAGACGGGGAAGTTCGGCTTGATCTGGCGGAAGCGGCGATCCTCACCGTCGCGGCGAACGCGCAGGAAGAGGAACGGTCCGAGCCGCAGGGCCCAGATCGCGATCGCCGCGGCGATGATGAGCGAGCGGGCGTCGAACGCACCGCGGATCGTGAACGCGCCTCCGGTCACGACCAGGAAGGTGATGCTCCCGGTCAGGTCGAAGTAGCGCTCGGTCTGGAGGAGCCAGGCTGGAACGAAGGCGATCCACTGGACCGCGAAGGCGGCGGCGACGAGGACCGCGAAGGCCGGCAGGCCGCCGGCCTCGAAGCCGTGGCTGCCGCCGGCCGCCGCCATCAGCGCCCCGGCGATGAGCGCCCCGGCGATGCCCAGGTAGGGAAGTGACTTCGGCATCCGTGGGAGAACCTAGCAGCCGGACTTCTGGCTCAGTACGGCATGTCGTCGTCGCCCAGCCCGAAGTGGTGCCCGAGCTCGTGGACGAGAGTGTCGCGCACCTCGCGCACCACATCCGCCTCCGTCTCGCAGATCCACAGGATCGGCAGTCGGTAGATCACGACCCGGTCGGGCAGGGAGCTGTAGCCGGCGCCCCGTTCGTCGAGCGGTACGCCGTGGTAGAGCCCCAGGAGGTCGTCCTCCTCCGGGTCGAGCCCGACCAGACGCAGGTCCTCCTCGGTGGGTTCCTCCTCGACGACGACCGCGATGTTGTCGAGCATTTCGGCGAAAGCCGCCGGCAACGTGTCCAGGGCTCTGGCTAGCAACCGCTCGAATCGCGGCAGGTTTACCTCGATCATCGGCGGCTAGCCTTCCACCCTCTGGCGGAGCCTGTCTACCGGGCCGGCGGATCGTCGAGGCCGATCGGCTGCTGCTAGGGTCCGCCGAACCACGAACCGAGCGACTCCGTGACCGACCCGCGCCGATACCTGACCGACGACCCGTTCGAACCCGGGGCCGCCGCGAAGAGCGCGCTGACCTTCCATGAACTGGTCGTGGCGGCGCGCCGCAAGCTGACCCAGGACGTGTGGGACTACCTGATCGGCGGCGCCGAGACGGAGACATCGGTCAAGCGCAACCGGCAGGCGCTGGACTCGGTCGCGTTTCGGCCGCGCGTGCTGACCAACGTCGCGGAGATCGAACCCGCGGCTTCGCTACTGGGACATGATCTCCGCATCCCCGTCATCCTGGCCCCGATCGGTTCGCTGCAACTCTTCGAGGAAGGCGGCGGCGCCACGGCCGCGAAGGCGGCCGAGGACTTCGGGATCATGAACTTCACGAGCTCGGTCTGTCTGCCCGGGCTCGAAGGTTCCGCCGAGGCGTCCGACTCGGCCAAGGTGTACCAGCTCTATCTCGCCGACGACGAGGACTGGATGCGGGGACTGATTCGCCGGGCGCAGACCGCGGGCTACAACGGCTTCTGCCTCACGGTCGACACCCAGGTTTACAGCCGGCGTGAACGGGACATCCTCAAGCGGTGGCGTCCGCCGTCGGTCGGCGAGGCGACGACCCGTGCCGCGCCTCTGAACTACCAGGCCCGGATGACCTGGGACCTGGTCAAGCGGATCAAGGACGAGTTCGACATCCCTCTGATCCTGAAGGGCATCGCCACGGCGGAGGACGCCGGCCTCGCCTGCGAGCACGGCGTCGATGTGGTCTACGTCTCGAACCACGGCGGCCGTCAACTCGACCACGTCCGCGGCACCCTCGACACGCTTCCCGAGGTCGTCAAGGAAGTCGACGGCCGCACCGAAGTCGTCGTCGACGGCGGCTTTCTGCGCGGCACCGACATCGTCAAGGCAAAGATCCTGGGCGCGGACGCCGTCGGCATCGGCCGGCTCGAGTGCATCGCCATGGCCGCCGGCGGCCGCGAAGGTGTCGTCCGGATGCTCCGCATCCTCGAACACGAGATCACGACCTGTCTCGGCCTCCTCGGCGTCACGAGTTGGGACGAACTCGACGAGTCCTACCTCCACCGGGTATTGCCTGTCGATCCCCCGGACGTCCTCAGCGCGATCCCGTTCCTCGACCTCGACTACCCGTACCCCTGAGCGCGACGCGGCTGCTCGATCAACGACTGTAGAACGTACACTTGGACCCGAGGTCGAAGTCGTTCTACGTGCTACGACCGCCTCACGATCGGGCGACCAGCGGTTGTAGGAGTAAGATGTTTCGCCATGGAGAAGTCCCTACTCGAGCCTGACCGCGTGGAGTCAGGTCCAACGCGACGCTTCCTTGTGCTCGCCACCTTGGCGTTGACGTGGACGCTCCCTGGGGATGGGCACGGCCAAGCCAACCGTGAACGAGAGCGGGTTCGGCAAACGCACCGTGACGCTCCTTTGTGGATCGCGTGCTTTGCGCCTAACGAGTGTGAGGTTCGCGTGTTCGTCTCGGCCTTTCACGGTAGAAAAGGTCGCATTCAGATCCTTTCTGCACGGTCGGCCAGCGCCTGTCACGCGGCGGGCTACTCGCACCATGTCGTGGGGACACCGGCCAGGGCAGAAGTGGGGACCGGCCTTGGGTCGGCCGGCCACCGTTTGGTCCAGCGTGTCTACTTCACGCATGACTCCGGGCCGCCCGCGCGCCCGTGCTCCTTCTCGGCGACCGTTGAGCCGGAAATTCAAACCGGAAGAAGCCGCCGATGACAGGTTGGAAGAGACGGATGCTGAGATGTGTGGCGCCGTTGGCGTTTGCCCTGGTGGCTGCCGCGGCAAGCGGTCAGACCTTCGAGGTCGTCGGCACTGGTTCGGACGCGGAACAGTTCCGCCAACTCCTGACCGAAGGACGGTGGCAGGTCAGGCTGATCGAGCCGACAGCCAACGAGTGTCAGCACTTCTGGATCAGCACAGAGAGTACCGTCTACCAATCGCAGCAGTTGAAGTTTGACTGCTTCAGTGGTGCGGCAGCGTTTGAAGTAGGTGCTGGCGGTCTGTCCGAGCCCGAAGCGGGACCGGTCTGGGTGAGGCCGACTTTCTGGTCGTTCACACCAGAGAGCACGCGATGGCGGCTCCGGTTTACGAAGATGGGGTCGGATTGCGATCCAACCCGCACCCTGCTTAGCCTGGACGGCGGCTACAGCGTGGAAATGTGCTTCGAGTACGAGAATGACCAGGGCCGGACTGTGACCATGGACGCCCGCAGCTACGGCCTCGACAGCAGGCAGTCCGGCCTTCTCTACTTCTTCGATCGCGATAACGCGGAAGTGCTGGTCAAGGTCTTGAACGGTTGCGGCATGAACGGGTATCGCTGGGTATACGTTGCGCCAGTTACCGATCTCGCGTTCAAGCTCGCGATAAGGGCCGGGAGAGGCAACAAAGTCTGGACGTACGAGAATCCCAAGGGCTCGTTGGCGCTGGTGAGAAGCGACCTCAGCGCCTTCTACTGCCCCGAGTCCGATTCTGCGGCGCTGCTCGAAACCGTCGTCCGCCGAACCGGCGCGCGGGATCCCATGGCCCGTCCCGACTAGTGCCTCCTTCGCCGAGGCGCGTAACTGGAATCGAGGGAGCTTCGCGTCGGCAAGACAGAGGAGACTGAGTAGGATCTAGAAGATGGCGAAAGTGCGACAACGAACGGAGGGCACCACCGAGTGCGCCCTATGTCGAGGGGAAACCGCGCGGTACATCACAGGAGGCGACTACTACTACTACGACTGTTCTCGGTGCGGACGGTTCTGGGCAACGGGTTCGGCTAGGGCTGTACTAGAGCAACGTGACTTGAGTTCGGATCAGCGTGACCAACTGCTGGGTGCAGCTCGAACTGAAGACGGTTATCCGTGGATCGATACAGGACTGATTCCAACGCCGGCGACAATGTTCAAGCGCATCTACATCGACAACTACAAGTCCCTTGTCAACTTCGACTTGCGACTTCAGGACCTCACGTTGCTCCTCGGTCAGAACGGTGCTGGGAAGACTGCGGTGTTGGACGTGGTCTACGCGTTGCGGAGACTGCTCGAAGGCACGGCCCGGGTCACCGACCGTGACGTGTTTCCTCCTTCGTCCCTTACGAGATGGCAAGAGCGGAACGTCCAGTGTTTCCGACTGGAAGCGGAGTTGGAGGGAGATGCCTTCGAGTATCGCCTGGACGTGGAGCATGACCGCCGGGGGCGACGCGCCCGTATCGTCCTCGAGAGACTGTCGACAAGTGAGGGCCTACTGTTTAACTTCGCGGCGGGCGACGTGCAGTTGTACCGGGACGACCATTCGGAGGGTCCGACCTTCAAGGGCGACTGGAGGGAATCCGCGCTCGCCCGCGTGGTGCCTGTCGAGCACAACATTGCTCTCACCCGTTTCGTCGAGTTCATGCGCGGTGTGCTGGTCTGCAGGCTCAATCCGCCGGCTCTCGCGTCGGAGGCGGTCGGCGAGGATCCGATCCTGGCGAGGGACGCGCGGAACTTCGTCGATTGGTACCGTCATCTTCTACAGGAACGGCCTCACCTGTATCAAGAGTATGTTGGCGTTCTGAGTCGTGCTCTGGGCGGACTGCGTAACCTCGCCTTGGAGAAGGCCGGCGTCGATACGCGGGTGTTGTCTGCGGTCTTTGGCGAGGCTGACGAGGGCCACGTGTACAGATTTCACGAGTTGTCCGATGGACAGCGTGCCCTGATCGTCCTCTACGCCATTACACTCCTTACGGTTGAGGGGACGGCGCTCTTTATCGACGAACCCGTCAACTACGTAGGGCTCCGAGAGGTTCAGCCGTGGCTGATGGCGCTCGCGGATTCTTGCGGGCATCAGGTTGCTCAGGCCGTTCTGTGCTCGCACCACCCGGAAGTGATCGACTATCTGGGAGGGGATCGGGGCATCTTGCTGTGGCGTGATGGAGATGGGCCGACTAGGACGGAGTCTCTGGCCGAAAGGCAAGGGGACTCGGAGCGCGACGCGGCGCTGAGGCTCTCTCAGTTGATGGCCCGGGGCTGGGAGCGGTGATGGCTCGCCGAAGAGTGCAGTTTGTCCTCCTGTGCGAGGATCAGCAGCATGAGGCGTTCGCACGCCGGTTCCTACAGAAGACGAGAATCGTGACGAACAACCACCAACTGCGCGTAGAGCGCGGTCCCTGTGGCCGGGGCGCCGCTGACAGGTTTGTTCAAGAGACCTACGTGACGGAACTGGCGGCCTGCCGCCGGCTTCATGTCGCTTCCGCCCTGCTTGTCCTTACCGATGGCGACGGGGTTGGCGTTGAGGAGCGATTACGCAGACTGGACGAGGCATGCAAGCGGCGGGGCGTGGCGTCCAGAACGCGTGAGGACGACGTTGCTGTGTTCGTACCCACTTGGAACATAGAGACGTGGCTTGCCTACCTGGACGGTGAGACCGTGGACGAGAGTCGGAAGGACTACCCTAGGTTGGCGAGGCCGAGAGAATGTCGTCGACATGTTGGCGTGCTGACGGACATGTGCCGGCAGGGGTCGCTGCGTCAGCCCGCTCCGGAGTCCCTTGAGGCTGCATGCGACGAGTACCGAGCGCGTCTCATCTATCCGAAAGCGTCGTGAATATGGCGTTGCTGTCGATTGTGGTGTAGTGCGGGGCACGGACGCGGTCAAGGTGGGAATCCGGGCACGTAGGCGATCGGCACCGACCGCCTGAAAGCCATTGCCGGAGCGGTTGACGTCGGCGAAGGTGCGGCGGATGCTCCTTCTCGAACTCGACTATCCGTAGCTCCGGACCGGCGGCGTACACCTCAGCCCGGTCTCGAAACCGTCCAAAGGACCGGGACCACCTCAGTTCCCGTCCACGGGGAAGTCCGTGTCCGAGACGTACCAGACGCCGGCTTCGTCGTCCCAGGGAATCTCAGCGAAGTGGCTATGGTCCATGCCTCCTCCCGGTTGCCGCTCTGCCGTGCGAAGAGCGTTATGCCGTAGGTCTGCCCTGGTCGCAGTGGGCTTGGCTCCTCTCCACTCGCGCCGCCTTCGCGGAAGCCAGGCTCGGTTCCCGTGCTACTGCGTGGGATCGTCGCTGACCTGCACGACCATCTTGCCGGTGTTCTCGCCGCGGAAGAGGCCCATGAACGCCTCGGGGGCCTTCTCGAGGCCGGAGACGATCGTTTGGCGGTAGGTGACCTTGCCTTCGGCGATCCAGCCGGCTACGTCGCGGACGAAGTCGGCGCGGCGGTCCATGTGGTCGGACACGATGAAGCCCTGCATCTTGAGACGCTTGGGGATGATCGAGATGAGCGTTTTGGGGCCGGGGCGGGGTTCCTTGTCGTTGTAGTGCGCGATCATGCCGCAGACGGGGATGCGGCCGAACATGTTCATGTGCAGGAAGACGGCCTCGAGCGTGGGGCCGCCGACGTTCTCGAAGTAGACGTCGATGCCGTCCGGGCAGGTGTCGGCGAGATTCCGGTTCAGGTCGCCGTGGTAGTCGAAGGCGGCGTCGTAGCCGAGGTCGGAGACCAGGTGGGCGACCTTGTCGGCCGACCCGGCGCTACCGACGGCCCGGCAGCCCTTGATCTTCGCGATCTGGCCGACCAGGCTGCCGACGGCGCCCGCCGCGGCGGAGACGAAGACCGTCTCGCCCTCCTTCGGTTCGCCGATGTCGAGCAGGCCGACATAGGCGGTCATGCCCGGCATGCCGAGCACGCCGAGGAAGGCGGAGAGCGGCGCGCCGTGGGTGTCGATCTTCTGGAGCTCCACAGCGGGAGCGGCGAAGTGGCTGCGCCAGCCGAAGCGGCTCGACACCAGGTCGCCTGGAGCCAGGGCGTCCGAGTTTGACGCCTCGACGACGCCGACCGCGCCGCCGTCGAGTGCCTTGCCGATCTGGAACGGCGGCGTGTACGACTGGATGTCTCGCATGCGGCCGCGCATGTACGGATCGACCGACATGTACACGTTGCGCACGAGGGCCTGGCCCTCGCCGACGCTCGGCATGTCGGTTTCGACGACGTCGAAGTTCGCGGCTTCCGGCTCGCCCGCGGGACGTGAGGCGAGACGGACTTCCAGGCTGCGGTCGGTCATTTCTCTTTCTCCAAACAGATCAGTCGACGATCGCCTGGTAGGCGAGGTTGTGGAACTCCGTGCCGTACGTCAGGCCGCCGTGGGGGAGGATCTGGATCATGAACACGCCGACCATCTCCTCGTCGGGGTCGATCCAGAACCGGGTGCCCGCGGCGCCGCCCCAACTGTATTCGCCGGGGGAGCCCAATGCGCCGTTGATTCCCGGGTTCCCATTGACCCGGAAGGTGAGGCCGAAGCCGTCGCCCGGTCCCATCAACTGGCCGACGCGCGGCATGTCGCCGATGTGGTCGGAAGACAGGAGCTTGACGGACTTCGGGCTGAGCATCTGGCCGCCCTCGTACTTCCCGCCGTCGAGCAGCATCTGGACCATCCGGAAGTAGTCGGTCGTCGTCGACACGAGGCCGGCGCCGCCGTAGAAGATCTTCGGCTTTTGCAGGTAGGAGTCCTGCGGTGGTGCGGTCGAGCGGACGATCGTGCCGTCGCGGGCTTCGCGATCAGGCGTGTAGAGCACGGCCAGCCGGTCCTCGGTGCCCGGGCGCACGTAGAACGCCGTGTCCTTCATGCCCAGCGGCGCGAAGATCTCGTCCTCCAGGAAGACGTCGAAGGTCTTGCCTGAGATCACCTCGACCAGGCGGCCCAGGACATCCATGGATAGGCCGTAGCGCCAGACCGTGCCGGGGTGATCGTGGAGGGGCGACTGTCCCAGCTTCTCGACGAACTCCGCGAGGTTCTGGTCGCGGCTGCTGACCCCGAGTTCGGCGTAGAACGACTGGCCCTGGGCGTTACGCGGTCCGCCATAGCTGATGCCGGCGGTGTGGGTGAGCAGGTCCTGAACCGTCATGTCGCGGTTGGCTGGCACGAGTTCCATGCTCGGGTCGCCGGTCCCCGGATCGACGCTCCACTCGGCGACCTCCATGTCGCCGAGGGCGGGGATCCACCGGGACGCAGGCGTGCGGAGCGGGAAACCGTACTTCTCGTGCAGGATCATCACGGCGACGCCGGTGACCGCCTTGGACATCGAGTAGATGCGGAAGAGGGCGTCCTTCGGCATCGGCTCCTTCGTTTCGAGGTCGCGGTAGCCGTAGGTGTTGAAGTACGCGATCTCGCCGCGGCGGGCGATCAGGCCCGTGGCGCCGGCGATCTTGCCCGCCTCGACGTAGCCGTTCATCGTGGCGTCAATGCGTGCGAGGCGTTCGGACGAGAGACCGACCTGTTCGGGCTTCGTGACCGTAAGAGTTGCGTCGGCGGCGGCCAGCGCCGGGGCGGCGGCGAGGGTGAGCGTGAGTAGCAGGGCCGCGATCAGGCGGCAGTTCGGGATAAGGCGTCGAGTCATCGGCGTGTCTCCTCGCGGGAACGGTCGTGTCTGTTGCGGGTGGCGGCGACATGGTACCCGTTGCCTCCCTGGTGCGTGCAGGCGACTTGCCCGCTGCTACAGTCTTTCGCGCTCCAGAGTTTCTTGAATCGCGAGAAGCCGGATTGGCGGCCTCGGCCCGTGCCGGCATAGAGGAGGTCGCTCAGATGCCGGTACCCATCCCACCGCTGCGCGAGGAGAACCTGCCCGAGCGCAAGCTGTCCTTCTGGCAGCTCGCCGGTCCGGGCGCGATCATGATCGGCCTGGCGATCGGCGCCGGCGAGCTCGCGGTGTGGCCCTGGGTGACGGCGAAGTTCGGCACGGTCATGTTGTGGGCGGCGGCGCTGGGCGTCTTCCTGCAGCTCTGGATCAACATCGAGATCGGCCGCTGGGCGGTCGTCACGGGCGAGCACCCGTACACGTCGTACGCCCGCATGTCGATGACCGTTATCTACGCGTTCCTCACGCTCGGGTTCGTCGGCCTGTTCCTGCCTGGCTGGGCGAGGATGTCGGGCGCGGCACTCAAGGCGCTGATCTTCGGCCCCGACGGGCCGGGCCCCGAGTGGTTCTGGACCGCGGTCACGTTCGGCTTCATCGCGCTCATCCTGTTCGGGCCCAAACAGATGTACAGGGCGGTCGAGCGGGCGATCGGGATCATGGTCCTGGTCATCACGATCGGCCTGATCTACGTCGCCTTCTCGGTGGGCACCTGGGACGCGGTCAAGGAGATGGGCCGAGGTCTCGTCAACTTCGGCCACATCGAACTGGACGACGAGTTCACCTTCGCCCGCTTCTTCGGCGCGGTCGTCTTCGCCGGTATCGGCGGCGCCGGTAACCTCTGGTACGCCTTCTACCTGCGGGACAAGAACATCGGCATGGGCGGACGCATCCCGGTGCTGGCGAACCCGCTCCGCACCCACAAGACGGCGGAGGTCCAGACCGGTTTCCGCTACCACGAGACTCCGGAGAACGCGAGCCGGTTCAGGCGCTGGATGCGCTTCGTGATCCAGGACCAGGTCATCTTCTTCTGGTTGGGGAACACGTTCACGATGTTCCTCTTCATGTTCGGCGCGCTGACCGTGCTGCGTCCGGCCGGCATCGTCCCTGAGGAGGGCCAGATCGTCTGGGACATGTCGGTCATCCTGGAGTCGAGCCTCGGAACGCCGGGAAGGTACATCTTCCTACTGATCGGCATGGCGGCGCTGTTCAGCTCGCAGCTCGGCGGCGTCGACGGCGGCGCCCGCACCTGGTCCTACCTGCTCGGCTCCATGTTCAAGTTCGGCAAGAAGCGCACCCAGAGCCAGTGGTACCTGATCTTCGCGATCATGTTCATGGTCGCCGGCACCGCCTCCACCGCGTTCTTCGAAGTAACCGGCGTCTCGGCGCTCGGCTTCATCTTTAACGCCGCCCTCCTGGGCGGCTTCGCGATGGCGATTTACGTGCCGCTGACGCTCTACGTGAACCTGACAAAGCTGCCGAAGTCCGCCCGGCCGAAGGCGCTCAACATCGTGATGATGCTGATCGCGTCGACCGTCTACGTGTCCTTCACCCTGTACACCATCTGGGGCCTGATCTTCGGCTGATCCGACGGTGGGTTGCGGAGCCTTACTCGTCGGGCGGCAGTTGAAGCAACCGTTCGCTTCGCCACACTCTCAGAATCCGTACGGCGGCCGGTTCACGCCTGTAGACGATCCTGAAGGGAGGGCGAACGAGCTCCCGGAGGAGCGGATGGCTGAACTCAGGAACCACGCGGCCGAGGTCCGGCAGGTCGGCTAGCGGCTCAAGCCGACTCAGGATGTCGGCGACGGTCCGTGCGCCAGTCTCGGGTCGGCCCTGTTCCGCGTACCAGGCCACCAACTCCTCCAGGTCCGAGAGCGCCAGCTCGGTCAGAACGACCGCGACTCGACTCGCGTTCACGGCGTAGTGCTGCGCTCACTTCTGCTGGAAGCGCGCCTTGACCTCAGACAGCGTGAGTTCTCGACCTTCCTCGGCGCTTGCCAGCCCTTCGACCACCGCGCGCAGAAAGGACCGCTCGTCCTGTTCTTCCTCGTACCGGTCCAGGGACTGAACGACGGCGACCCCCCGGCCGCGCGAGGTCAGGAGTACCGGCCGACCCGACTCGTTCGTCTGCCGCACGACGGCGCCCGGGTTTACCTTGACGTCGCCGAGAGGCACTACATCCTCCGAGAATCTGACCGAACGAGTACGCAGCGCGGATCCTTCTTTCATGGTCCAGTAGACTAGTCCTCTGAACCAGTGCCGTCAACAGGTGCTTGTAGATGCGCCTGTGAACTAGGCGGCCCGCGACTGGACACTACCTCCTTGGAGGAGGAGGTACCGCGATGCTAGGAGCCTTGGGAATCAAGCCACACCTTGAGTCACGCTGCGGACTCCGCTCGGCGCGCTTGGGCCAAGTCGTAGGCGCCCTGCATTCGGACCCAGTGGCCGGCGTCGCTCCAGCCGAGGCGCTCCAGTGCGAGCGCAAGACGCGGTGATATGCCCGCTCTTCCGTTGACGACACGTGACAGGGTGTTGCGTGTGACCCCAAGGCGGGCGGCGGCGTCCGAGACCGTCCATCCCTCGGCCTCAATCGCGTCCCGCAGAATCTCGCCCGGGTGCGGGGGGGCGTACATTGCAGACACGATGCTCTCCTTTCAGTGGTAATCGACCAGGTCGATGTTGACGGCCTGGGAAGCGTCGAAGCGGAAGACGATTCGCCAGTTCCCGGATACGCGAACACTCCACAGATTGCCTCGACCTCCCTTCAACCGGTGGAGCCGCAGGCCCGGCAGGTCCATGTGACGTGGTTCGGTCGCCTCGTCCAGGGCGGCCAGGATTCGGCGGATGCGTGGTGTGAGGTCGGGGTTCAATCGTCGTGGGTCGTCACGCTCGTAGAGCCGTTGCAAGCCGCGATGAGCGAACTCCATCGGCGGACTGTAACGCGCAACGTATCACGTTGCAATGTCGCGACCCGTCTACCGGATCGCTCCAACGGCCGGATGCGGACCGACAGGGTCGGCTTTCCGGATCTTCAGCCGTTGAAGCGCAGCAGCATGGCGCCCCAGTGGAACCCGGCGCCGAAGGAGGTCAAAAGGACCAGGTCGCCGGGGGAGATGCGGCCGTTGCGGTGCGCTTCCCACAAGGCAAGCGGCACGGAGGCGGAGCCCGTGTTGCCGTACTCCTGGAGGTTCGTGTAGACCTTCTCCATCGGTACAGACAGGTTCTTCGCGACTGCCTGGACAATGCGCAGGTTCGCCTGGTGGGGCACGATCATTGCCACGTCTTCGAGCTTTGCGCCTACCGATTCCAGCACGTCGAGGCCGACCTGCGACATGCGGTGGACGGCGTGACGGAAGACGGCCCGGCCCTCCATGATCAGCTTCAGATGCTCTTCCTTCTGCGCGTACTCGAGGCTGAACGGCTTGCGGGTGCCGCCGATCTCCAGGGTGAGAATGCTCCACTGGCTGCCGTCGGTGCCGGTTTTGGCGCCAAGGATCTCGGCCATCTGCGGTCCGCGCTCGATGATCACTCCGGCCGCGGCGTCGCCGAACAGCACGCAGGTCTCGCGGATCTTCCAGCTCACCAGACGCGAAATGAGCTCGACCCCGATCACCAGCACTCGGCGCGTGCCGGTGAGCACTCGCGATTGGGCGACGTCCAGGGCCTGCACGAAGCCGGCGCAGCCGCTGCCGCCCAGGTCGAAGGAGGGGATCTCCCGGGCGCCGATTCCCTCTTGCACGAAGGACGCGGTGTCCGGCGTGTAGACCTCGGGCGTGTCCGTGGCGACGATGATCTCGTCGATCTCCTCGGCGGAGACGCCTCGGCTCTCGAGGGCTGAGTGGGCAGCGGCGATCGCCAGGTCGGCGGTGGATTCGTCTTCCGCCGCGAAGCGGCGCCGGTGGATGCCGGTTCGTTCGACGATCCACTCGTCGGATGTGTCGACGTGCTCCATCCAGTCCTGGTTCGTCATCACGCGCTTCGGCACGTAGCCGCCGAAGCCGCTGATTCCTACGGCCGTATTCGTCAAGTGGTCTCCTAGGGGCGTGGGATCGCCGTATGGCTCCGTCACGGTACCACCTGGAGCACCGACGCGGTGGGCATACTCGGAAGACCGGTTCCGCACCGGATGCGCGCAAGTCGTCTCAGTCGTCGTCGCCCAGCAGCTCCGCGATCACCTCGTCCGTGTCGGCGCCGCAGACGGGCGGCGAACGGCGGTACGCAACCGGGGTTCCCGACATCCTGATCGGGTTGGCGATCACCTTGACGCTGCCGCTGCCGGCCAGGGGGTGCGGTATGTCGATCGTCATCCCGCGGGCCCGCACCTGGTCGGATGCCAGTGCCTGTTCCAGGTCGTGGATCGGACCCCCGGGCACGCCGCGGGCTTCGAGGCCGCCGAGCACGTCGGCGCTGCTCAGCTTGCGAACGCGATGCGACAACTCGGCGACCAGTTCGTCGCGGTGGGCGAGCCGGCCGGCGTTCGTGCGGTAGCGCTCGTCCGTTGCGAGTTCGGGTGCTCCGAGGAGTTCGCAGAACCGCTCGTACTGCGCGTCGTTGCCGACCGCGACGATCACGTGGCCGTCCGCGGTCTCGAACACGCCGTAGGGAACGATGTTCGGGTGCTCGTTGCCGCGCCGCCGGGGCACCTCGCCTGAGGTCAGGTAGTTCGTCCCTTCGTTGACCAGCCAGGCCATCTGCGTGTCGACCAGAGCGAGGTCGATGTGCTGGCCGTTGCCGGTGCGGTCGCGGTGGCGCAGCGCCGCCAGGATCGCGGTCGCGGCGTACATGCCGCAGACGATGTCCGCGATGCCGACGCCGACCTTCATCGGCTCGCCGTCCGGTTCGCCAGTGAGGCTCATGATGCCGCCGTAGCCCTGGGCCAGCAGGTCGTACCCGGCGCGATGCGCGTTCGGACCGGTCTGGCCGAAACCCGTGATCGAGCAGTAGACGAGCCCCGGCAGATCCTCCTTCAGGTCGTCGTAGCCGAGGCCGTAGCGGGGGAGCGTGCCGACCTTGAAGTTCTCGATCAGCACGTCGGATCGGGCGGCGAGGCGGCGCACCAGATCCGCGCCCTCCGCGGAGGCGAGATCGACGGCGACAGAGCGCTTGTTCCGGTTGGCGCACAGGTAGTAGGCGCTCTCCGATGTGTCCCCGCCGTCGCCGTCTCTCACGAAGGGCGGCCCCCAGGAGCGAGTGTCGTCGCCGTGACCGGGCCGTTCGATCTTGATCACATCGGCACCGAGGTCGCCGAGCAACTGGGTGCAGGTGGGGCCCGCGAGGATCCGGGTGAGATCCAGGATGCGGAGACCGTCGAGAGCTGGCATGGTTGGCCTTCCTGCTGGGCGTAGACGCCCGGTCGCCGTCGCCGGACGTGGAGTGGACGCTTAGCATACGATTCGGCGCGATGCGCAAGTTCGATGCGGTGGTGGTCGGCGCGGGGTTCGCCGGCCTCTACATGGTTCACCGCCTGCGGTCGCTCGGGTTTTCCGTGCGGGCCTTCGAGGCCGGTGACGATGTCGGCGGGACCTGGTACTGGAATCGCTATCCGGGCGCGCGCTGCGACGTCGAAAGCCTCGAGTACTCGTACCAGTTCTCGGAGGAGCTGCAGCAGGAGTGGTCCTGGAGCGAGCGCTATGCCGGTCAGCCGGAGATTCTCCGCTACGCGAACCATGTCGCCGACCGCTTCGACCTCAGGCGCGACATCGAGTTCAGCACCCGCGTGGTGTCGGCCCATTTCTGCCCGGAGACCTCCGACTGGCAGGTCGAAGTCGCGGCGGCGGAGCCGACCAACACGAAACTCTGGGGTAGCGGTCGGAGTAACGGTGACGGACGTGGCGAGGACAAGGCACGCGAGACGGTCCGCGCCCGCTTCGTCATCATGGCCACGGGCTGCCTCTCGGCCGCGAACCTTCCAGCATTCGACGGTATCTGTGACTTCGAGGGTGCGAAGTACCACACCGGCGCCTGGCCACATGACGACGTCGACTTCACAGGTCTCCGGGTCGGCATCATCGGCACCGGGTCGTCGGCGATCCAGGCGATTCCGCTGATCGCGGAGCAGGCAGGTCATCTGACCGTCTTCCAGCGCACGCCGAACTTCTCGATTCCGGCCCGCAACGCCTCGATGGACCGGGAGCGGGAGGCCGAGGTCAAGGCGGAGTATTCGGCTTTCCGGGCGCGCAACAAGAGCATGCCGGCCGGGCTCGGCGCCGACATGAACCCGATGCACGACGCGTTCGAGGAGGTGTCTCCGGAGGAACGGCGGCGCCGCTTCGAGCAACGCTGGGAACACGGAGGCTTCTCCTTCATGGCCTCCTTCGCCGACCTGCTGCAAAGCCAGGAGGCGAACGACGCCGCCGCCGGGTTCGTCCGCGAGCAGATCCGCGGCATTGTCCAGGATCCTGAAGTCGCCGATCGCCTGAGTCCCCACAACGTGATCGGTTGCAAGCGGATCTGTCTCGACAGCGGCTACTTCGAGACCTACAACCGGCCCAACGTGTCGCTGGTCGACGTCAGCGCGTCACCGATCGAGAAGATCACGAGGTCGGGTGTCCGCGTCGGTGGCCGCGACCATGAGCTCGACGCGATCGTCTTCGCTACCGGGTTCGATGCGATGACCGGCGCTCTCACGCGGATCGACATTCGCGGCCGTGACGGGCGGAGCCTGTGCGCGAAGTGGGAGGAAGGTCCGCGGGCCTACCTGGGACTCGGCATCGCCGGCTTTCCGAATCTGTTCGTCATCACCGGCCCGGGAAGTCCGTCCGTGCTGTCGAACATGCTGCCGTCGATCGAGCAGCATGTCGACTGGATCGCCGACTGTATGGCCTACATGCGAGATCGCGGCCACGCGGCAATCGAGGCCACGCCGGAGGCCGAGGACGAATGGGTGGCCCACGTCGGCGAGGTAGCGAGCCACACGCTCTATCCGACCTGCAACTCGTGGTACTTAGGGGCCAACGTGCCCGGCAAGCCGCGCGTGTTCATGCCCTACCTCGGCTTTCCTCCGTACGTGGAGAAATGCAACGCAGTAGCGGCCAACCACTATGAGGGGTTCGAACTGTCATGAAGAACAGCAAGAGAACCGGCCTCGCCTTACTTTCCACCCTCCTTGTTCTCGGGGCAGCGTCCGTGAGCGCCCAGCAGCCGGAGCCAGGGGCTGGCGTCATCCAGGAGTCTGTCGACGTCGAAGTCGTGAACATCGACGTGCGGGTCACCGACCGGCAGGGGGCGTCTGTTACGGGCCTCACCGTGTCTGACTTCCAGGTCTTCGAACACGGGAGCCGGGTCGATCCGGTGAACTTCTACGAAGTCGTGAGCGACGATCCGGACGCAAGCACGCCGATCTGGCTCACGCTGTACTTCGATCAGCACAACATGCTGTCCGCGAACCGCGACCGGGCGCTGTCCGAACTCGAGTTCGACCTGCCGGCGGTGCTGGAAGATCGCCGCGTGCGGGTGATGATCGCCGCGCACGA
>Ga0209754_1000776_pt1 | contig 38725 bp, 26 predicted proteins | sample MesohylBB_FD_187295 | JGI IMG/M metagenome (GOLD analysis project Ga0209754, IMG submission 187295) | Host-associated microbial community of the marine sponge Aplysina aerophoba from Gulf of Piran - sponge mesohyl, lysed by bead beating... | ecosystem: Host-associated > Porifera > Sponge >...
TACTATAACGGCAAATCTGTTTCTTATATCCTCTTATTTGAATAAAGAGTCCTCTTTTTAATAAAAGATAGCCATTGCCATTTTCGTTTTCCTTTATCTCTCTTTGGTATAAAGTGATCGGAAAACTCTGCTTTTGTCTTTTTGATTTGAATTTCGGTTTGCCTCTTTGTCCTTTTACATATTCCTTAAAAGCAATAGATAAATCCTTTAAAACCAATTTGGTTTTAGCTGGTGAATAACGAGATAACCAGGGGGCTTCATCCTTTTTATGCTGGGTATACCATTTCCCCAAATCTTGATAAGAATAATCGCATTTTCCGGTTTTTCGGATATCGTTGATACTTTCTTGGTATTGTTTGAATAGATGATTTAGTGCCTGATTATAGAGGTATCTATTGGCACCGGACATTTCGTTTAATAGTCGATAATCTCTTTTATCACCACTTAAACGACATCTAAAATTAACAATTGTTCTAACAGACATTATAGTACACGCCTTTTTAAAAATATTATTACTCTCTTTTAAAAATCTTGATACAAAAATAGTTAAAAGAAATGACTTTTTTATTTATTTTCTAAAATGTTTAGTTAAACCTTTTTGTTTCATTCCACAACAAAGTGATTAGAGCCAAGATTTTTAATATAATTTTTCCTTTTTTGCCATTTGTGTTGTCAGATTATTGAATATTGTCTCTTTACCCTGTGAACGGTTAATCCTGAGGCAATACTCATCGAAATATCTGCCCAAATAAAAGTCGCTTATCCATGAATATGTGGTGCTTATCCAAGACTTTATCTGATGTATCATGGTATGAAGAGCCACGAATTTGAGCCCCCTTGTCGCCTTTGATCTAGGTGATGTTATACCATTCACACATCATAATTACTCAATAAGGTTTTAGTGTATAATACCATTTACACATTAAAGTTGCTCATAGAAAATTTAATGCCTAAGTTGTTTAGCAGTAGAGTAAATACATAAACTTATTGAGCAATATAATGTTCGTTATGGTATAACTCATATCCTATAATGGATTTTATGAACTCAGAATCCAGTGTATTAAATCATCTGAGTTATTTTCTTCTTTAGAGATTCAATATTTATAAAGAATTTCATGGATACTTTGCTTTTCATCCATTGCCATACATTTTCAGCAGAAGTGAGATCTAGGAAATGAAGGAGGAATTCTGATTAGCCTGATTTTTTCTAGAATGGTCATACTCTTACAAACACGAAAGCCAGCATTATCTATAATCATGGTTTTAAGTTCTCTCGGATTTTGTTTGCAAACCCACTGAGGTGGAACAAGAATCCTGACTTCGCTGGTTAGTAATCTCAACTAATTGATTATGATTTTGTTAAAAATTAGAAGGTACAGTACAAAATGGTGCTTTTCAGAAATACAATGGTTGGATACAGATGTAGAAGCTAATCTGTATTGTAAACTATTTTACTCAGGTATCTGGAAATAATTTTAGTTTGAAGCCTTAACGTCCCTATATAATCAATATACAAATACAGTTTCTTGACTAAGTTTTCAACCATAATCCAAAGATATATTGGTGAGTTGTATAGACTTTTACATTGAAATTGCTTAACATCATATTCTTATGTTATTTTAGACATCTAGTAATAATAAAAATGACAAAGCTAGTACAATCAAGGTGTAGAACTAAACTACAATGAGCACCTAACAAGATTCACCCTTATCCATGACCATCAAAAATTGTTTTCCCAAAATTTCTAAGAGTTTTATAGATCATAATACCGATTTTAAAATTCTCATTGATTTACTTGAAAAAGCATTTGCTGAAAACAAAGTGATCGTACCTAAGAGGCATCACCACAACTTTGACAATCCAAACTATTCCCACCCCACAACGATGCTAATCATGCCCGCATGGACATCCGGCAAAGATGGAGGCGTAAAAATAGTAACCGTAAACCCTAACAATACGAAATTAAATCTACCAAGTATCCAAGGAAGTTATGTCTATCTTGATGCCCTAACGGGCCTTAAAAAGGCAGACATTGAAGTAACTAGCCTGACCTCAAATCGTACAGCAGCAACTTCAGCTCTGGCTTCAAAATTCCTGTCCCATAAAAGAGCAACCTCCCTATTAATGATTGGAACAGGTAGCCTTGCTATACCATTAATCAAAGCACATAAAACAGTTAGGGATATAAAAAAAGTATACCTATGGGGCAGAAATCATCACAAAACTGAAACCATTGCCAAAAACCTTAAATACCAAAATTTCACAGTGGAAATTGCAAAAAAATTGAATGAAGTAATCCCGAAAGCAGATATTATTTCTTCCGCTACCTTGTCTTCAGATCCTTTAATCGAAGGTAGTTATCTACGTTCTGGCCAACATATTGATCTTGTGGGCTCATTTAAACCAACACATAGAGAATCCGACGATGAATGTATCCTTAAATCCACTCTATTTTTAGATTCTCTTGAAAATTTGTACGAGGGAGGCGACATAGCTATACCCTTGGAAAGAGAATTGATTGGACACTCCGATATACGAGCAGATTTATTTGGGCTTTGTCAAGGTAAGCATTCCGGAAGAACATCGGATTCAGAAATTACATTGTTTAATTCTGTTGGGCACGCCCTAGAAGATTTGATAGCCGCACGTTACTACTACAACCTTTACTTAAAATTTGAAAGAAAAAATAAAACAGATACTTAAACCCCCTTTTGTCACACCAAAAGATTGGTTGCAAGTCAAAACCATTGATTTGCATACCTGTGGAGAACCGCTAAGGGTGATTGTTGAGGGTTTACCTCCACTTCTAGGAGATTCCGTTCTTGACTATAGGAGAGACTTTAAAAATCGTTTTGATTATGTTAGGAAACTCCTTATTCATGAACCAAGGGGACATAAAGATATGTATGGATGTGTCTTGACTGAACCCAATGATGGTGACGGACATTTTGGGGTCATTTTTTTTCACAACCAAGGCTATTCGACCATGTGTGGTCATGCAATTATTGCCCTAACTTCACTAATCTGTGAGCTCAATTTAAGCCCAGAATATAAAGATTCACCGGTCTTTTATTTTGATGCTCCATGTGGAAGAATAGAAAGCTGGCCCATATTTCAATCAAAAGAAATGATAGGAGCAGGCTTTCTTGGGATTCCAAGTTTTGTTCTAGGTCTTGATTATCAGCTGGAAATCCCAGGATTGGGAAAAATAACCTTTGATATCGCCTACGGAGGAGCCTTCTATGCGTATGTAAATCTGACTTTCAATAATCTTGAAATAGATTTGGAAAAACCACATTGCAACAAATTGATTGAAATTGGAACACAGATCAAGAACTCCATATTGAATAACCCTATTGCAATCACTCATCCCTATAATGCAGATATGAGCTTTCTTTATGGAACAATATTTTTCTCTCCATCCACAAAAGAGGGAATACACAGTAAGAATGTTTGTGTTTTTGCAAACCAACAAGTAGATCGGTCTCCAACAGGTAGTGGATTATCTGGTCGATTGGCAATAATGTGGAAGCGAAAAGAAATAAAAACTGGACAAAAGATTTCTGTCGAAAGTATCCTTGGAACAGTATTTACTGGTAGTGTAACCAAATCCATAGAATATGGAAAATATATGGCAATTATTCCTACAATTGAGGGAACTGCTCATATCACAGGTATGCATGCTTTTCTTCTCAGCCCTAATGATCCATTCCCAGAAGGTTTTGAACTAATATAAGTTCTGTTAATTAGTGTAAGTGTTTTCATTAGATTTCCAACGGTAGTGTATTGGTAGATGTCATGATTCAATTATATTTGCACTCAACTTGGTCCTATAGCTCAGTTGGTTAGAGTAGCTGACTCATAATCAGTTGGTCCCTGGTTCGAGTCCAGGTGGGACCACACCAAAAATACCTGATTCGTTCATTATTTGGCGCTCCTTTCCTTCAATTTAGATTAGGGGGCCGTTCAGTGTACCTTCATAAAACACCCTGACCTATTATTGACACACCTTTTACCATTTTCTAGGGTGTCTTGGATTACTACCGACTTAGCTACACAATGTAGAATTCTGTATTTTTGAAATTCTCAATAGAAGTACCTACAGCAACAATTCTAATTATGTCATTTATAACTTGTCCCGAATGCAAACATTCAACCAAAAAAGGATCGTATTATGTCTGGCAAATACTCATTGCAATATGCTATTTTTCCAATAGGGCTATTAGCTCTCTTAGCTGATAAAAAACCAACCATATGTAGTTTATGCGGATATAGCTGGCAAGGTTAAAGTTGTGTTCAAAGGATTTTATCCTTTAAGATATTCAGCATAAGAATTGTCTAAATCTTTAAATGAGTTGTACTTTTTTCGTTTTAATCAAGTCACACCAAACATAAGATAGGGTTTAAGAACACTAAAACTCTATGGAATGAATAAACCGAATCTTCTATTTGCAAAAACGTGATAGTAAGATGATAATAAATTTTGCCCATCTCTTTAATCCTGATGCCCCTTCATTTCTTTACGGCAAAATGTTTTTCTATTAGAATGTTTGTTTTTTAAATTCCAAATACAGCAAAAGATGAATTTGAATTATTCAAAGCAACTTTTTAGATATAGGAAAAACAAATATTTGGCTATTGTATTGGTAATTACAATTTACATAGCCTTTCAGGGTTCATATATACCTCACTTCTGTTTACTCGAAGAAATTCTTCATCTGAAATGTAGTTTTTGTGGATTAACACATTCTTTTGAAGAGCTATTTCAGGGCAATATTGTTAATGCGATTAAAATCAATTATATGTCTGTTGGCATTCTACTTTTTTTTCTTCTCAAGGAAACCCTAAATCAATTTGGAAAAACAAAGAATATACCCATGCTTGAGAATACATTCATTTTATTTTGTTTGATACAGTTTATTGATTCAAATATTTTTTCATAACAAATTCGAATAACACCTATTTAGAGCCATGATTTTCTGTGCTTCCCTTAATAGTTTAGACCTGACTTTCGGTCCGAAATAAAGTCAGAAACCTTACTAGGCCTGAAAAAAGTGCCATTTCTAACTGTTACTTTACTGGGAGCATCTTTTTTTGATCAATACCAATAAGTTTTAATACCCTCCGTTGCCTGAGACATTACATGAATCATTCGGTCATCATCTCTTGGTAGACTTACCTCATTCAACGGCAAAGTTCCCATCCAAGAGCGAGGTGTAGCATTGCGGTAGATTCTCTGTAAAGAAGCCGATCAAACTTCAGTTTTTTGATCAATTCCAAAATACAGGCATATGCCCATGAGGTAAAAATCTTTTGATGGAAAAGGCTTTGAAAATATCCTTATAGATTACTCCCCCTTTGATAGATACTTTAAAGCCTTCTATAACAGAGGGTGGTGAAAGTCAGTCAAATTGGCTATGCATATCCTTTTGACTTTCTTACCCTCTCTCCAGGCTTTACGGAGGAGCGTGGTTGGTCGGTATTTTCTATTGGGTACGACTTCGATGTAATATGACATAGATTTATAAAATATGATGTAAATATGTTACAATCAATTAAATAGCGATAAATAAGCATGTTACATGTACACTTTTTTCACAAAAATACATTCAAAATATATCATCTATATATATACAATTGTTTAGTGATATATATTACTCAAAAAAAGATTGAAAGTCGGGTTTAAAGGCCTTTTCATCAATACGCAAAGGAGGGGGAACAATAGAGGAACGCTCTGACAACAAACGCCCTGCTTCTCTATCCATTATCCGTTGAATAATCCTAAAACTACATTGAAGAAGATGTGCCGTCTGGGTCTTGTTTTTGGTAGAACGAAGAACTTTTGCAAGATGACCGGCAAATGCTTGCGTGAAATGATCGTACTGATCCGCCCATGGTACTTTGATGGTTTTGATACCAACTAATGAATTTACTCGGGGAACACGACAATGAATAGACCAAATGGATTGAAGAAAATTTAGATGACACCAATGATGATTGTCCCGTTAGTCATATACCGGACATGGCTTAGCCGTGACCGGATAAAGACCTTGTGCGCCTACATACGAAATGTATATATCTATGCGTTCCGTCTTCTTTGATCATACCAAATCATCAACCGACCGGTTGGAGATCCAAAAGATCTAAAATGAGATTTCTCTCTTTACTATTTGTGTTCATCGTAAATCAAAATAACTCCAGAAATAGCCGTGTTCAGAATAACTATTTCAACCAAAAAAATCTAAATTGCCACATTCAGTGCAGTAGAATTGCTAATTTTAAAGAACTTTGCGGCTTTAATCACCTTTATTCATCTCAACATATGAAAAATATGACCCCCCTAATTATAATCTTCTTTCTTGGTAGCCTTTCCTCGTTCTCGCAATCCTCATTTTATTCAAAATTAACTTTGGGGGTTTCCGTAAACCCTAGCCTTACCATGAATGGGAATTCAAATGATAGAGGCAGTTTTTGTGATGAATATATCAATCCTTTATATGCTAGTATCGCAGGATGCACTAGTTCTGAACGAGGAGTTGGGGATGGCTATTCCGTGGATTTTGGTTCTACTACGGGGCGATCAGGCAGTATTTCTTTGGGAGTACAAATCTTGCCTGCCCTCGGATTGGAATTAGAACACCATTATGCGATAGCCTCATACAATGATACTTCCCCCGTAAAGACTGCAACAGGAGTGAACCGCGATAAGCTGCAAGATGAAATAGTTAAAAGCGACGAACGATTAGGCGATCTGAAATCTAGTAGTTTTTATGGAAATATTGTATTCTCATTTCTTTCTAAATCAAGATTAACCCCTTATCTGGGAGCAGGTGCAGGACTCAGTAGATTGCATGCTGAATATGCAAGTGTCTGGGCAAGAAATTTTGACCCCAACCTCATCAAGACAGGAGAAAATCTGCCCAATGCGGATGAAGTGAAAACTAATCTGTCCGGAACCGTCAGTTCTGCTTTTGGTCCACTGGAAAGTTCAAGTTTCTCATGGAAAGCATTCAGTGGGTTTGATTACGAGCTTTTGGATAGAACCTTTTTTACTTTTAAAGTACAATTCATACAATATGGCACATTAGAATCTGATGAACTAGTTTGGGACCCTCTTCGTAGTCATCCCCCTAATCTCAGAAAGGATGGAAGTGAACCAGTTAAATCTATATCTACTTTTGAAAATATCAATGCCATTAGTTTAAATCTTGGGATTCGCTATAATTTCTTGTGATACCCCATATAACTGGGAAAACCACTATTTTACCTAAAAATCTGCTTATGATTTAAAAAGTGCAAACTGAAATAGTTTTTCAAATTTGCCGGTGATCTTACTTCCCCTTAGCAACTTCGAAGTATCGTGCATTCAGACGACATAACCATTAAAAATGCAAACTCAAAGGCTACAAGAGGAAATAAGCGTATCTATTCTGTTTATATCCAGCAATCACTCCGATAATAACCTTAGAAAAGGACGAACATCTGCGTGGCTTTTGAAATAATAGTTAGCAAGCGTTTGCTTAGTACCTACCTTGATTTTGACCACCTCCTCAGGTAAATCTGCAAACATATTTTCATCAGTAACATCATCGCCAATCACGATAGTACAATCATACTTCTTATGGGCATATAACTGAGTAGCAGCAACCCCCTTGTGAACCCGTGAACTGACGATTTCAACAATTTTGTCGCCATCCATAATTTTCAAATCATCAGGCAATAAACTAGTTAGTAAAGTTTTTAATTCAACTACACGGACTTTTGCCAATTCAGGATCAGACTTCCTGTAATGCCATACCAATGAATTTTTCTTTTCCTCTATAAATGTCCCAGGAGTGTTATCGGTAAATGTCTCTACAACAGGGAGTATATGTTGCTTCCAATCTTCTCTCAGGACGTCTTTCTGCTCCCAACTAGAATGAACTAAACGCTGCTGATAACCGTGCTCAGCAATCAAAGTTACTGGGTAAGTGCCAAAATATTTTTCTAAAAACTCTTTATTTCTGCCACTAATGATGGCAATATCAAGACGTTCAATTGAACATAATACATCAAAAATAGTATAGAGTTCCCCGTCGGGTATGGATTTTTCTGGATTTTCATGAAAACCAACTAACGTTCCATCATAATCAAGAAGTAGCAACCTTTGTTGGGCTCTTTTAAACTGAAGAGATAATTGGTTAACAACAGAACTGGTCATTCTCAATCGTGTTTCATCTTGGTTCAACGCTTCGGTTTCCTTCAATGTCCTCATAAATTCATTTGACCACTTATTGATATTGTACCTGGAGGCTCTCTTTTTTAGTCGAGTGATACGTTCTTTTTGCTCCTCTTGAGGCATCTCAATAGCTTGCCTGAGTTTGAGTACCATATCCTCCATATCAAAAGGATTGACCAGCAACGCATCAAAAAATTCCTTTGACGCTCCTGTCATTTCACTCAAAATAAGCACCCCATCGTTATCAACCCTAGTGGCAACATATTCTTTGGCTACGAGATTCATACCATCTCGTACTGGGGTAATCATGGCTATGTCAGCATTTACATACAAATCAATCAAGTCTTCAAATGGCATCGACCTATAATAATATAAAATAGGTGTCCAACCCAAAACAGCATATTTCCCATTAATCCGGCCAACAGTCCGGTCAGTTTCTCTTTTCAATCTTTTATAATGTGGTACACTCGATCGAGAAGGAACCATGAGCATGATCAAATGAATGTGCTTGATATACTGAGGAAAATTTATCAATAATTGCTCAAAAGCTTCTAAACGGTTAATAAGTCCTTTGGTATAATCCAATCGATCAATGGATAGGATAATCTTGTTTGACTTATCCAAGGTTTTGTACTCTTTAAGAAGGTTAAACATCTCGGAATGCTCTTCTTTTTTTTGTCTGATGTGTTCCACAGCAGCATCTTCAAATTTTTGGTAGTCAATACCCATAGGAAAGGTACTAACCTGTATTTTTCTGGCTTTATAATCAATGATATTGTAATTAACCTCTAGTCGCAAAATTCTTTTAACAGAACTGATAAAATGTCTCTGGTAGTCATAGGTGTGAAACCCTACCAAATCTGCCCCTAAAATTCCGAAGAGAAGTTGTGTTCTCCAGGGGAAAATTCTGAAGATCTCAAATGAAGGAAACGGAATATGAAGAAAAAACCCTATGGTGACCTCCGGAGCGGATTGCCTTATCATCCCAGGACATAATAACAATTGATAATCATGAATCCAGACGCGATCTCCAGGCTGTAAATTTTCTAAAACCTTATCAGCAAACCTTTGATTTACCTTTTGATATGATTCCCAGTGACTCTGGTTGAATTTAGAAAACTCTATGAAATAGTGAAATAAAGGCCAGAGGCATTCATTAGAAAGACCATAGTAAAAATCTTCCATTTCTTTTTTTAATAGTGGAACAGGGATAAATTTGTCTCTGGTAAGAGACTTTTTGAGACTTACCCAGCTTTCGGTATCAATTAAATCCTGCTCAATGCCTGGCCAGCCAATCCAAAGTGAATTTCCGTGCTGATGAAAAGATTTCATGCCTGTAGCAAGTCCTCCACTAGTAGGAATAAATTTGTAGCCCTGTTTTTGTCTGACAATCTGAAGTGGAAGTCTATTGGAAACGATGATATTCTTACTCATATAATCCTCATTCTTTGAATTAAATTGGAGAGCAAAAGTTAAGTCTAATTTTTCACAAAGTGTTCAATTCTTTTTTCTGTCATGTTCAAATAATTTAATCCCAAGCACAACTAACATTGAAAACCTATTATGAATCCTTGCTGTATTTTAGTACTTTGAATAACCATCGAAAAAAATGGAATTATGAAAAAGTGATGATATTTTTAACCTCATTTTATTTGGATTGGTATTGGAATAATGATTTACCAAAACTAAATTGCATGACCAAAGTTTTGACGTTTGTCAGATAACCTCAACTACGGAATTATTGGGAATTGCCGGTCCGCAGCACTTGTTTATCAAGATAGCTCTATTGATTGGTGCTGTCTTCCTGAATTTGATTCCCCTTCTATATTCGCCAAAATTCTTGACCCCGGCATTGGAGGAAATTTTGCCATCAGATCCTCTTCTCCGATTGCCACAAAACAGCAATACATCGAAAAGACATGTATATTGGTAACTCGATTTGAGTGTGCTGATGGTATTTTTGAGGTATGTGATTTTATGCCCCGCTACCCCAAACATAACACCAGCGATTTTCATGCCCCTCCAGAAATCCAAAGGTGTATTCACATCATTGAGGGTAACCCTCGAATCTCAATTGAGTACAATCCAAAATTAGGGTACGCCCTTGGAAAAACTGAGACCGCCTCACGGGACCAGGTGATCAGAAGTGTTGTAAAACAAGATCGTTTTGACACGATTTATCTATATACCAATGTACCCCATCATATAGTTCTTTCAAGTGAGGAGTTTTTATTGAAAAAGGATCTTTTTTTTGTGTTGACGTACAACGAAAAGATTATTCCTCCATCTTTAACCTCAGTTAAAGAAAAATTAAACAACACAAAATCCTACTGGGAAAGCTGGTGTTTAAAAGCACCCCACTTCAAGCACTACAACAACTCAATAGTGCGAAGCGCAATGACTTTAAAGCTATTGTCATACGATAAAACCGGTGCCATTTTAGCTGCTCCGACCACTTCAATTCCGGAATCTATCGGAGAGGAAAGGAATTGGGATTATCGTTTCTGCTGGATAAGAGATGCTTCAATGGTCGTTAGTGTCATATCTCGACTGGGTCATGAACGAATCGTTAATCGCTACCTTGATTTTATCATCAGTCTTATACCTTATAAAGCTGAGCAGCTAAGGATTATGTATGGGATAAATGGAGAAAAAGTGCTGACAGAAAGCACACTATACCACCTCTCAGGTTACATTAACTCAAAACCTGTTCGTATCGGAAATGCAGCATACCTTCAAAAGCAACACGATATTTATGGAATTTTATTGGATGCAATTCATATCCAAGTACTCAAAAATCCATCCGATGTTCACCAGCATGAGAAGCTATGGTCCATCGTAAAAAATTTGATTCGATTTGTTATCAATAATTGGAAGTTACCAGATAAGGGAATTTGGGAATTTAGAAACAACGATATGCATTTCACCTTTTCAAAGTTGTTCTGCTGGGTAGCCATGGATAGGGCTGTCTCAATAGCCAAAATATTTAAGAAAAAACGAGTAATTGAACAATGGTCTCCTATCCGAGATGAAATAAAGGCTGATCTGCTAAAAAATGCTTGGAATGACCAGTTGCAGAGCTTTACCCAATCCTACGAATCAAAGTATCTTGATTGTTCCGTCTTGTTGATGGAAAATTATGGCTTGATTGAGGCAAATGATCCTAGATTTATCAAGACTGTTGAGGCCATCGAAAGAACACTTTTAAAAGACGGTCTTCTCTATCGTTATAAAAATGAGGATGATTTTGGAACACCCAGATCATCATTTACCATTTGTACTTTTTGGTTTATCAATAGTTTGATTAAGCTGGGGGAAATTGAAAAAGCCAAAAAATTGTTCGAAAGCGTCCTTTCCTATGGTAATAAACTCGGATTGTTTAGTGAAGATATCGATTTTGAAACAAAGCGGCTCTTGGGAAACTTTCCCCAAGCTTATTCCCATTTAGCTCTAATTGAAGTCGCCTTGAATTTTAATGAAAAACTAGACTCTGAGACATTGCAGCCGATTGTACCAAAATCTAACCAAAAGGGACAATCTCTAGCCGTTTGAATTAGAATATTCTACGCTGAACATAAGACCTGACTTCAATTTGATCTAAATGACTTAGGAAGTAGAGGCTTTCTGTGTACATCAAGTGAGCATGAAATAAAGTTTGAGGCATGAGTTGACGGTTTGCAGAAAATTAATTCTGTAAAGGGGTATTTTGATATACTAGAGCCCATGATTATAGAGTAGCTTTGAATTGACTCAAAAAACGAATGTCATTTTCATAAAATAGCCGAATATCCTCAATTTGAAATAAAAGCATAGCAATACGCTCAATACCTAGTCCAAAAGCATAACCACTATATTCATTGGAATCAATTCCGCAATTTTCCAAAACATTGGGATCGACCATTCCACAACCCATGATTTCTAACCATCCTGTACCCTTTGTAATTCGGTAGTCTGCTTGAGTTTCTAGCCCCCAATAGATATCAACTTCAGCGCTTGGTTCTGTAAATGGAAAATAAGAAGGTCGAAGCCTCATTTTGCTGTTTTTGAATAGCGCCTCACAGAAATAATGAATAGTTTGTTTTAAATCTGCAAAGGATACCTTCTTGTCAATATAGAGACCTTCTATTTGGTGAAACAAACAGTGGGATCTTGCTGTGATGGTTTCGCTTCTAAATACCCTACCAGGGGATATGATTCTGATGGGTGGCTTATGGGTTTCCATATGTCTTACCTGAACCGTAGAAGTATGGGTTCTCAATAAATGACCACAGGGCTGCTGAAGATAAAATGTATCCTGCATATCTCTTGCAGGATGGTGCTTGGGAAAGTTTAAGGCTGAAAAATTATGCCAATCATCCTCGATCTCCGGACCTTCCGACAAGCCAAATCCAATGGTCGAAAAAATCTCAATCATCCTGTTTTTTACAATGGCTATAGGATGACGATTTCCAGAAGAAATAGGAAACCCTGGGCGAGAAACATCATCCACTTTCGGCTCAGAAGAATCGAACTTTGATTGCGTTTCTAATCGCTTTACTTTTTGAAATACCTCCTTTTTGAGTTTGTTGATAAGCTGACCAATCGGTTTGCGAGCCTGGGGAGAAATTTGACTGATTGATTTGAAAAAGCCTGCAACAAGCCCTTTTTTTCCGAGGTACTTTAGACGGAAATCTTCGATTTCTCTTGGGTTGGTACTTTCAAAAGATTCAACAATTTCCAAGTGCGATTTTATTTTTTCTATCATGGGAAAATTCAAACACTTTATTCGTTAGACATACAAAATATAAACACCCTTACATTCAACTCAAAAATATATTCTCAGGCTCAAGTTTATCCCTTTGCTTGATTTAATTAAAGACAAGGAGATTCACGCCACAGAATAAATAACTGATGGTTAATTTGTAGTTGGTTGTTGCGATAAGATTCAAAATCATTAAAACCTATATATTTTATGAACGAGATGAAGAGAGCAAAGATACCAATTGGAATCACTCTAAATGCAGATAATGATGGTAATACGGTGTTCATTGTGCTAAACTAAATACACTACAAATAAAATTACTTGCTGTATTCTCTTTCACGCTTTATTGCCCCTATCCTCTCCACAACAAAGCGAATATATTTTATACCACCAAAACCTTTTTGAGTAATTATAATGTCTGAGCGGCATTATACGGTACAATCTCATCAGACATTTTGGCAGGTAGTAGTATTTGGTTTTTATAGCACGTATTCTCAACAAAAAAAACAAAATTACCCCACAATGTGCAACAGAACCTTGATATTCAAGGCTACATCTATGAAATGTATTCCAGCTTGGAAAAATACTCTATTATGGCAGTCTTGATGAGGACGGTCTGCTCTCCTGATTTCAGCTTCGGAAGCATCTCATTTAATTTAAAATGTGGCCAGCCTTGTTCATCATACCTTTCAAATTCATAATATCCATAGGGCTCCAGAACAGTACAGATACCAATATGGATTAAATTGATATTGTCATCTTTTCGAAACCGTTGATGGGGATTACCATATTGCTGTAGTCCTATCAGATATAGAATTCCTTCGATTTCTATATTCTCACCTGAAGAAAATTTATTGGATAATTTTTTGACCAATAAATCCCAACGCTTTTTGTTATCCATTGAACATTAGATATTCTCAAGCAAATTTAATCCCCACTGAAAAATCTTTGATACATAAAATTTTCGGAACTACTTCCAGGCTTTTACTCTAAAACCCGACGAGTAAAAAGGTTTTTTTGTTTCTAATAGCGGCATTTTCTATGCTTTCCTTAGATAAGCACTTCCTAATCTTTTTGCTTTTCGGACCATTTCTACTATTTCGCTAAAAAACGTGATTTACTCAAACAGCTGAGACCGAAATGATCATTCCATCTGAATATTTTATCTCGGATAAAGATAACCAAAGGAGAAATCGATCGAAAAAAAATCTTCATTTTATTTAGTCATAAAAGACATTAACGTCCCACTTTACAAGGTTTGGTAATCATTATTTTTGCTTATGTAGTCTATGGAAAATTATTTGTTGGACCTCATCGGTGCGGGCATCATTTTGATTGGAATGGTCCGTGGGCTTTCTAAAGGTTTTATAATTGAACTCACGCAACTAGCCGCGATACTTATCGGTATCGTATTAGCGATAAAATATGCCGACCCCCTAGCTCAATTCCTCCATGAAAAGGTTGCGTTTGGTGTTGCGATCCTTAGAATTGCTGCATTTTTGTTTCTATTTGCTCTCATTGTTATGATTATGTTCATGATTGGACGCCTCTTAACTAAACTTTTAAAACTTATGTTAATCAATTGGCTCAATCAACTACTCGGGGGGCTTTTTGGTGCAATCAAAGCCTTATTACTACTCTGTATTCTTGCTGTACTAACCCATCAGGTAAATAATACAGTACACCTAATTCCAGATAAATATCTCGAAGAATCCCTGCTCTACCAAAATTGCTTAACTGTCGGGCAAGCTGCTCTTGAATGGCTAAGCAATAAACCCCTAAAGGAATTGAATATCAATCAGTATTCTTCAATCATCGGATGATTCTCAAATCAGCATTTTTGATCCAACCATTTGCCCCATTTGCAAGTCGAATATTTTGCCATTGCTGTAGTTCTTCCAATAATTCTACCTTGGTTCCCTCGTGTAGATAGAATTGAATTTCAGATCTTTGGTTGGGCTCTGAATAAATTTCTACTTGTTCTGAGAATATAATGGCAAATGTTTTGTTTTTCAGCTGGTTGGAAAGATGATAAGCCGTTGATCCTGTCATTATCAACAGAACAAAAACGAGAGACAAACCTGCAAACAGAACTTTTCTTACACTGGGTGCTTTAGACCATAAAAAGCAGATAAACAAAATCAGAATAGTCCAGCCAAATACTATTGCTAGAATAGCCCAGCCATCTAAAGAGTAAAACCCAAGATACCTGGAAAACAAACGCTGTAGTGGAGATGTCTCTAAGGGAATAATGGTGTCTAAGGTCATGTTTTGAGCAAACTGACTATTAACTATAATATCCTCGTTCAAAGGATTTAATATCCGGGCTTTTTCATAATAAAAATTAGCCTCTGCTACCATATTTAAGCGATAATAACTATTGGCCATATTGAAATACAAAACCCAGCTGTGTTTACCTTGTTCTACTATTTCACCATAGTGCAATAAAGCCTGCTGGTACTCACCATTATTATAGGCTTGGTTGCCTTGGTCAAAAATCGACTCTAGGGAAGTTTGACCCAAGGAAGGCACTATAGTCAATAAAAATAAAATAGAAGCCACAACCCCCTTGATGAATCTAAATGTAGTTTTCTTTTCAAGCCTTGGGCACATCTCTATAGCTGTTTATCTAATTTGGCCATTATTCGACTAGCGTTGTTATAGTCATTTTCAGTATCAATTTTCTGCCCTAATCCATAACGCGCTTGTTCACAATTGGTCAAAAGAGCATTAAACCCGGTGATGATCTCTTGGTGCACACCTGATTGAATAAGCAATTCTTGGATTTTGGATTTGTTGAACTCAATGGTTTCGATCTTCAATTTTGCTTTTAAATAGGTATGTAGACCTCTTTCGAGAGCCATATAAAATTCCCCAGGTCGATTTATCTCCTTTTTGGCAGCACTTAAATACCGCCTTGCAAGCTTATTGGCTGTCTTTTGCTGTTGTAAGGAAATATCACTCCCCCGGTTGAAAATCAACTTTTTGACCAATATCACTCCAAACATTAAAAAGAAAGGCAACAGAAATAATACCCAGAAAGTACGGCTCAACCAAAATCTAGCATCTGAAATATCTACCAGTGAGGTGTCTAGATTGATGAATCTAAAGGTATTGGTCTGACCCGAGACTAGATTAGATGGTTGTCCAGTGATATTGGTACTTGTGGCTTGATTTGCTCCGGGTGCCGGACCACCATAGACCTGAACCACTTCTTCCTGGGAGTTGATCATCTTATAGACCTCTTCTTCGGGATCAAAATAAGAGAAAGTCAACGAAGGAATGGGATAACTCCCTTGATATCTTGGAACGACAGTATAAATGTCTTCAACCAATCCACTTGATGTACTTCCCATCGTTTGAAAGGACTCATTCCTTTCTGGCTGAAATACTTCTAGATTGCTTGGAGCATTTAACTGGGGAAGAGGAAATAAACCCAAATTTCCACTACCTTTAACATTAACCCGTATTTGGAGGGATTCTGTAGCATTTAAACTGGTTTTATTCAACAACAGATCAAAATCAAATTTTCCTACGGCACCACCAAACCCGGCGGGTTTCCCTTGAGTGGGTAAATCTTTTACGTCTAGTGTCCTTGGGATAGTACTGATATTCTCTTGGATTTGATTGTATATACGGCTCCCAAATAAATCCCTCCGGTTGGTAGGCACACTAATTTTCATGCTCAATACCAGGGGTTCTAATTCTATTTTTCCGGATCTCTGAGGAAACAGCAACACTTTCTTCCACAATACTTCGTTATAGGGTTGCCCCCTATATGAACCTCTGGGATTTACTTTAATCTGACCGAAATCAATGTTATTGCTCCAAAAATCCGCATAGGAAGGCGAGTCAATTTCCGAAACATCTGATAATCTCAGTGGATCTTGGAAGTACAACTTATACTCAACTAGTACGCCTTGATTGAGATATGGTGATGGATTGGAAACATGGGCAACGAAATGTATATTGTCCTGTAAACGAAATTCATAATTGTTTGGATCATTGGGTCTTGATACAGCATCAGTGACTTGGACCGATACTGGGCTTGTCTTATAAACTTCTCCTTGAATTGTTATACTAGCCTGTCCAATAGTTAACTGTCCTTTTGTTGAGGGTTGTAAGAAATAGGAATATGATTTCGAAAACGAGCCCACACCATTGACGAATTGTCGAGAGACGGTTTGAGAAGGGCCGCTGATTACTTTAAATCCTGCGAATGAAGGAGGAATGAAATCGTCTCCATTTTCATTCATGGTAAATTCTATCTTAAGATTTTCATTCAGCCCGAGTCGATCTCGGCTTAGTTTGGCTTCAAAAGTAATTTGCGCCCCGACGCTCAGGGGGAAAATCATCAATAGAATCCACACTATTAAAGATGACTTGGTTTCCATCTTTACCAGTCTTTTCCCCTTGTAGGGATTCCTTGCACCTTTTGAGCATTAATTTTCTCCTGAACTTTTTTTTCTTGATTGTCCATGGCTTGCAGTAAATTTTTTATCTGCTGTGGAGAAAGTCGGTTTTGTTCAGAAGGTTGTTGTTGACTTTCTTGCTGATCAGAATTTTCTTGTTTCTGATCAGATTGATTATCCTGCTGGGATGAATCATCACTATTTTGTTCTTCATTTTCTTGATTCTGATCCTGAGAATCATCATCCTGTTGATCCTGATCCTCAGAATTATCCTGTTGATCCTGATCCTCAGAATTATCCTGTTGATCCTGATCCTCAGAATTATCCTGTTGATCCTGATCCTCAGAATTATCTTGCTGTTGATCCTGTTGCTGGGAATCATCCTGGCGTTCTTGCTCTAATAGAGATTTAGCCAAGGCATAGTTGTATCGGGTTTGTTCATCGTTGGGATTGTTTCTTAGTGCATTTTTATACGCTTCAACGGCTTGAGGGTAATCCTTTTTTTTCATGTAGGAATTACCCATATTGTGAAATGCCTTGTGACGTTTTTCTTTCGAGTCAGCAAGCTTTTGAGCCTGAAAATAACGTTGAGTTGCTTCCTGATAATTTTCTGCTTGATAATGTGTATTACCCAGATTATAGATTCCCTCAATTTTATTGGGATTATCTGAAATGGCTTTTCGATATTTAGATTCTGCCTCAGAAAAAGCCTTTTCGTTCAATTTCTGATTGCCCTGATAAATTAAATTTTGGGTTTCTTGTGCACTGACGTAGAACGAACAAATCACTAATAATCCGACCAAAATGGGCTTTTTCATCCTACTAATTTTCATTAAATAAATTGATTTGTTGTAGCCATTTTGTCTTGGTTTCAAAGATAAAGATATCCAAAAAGAGCAACCCAATAGCCAATAGTATAAATGGTTGAAAACGATCTTTGAAACTGACAAATTCTTGACTTTCAAATTCTTTTTTATCGATTTGTTCTAGATTTTCAGTCACAAAATCCAATACCTCCTGTGTATCATTGCCACTATTGTACGCCCCTTTGGAAATCTCTGCAATGTCCAAAAGCATTGGTTCATTACGTTTGGTTATTACCACATTACCCTGGTTGTCCTTTTTATAGGACTCAACAATACCCTTTTGTTTGATAGGGATAGGAGCTCCGACCTCGGTTCCGATACCGATGGTAAATATCTTGATGCCTTTTTCTAAAGCAATATCAACGGCACTATTAATCTGTTGTTGGTGATCTTCTCCATCTGTCATCAAAAAGATAATTTTATTGACCTTGTCTTGCTCGTTAAACAACGAACTAGATAATTCAATCGCACTTGATAGGGCAGTTCCTTGAGAAGATATCATCTCTGTGTTGAGGGCTTGCAAAAACATATTGGCAGCTCCAAAATCAGTGGTTATGGGTAGCTGCGGAACAGCATGAGCGGCATATGCTACAATACCTACCCTATCTCCAACTAGCTGAGAAATGATGGAAGATACCAAATGTTTTGCCTTTTCTAAACGATTTGGAGCTACATCCTCTGCAAGCATACTCTTGGACACATCAACAGCAAAAACAATATCTACCCCCTGACGTCTCACGGTTTCTAACTGAGCACCCATTTTGGGGTTTACCAAAGAAAAAGTCAGCAAAACAATTGCCAGACTAAATAGAAAACGTTTTAAATACGGTTTAAACTTAGAACGATTAGGCGACAAATAAGCAAGCATCCGAGAGGTGGCAAATTCTCTCTGAGCTTTTCGTTTCCACCGATCAACCAATAAATATCCCAACCAGATTAGTGGTAAAAGAAGTAGAATATAAAAATATTTAGGGTCTTCTAATTGATACATCTCTATATAAAACTCTTGAAAAGGGTTTGTCTCAATACCCATTCTAGAAGCAACAAACCAAGTCCTATAATCACAAAAACACGGTATCTCTCATGATAGTTGAAATAGTCAAATTCTTCAACTTCCGTTTTTTCAAGTTTGTTGATTTCACTATATATTTCTTCTAGGCTTCTATTGTCTGTAGCACGAAAATATTCCCCCCCTGTACTTTGGGCAATTTCTCTCATTAATTCTTGGTCTATTTCCACTTCTGTCAATCCATATTGAAACTGTCCATTTGGAAGTATCGCCACCGGAGCCATTGCTTGACCGTTGCTTCCCAAGCCAATAGTATAGGTTTTGATATCGAATTCTTTAGCCAATTCAACCGCTGCGATGGGATCAATAAAACCAGAATTGTTTACTCCATCGGTTAATAGAATAATCACTTTGCTCTTTGATTTACTGTCTTTGAGTCTATTCACTGCTGTTGCAAGACCCATGCCAATTGCTGTACCATCTTGAATAAATCCTTGAAAAGAAATTTCATTAAGGGCGCTACTAACAATCGTTTTGTCGCTGGTTATGGGGGTTTTGGTATAGCTCTCTCCTGCATAAACCACCAATCCTATTCTGTCGGAATAACGGTCAGCAATAAAATTGGAGGCCACTTCTTTTAAAGCCTCTAGTCTATTAGGTTTTAAATCTCGGGCAAGCATACTTGAAGAAATATCAATTGCCATGACTATATCAATTCCTGAAGAAGTAAATGATCGAGTGGACACATCTACAATCTGGGGGCGAGCCAGTGCGAGGATAAACAATGCCAAACTAATCAAGCGAAGCCCGGGTAGCAAAGGTAACAATCTCCCAATGATGGACCGGGAGCTCTTAAACGCATCTAGGGTAGGTAATTTGATTTTAGGTCGAGAGCTGGTCCAAAAAAAATAATACCCCGCAGCGCCAATTGGAATGAGCAATAACAGCCAAAAATATTCGGTTCCATCAAAGACAATATCCTCCCACATGGCAACTATAATTCGGTGATGATTTCAATACCTTCCACAATACGATCTTTGATTTTTGAAGCATATCGATCATCAGTTGGATAAATCAACTTCAATTCTATTTCTCTTCCTTCGAGCAAAACCAAGATGACGGTAAAATCATAGCGACTTTCTCGAATTTCATTTATTGGGGTATAATCGAAGCGACCTTCAATAGAGATGGCCTGGTCTCCCTTAGGCAGGGTAACTTGTTGACCATCTATAAAAATATTTGTTCCACCCATTCGCTGAATCTCATCGGCTACTTTTTTAACAAACACTTCTCCACTGAGTTGTCCGATTGAATCTTGGGCCTGATTTGTTGGGTCGGTTTGATCAAATGGACTGAACTGTAGCCCGATATAAAATCGGTAGCCAACTGTTCCAAACTCAAATATGGATTGATCCTTTTTTGAAGATTTTTGACGAATCAAAACCTGAGGTGTCATCAATGAAACCGGAGGCGATCCATACTGAGATTGAATCCAGTCTGAATGCATCATTTTTTTTGTGGGGTATCCCAATATGGTATCCCGGACGGGATAATAACCATATATAAGCATCAACACAGTCAATGCAACAAGTACTATGCCAACCAGTGAACTCAGTCCAAAGATGATTCGTTGTCTTTTTTTCTTTCGGTTCAAAAGAAATTGAAAAGCTTGGTTTTGTTTTAATTCCTCTTCGGAGGGCTCAGGGATAGCTTCCTTGATTTTGATTACCACTGACTGGATAAATTGCTTGTCTTTGATAGCAATTTCTTTGTCTAGTCGCATCTGAGCAAATTTGACCATATCGGCATTGTCAAGTGTACCTTCTAAATTGGCAATTAATTCTTGATGAATGCTCAAAGTATTGTCTTTCTGAAGTTGGTTGAGCTTGGCTAATAATTCCCTCGAAGTACTCTCAAGAGCATCAATCTGAATTTCTTTATCCAGGTATTTCCTTAAAATATAAATAAGCTCGGTATAAAAAACTTTATAGTCCTTTTGTAAAACTAGTTTTTGGTTTTCTATGGCTTTCAAATCTTTCAGTGCCATTTCAAAGGGGGACAATCCGAGCTCTTTTAGTTTTTTTTGTTTTTCCCTGAAGAAATACATATTTATAATTCCCCCGAGAACAAAAAGACCAAGCAGTACATAGAGTAAAATTCGAATCAACTGATCGTAGTTCCTTCCCAAATCAATTATGGGCTTGATATCATACATCTTTTGTTCTAAGGTGTCTACTACCACAGTATTCACCCTGATTGGTATGGAATCACTAACTTGAACAAAGCCATTGACAAAAACAGCTTGTTGCGGTATAATAAAATTACCTGAGTCAAATTGGATTAAAGCATATTTTTTAGTAAATGTATAGTGGTCTTGGGCTCGTATGGTATCCAATGGGCTTTGTTCCAAAATTTCAAATGAAGAAAAATTTGGGTTTGCTGGAAATTCCACCAGAGAAAGCGAATCTGTTTTGAGTTGTAGGGTAAAATTTAGTTGCTCTCCAATTCTAATTTCAGTGGTATCAACCTTAGCTTCTACTTTGGCAGTGGTTTGCCCTATCAGAAAATGATCCACCACCATCAGAAAGGTTAAAACCAATAAAATCTTTCTCACTTATCCTCTTGTTTTAAAATAGTTGAGCAATTTTTTAACAAATGATTCATCTGTTCGACAGTTGACCACTCCAGCATTGTTTCTTTGAAATTCCAATTCAAATTGTCTTTCGAGTTTTTTGAAATAGTCCTGATATTGATTACGGACACTTTTGCTGGAGGTATTTATCCAGTCCAATTTACCTGTTTCGGCATCTCTTGTCAATGTGAGTCCAATATTGGGGATTTCTTCTTCTTTTGAATCATACACCCTTATTCCTGTCAAATCATGCTTTTTGGCGGCTATGCTCAATTGTCGCTGATAGTCATTATCAATAAAATCGGACAATAAAAAAGCGATGGCTTTTTTTTTGAGAACCGAAGAGATAAATTCCAATGCCGTGCCTATACTGGTCTTGGAAGTTTGTGGTTCGAACTCCAATAGTTCTCTTATGATACGCAACAAGTGGGAGCGACCTCTTTTTGGTGGAATATATTTTTCGATGGTCTGGGCGAACAATACCAGTCCAACCTTATCGTTATTTTGAAGCGCTGAAAAAGCAAGGGTTGCTGCAATCTCGGTGACCACTTCTCTTTTGAGTTGATTGGCTGTTCCAAAAAACTCTGATCCGCTAACATCTACCACTAACAAGACGGTTAATTCCCTTTCTTCTTCGAATATTTTAACAAACGGAGTATTATAGCGTGCAGTGACATTCCAGTCAATAACCCTCACGTCGTCTCCATATTGATAAGATCTAACTTCGCTAAAGGTCATTCCTCTTCCTTTGAAAGTACTATGGTATTCCCCTCCGAAAATATCTGAAGACAACCGACGGGTCTTGATTTCAATCTTTCGAACTTTTTTCAATAATTCTTTGGTATCCATCTCTATTTTCGAAATCCGAATATTAATATGGCTTTAGAACTATTTTCTGGCAACAATCATTTGATTGGTTTCAAAATCAGAATACTTTAAAATCTACAAATTCTACAGTCATATGATGTCAAATGATTAAGGTACTTCTATTTGGTTGACAATCTGACTGATGATATCCTGAGATGTAATATTTTCTGCCTCGGCTTCATAGGTCAGTCCAATGCGGTGTCGGAGCACCTCATAAATCACGGCCCGAACATCCTCAGGTATGACAAAACCTCGATGTTTCAAGAAAGCATAACATTTTGTGGCAAGTGCCAGATTGATGCTTCCTCTGGGCGATGCACCAAACTGAATCATATGGGTGAGATTCGGTAAATTATAATCTTGAGGATTTCTGGTAGCAAAAACCAAATCCAGAATGTACTGTTCAATTTTTGTGTCCATATATACATCCAAAGCCGTTTTTTGGGCAGCAAGGATTTGTTTGATATCCACAACAGGATTGATTGGTGTGGTTTCTTTTTTCAAATTCAGCTTCATGATTTGCTGTTCTTCTTGAATTGTTGGATAATCAATCACTGTTTTGAGCATAAAACGATCCACTTGAGCTTCTGGAAGAGGATAAGTGCCTTCTTGTTCTACAGGGTTTTGGGTTGCCATGACCAAAAATGGTGCCGTCAAGACAAAAGTCGTATCGCCAATAGTGACTTGTCTTTCCTGCATAGCTTCCAATAAGGCCGATTGTACTTTTGCAGGGGCCCTATTGATTTCATCGGCTAGAACAAAATTGGCGAAAATGGGACCTTTTTTTATTGAAAAGTCATTTTCCTTTATGTTGTAAATCATTGTGCCCACTACATCTGCAGGCAATAGATCAGGTGTAAATTGGATTCTAGAATACGATCCATTGATGGCTTTGGAAAGGGTATTTATCGTTAGGGTTTTTGCCAGTCCGGGTACTCCTTCGAGTAAAATATGGCCTTTACCAATTAATCCTATCAACAGACTGTCCAACATATGTTGTTGTCCGATGATGGCTTTACTGAGTTCCAAATTGAGCAGATCGACAAAAGCACTTTCTGATTTTATCCGATCGTTAAGCTCAGCGATATCTACTGGAGATGTGCTGTTTTTCATTGTCAATAATTTAACTAAAATTTGGGCAAAAAGTTACAATTTATTGTATTTTTTGCGTCCATCAACTTTTTCTTCATATATAAAAAATTGAATTTGCCTATTATTCAAATAAATGTAGTAAGATGAAAATCAAACCTTCTCTTTGAAAATGAGCAAAATTAGTTATAATACCCAGCAAAATATCTTTCAATTGATTCTTCAAATAAATAGTTTCACTGTACTTCACTTTATATGAGTGGTGAATTTGAGAATTATTAGAATATCTTTCCACTAATTTTGGTATATACTTGTCAATGAACAAAAAATTAAATCCTTAACTCTTTCGTTGAGTTCAACCCAGAAAGTATGCTGAAACTCTTTTAGAGAATATCATGAAACCATCAACTAGTTTAATTACTGGAGCTACAAGCGGAATAGGATTGGCCACAGCTAAGCTATTTGCTAAGAAAGGAATGCGGTTGATTTTGTGTGGTCGAAGAATAGAGCGTCTATTTAAACTCAAGAAGACACTTGAATGTCAATGCCATATTCTGAATTTCGATGTTTCTAAGTCTCATGATGTATTCAGTGCCATTGACAGCCTACCAGGAGAGTTTTCCAAAATCGACATTCTAATCAATAATGCCGGAAATGCTCACGGTCTAGATTCAGTAGACCTCGCTGATGTTGAAGATTGGGACAATATGATAAACAGTAATCTAAAAGGGCTTTTATATGTAACCAAGTCAGTAATCGGTCAAATGGTTCAAAGAAAAACAGGGCATATCATAAATGTTGGTTCTATAGCGGGAAAGGAAGTATACCCCAAAGGAAGCGTTTATTGTGCTACAAAATTTGCCGTAGATGCTTTTACCAAGGGGTTGAGGATGGACTTAAATCCTCTGGGAATAAAAGTCGGGGCAATTCACCCAGGATTAGTAGAAACCGAATTTTCAATGGTCAGGTTCAAAGGAGATGCTAAAAGGGCTAAGATGGTTTATCATGGAATAGATGCGCTTCATGGCCGCGATATTGCACAAGCCATTTGGTTTATGGTTAAAGCTCCTAAGCACGTTAATATTGCGGACATGGTCATCCTACCTACTGCTCAAGCAAATTCAACAGTAATCCAAAGGAGAGATATTTAGAACGACCAAATTGACAAATAGTCATTTCATATCAGAATAATTTTGAAGCTTTTGATTGATTTTATGATATAAAGAAAAACTCTAGATAATGTCCTTCCATTGCTATGGATTAAATTCAACTATAATAGCCCAAAATCATATCATACCACCATAAATACAGGTTATTCGATCCTTATCCTTAAACAAAAGGAGGTATTTCAATACCAAATCAAGATTGTCGACTTTTTCAAAAATTTGTTATCTTCGTGTTTACCTTAAACAATTGTACCAATGGCCAGATTATTTGTTTCAGAATCCATCATTATTCATAAGCCGGCAAAAAAGATTTATGACCTAATCAGTGATTTTTATTCTTGGAAATCATGGTCACCTTGGATTAATGCTGAGCCGAATGCCGAAGTTACTATCAGTCAAGGCGGCAAAAATTACCAGTGGAATGGTCAAATTGTCGGAACCGGTAGTATGCAGCATTCGGAAGAAATCCCCAACCAGAAGCTGGAAATTAATCTTCAATTTTTAAAACCTTACAAATCAAAAGCTCTCGTTATTTTCGAATTGACTGAATCTGATAAAGAAACCCGACTAACCTGGAAGATGAAAAGTTCATTACCATGGTATTTGTTTTGGATGAAGAAAAGGCTAGAATTGTTTGTTTCTTGGGACTATAGAAGAGGATTAAAACTATTAAAAGATTTGGCAGAACTGGGGAAAATTGATTCCAATCTGGACTTTATTGGAATCGAAGACTTACCAGAAATCCACATTATCGGAAAGCGATATCAGAGTACTGTCGACGATTTTAAAAACAATATAGAGAAACATTTTGGAGAATTATTCCAGTATTGTCAAATAAATTGCAAGGATTCTATCCAAGAAATTGGATATACCTTATACCACAAGTTTGATTTAGTGAAAGATCATGTGGATTATACAGTTGGACTAGCCATAAATAACTTATCCCAGGAATTAACCCAAGGATATGCAATAGTAAAAATTCCAAAATCGAAAGTATATTCCATAACCCATGTGGGCAAATACGAGCATTTAGATAACGCATGGAGTGCAGTGATGATGCACCAAAATGCTAAAAAATTTAAACGCCAAAAAAAATCTCCTGATATTGAAACTTACATTGATAACCCTAGCAACACTCCCCAAAAAGATATTCGAACCAAAATTTCTATCCCTGCATTATAATCATTTCCTTAACAGTTCTTTAGAAGTATTCATTTCTCAACCCAAACAAGTTATTTAATCTGTATTGATTTCAGTACCGGCAGATTCTTTTGAATGAAATGAATCTGTTTACATTCAATTGATTTTCCCGACAGCTAATCAACATTTATTGCAAAAATTTTAACTAATTAATAGACAATATATAAATTTTAACTTGTATTAATGCAAATGATTTAACTTTGCCTTGACCAGCAATTGAAGTTTTATAATTTAATTACTAATGAACTTCAAGAAATATTTTCAATTTATCAGAAGAACAATTTTTGGAATTTGTCAATACGTTTTTGAAGTGATATTATCAAGTAAAAACAATTTAAACCATATCAATTCAGATGAAGCATTGAAAACCTATACATCACTATTCTTGGGAATTTCATCATTTTTCCTAGTAACGTTGGTTTGATTCCAGTAGAAATGAGGCTTTGCACAAAAATCTTTTGCAATTGATTGGTTTGAGGCATTCCGAAATCTGTGGAGTACATTTGTCATATCAATTGCAGAATTAAGTTGTTGTGGTTCTAAGTATAATTAAAATGGAAAATGAATTAGTGAAAATATCATCGGTGGAGCTAACGCTATTTATAAACATTTTTGATTGCCATTACAAATCTTTCCGTGAACCTGACTTAGTTTCGTGTCCTACATCTGCCAAAAATTATTTAATGTTCTTTAACAACAACTATTTTTCTCTTTTCAATCCTAAATAATAACTTTAAAATATACCCTAATGAACAGATTTTTAACCTTAACAACTGCAGTTTTAGTTTGTATTTTTCTTTCTTGTGGAGAAGATACTCCACCGGCATCAAGTGAAGCAAATATTACGAGTTTTAGTCTCGCAGGAGTTTCGGGCTCCATTTCTGGAAGTTCGATAACCCTAAGTGTACCCTATGGGACTGATATATCAAGCCTATCGCCTCAGATAACAAACTCACCAAAGTCTACCATTACTCCGGCAGCGGGAACCTCTCGGGATTTTAGTTCTCCAGTTACCTATGTAGTTACTGCCGAAGATGGAACAACCACAACCAGTTACACCATTACCGTAACCATCCTTGATCCCGACCAAGTTGTCATTTCGAGATTCGAGGTTGAAGGGTCCGAATCGGTTGATATAGATGAGAGTGCCAAAACCATTACAATCAATGTCAATGAAGGAAGTAATGTTACCCAACTAACACCAAAAGTCACCACAATTCCGGCTGATGCTTCGGTTACTCCTGCTACTGGAGCGGCCAATGATTTTAGCAGTGCTGTCAAGTATAATGTTAAGGCAGGTTCTAAATCCCAAGATTATACCGTATCTATCAATTTTCTACCAATAGGCTTTGACCCTGAAACTGTAGTTGATTGGTTTCAAGCTGATGTTGCTTCAGGTACCTTAGAGCCTGAGTTAGGGGCTGAAGGAGATAATGAACGCGGGTTTTCGCTGAATAGCACCCATGTTTATGTAGCTGATAAGGGAGATGGAGTTATTTATTTCTGGGAAAATGATGGAAGTTCTGCTTCTGCTTCATCACTAAAAGATGACAATAGTGTTATATCTGGAGGTACATTTGTTTTAGCCGATGTCATTGCTACGGAAAATGGTATTTTGGGTAGTAACATGAGTCTCGACGGATCAGCATTCAAGGTTTATCGTTGGAATGATAATGATTCCAATGCTGAACTAATATTGTCTTACCCAGCAACTCGTGATGGAGAAAATATTCGTCTTGGGGACAACTTTAATTTCCATGGAGATCCGCAAGGAGAGGGTACTCTTTATGCAACGCCCTCCTTTACAACTAAGGATAATTATGTTCTGGTATGGAACCTTGAAAATGGTCAGGTAGTAAATGCCGAAAATCCCGATATAATCACTTTTGAAGATATAAATGACACCAATAAAATTGGTAATTATGGTTTTGTAGAACCCGTTAATGATGGGGACAAGCATTATTTATTGGTTAATGCGGCTCAAATCACACCGACCTTATACAGTACGGATGGAACAACAAGACATACCCAAATTTCATCCGAAGCAATCATTGTACGTGCAATGGGAGGTAAGATTTTTGAATTTAACCAGAAGAGATACTTGGCCCTAGCAACGGTAGGGACTGAAGGAGCAAATACAAGAGATGCTGGGGTTTGGATTTATGACATCTCCGGTGATAGCTTGATAGAAGAGTTTGATTCGTTTACAGATGAAAATGTAGCAGAAAAATTAGTATATAGCAATTCATTTGGCCAAAACATCAATATCAACCAAGCTGGCGATCTTGATATTTATATCAATGAAGAAGAGGGTGCATTTTATGCTCTAGTTGGAGCTGCAAATAATGGATTTAGAATCATTAAAGCTGTCAAAGCTAAATAACTGCCTATACCCAAATATGAGGCAACTTTAATTTGTTTGGTTCTTTAAGTGATGCATAAAATACGAAACATAGATGTAGGAATTTCCTCAAGGTTTCTTTTTACTAGGTTTGCATTATCATCCCTTATTCTTGCTTTTTTTTCTTGTGCCAATGGAAATTTAAGCAATGAAGCTCAGATTCTTTCTTTCGAAATTTCCTCTTCAGATAGTTCATTTCAAGTCAAAGCAGAAATCAACGAGTCTAGCAATGAGATAACCGCTACAGTTCCGTCAGAAATAGGTGTCAGTTCACTGAAAACATCAATATCCATATCTCCTGGAGCCAAAATATCTCCCGAATCTGGTCAAGCAGTAAATTTTCAAGGGGGAACTGTTTTTACCGTCACGGCACAAGACGGAACAAAAGCCACTTATTTTGTCCGTTTGGAACAAAAGAGCAACAAAAATGAACTGTTGGGGTTTCTAATCCCTGAACTTTCATTAAACGGAATCATTACGGGTAATACTGTTGAGGTTCCTTTTCCCTATGGTGTTTCTCCCAAAGAATATAAAGTAGAGATGTCTTTTTCCGAAAAAGCATCCTCTTCAATTGATTCGGGCAGCACGATTAATTTCAGCGAAACAAATCTGACCGTTACCATCACCTCCGAAATTGGAGAGAAAAAAGACTATCAGATTATTCCCAAAAGGCTTCCTCCAAGTGAAGAAAATCTATTGCTGTCTTTCAATCTTCCGGATTTATTTGTTGAAGCTGATATTGAAAACAATACCGTTTCAATGGAATTTCCATTCGGAACTGATCTGAGTGACGTAATGGTCGAATACGAGGTTTCTGATTACGCAATCGCACTTTTTGAAAACAAATCATCTATTAATTTATCAGAACTTGAAGGTATAGTTATCACGGCTCAAAGTGGAAGAGCAAAACTATATGAACTTGACATTAAGTATCTACCGCAAGAAACCGGTATCCGGGGTGTATGGCTTACGAATGTTGCTAGTGATGTACTGACCAGTCGTGAGAAAATTGCTGAGGCTATGGAATTGCTTTCTGATTTAAATTTTAACACCGTTTTTGTCGTCACTTGGAATAAAACCCAAACCCCTCATCCCAGCAGGGTTTTGAGAGAGGTTGTAGAACCGCTTGATATCCCTGAATCATCCCTTAGGTTTGATCCCAGCCGAGATATCCTCCAAGAAGTCATTGAAGAAGCCCATAAACGAGATTTAAAAGTCATTGCCTGGTTTGAATATGGTTTTGCTTCTCAATATGGAAATGCCAATGGCGGAAAAAACTGGGTTCTTCAAGCAAATCCGCATTGGGCTAGTCAGGACCTAGAGGGGAACATTGCCAACAAAAACAATTTCTATTGGATGAATGCTTTCCACCCTGAAGTGCAACAGTTCATGACTGATCTAATCTTAGAGGTAGTGGAAAATTATCAAGTTGATGGCATTCAGGGTGATGATCGTCTTCCTGCGGTGTCCTCCACTTCGGGCTACGATGCTTATACAATAGACTTATTTCGATCTCAGAACAACGGAAATGAACCTCCCAATTCTATTGGCAACAACCAGTGGATTGATTGGAGGGCAGATATTTTGAATGAATATGCCCAAGATCTATATAACCAGGTAAAAGAGACAAACCCTAAATGCTTGGTAAGTTTTTCCCCAAGTCCTTTTGCTTTTTCTCTCAATGAGTATTGCCAGGACTGGCCAGACTGGCTTGAACGGGGTATTGTTGATATTCTTTCCGTTCAATTATATAGACGTGATAGACGTGGAATCAATACTTACAAGCAATTATTCAACACTAATTTGGCCTATGCTAAAAACAATCTGAAAGTTTTCTACCCCGGTGTATTGCTGAGGATTGATAGTTATGTCCCTTCAGATCAATATCTTGTTGATCTTATTCGTTTCCACAGAGAAAAACAAGTAATGGGAGAGGTCTTTTTCTTTTATGAAGGCATCCGGCCTAAACAGAAGGTCTTTCAAGCTATTTATCCCGGCAAGGCCTTATTTCCATCCCATCTATTACCTTAAAATGGCTCTGAGAATGTTTTTCTCCAAAATCAATTGTGTTTTAATTTGATTCTCTTCAATTTAGGGTTTGACAGAGTAGTGTTATTTTAAAAATGAAAATGGCAATATAATTTGTCAATTTAAGTTCCAATTTGACGAAAAATTAAATACTATCTAAAAAATAACGATGGAAAATGTGATTTTAACAAAAACTTTCACTTGATAGTATTAATCATTCCTATTACCCAAAGCGTAATCCTAAATTTAGTTCCCCTTTTTTGGGGATTTACAAATTGATAATAACCTACCTTTGCTATTAACATATTATTAACATTTATGAAATATCGACAATCTTTGAAGAATAGCAATCTATTTGCATTGTTTTTCTTCCTTACTATGAGTGTGGGTGTCACCGCCCAAACTACATACAACCTATTTGGAGTGGTTACCGATCAGGCCGGACGTCCTGTAGTTGGAGCTTCTGTCTTCATAGAGGGCACTTCCACAGGTACCGTATCTGATTTTGATGGCAACTACCTGATCAATGCTTCGCTTCCTCAAGGGAATTATAACCTTGTGATAAGCAGTATCGGTTTTGCTACAAATAAGGTTGGTCTTGAGCTTGGAATAGATGACCAAGTTCAAACCAATGTGACTTTACAACAAGACATCTTAGGATTAGACGAAGTTGTAGTTATTGGATCAACAGAGGGTGTCAATAAGAGGACACTTGGTAATGCAGTATCTACGGTTAGGTCGGATGAATTGGTCAACAATGCAGCCGTAGCTGTTGATCAAGCTTTGTCAGGAAAAATACCTGGAGCTCTTGTTCAACAGAACACGGGGGACCCAGCTGGTGGTATCAGCATTCGCCTACGGGGGCCAAGTACTATCCAAGGTGGCTCCGATCCCCTTTACATCGTTGATGGTGTCATCTATTCAAATGCCTCTTATGAGTTAATTGATGTTGGAGGTTACTCACAAAACCGGCTAGTGGACCTCAATCCTAACGACATTGAACGAATTGAGGTAGTAAAAGGTGCCGCTGCTGCTGCTATATATGGAGCTAGAGCATCTAATGGCGTAGTCCAAATCTTTACCAAAAGAGGGCAAACTGGCGATGCTAGAATCAGTTTTACTTCAAATTTTCGGTTGAATGAACTGCGTAAGGAAATACCTTACAACGAATCCAATCTAAAATGGGCAACCTTTGGCCACACCGATCCTGCAACAGAATCTGTAACTAGATACAATTATCAAGATTTTATTTTTGATCAAGCATATGGGATAGAAAACTACCTTTCAATAAGCGGAGGGACTGAGAAGACTAAATACTATGTTTCGGGAACCTATCTTGACAATGGAGGTATCGTGAAAAACACCAAATTTCAGCGATATGGTCTTAAAGTCAATCTCCAGCAAGAGCTATCCAGTTGGCTAAATGCCAATATCGGATTGAATTATACCAGTAGCAATTCCCAAGATGTTCCAAATGGAGGTATTTCAGCACCATATGGAGCTTTGACTGGATTTCTTTTTACTGAAAACTCTGTAGACCCGAGACCTAATGAATCGGGGGTTTATCCTAGAACTTCACTATTAGTGGCTCGTACAAATCCATTAGAAGCTGTTGATCGATTTGAATTTAAACAGCGCACTAATAGAGTTGTAGGTAGTTTAGGGCTTAATGCCACTCTTGCTAAAGGACTCACGGCTAATTACCTTTTTGGGTTAGATTACTTCGGTCAAATAGCGACTGCTTTTATTCCAAAGGGCAATACCTCAACCCAACCTGATGGATTTGGACGGCGTTCAGATAACACCAATTTTCAGTACAATAGTGATTTGAGTTTTGTTTATCGAGCTGCTCTTACATCCGGCATTTCATCTACCACTACGATAGGAGGTTCGTGGCAATATTGGGAGCGTTTCCGCATAGGTATAAATTCTGAAAACCCCCCTATTTTGGTTAAAACAGTTGGTGAATTTCGAAATCCATCTTTGGGAGAAACTCGAAGCCAGCTGAGTTATTGGGGTTCATTTTTGCAACAGTCTTTTAACATAAATGACAATCTTTATATAAATGGTGCTGTTCGATTGGACGGTGCTTCTTCCTTTGGTTTAGAGAGCCGTAACCAGGTATATAGTAAAGCAAGTATTTCTTATGTCGTTTCTGAAGAGAATTTTTTCAAAAACACTTTCGGAAATGCAGACCTAAAATTAAGGGTTTCTTGGGGTGAGGCAGGAAACCTTACAGCGATTGGACCATATTCAAGATTTACAACTTATTCCCCTAGTTCACATAACGGTAAAACGACTTTACTAGCTGCTACAAGTCAAGGAAATGAAGATGTTTTTCCTGAAAGACAGACTGAATTAGAATTTGGTTTTGACTTGGGCATTTTCAATAATCGAGTCGGAATTGAATTTACCTCGTATGATCAAAGAGTTAATGATTTGTTGTTGGGTACGGTTTTGGCTCCTTCAACCGGGTTTTCTTCTCAGCGAGGTAATATTGGGGCACTCACTAATAGTGGTTTAGAACTATTGTTTAGGGCCACTCCCATTTTGAATAAAAACCTTACATGGAATATCTCCGCTACCTATTCAGCAAATGATAATTTAATAACTGATATTGTTGGTTCTGAAAGGCTTACATTATCTGGAAGTTTTGCTACAAGCCATGTTATAGAGGGGGAAGCTCTGGGGGTTTTTTACAGACCAGCTTATAAAAGAGATGCTGCTGGAAATATTGAACTCCGAGATGATGGTTACCCAGTTAGGACAGGTCTAGAAAGTGGAGTCATTGGAGATCCAAATCCAGAATGGTTTGGTTCATTAATCAATGAGGTTTCTTTTGGAAATTTAAATTTCCGTGTTCAATTGGACGCAGTACAAGGTTTTGATGTCTTTAATTGGAATCGCAGACTTCTAGACAATCTACTTTTTGGAGGTGGAAAAGGTGTCCAAGAAGAACTTGAGGGCACGAGGTTGAAGCGATTCGGAGGTTTCACCGCTGGTATCTTTGAGGAGTTTGTGGAGGACGGTTCGTTTATCAAACTACGAGAAATCTCCCTAACATATGATATGAAAAATCCTTTCGAGGGGGTTAGAAACATTCAATTCAGTCTTGTCGGCAGAAATCTCTTCTCTTGGGATAATTACCAGGCTTGGGATCCTGAAATTAATACTGCCGGACAGAGCAATGGTGTTCGTGGGTTTGATTTTGCTGGAGTTCCGATTCCCAGGACTTATCAATTCGGGATTAATGTCACACTTTAATTTGTAGTAAAATGAGAAAAATAAATCAAATCAAATATTTATTGTTGGCAGCAGTTTTTGCCATACTTTTTGCATCATGTGAGACCGAATTTTCCAATCCCAATTCTGTTTCTGCAGATAGAGTATTCGAGACTAGGGATGGTATGCTCGCAGCAGCAGGTGGGTTACAACAAATCTTTTCCACCACTGGTGTTCGTTGGATAGTTGAAACTCCTGCAGTCACCACACGAGAAGTCGCATCAACAACGACCTTTCAAAACATGATTGAACTAGAAGAGGGTGGCACTAGTTTACCAAATGCGAATGCTAATGTTGGCGGGCTTTGGTTTACGATGATTCGGGTAATTAAATTAGCGGAGCAAATTGAAGCCAACGTTGAGAATGTTCAACTTGAAGCAGGTACTACAAGTGGGCTTTTGGCTTACGCCAAGTTTTTTAAAGCATTGGCAATTGGAACGCTGTCTCAAAATTTTGAACAAGTAGTCATTGAAACTTCTAGTGAAGCTACTTTTGTCCCACGACTTGAGGGTTATGCTAAGGCAATTGAATTGCTATCAGAAGCTAACACTGCACTCTCCACCCCTATTTCTAAGGAGTTTATTGATGAAATCACTTTAGGGCACTATGATCTAAAGAATTCTATCGGTGCTTTTTCGGCTCGTTACCATCTCTTTGCTGGTAATTTTTCTGAAGCTATAGCTGCAGCTAATACGGTTGATTTATCAGTAAAATCAGAATTTGCATATGATGCAAATGCAACAAATCCAATTTGGGCAAGGGCTAATAGTTCAGCACCAAATTTCAAGCCTCGCTCCCATTTTGGACTTCCTGAGAGCTTGGCTTTATCTGCTGATGATGGTCGGTTGAGCTTTTATTTAGGACCAGCAGTAGATGGTGTCAGTCCAACTCATTCAGGTTATACGATTACCGGATTGACAGGTTTTTTTGTTGCTAGCAGTGGTCCAATACCCGTTTATCTCCCTGATGAGATGCATTTGATAAAGGCTGAAGCATATGCAAGAAGTGGAGATTTGGCTAGTGCCAAGAGTTCGCTTAATGAAGTATTGACTGATACAGATGACATCTTTGGTGTTAATGCAGGGTTACCGGAGTACAGTGGTCCTGATAATCCAGCTGCCATTCTTGATGAAATCTTCAAAAACAGGAGAGCTGAGCTATACTTAACTGGTGTGAGTCTTGAAGACAGTAGGCGCTTTAACAGACCGGAGCCTAGTGGTAGTGGAAGTGTCTTTACTGAAGAAAGAAATCGAAATTTCTATCCTTATCCTGATGCCGAGAGGGAAAATAATCCAAATACTCCTGCTGATCCAGCAAAGTAGGCAGAACCAGTTTTTGTATCTTCATTTTTAGCATTCCAAGAGGCTCGGTTTTACCGAGCCTTTTTTATTTCCCCGCTGGTAGAATTTTATACCCGACTTTCTCTCCTATATATGGCTTTATAACCCTGATGAAAAATCTGAGAACTTTGACCTTATATGAGATAAGTCCGTCTGGAAATCAATAGATAAGTATGATTGAAATATGCATTAACATAGGGCATTAGACCTTATTGGTATTGATCAAAAAAGATGTCCCCAGTAAAGTAACAGTTGGAAATGACACTTTTTTGATTTTTAGTTAAGGTTTTGGTACACTGTCCCGCCACTCCATGCATCTTCAAATCAATGAGTATCTCTTGCCAACAAGAAGATGATTCATTGTTAATTGTGCATATAACCAAAATACTCTGTTTCCTTTCGTAATCAAGGTCTGAAACCCAATTAATACCTATTCTCAACAAAAAATAGGATAATCCCTAATCATACTTAAACCATACATCAATCTTAATGAAATTGAAATCAACTACAACAAAAACCAAAAAAAATCATCGGACTCGTATTAATTAAAAAAATTGTTTACCTTTGTCCGCCAAATGATTTGATTTTAAATTAAACAATAGATAAAATGAGAGTAATAAGAGGTATTCAACTTGCAAATTCTGAAATTGATATGAAGCACATACCGTTAGAAGAAACTAATACAAGAAATCAGGTAAATCCTACTGAGAAATTAACATATGAACTATTGAAAATTAAAGATATGACATAAAAAAAGAAGGTGACCAAGACTTAGCCCGGCCACCTGAATTAATGGATAAATTAAGGAGGCACAGTGTTCGTTACACTTGATCTCATAGGGGCAAAGTTAAACAAGTCAAACGACTTTAAGGTCATCTTCCATAAACTAAGGAAGATGAAAAAACAAAATCAAAAACTTCTCGAAAACCGATCCGAGAACTTATCACACCGAATGATAAGTTTAGGTGTTCCCGTATTAAAGAAATGGAAGGATAAGGATGGGGATAAAAGCTATCCTGAATCAAGGGAAAAAGATCCTAATCTAAACCATAAGGTAAAAAGTTTATCAAAACTAAATATGACCTCAAACAATTTTATTTATGAGAGCATCTAAATTTAAAACAAACAAAAACATAATCTCTGAAGAAAATAAAGAAACTAATATTTTAAATCCTCAGATTAATCCAATAAAAAATCCACTGCTTGATTTTGATTATCTAAAATATGGTTGTTCATCAACCAAAAAAAACTATATATCGTATTATTATTATTAATTTTTAAATTATTTTATTATGAATCATTCTTATTCGTGTCCAGTACAAATTTATGGGACACTCAAAAGTGTAAAAGGCCAATCAAGTGCCAAAAGAGCTCTTTGCTCAGTTTTATTTGAACAAATAAAAAAGATAGACTCACAAAATGATGAGGCTATAAAATATAAATCCACCAACATCACATTGGTAGGTCCTAGTGGGTGTGGAAAGACGTTTTTAGTAGAAACAGCATGTAAAGCTGTGGGACTCCCATTTCATATCATTAATGCGCCCAAGTTAGGTCCACACCATACCTCAGACAAATATTCATTAGAAAAAGCATTAGAAGAGTATTATGAGAAAAATAAAGCAAATCCATCTGACCATCACCAATTATGCCATGGCGTTATATTTGTAGATGAAGTAGACAAACTTGGTTGTATGATAGGAGGGAACAATCCTAATTGGGGAACCCAAATACAGGATGCCATGTTGAGGCTAATGGAAGGAACCGAATTGACAGTGGATGGGATAACCTACAATACAGCCGATCTCCTATTTGTTTTTGCCGGAGCATTCACCGGGATTGAAAAGCATATTGAAAATAGATTGAGCAAAGAAAATCTCAAGTCAACATCAATAGGGTTTGCACGCAAAACTTCAGGTCAATCAAAAGAAGTAACTGATACAAAAGATCTAAGAAAAATGATTGAATTAGATGATTTAGTTTCTTACAATCTAAAACCTGAGTTTGTAGGAAGATTGGGAGTTTTGATTCCGATGGAATCTACAAACGAAAATACCGTTCGAGAAATCATAAAAGAAAGAGTAAACGAGGGGGTTCCATACTTTAAAAATCAAGGAGTACAACTTCATTTTACCGAAGAATCTATTGATTCTATTACCAACAAATGCATGAAGAAAAAAACCTTCGGATATAGAGGGATTGGTACTTTTTTAGAAAAACTTTTAAATGATCCTAAATTTCATATAGGAAAATTAAGAGGAAAAACAATTTCAATTACCGGAAAAATAGTGGACGAAGGATTTTCCAAGAATTATTTTGACCATTTAACACCAAAATCTTCACAAACAAAAGAAGTACAAGAACATAAGGGAAAAGCTGATGCAGTAAACCCATATATAGAAAATGAAAAGTATGACACGGTTATTGGAGTGATTCATTCCGTACACTCTCCTATTCCTAATATTGATAACGCCTTTTTTCTGGATCTTAAAATAGAAACATCAATCCCAAATAATCCAAATAAAAAAATTCTATTTCCTGTGAGAATATGCTATAAAGAACTAATAATTGATTTCACTAAACAATTTCTAGGCGACCATACGGAAGATTTAAGTTCTGATTTTCCTGATAATCCAAATCTGCGTTATGTGATTAAGGAAGAAAATAGTAATAGAACAATCATAAAGATGGACAAAAAAATAAACATTAAGATGAAAGTCCACTATCAGCAATTCAAAACAGTACCAGATAAGTTTTTTGTGTCTGAATTTGATGAACACTCCTTTGATGAAGTTCAAGAACTCCTCCTTACTGAGGAGGAAAAAAATGAGATTAGAATTATTAATCTTTATTCTGGAAACATCCTTATTTTCGATGAAAAAGATGAGAATGGGTTCTATAAATGGTCATATCAACAGCTATCAAACTATCAATCAATATCTTAGGTTATCGTTGATAGTCCACACCTTTGATGGTTTTTTAATCCTAACAAGAACTATAGCAAGATTCAGATAAAGTGTTATCGTAAGAATGAAGCGTTAAATCCTCTTGGAGAAAATAAGTTCTAAGATCGAATCTAACACTTGCGTAAACATCCAACTTTTCCGAAGAAGGCATCAAATCATACTTAAACCATACATCAATCTTAATGAAATTGAAATCAACTACAACAAAAACCAAAAAAAATCATCGGACTTGTGTAAATTAAAAAAATTGTTTACCTTTGCCCGCCAAATGATTTGATTTTATATTAAACAATAGATAAAATGAGAGTAATAAGAGGTATTCAACTTGCAAATTCTGAAATTGATATGAAGCACATACCGTTGGAAGAAACTAATACAAGGAATCAGGTAAATCCTACTGAGAAATTAACATATGAACTATTGAAAATTAAAGATATGACATAAAAAAAGAAGGTGACCAAGACTTAGCCCGGCCACCTGAATTAATGGATAAATTAAGGAGGCACAG
>Ga0209754_1000778_pt1 | contig 38708 bp, 27 predicted proteins | sample MesohylBB_FD_187295 | JGI IMG/M metagenome (GOLD analysis project Ga0209754, IMG submission 187295) | Host-associated microbial community of the marine sponge Aplysina aerophoba from Gulf of Piran - sponge mesohyl, lysed by bead beating... | ecosystem: Host-associated > Porifera > Sponge >...
CGTATCATCAAAGTCAAGCAGTTGCCGGTTCAGGAGTCGTTGTTCCCGGATATAGAGAACTTGCCACCCGTGGCGATTGAACTCTTGCAAGCGGAGATCGATCGGAAAGTGGCGTTGAAAATTGCCACACAGGACTGGGATTTTGTGAATCCCGAAAAGGTGCCGAAACCTGGCACGTATCCCGATTTTCTGTCCTACATTTCTGAAAAGATAGAGATGTCGGTGGATGCGGTGGGTGTGAAGAACCGTGCGGGGTATATCGTTGAGGCAATCCGTGAGAACTATGAGGACCCCGAACTCCAAAAGCAACGTGAGGTACGCGCCGAGAGAGCCAAACAGAAAGCACTCGAGGACTTGAGGACAGAATACAACGCGAAGCGGAATACGCTCCTGCGTCAAGCCGTCCACGCCGATCCGGGACTTGTTGAAACCGCGGCGGAAAGGGTCCAGTCCTACATTGTCCGTCAACGCCTTGTTGAACAGCCGTCTGCGATGGCGGCGTATCAGAAAGGCGGGATGGTGGCGGCGGAGATCAATGCTATCCTTGCTGCGGAGTTTTGTCAGGCGTTACTTGCACCCGTGAACGCAGCATACGAGGATGAGAGGATGAGGATTTTGGGATAGCGGGCAGGAAAAGAGGCGACTATTCGGGGCTTTCGCTGAGTGCTGCCTCTAATGCGTCTAAAACGATGAGTATGTCTTTACGATTGACTTCTCCATCGCCTGTGATATCGGCTGCGGGTATCGGCTTGGGATTGCCAAAGTTTGCGGCGACAATCACCAAATCCAAAGCATCGACTTTTCCATCCCGTGTGACATCGGCGATTTGCCCATCATCATCGGTGTTTATCCGAAAGGTTGCCCAGACGGGGCGATGGTCGCTGACGGCATCGTTTGCGGCTTTATCGTCATTGCCGAAGTCGGTCTCATCAAACTTATCGATCCCAGCGGTCCCCGTGTATTCCTTGACGTAATCTGTCTGGAATAGGATATTGTCGTAGAGACTGGAGTCCTTGATGTGCGACTTCTGTGGCAGGTGGAACAGAGACGTCATCGAAGGCATTGCCATCAGCGCGCCGAACGCCTTCAGATCCCCCGTATCGCGATTGAAATCCCCGACGAGCAGAATATCGTCCTCATGGGGACCGTTTTCCTTCTGGACATGGTCATACACGGGGGCTAACGCCATAATCTCGTCGCGCCTGTCGCCGACCCTGTTGCCCCAGATGATATGCACGGCGATCACCGAAAAATCGAATTTGCCGGCACGGAAGGTTGCCCAATAGGGGTCCCGGATGAAGTCGTCTTTGCCGTCCGCTGCGTCTGGGTAGACTTCTCCGGCTTGGACAATTTCAATGAAAGTGGGGTTGTAGAGAAAGGCGACCCGTTCTTTGACACCGCGACCGACGGGGGGACTTACATCGTAATCGTAGTCCTTTCCCATAGCGGTCAGAATGGTATCGAGACGTTTGAGCACGGTTTCGTCCCGGAGTTCGACGATCGAGATGAAATCGTAGTCGATGAGGGTCTGTGCGATCTTTTTCAGTTCTGTGTCGTCTCGGCTGCCGTCGCTCAAGATGCGGACGTTCCAAGAGGCGAACCGTAATTCGTCCGCTGCGTGTTCTTTGGCGTGGACTTCAGGTCCAAAGAGTGTCAGCGAGAGAAATAGCAGGCAGAGACAGATGAGCGTTTTGAAATCGTATTTTCTTAACATGAGAGAGCTCCTTTACGGTTGAGGGTGAAAAGAATGGCGATGAAAGGATGAAAGGATGGGGACCCGAGTCTTCCACCCTTCCAGCGGATAATTTTAAATTTTTTATTGAGAGAACAACAAAAAATAGGGGGTCCTTACGTCTTTGAAAATCGATCAACTTCCATCCTTCCCTCTTCCTTGCTTCTGATCGCAACCTCTTCTCTACCCTTCCAAAATCCTGTCCTTCTCATCCTGATACGCTGCGTTGACGGGTGCAAGTAACGCCTGACAGAACTCTGCGGCAAGGATAGCGTTAATCTCCGCCGCAATCATCCCGCCTTTCTGATACGCTGCCATCGCAGACGGCTGCTCAACGAGACGTTGACGGACAATGTAAGACTGGACCCTTTCCGCGGCGGCATCGACGAGTCCCGGATCGGCGTGGACGGCTTGACGCAGGAGCGTATTCCGCTTGGCGTTGTATTCCATCTTCAGGTCCTCAAGTGCCTTCTCTTTGGCTTTCTCGGCGCGCATCTCGCGTTGCTTTTGAAGCTCCGGATCCTGATAGTTCTCACGGATGGCTTCAACGATATACCCCGAACGGTTCTTGACGCCTGACGCATCCAGCGACATCTCAAGCTTCTCGGCGACATACCCCAGAAAATCGGGGTAGCTGCCGGGTGTCGGCACCTTTTCAGGGTTCACGAAATCCCACGCCGCAGCAGCAATTTTCAACGCCATGTTCCGATCGATCTCTGCCTGGACGAGTTCAATCGCCACCGGCGGCAAGTTCTCTATATCGGGGAAGAGCGACTCCTGAACCGGCAGCTGCTTGACTTTGCTGATACGGAATTTGAGTTCGGCAATCCTGCGTCCGAGGCGTTTGTGTTCAATCTCGACGTGGTAGTCCGTCAAATCGTTGATTTCTTTAATGGCGGGTTTGATGACCCACTGATTTAAGGATTTGAATGTTGTATATTCATCTGCTTCAACACCCATCAACTCCCGGAAAGTTTCCAGTGGAATGAAGGGCGTTTCGCCTTGCTGTCGATCCGCATCGAAGTAGTCGAAGCAGACTTCCCATAAAACGAGAGCGTATTTACTGGTGAACTGGTTTTGCAGGCGGAGGTTCAACTTGGCGTAGACGCGCGGGTTGTGAAGTTTCAGCCGCAATGTGTGCGGGAACTGATAGAAGCAGATGCCATCAACAATACGCACTTCGGCTAATAGCCCCGCAACGCCCCACTCCTGTTTGTTGTCTTTGTTCAGCAGATTCCATTCTACCTCACAAGAACGCAGCGACCGTAACATCTCTTTGAGGTATTCCTGATTCCCATCGCCGAATCCGAGTTTCGCCGCTAATTCAGCAACACTGACACTATGGATGTCCTTATCTGGGAGCTCGTTATAGGCATTGGCGAGCAGCACGTTCCACGCACGCCGTTGTAGGAGCGATATCTTGCTCTGGATCTGAATCGCTGGGCTCGCCTTGATAACTTCATTGATTTTCGCTAAGTTCATTCATCCTGCCTCCTCCAAATATTTGTTCATATTCTAACATAAAAGTATAAGTATTATAAATAATTTCTATACCTTCAACGATATAAACCTATGCCTTAACCTCAAAAATCCCATCTTTTACCACCGCCATCAGTAGGTTTTCAGAGGCTTGAATATAAACACTCACCTTTAGCGATATAAACCTATGCCTTTAGCGATATAAACCTATGCCTTTAGCGATATAAACCTATGCCTTTAGCGATATAAACCTATGCCTTTAGCGATATAAACCTATGCCTTAAAACCCGCAAACGTAGGTGTGGCGTGGGCGCATCGCACCCTTAAACATATTAAAACAATTAAAAGTATTAAAATAGTTAAACAACATGCACCCAAACGGAACCTCTTGAAGCAGAAACGTCCCTATTTTTTGTTGTTCTCTCAATAAAAAAATGAAAAAAACAATACATCTGATTCTTGGGGGGATCTTCTGTAGGAGCGATCTCCCGATCGCGACAGTCCGCGATTCAGACGATTGCTGCCCGCTATTCCAAAATCCTGTCCTTCTCATCCTGATACGCTGCGTTGACGGGTGCGAGCAACTCCTGACAGAACTCTGCGGCAAGGATGGCGTTGATCTCCGCCGCTACCATGCCCCCTTTCTGATACGCCGCCATCGCAGACGGCTGTTCAACAAGACGTTGACGGACAATGTAAGATTGGACGCTCTCTGCGGCGGCATCCACGAGTCCCGGATCGGCATGGACGGCTTGACGCAGGAGCGTATTCCGCTTGGCGTTGTATTCCATCTTCAGGTCCTCAAGTGCCTTTTCTTTGGCTTTCTCGGCGCGTGCTTGGCGCTGCTTTTGGAGCTCTGGGTCCTGATAGTTCTCTCGGATGGCTTCGACGATATACCCCGCACGGTTCCTAACGCCTGACGCATCCAGCGACATCTCTATCTTTTCAGCAACATACCCCAGAAAATCAGAATAACTGCCGGGGGATGGTAACTTTTCAGGTGTAATGAAATCCCATTCCTTGTCAGCGATCTGCAGCGCAACTTTCCGGTCAATCTCCGCTTGGATGAGTTCCACAGCGACAAGCGGGAGGTTCTCTATATCCGGGAACACCGATTCTTGAACAGGGAGCTGCTTGACTCGCGTAATACGGAACTTCAGCTCGGCAATCCTGCGTCCGATCCGTTTCTGATCGACTTCAACGTGGTAGTCCGTCAAGTCGTTAATCTCCTGGATCGCAGGTTTGATGACATCTCGGTTGAGGAATGGGAAGCTTGAATATTCGTCTGTCCCGACCCCCATCAACTCCCGGAAGGTTTCGAGTCGGATAAAAGGTGTTTCGCCTCGGTCGCGGTCCGTATCGAAGTAGTCGAAACAGACCTCCCATAAAATGAGGGCGTATCGGCTGGAGAATTGGTTCTGCAGGCGCAGGTTGAGTTTGGTATAGATGCGCGGATTGTGGAGTTTCTGTCGTATTGTGTGTGAATACTCATAGTAGCAAATGCCATTTTTGATACGTGCCTCGGACAACAAACCCGCAACGCCCCACTCCTGATTTTTGTCCTTACCAAGAATGTTCCACTGCACCTCACAATTGCGAAGTGCACGTAACGCCTCTTTGAGATATTTCTCGTTTTTACTGTCAAAACCGAGCTTGGCAGAAAGCTCAGCAACACTGACACTATGGATGTCTTTATGGGGTAGTTCGTTATAAGCATTGGCGAGCAGAACATTCCATGCGCGTCGCTGCAGGTGCGTGATTTTGCCTTGAATCTGGATCGCTGGACTCGCTTTGATGACTTCGTTGATTTCAGCTAAGTTCATTGACACACCTTCCTATTGATTTGAGCGATTACAAACATTATACAATAAAGATGATAATGTGTCAAGACAAACTATCATGTTTCACCCCATAAACTATCATGTTAAAGCCTAAAATCTGTGTTTTTCGCATCGCTATTAGTGGATTGACGGCAGTGATAAAGGTGTTCCCCATAAACTATCATGTTTCACCCCATAAACTATCATGTTTCACCCCATAAACTATCATGTTTCACCCCATAAACTATCATGTTTCACCCCATAAACTATCATGTTTAAATCCGCAAACGTAGGTGTGGCGTGGGCGCATCGCACCCTTAAACATATTAAAACTCTTAAAAATATTAAAATTGTTAAACAACATGCATCCAAACCGCTTTTTGAAGCACAAAGCCCTTGGTTTTTGTTGTTCAACGATAAAAAAATAGAAAAGAAAAGAATACATCTCCTCTTTTCCTGACAACCGACACCCCTTATAAAACAAAAAAGGGACATGCACCGAAGCACACATCCCTGTTTTGAGCGTCATCCTACTTCAAAATGACCATCTTGCGCATCGACGACATGTCATCCGTTTCTAACTGGTAGAAATAGATACCGCTGGCAACTTGCTCACCAAGGGCATTCTTACCATCCCAATACGCCGCACGTTCCCGATCGGTGTAGTAGCCTGCGGATTGATGTCCAAGTTGTAATGCTCGTACCACTACACCGTTCGAGGCGTATATCGTAATCTTGACGTTGGTATCCGTCGCTAACTCATACGGCATCCAGGTCTCAGGGTTGAACGGATTCGGATAGTTGGCGAGCAACTGCGTCTTCTCGGGACGCGCCGTCGCAATGAGTTGCTGCAAGTAGATGAGCGTCCGCATCGCCGCGGGGGACCGATCCCCTGTTGCGATGAGCAGCTCAATCTGTTCTTGGAGGCGATCTATCTGAATGGCAGACAACTTGATAGTCCCGATAAGTGCGGGTGCGCCGGCTGCTCCGCTATTGAGATTGGCAGTGGCAGCGACAACATCGTTGATGTCGACTTTCCCGTCGGCATTGACATCATACTTGGCATCGGTGAGACCGGCGGCGACGGCGACAACGAGGGCATCCGAATCCTTGGCATCCACCGTGCCGTCGCCGTTGACATCGTATTGAGAGGGGGTCGGGGTCGTCGGGGTTGTGCGGGTGCTTGCGGGTGCCTGGATGCTGTTGCTGATCACCATGTCGCCGGGATAGGCTAAACCCGTGACGACGTTTCGGATTCCGCCCGAACCATCGAGGTTTGCAGCCTGTATTCTGCCGCGTGAGTTGGTCCAGTAGAGTGTGCGACGGGCAGCGTCGACGGCGATGCCGACGGGCATTGCGAGGATAGAAGCGAGTTGCGTCGCACCCGTAAAGTTGAGGTTGACAGTGTTGATCGTGCCACGCCCGTCTGGAATGAACACCCTTTCTGATGCTGTGATGGGTTGCCATGCGCCTGTCTCCTCTGTCCAGTAGACTTTTCCACCACTGACGGCGAGATTCTTGGGAATATTCGCTGACCGTGTGGAAATATACTTCGGCACTTCGCGCCTTGTGGGGGTGACGACCCCAATTTTTGGACTCTCTGCATGGGTGGGCACCATGATCCAATACACGATCCCACGGTCTACGGTAATGTCGGTTGGAACGCCCTCGGCGTTGGGGGTCTGTAGGACGTTTTGGATGCGGGTGCCATCGAGGTTGGCAGCTTGGATGATGCCCCGCGAGTTCGTCCAGTAGAGTTGACGTGCGCCCGTATCGACAGCGATGCCCAGTGGAATCGCCTGGATCGCAGCGAGTTCCTTGACCTCCGAGCCGTCAAGGTTGGCAGAATTGATTGTGCCAGCATTCTGACGGGTTATTTCTGTCCAGTAGACCTTATTGCCGCCGACGGTGATGTGCAGCGCGTTATTGACACTCGGTGCGAAGCGTTGGACACCTGCGCCGACAAGTGCGTAGATGGCGCCCTCGTCTATCCAGAGCATCGGCGGACGTTGGGCGGCGGCGACATGGACCACGGGATGTATGCCTGTGGTGCGGGGGGTATCGCCTGTTTTTGTAGCAACCCGTATCTCTCCCTTGGTCACCAGACCGTGAGAGATCACACACGCCCCAGGACTGACACACGTGTAGGTGGTTCCCCCTACCGTGTGGCTGTTGGTAAAGGTCAGGGTATCGTTGAGATTTATCGGAATCTTCTGTCCGGCCTGATACGCCTTTGACTGAACTGTTGGGGCGGGAGCACTGCGTATCTCTCCCTTTGCCACCAGACCGTGAGAGATGACACATTCCCCAGGACCGACACACGTGTAGGTTGTCTCGTTCACTGTATAGCTGCCCGAGAAGTTCAATGTATTGCTATTGCCCGTGCTCAGTGGAATCTTCTCGCCGACATTATAGGTGCGCGTTGCGCCGGGGGTGCCTGTGGCTTCTGCGGCGGGTGGTACTAAATCTGTCGTGATGATGAAGGTAACACTCCTGATAGCCCCGCTGGTACTCACGTGAACGGTGGCGATGCCCGCACGCGTCGGCGTAAAGGCAACCGATGCGAAGCCGTCTGAATTTGTCAAGACCTCGACGGCGCGCCCGTTGCCTCGGGTCGAGAGGCGTCCCTGTCCTACCATGACACGGAAAATGACTTTCACCGCTGCGGCACCGTGTGCGACACCGGTCGTGTCGGCGTCGAGCACCCGAACGATCAGTGGGTTTTCGAGGGGCATGTCGGGTATCCCGCGCTGGTGATTGCCAGAGGAAATCACGAGGGCTCTCGTCAGGTCCCCGGGGACCACAGAAACAGCTTGGCTATAGCCAACGGTTTCAACACCCACCACCCCCATCAGCATGAGGAGGAATAAAGGGATTTGCCGATACGTAACCAACACTTTCATAAGAAACTCCTTTTGTCTGATTTTCCAAAATCGGTAAGACTTCAAGGGAATAGTCGGTTTTGGAATCCCAATGCTTTAGCTTTGGGAGGAAAAACCGCTATTGTGAATTAGACCAAACCCTTCACCTCTTCACAAAAGATTTTACATTTGGTCTAAAATGTGGTATAATTAGTATATCAGGTTGGCAAGCATTACGAGCATAGTCGCAAGGCTATGTGCTTGCCTCCCACTCGTAAGGGGATAAACGCCTGATACCTGATAGTCCATGAGATTAACATTTATATATCCTATGTATCCGACACAGGCAGAAGAAAGAATATTAGAAAAGTGGTTGGCACACCTTTGCGACCTTCAGAACTCGGCTCGCCACGATAGACTCGTTGCGTCTGAGACGGAAGGCGTTTTTGTGTCGCTCTCTGACCAGCAGACCCTTCTCACCGCAGCGCGTGAGAAATATGATGACTTCCGCGAAGTTCCCCAAGATTTTCAGAACCATGCGCTCCGCAGAAACGATAAAGCGTTTACGGCTTTCCGCAAACGTTGTAAAGAGGGTGCAGCGAAAAAAGGTTACCCTCGCTATAAAAAGCGTGTGCGTTCTCTGACATGGAGTCTGCGCAAATATACCAAAGTCGTTGGTAAAAAGACCAAAGACACTGAAAAACAGACGATACGCGTTCGTGAGAACCCAATCATAGCAACCGATTTTAGGCACAACCGCTTGAAAGTGCCGAAGTTAGGCGAACTCAAGATACGCATGCATCGCCCGCTTGAAGGTGACCCGAAAGAAGTTACGATTGTCAAAAAAGCCTCGGGGTGGTATGCACATATCACCTGTGAGTTGCCAGATACTCCAAAGGTTGAACCGACGGACGCTATTGCCGTAGATGTGGGAACGACCCATTATTTGACAACTTCTGAAGGTGAAACAGAAGATAATCCTCGCTGGTATCGCCAAGCAGAAGGCTTACTCCGAAAACACTCTAAAGACCTTTCGCGTAAGAAAAAAGGCAGCCAGCGTTGGCGAAAACAACAACAGAAACTCGCAGTGCATCATGAACGAACTGCCAACAAACGCAAAGACTTTATCGGGAAACTTGTTTACAAACTCTACCACCACCGACAAAACAATGTCTTAGTGGCAGAGGACTTACGCGTATCTAACATGGTTCAGAACAAACACCTCAGCAAGAGCATTTCGGATGCGTCTTGGGGTATCTTCTTTAAGTGGTGTGCGGGCATAGCCGAAAGAGACGGCTTGCACTTCCACCAAGTTGATCCTAAGAATACCTCGCAAACCTGCTCTGCTTGTGGTCAGAAGTCGCAAAAGAAACTTTCTCTTGCGATACGCACCTTTAATTGTCAGTTTTGTGGTACGTCTTTAGACCGAGACCATAACGCTGCAGTAAACATACTTTTTAGGGCGGCTTGCGCCCTTCGTGGAGAGCGGTGGGTTACCACCCTCACTGAAGCGAGAAACAAGAACGAAGCACGAGACACGGGAAACCTGCAAAACGCAAAACAGTTATTGCTTTTTGCTACAGGAACAAGTCTTTAGGCTTGGGTACATTGACATGTTTGACCGGCTTTGCGTTTATCTTACCGCCACCGAAGCCTATCGAGAAAGTACGATGGTCAAAGTTGCCATCGAGGACGCCATCGCTGAACACTTCTGCAACGACAAACTCACACCCATCCTCGAGAACTACCAAGACGAAAAAGCACGCATCCTCACAAGCAAATGAATGACGCTAACGGTGCCACCGCCTTGTCGTCATCTGTAGGTCGGGTAGAGCCTCAGCGAAACCCGACACCCTCAATCTCCTCAACAAAGTTTATATTGCATTAACCGCACCTTCGCGCACAGACTCACAGTCTATGCTACAAGGACGCACAGACTCACAGTCTATGCTACAATTTCAAAACGAAAAAGGCGCGGAGACTTCTACACCGCGCCCTTCCGCTTGTTTACTTCTACAATCAACTGAAAGGATTTTCGGAGAAAATCCGAACTGACACCTACTTCAAAATGACCATTTTGCGCATCAGCGACATGGCATCGGTTTCCAACTGGTAGAAATACACGCCACTTGCGACTTGCTCACCGAGGGCATTGCGCCCATCCCAATACGCCGCACGGTCCCGATCGGTGTAGTAACCTGCCGACTGCTGCCCGAGCTGCAACGTTCGGACGACTACACCGGTCGAGCTGTAAATCGTGATCTTGACGTTCGTATCCGTCGCCAACTCATACGGTATCCATGTCTCAGGATTGAACGGATTCGGATAGTTCGCCAAGAGCTGCGTTTTCTCTGGACGTGCCAGGGCAATCAACTGCTGCAAGTAGATGAGCGTCTTCATCGCGGCAGGTGAACGGTCGCCTGTCGCAATCAACAGCTCAATCTGTTCCTGGAGCCGGTCTATCTGAACGGCAGACAACTTGATATTCCCAATAAGTGCCGGCGCGCCTGCTGCCCCTGCACTACGATTGGCACTCACCGCGACAACATCGTTGATGTCAACTTTCCCGTCGCCATTGACATCGTATTTGGCATCGGTGATACCCGCGGAGACTGCGACGACGAGTGCATCAACATCCATGCTATCAACGGAGCCATCTCCATTGACATCATACTTATTCGCGGCGGTCGTCGTCTTGGGTGCTGTTGTGGTGCCAGCGGGTGCTTTGAGGCTGTTGCTGATGACCATATCCCCCGGACTGCCTAACCCGTCAACGACGTTCTGGATCTTGCTACCGTCGAGGTTGGCAGCCTGGATTCTACCCCGGGCGTTGCCCCAGTAGAGTTTGCTGCGTGAACCGTCAACGGCGATACCCGTCGGCGTCGCGAGGATCGAAGCGAGTTGCCGCGCACCTGTTCCGTTGAGGTTCGCAGAGTTCACCGTACCACCACTCTCACCGGTTTTTTCCGTCCAGTAGACTTTCCCGCCACCGATGGCGAGACTCCCAGCCGTATCCGTCCCTGTCGAAACATTACGAATCTGTTTTGTCCCTCTGAGATTCACAAACCGGACGTTGCCGCCTTGGGTCCAATACGCATTACCCCCCGCTAAGGCGATATCCATGACACCCTCCAAGTTTTGCAACTCGTTTGTGATACGGGAACCGTCAAGGTTCGCACTCTGGATTCTGCCGCGTGCGTTCGTCCAGTAGAGTTTACTGCCCGCAGTATCCACGGCGATGCCCATCGGAACCGCCTGGATCGAGGCGAGTTCCTGAACGTTTGAACCGTTGAGGTTGGCGCTGTTGATCGTGCCACCGCTCTCACCGGTTTTCTCCGTCCAGTAGACTTTCCCACCAGCGACGGCGATGTTCATAGCGTTATCGACACTCGGTGCGAATCTTTCGGCACTCGCCCCGACAAGTGCGTAAATCCCGCCACCGTCTACCCATAACATCGGCGGACGTTGGGCGGCACCGACCTGCACCACCGGGTTTATCTCTGTCGTGCGGGGTGTAGTGGCGGCAGATGTCGGGGCGACAACCCGTATTTCTCCCTTTGCCACCAGACCGTGAGAGACGACACACTCCCCGGGACCGACACACGTGTAGGTTGTTCCCCTCACCGTGTGGCGGCTCGTAAAGGTCAGGGTATCATTGAGACTTATCGGAATCTTCTCGCCGACCTTATACGCCTTCGCCTGAACTGTTGGGGTGGTCGCGCTCCGGATCTCTCCCCTGGTGACAAGACCGTAAGAGACGACACACTCCCCAGGACCGACACACGTGTAGGTGGTTCCGTTCACTGTACGGCTGCCCGAGAAACTCAGCGTATTGCCCGTGCTCAGGGGGATCTGGTCGCCGACTTTATAGGTTCGCGTTGCGCCTGAGGTGCCGGTGGCTGCGGGCGCTGATCCATCTGTTGTGATCGTGAACGTGACCGTCCTGCTAACACCTCTAACTTCCGCCTCGACGGTGCTTTTGGCACTCATCGGCGTGTAGTCGGCGCGGGCGTAGCCACTTGAATCCGTCTGCACCGCGCGGGCGCGTCCGTTCCCGAGTTGTTGGAGTCTGCCCTGTCCCGTGCGGACACGGAAAATGACTCTCGCATTTGGGACACCGTTGCCGTTGTCATTGAGGACTCGCACAAGCAGCGGGGCATCGAGCTGCGTGTTCGCCGTGCCCGTGCGTGTGGCTTGACCGCCAATCTGGAGACTGCTCGGTGCGAGCGGGTCGTCCATCGTGTCTGAGGTTGTCGTAGTTGGGGTCGTCGGAGTCGTCGGGGTTGTTGGTGTCGTCGGGGTCGTCGTAGGCACAGGGATTGTGATTGAGGGTGAGTTTGTAAATCCCGTCGCACTGGCATACACCGTATGTGCACTTGTCGCACTTGGCAGTGTAAAAACACGACTGACAGATCTGCTACTGGGGAGTGTCACGGTTTGTGGGGATGTTACGCCGGTAAGCGTTACAGTTAGCCCGCCACTTGGGATCGTTCCGCCTGAAGCGGTAACCGTAAGCTGTTGCTGTGTCCCTGAGCGTGCCCCGACTGCCCTGACCGCGAGCGTGCCACGAGCGATAACACTGATGGAAACAGTTCTATCGGTATAAGTGCTTGCTCCGAAGCGGATCGGGTAGGTCGACCCTGGACTATTCGGAAGCGTAACGCTCACACTCGTACCGCTAATAGAGACGGTGCCGCCTGCCGATCGTAAAGCAGATGCCTCCACAATACTGACGGCTGCTGTGCCTGCACTGACTGTGAAAGTTTGCGTGGTGCCAGGCGCACCACTGACACTTGAAGGAGCCGTGATGGTGTTGGTTGATGCTGGTGGTGGGTCGTCGTCATCATCACTGGGGGCTTCGCGACGATCGCCTCCAGTATACGCAAAAACGAGGGTCTTTCCATGCGTTCTGAGACCCTGACCCGCAATTACAGCAACCACTTCATTGTCGGTTTTATTCACCTTGAGATACACAAGAGCATCTTTGTGTATCGTCAAGTCTGAAACAGGAGTTGTGTCCTCTCTATCAGGTGTTCCGACATACAGCAAGCCGCTCCCTTTCGTAACCTTATAGCGAATACTGGTATCAGCTGGAAGATTATCATCATCAGTGGTTAGAGCGAAGTGAGTATGGATAGGTTCTATTGATCTTTCAGTGTCTAATCTTAGCAGACTACCGGTCGCTTCATTAAATGTTAACGTTCCTGTCGGAGCATCATCTACTTCTGCATACAATGTGAACACAATAGTCGCTGGGGTCGGTGGTACTTGGCCAACCGGAAAATCGTCGTTAATAGCACCCGACCCTGTTCCCACATTTCTATCTGTTATTGTAATTATATACGTCCCTGCTGGAAGCGGATCCGTAACCAAGGTAACCGAACTCATAAGTTTTGTATAAAAACTTCTTTCGCTCATGGATCCGCTTGCACTGTTATTTAGTACAGGCTGACCATCTCTTTTATCTCTAAGGGTAATATTAGCCGGCGTGCTGCCATCCCCTGATGTAGAGGTTACGGTTATTGCCTCCTCATTGAAGTCGAAACGATCTGCTTCGGATTTCGCTGGTGCTGGGGTTCCCGTGACTTTCGAGTATACCCACTTACTCTCTCGAGTACCACCGCCTGTCCGGGTGTAAACTGCTTTAGCATTCGAGTTAACAAGAACATTAGTATTGCCGGAGGCGTAGAGGTCGCCAGTCGCTACCGTTGCGTCCGGGGTTTGATCTGCGTATATCTCATTCTTGTCCACATAGAAAGTACCGGTGGGCTGATTCTGAAGGTTCTTATAAGATTTACCGTTTATAGTCGTTGTACCCGCATCGTCGGCAAGGCGGATATTTTGATTACTCACGGAAGCTCTCGTGTATACCCATTTATTATCTCGAGCACCACCGCCTGTCCGGGTGTAAATTAGTTTTCCATCCGAGTTAACAAATTCATTACTCGTATTGAGGTAGAGATCGCCAGTCGCTTCCGTTGCGTCGTCTTGATCTGTGTATATCTCCGTCTTGTCCACATAGTAAGTAGTACCAGAGGGCGGCTGATCGCTTGCTACTCTATACGGCTTTTTGTTAGTAGCATAGAAAACTTCATATCCCGCGCTGTCGATTGGCTCTTGATCCGTTACCGTATTATGATCAGTAACCCGTCTTCCTTCACTATTTTTGGCTTGAGTCGGTGACTTCAATCCTACGGAAAATTTGATCTCAAACGTTGATTGTTCTAACTTCGACTGAAATGTATCTGATGTTGCCTTTAGCGTCAACGCTTCTACACTTCCCTGCACACCCAACACCAGCACAAACGCCATCAACACGCCGAAAGCAATGTTCATCTTGAAATTCTTGGTTCGCATAATAAAAAACCTCTTTTTTTATGGCTATCGGAAACCATCGGAAACCATCGGAAACTATCGGTAAGGAAAGAGGGCGTTCTGTAACGCTTGCGTCTTTGCTGACTGCTGACGGAAACCGACGGAACCGACTGCCATTCTTATGATTGCTTTTTACAAAAATAGCCGATGTACACGGAGGCACACCGGCTATTTTCGTGGTTAAGGTTAGTTCAAACAAATTTTATCCCTGAAATAACCTTTTTGTTCCTACTACTCATGAGATGCTTTCAACTCACCCCAGAGGGTGGTCGCTTTGCCAGCTGCCCCGACATGCCCTTTCAGGCGGATGCCACGGGTCAGTGTTTGACGTTGACCGTCAAGAGAAACATCTTCGATTTGGTAGTAGTATACGACGTTAGGTTGCGCAGTTGTATCCGTGTAGGTATAGAACTGCTTTTCACTCGTTGTGCCTGCGCCAGCGACCATGGTAGCGTTGATGACCTTGAACTCGCCGTCGCGTTGCTGTGAACGCTTGATGAAGAATCCAGCGTTGTTCAGCTCGGACTGCGTTGCCCAGGTAATCACCACTTGACCGGTTGCTTTATCACGGACAGGACGGAAGTGTGAGAGTTCAACAGGTAATGCGCCGCCCGAACGGAAGCCAGGAGTGCCGACATCGTTCGCCGCACCGTAGTAGCTTTGCGTCCGGATATGTGTGGCTTGTGCGAAAGCCGTATCCGCGGCAAGTACCCAGCCGTCGATCATCGTGCCATCATTGGGTTCCGCGGGACCGATACTAACTTGAACGTGGCTCCGGATAATCGAACTGCGTGCGCCTTCCTCGCTCATCGGCAATGCCCAAGCGGCGGCGCCATCGGCACCGAGGTTTCCGACCATATCGGTAGCGGCTTTGCGTGCATCCGCAGCGACTCTCTCAGCGGCAAGGCGTGTCGCCTTCGCAGCAGGGGTTTCTGTTGCAGGCGGTGTCGTCGCTGCTGGAGCTGGCGGTGCGAGTGTAATCAGGAACGCGTCACTGCTCAATAAGGAGTAGCGGCGTTTGTTTACACCTGCGAGGATGAGTTGCGTCTGTCCCTTTTGCCAGAGGTTCAACACTTGATCTGCGCCTTTACCGAGATCATAACGTCCCATTTCGGTAACAATGAGGATCGTGGAGGGTTTAAGGTGCTGCCCATACGTCCCGATCATCGTGCCTGGGGGGATCGTGAACTTGATAGATCCGACGGAGACATCTGTATCGCCTTTGGCATTAACGACTTCCAGCGTCCAGCCAGCGAGGTTGATTTCCTCGGTGCGAGAACTGTTCGCGATTTCTATCCATTGCGGTAAGGAACCGCCACCGGCGAACATCACTTCGCTGATGTAGATGTTACCCGCCTTTGGAACAGTGCCGGTTGCTGCGGCTTTTGCGGCGGCATCGGCTTTCATTTTCTCGGCGGCATCGGTTTTCGCTTTCTCTGCGGCTGCCATTGCATCCATTTCGGCTTTAGAGACGAGACGTGCAGCACCCGGACTCCCAATGTGGACACCCGGAGCATCCGCATCGAAGTTCAAACTCGGGGGAACCGATTGCATCCAGGAACTTGCCATCGTGCCATCCGCAAGGGTACCATCCGCATTCATCAGACGATACATCGAGATAATCGGAGAGGTTGTACCGACCGGACCGAAGTCCGCAGGTTTTTCGCCTTTACCCGAACGACCACTTGCACCTTTACCGGCGAGACTCCAATAGAGACCTGTCGAACCGACCGTGCCAGCCGTGTCATGAAGTCCCGTGGCAGGTGATTCACCCGGACCGTAGAACACGAGATACGTCGTGTTATCGCCGTCCTGTGTCTTATACTCCGCACCGGCGTTATAGAGTTCAATCCACTGGCTCTTGCCGGGATCATCCAGACTCGTATCCGAACCCCACATAATTTCCGAGATCATCAGCGCGTGGGGTCCCATAACACCAATCGTACCGCCGTTGGCGAGGAACGACTCCAAGTTCGGGAGATCGCCATCGTCAATGACATTGTACATCCGTTCAGCAGGTGTCCGCTCGTGGTCCATTGGAGACTTATCTATATCACCGGGGGGAACGTGGACAGAGGATCCACCTTTGTCTTCAGCAACGACCAAGTAGCCACCTGCAGGAATCACTTTATCTTTCGGTAAACCGAACTTAACGCCTGCAACTTTTGGCGTTGTTGTTGCCCGCTTGATCTTGACCGTCAACTGATCCAGCATTTCCATGCGAGTGACATCATTGGTAGGTGGCATATACTTTTTCGGCGTCGGCTTGTTCTGGTCTTCAAAGGATTTCAACTTGATAACCAAGTTAGCATCTTTTGCTGCCGGCGTGATTGTGACCAAGTACTGATAATACATCCTACTGCGTCCGGTAACAGGTACCGTGGGAGTAGCAGGAGGCATCATAGACTTCAAAAAAACGCCATCACTGGCAGTCCCTTCGGCAACATCCAGGTGATCCTTGGTGAACTTGCCCTCTTTTGGCTCTTCACTGAGTGTGACGATAATGTCGAACTTGTCACCTGTAAAACCAGCAGCTGGCACTAATAGATTGCTGGCAAGCATGATACTCACTGGGCGCGGATTAGATCCCGTCCCATCAGCACCAGCCTCCACATCCGCAGCTACCAAGTTAACGATAAAGGGACCACCCTTCTTGTTCTTCTTATCCTCGTTAGGATTGGCATTATTGATCTTACCTTCCGCGAGGAATATCTCTACCTTGGTAGGATTCTCGTTATCAACTAAGGGGTCTGGTATATCTACCCCAGCAATTGTTAGCGTGTAGCTTTTGCCATCATTTCTCACGCCAGCACCCGGATCCAAATCTCTTTCAGCAACTGTTATTGTGTGGTCGTCAGCGTTATCAAGAAGTGCTCCAAATTTATTGTAGACATTGACAACACCACCTTTATCACCATCGGTAGCAGCATTAGCACCGAAAAGGGCAATAGCTTCAGCCGGACTCACGGGCTGACCGAAAGTCAGGTAGACTTGTATACTATTGTCTACAGCGGCTATAGTACCATCACCATCAGGATCATTGGAACCTGCTTGAAGCTGTGTGTCACCAGCAAAGCTGATATCCATTGCGCTGAAGGTCGCGTCAAAGTCTTGCGCCATTGCGGAAGTCGCTATGAAAGCAAATGCTAAAATTGTGATTAAACTCATTAACGAAAATGTCATTTTATTCGACAACATTCGTTTAATCTCCTTGTTCTTATGTGGAATAAAATTTTAAACTTAAACCTAAAACCTATAATGGCTGTTGGTTGTCGGCTATCGGAAACCGTCGGTAAAGATGTTATCGTTTCAGTTCACCCTCTTTGCTGATTGCCGATGGCTGATTGCCTCTTTGCCATCTAAAACCAAGAACGGATCCAGGGATTGTATCCATTCCGTATTTGAACCTAACCTTTTTGCACACCCAAGGGTGTGCTCTCTTCAAGGGTTGCTAACCGATGCGGCTCTAATAACGACTCTTTATGCGCTGAGATGAGTTCCTGTTCAAACTCCACCCAAATCGGGCTTTTCCGCCAGCGGGACACATTTGAGACAGACGTTCCTAAAAGGGTCGCTATCTCAGTGTCTGTTTTCCCGGCGAAAGACATCTCGCATGCAGTCAAAATCGTCTTTGTGTTTGAACGGCGCATCGTGAATTCCTCGCGTAATTGTGTGATAGACCCTGCCCTAAAGGACAGGAAAACCTCCGCAACCTAATGCAGAAGCATTCGTGCGATCAACGACCACTGCTTTCTATGAAAGTCTTACAGAGCCTCCTGCAACAGACACTATCCTGACTGCGACACCAAAGTGTCCTTACGAAAAGTGTGTATCCATAAAAATATCGCGTTTCAACCCTTTACGCAGTAAATTCTACACTATATAACGTTTATTGTCAAATTAAAATTACAATAATTTGCAGTTTTTTGCGAAATAAACGCATAACTCAACAAAAAAAGTGTGAAAAGGTATAAAATGGAAGAAGGGTTTTCGGTTAAAACGGTATTTGTGGCATTCACAATTTAAGGTGAGTGTTTATGGGGAATTGTCAGAATGCACGTCGCATTTGGTCGAGTACGCCGCAAATCGCGGATTTTCGCCGATTCGACGGATGGACGCGGATTTTTAGGAGTTGGGTTTACTGTCGGTATTTGTCAGAAGGCGCGAATGGGAGAGCGTCCTCCCTCCATTTCTCCTTATTTTTTATTGAGAGAACAACAAAAAAATAGGGGTCTTTACGTCTTTGAAAATCGATTTGGGTGCATGTTGTTTAACAATTTTAATATTTTTAAGAGTTTTAATTGTTTTAAGGGTGCGATGCGCCCACGCTACATCTACGTTTGGCGATTTAAACATGTAGGTTTACGGGATGAAACATGTAGGTTTACGGGATGAAACATGTAGGTTTACGGGATGAAACATGTAGGTTTACGGGATGAAACATGTAGGTTTACGGGATGAAACATGTAGGTTTACGGAGAACCCGCTGAAACCCTACCTTCCGCAAGTCTCCAGATGCCTATTTTTCCGTGAAGGGTGTAGGTTTATGTGGAAAAGATGTATATTTTTACTGAAAAATGTGTAGGATTCTCTTTCATTCTATACATTTTTATGATATTCTATCTATACATATCTTGAAAGGAGAAACCGATGCTATTAGCCAACATCAATGAAGTCATCAAAGCCAGCCCTGCGATACAGGTTCAAGGCAAGATGACCCACTTACAACGCCGGGCGTGGAACGTGCTGCTCGCCAACGCTTACAACGAACTCCCTGAGAAAGAGATCCACAGCGTCAGTGTTACCGAGTTAGCATCGAAACTTGGATATGAATCTAATGACTTGCCCTACCTTAAGGAGACGTTAGAGGCACTCGTTGATTTCAGGGTCGAGTGGAATATACTCGGTAAAGATAAAAAAGACAATGAGTGGGGTATCGCCACGCTTCTCGCATCCGCTAACATAAAAAACGGCATCTGCACCTATGCTTTCGCACCGCATCTGCGTCCGAAACTCCACAACCCCCGCATCTACACCAGACTTAACCTTCGACTGCAAAACCGATTTAATGGACAATACGCCCTCATTCTCTGGGAGGTCTGTTTCGACTACTTCGATACCAATCGCGGCACCGGCGAAACACCCTTTATTCCACTGGAAATTTTGCGAGAACTGCTCGGCATCGAAAGCAATGAGTATCCTTTATTCCCTGAACTGAACAGAACTGTCATCAAGCCCGCCCTCAAAGAGATTAACGACCTGACGGACTATTTCGTTGAGGTGGAACAGAAACGCATCGGACGCAAAGTCGCTGAACTGAAATTCAGCATTACCAAAGTCAAGCAACTCCCAGTCAAGGAGTCGGTGTTCCCAGATATAGAGGATCTCCTCCCTGTCGCCATTGAACTCGTTCAGGTCGGCATCGAGCGGAAAATGGCACGCAATATAGCCGAGGAAGCCTGGGCATTCGTCTCGGCTGAAAAGTTGCCACCCGCCGAGAACTACCCCGACTTCCTGGCATACGTTTCCGAGAAGATTGAGATGTCGCTGTCCGCCTCCGTCAGAAACCGTGGCGGGTACGTCATCGAAGCCATCCGGGAAAACTATATCGACGAGCGGATCCAAAAAGAGCGTCTCGAACGCGCCGAGAGAATCAAACAGGAAGCACTTGAAGCCGCAGAAGAAACCTTTCGCATCAGACGCAACAACGTCCTCCGACAAGCCATCCAAGCCGACCCTACGCTCATTGAGAAAGCCGCTGAACGCGTCGAAACCTACCATCCCCGACGACGCCTCAATGAATACGATACCGCCACAGAAGCCTATCGAGAAAGTACGATGGTCAAAGTTGCCATCGAGGACGCCATCGCTGACCACTTCTGCAAAGACAAACTCGCACCCATCCTTCAGAACTACCAAGACGAAAAAGCACGCATCCTCACAAACAGATGAACGACACTAACGGTCCCGTCCCCTGTGAATCATCTCGTCGTCATTTGTAGGTCGGGTAGAGCGTCAGCGAAACCCGACACCCTCAATCTCTCGAACCCCGCCCTCCTCACCAAAACCACCGGTAAACAAAAACCGAAAAATCCGCGAAAATCCGTAGAATCCGCGAAAATCCGCGATTCAGACAACTTCCACCCTTCCCAATTGTCCCTCTTCCATCCTTCCCTCTTCCTTGCTTCTGATCGCAACCTCTTCTCTACGCTCCCAATATCCTCACCTTCTCATCCTCGTATGCCGCCACCACCGGCGCCAGCAACGCCTGACAGAACTCTGCGGCAAGAATCGCATTGATCTCTGCCGCCACCATGCCGCCTTTCTGATACGCCGCGAGCGCCGTATCGTGCGCTTCAAGGCGTTGACGGACAATGTAAGACTGAACGCTCTCTGCGGCGGCTTCAACGAGTTCAGGCTGTGCGTGGACGGCTTGTCGCAGGAGTGTGTTCCTTTTGGTGTTGAATTCTGTTCTCAGGTCTTCAAGTGCCTTTTCTTTGGCTTTCTCTGCGCGTGCCTGACGCTCTTTTTGCACCCGCTCGTCCTGATAGTGTTCGCGAATGGCTTCAATGATAAAACCGCTTCTGTTCTTCACGGCTGTTGCGTACAGCGACATCTCAATCTTCTCGGCGACGTAGGCGGCAAAATCGGGATAGATGCCGGGCGACGGCAACTTTTCAGGGTTCACGAAATCCCACGCCGCAGCAGCGATCTTCATCGCCATGTTCCGATCGATCTCTGCCTGGACGAGTTCAACGGCGACGGGTGAGAGGTTCTCTATATCCGGGAACACGGACTCCTGAACCGGCAGCTCCTTGACTTTCGTAATACGGAATTTGAGCTCAGCGATTTTACGTCCGAGGCGTTTCTGTTCCACCTCAATGTAGAAGTCTGTCAAATCGTTGATTTCCTTGATGGCGGGCTTGATAACATCTCGGTTGAGGAACCCGAACACGGGATATTCATCTACTTCCAATCCTATCAATTCTTTAAAAGTTTCCAGCGGAATGAAGGGCGTTTCGCCTTGGTCGCGGTCAGTATCGAAGTAGTCGAAACAGACCTCCCATAAGATGAGGGCATACCGGCTGGAGAACTGATTTTGGAGACGTAGGTTCAACTTGGCGTAGACGCGCGGGTTGTGAAGTTTTAAGCGCAGATGTGGGGCGAACCCGTAGGTGCAGATACCGTTTTCTATCTCTGCGGATGCCAACAGTGAGGCAACTCCCCAGACCTGCTTGTTGTCTTTGTTCAGCAGATTCCATTCAACCTCACAAGAGCGAAGCGACCTTAACACGTCTTTGAGGTAATTCCGATTTCCAGAATCAAAACCGAGTTTCGCGGCGAGTTCAACCATACTGACGGTATAGATGTCTTTATCGGGGAGCTCGTTATAGGCATTGGCGAGTAGCACGTTCCATGCCCGGCGTTGTAGGAGCGATATCTTGCTCTGTATTTGGATCGCTGGGCTGGCTTTAATGACTTCGTTGATTTCAGCTAAGTTCATCTAATTGACACTCCAAGATTTTATGTTATTGATTTAGAAGTAGTATACGGTAAAAATGAGAAAAATACAACATAACTCTCATGTTTCATACCATAGACTCTCATTTTAAAGTCGAAAATAGGTGCTTTCCGATATGCGCAGGCGTGAGTTTCAGGGGGCATACCATAAACTCTCATTTTAAGATATTTCACTTACCATAAACTCTCATGTTTCATACCATAAACTCTCATTTTAAGACATTTCACTTACCATAAACTCTCATGTTTCATACCATAAACTCTCATTTTAAAGTCTGGGAATGTAGGTGTGGCGTGGGCGCATCGCACCCTTAAACATTATAAAATTAATATATATTAAAATTGTTAAACAACATGCACCCAAACCGCTTTTGAGAAGCATAAACGTCCCTAATTTTTTGTTGTTTAACAATAAAAAAATAAGGGGAGGTAGAGGTAGGAGCGAGTTTACTCGCGATCTTCTTCTGTGCAATTCACCGCCCGTCCCTACCGATAACCGACACCCCTTGTATAATCCGCGGCATCCGCAAAATCCGCAACACTCCGCGATTTGCGGCGGACTCGACCCGGGGACTGCCACACGCGCTTTCATACCCGGGGAAGTGCATAAGCACTTCATACCGTTGATTCTGATTCATGCGACGTGCATTCTGACCACTTCCATCCTTCCCCTCTTCCGTCCTTCCAACAACTATCCCACGAGTGCCTATAAAGTCGCAATATCAGTCTTCTAACCGGCATTTCCCAAAATCCTGACCTTCTCATCCTGATACGCCGCAACCACCGGCGCCAGCAACGCCTGACAGAACTCAGCGGCAAGAATCGCATTGATCTCCGCCGCCACCATGCCGCCTTTCTGATACGCCGCCAAAGCCGTATCGTGCGCTTCAAGGCGTTGACGGACAATGTAAGACTGGACTCTCTCTGCGGCGGTTTCAACAAGTCCCGGATCGGCGTGGACAACCTGGCGCAAGAGCGTATTCCGCTTAGCATTGTATTCCGTCGTTAGGTCCTCAAGTTCTTTTTCTTTGGCTCTGTGATACTCACAACGCCTAAAGGCGTGTGCTTCTTTGCTTCCTCGTGGGAGGCTTACTTGATTTGAGTCCCGAAAACGGTGACCACTTATCAAGTCTACGCAGGTGTGGGTCAAACCGAACACCTGTGGGGGATACCACCGCCCCGACTACAGGGTTGAAAAGCCAACCCTGATACGCTGTGAGAATATTACTTGCACCTACAACGTCTCTATGCCCTTCCCACTCGCATTCGGAGCAGCGGTAGGTTCTTCGACTCGGTTTCTTTCTGTTCCCGCAAGACGGGCAAGTTTGTGACGTATAAGCCTCATCTTGAGTATCAACCTTGATACCGACGGACCTTGCTTTGTAGGTGATCATGTCTCTAATTTTAGAGAATGCCCACTGGTGTAACTTCTCATTTCGCTTTTTTCCGTAGTGGATAGATTGTCGTATGTGTTTTATATCGCCAATGACAATCGTTTCTATCTTTCGCTCTCGGCAAGAAGAAACAAAGCGTGACGTGATTTTATGGCGCATATCACGCAACTGCGCGGTTAACTTCTGTAGGGTTCTATTTTTGACGCGTTTGAGTTTTTTCCAGCGTCTGCTATATCTAACGCACCGCGATAAGGCTTTATTGATACTGGACTTAAATTTGTTCTGATACCTAACAACACTGCGGATTTGCCGACCATTGTAGATTTCGGAATGGAGACCGTCAAAAGTAACGATTGGGTGGATTTCGCCCATATCAACAGCAACAGCCGAACCGACTTTTGCTTTCGTCTTTTTCGGAGTTGTGTCGTATGTTGCATGGAACTCATATTGTTTCGTTGTTCTGTTATAGACGAGTGAGACTTCGGCTGGCACGACTTTATAGAACTTTTTATCAATCTTAATCCAAAGCGGTTCTCTGTCTTTTCCCATAGAAAGCCGTAGTTTGCCACGCTTGTATGATATGCCTGTAGCACGCCACGTGAACGTGTGGAACTTTCGGGTTTTATTTGGTGGCTTGGCATTCGGATTCGTTTTTCGGTTCGCAAAGAAAGAACGCCTTGCACCGCAATAATCGTCAATAATCGCTTGGACACAATGGGCGTGGCATGGATACTTTTTGAATTTCAGATATGCCTTGAGTCCACCATCTGAAAGCCAAAAGCCTTTCTTCTCATGCGTTTTGAACGCAAGCGAAAGCGTTTTAGAATAGATACGTCCACCAAGCCGATTTAGACCATCAAGTTGCTCGGTAGGTTTGGCAGTCGCTAAAATATAGGTTCGGTAGTCTTTCTTGGATTTAGACACTTTTTTGATCCTCAATATATTCTTTGACAACTTTTAGAGATACACTTCCTACAGAAGATATGAACTTTGATCGTGTCCAAAGACACGGAAACCCGCGGGATTTGAGGTGTGGAAACTCCTCACGAAGTATTTTGGAAGTATAACCTTTTATTACTCCCACGATCCGAGTAATAGGCACTTTTGGATTGTTCTCAAGTATCAGGTGTACGTGGTCTTCCATAATCTCACTGGCACGCACTTTGAAATCTAATTCTGTTTGTTTGGAGCAGATTAAATGGTGCAAACGCTCTTGGATAGACGCGTCTAAAACTTTGCGTCTGTATTTGGTACACCAGATAATGTGATATTGACAACTATAAACCATGTTGGTATCTGAATACCAATCTTTTTCGGGGTTATTGTTCACCTTCACCGAATTTTTAGAAATTAGCGGACAGAATAGGAGTTGTAACCTATCGAGAAATATTGCGTTTTTAGCCTGAGTGCATTCACGCATCCATGCATTCACGCATCCATGCAGGCATGCATCCATGCATTCACGCATCCATGCATCCATGCATCCATGCATTTATCCAGGAGCCTGACACAAAACCCGCGTGCTTTCGCTGGGTGAGTATGTCAAGGAGGAACCGATGAAAACCTTAGCAGTCCTATCACAGAAGGGCGGCACCGGGAAAACGACAATAGCCGTCCATCTTGCGGTGGAGGCATCGCGTAACGGCAAGACTGTCGCTTTGATAGACCTTGATCCGCAGGCGTCTGCGGCGAAATGGAGTGATACCCGAAGCGACGAAACACCGATTGTCATTTCTGCGCATGCCACTCGGCTGCCACAAGTGCTCCACACTGCCGAGCAAGGCGGTGTGGACCTCGCTATTATTGATACCTCTCCGAATACGGATTCAACCTCTCTGAATGCCGCAGAAATGGCGAACCTTGCGCTGATTCCGAGCCGTGATGCTCGGTTTGATCTTGAGGCGATCAGCGCAACGATTAAAATTGGGAAAATGGCGGATGTTGAGATGCGAGTGATTTTCAACGCCGTCAAGGCACGGAGCAGTATGCTGTACAAAGCCAAGCGCGCCGTTGAGGTGTATGGTGTACCGACGGCGCCCTGTGTCCTCGGGGACCGCGTTGCTTTTTCGCATGCTGTCGTTGATGGGAAAACCGCCCAGGAGTTTGAACCCTCTGGCAAAGCATCCAACGAGGTGCGCGCCTTGTACAGATATGTCATGAAGGAATTGGAGGAATAAACGATGCCGCACCCCAAAACCGATTTGAAAACTTTGCTCGAGCAAAATGGGCAGATGGAAACACCACAGGAAACGCAATCCGATCCGGAGCCCCAACCGAAACCGAAAAGGAAGACACCCGTGGCTGCATCGCGAGAAGGTAAAGTGGTGATGCAGGGGCATTTCAGTAAACAGGTGCATACCCAGATGAGAATGTTATGTATCGAAACGGATAAGTCGATTCAGGAGCTCCTCGAAGAGGCTGTCAACGCATTATTTACCCTGCATAATAAACCGCCGATATAGCGCGTGAGGGTTCCCCGTTCTTAGGGCATTCTCGCAAGGATTTGTAGTAACCCCTTAGGGTGCGTCTGTCTTTGTCGCATCACCTCTTAGGTCCTGCATCGCATCGTTAATTACGGCGAGCCTGCAGAACCCGTCAACGACCCCCCGCAGAATCCATCAAAGACAGAGAATGCCCCCCCCAAAATCGTTGCTTTATTGGAGAACCAGATCTCGGATCTCAAGGCGCAGCTGGCGCAGGCCTCCGATCGGGAGACCGCCCTCATCACCGAGAAGTCCAAACTCCTCGATCTCACCGACAGGCTCCAGAAACAGAACGAGGGCCTCATGCTTCCAGCACCGCAGAAAAAGCTGACATGGTGGCAGCGACTCACCGGCAAATAGCGTCCGGTTTTCAAGCCTCCGAAATCGGGCATCCCATTTTTTCTCTTTGACACCCACGCCCAAATATGCTTTACTCGCTCCGTGATAGACCCCCAGCTAAAGCATGGGGGCTTCCGCAATCTTAGGCGACGGAAGCATTTGTGGAATTGAGAAGCGGACTGGACGCTTCAACGGAGATGCCTACGATTTGATTAAACAAAACAATAGGTCTAATGACTCCTAAGCCAAAGGAAGCTACCCCTTCCTTAAGTATGTTCATCGCAGCGTTTTGGTCGCGGTCGAGGTGTGTATGACACTCTGGACACGTCCAGTTCCTATCTGCGAGCGTGAGAGTCTCATTTTTATGTCCACACACAGAGCAGCACTTACTTGTTGGAGACCAGCGACCAATCTTCAACACCGAACGGATACGTTTTTTGCTTTGGTGTTTCAGTTTCCGCAGGAACTCACCAAAACCAAGGTCAGAGACTTGTTTTCCCCAAAGGGAAACCTTCATACCCCGAAGGTTCAGGTCTTCAAAGAACAGAATATCAAACTTTTGGCACAACTCTATGGCAAGTTTCCAATGGTGGTCTGTTCTCTGGTTGGCAGTTTTCTTATGGATACGAGCAACGTTCTTGCGTTCGCGTTCCTGATTCTGAGACCCTTTCACCTTGCGAGAATATGCCTGCTGTGCTTTCGCCAACTTATCAGCGTTGTGTTTGTAGAACATTGGAGAGGTGTATGGATGTCCGTCAGAGCCAGTCAGGAAGTCTTTAATACCAAAGTCGAACCCTTCAGCTTTACCTGTCTTGGGTTCGTATGTGACTTCCGAGTAATCTTCAGTGAGCGTGATATACACGTCTCCGAGGGCGTCCCTTGTAACTTGAACTTCAATGATTTCGCCTTGTATTTTTCTATGCAAGGCAAAACGATACCAACGTCCGTTGAGACGAATGCGATACGTCGGGTGATTTCTTTCGTTCTTTTGTTTGTCCAACACTTTTTCAATCTTGACCTGTTCACCGCGAAACGTCATGTTTCCCTTATGTTTCTTACACGACTTGAATTGTGGGTGACCTCTGCCGAGTGTTTTCATTTCACGAAATGACTGTGCCAACCGCTTCAGCATATTTTGTAATGCCCACGCGTAGGGGATATTCCAATGTTGGTACTTCTCAAGTTTCTTGAGTTTCGTCAAATGGGAAGACATTTTCCGATAGGAAAGTCCTTTCTCATACCGACGGTAATATCGCATACAGAGTGCCACGAAGTGATTGCGCACAACACCACAGATATTCAACTCGTCGTGCAAGTGGCGTAACGTCTTATCTTTGAAAAGTTTGTGTTTTGTGTTTCGCATGGACTGTCAGGTATCAGGTGTTTATCCCCTATCAAGTGGGAGGCAGACAACTTACGAAGAAGTAAGCCTTGATATGTCTGCCAACCTGATACTTTAATTTTACCACATTTTCGGACCAAACGTCACGGAAAAAATGAACGTTTTGGTCCTTTCCAAGAGGGCGAGTCTGTATCCCCCAGCTGAAGCAAGGGGGTTTTAGACTCGGAAACTTTGATAAGGAGACACCCGATGAAACCATTCTCGCTCTTTTCTACGATCGCTTAAGGCACGATTTTCCAGCGGGAGAGGTTTGTGGGCTTCGTGGTGAGTCAATGTACCCAAGCCTAAAGACTTGGGCTTGTAGACGCGTCAAACAACAATAGTTGTGTTGCACTCTGCAAGCCTATGTCTCGTGCTTTGTTCTTGTTTCTCGTTTCAGTGAGGGTGGTAACCCACCGCTCTCCACGATGGGCGCAAGTTTCCGCCCTAAAAAGTATGTTTACTGCAGCGTTATGGTCTCGGTCTAAAGACGTACCACAAAACTTTAACCATCAACTCGACTCTGATACAAGACAGCAAAGCACGAGTTGATGGTTAAAATTAAAGGTGCGTATCGCAAGAGAAAGTTTCTTTTGCGACTTCTGACCACAAGCAGAGCAGGTTTGCGAGGTATTCTTGGGGTCAACTTTGTGGAAGTGCAGACCGTCTCTTTCGGAAACCATGTCTGCACACCACTTAAAGAAGATACCCCAAGACGCATCCGAAATGCTCTTGCTAAGGTGTTTGTTCTTTACCATGTTAGATACGCGTAAGTCCTCTGCCACTAAGACATTGTTTTGTCGGTGGTGGTAGAGTTTATAGACGAGTTTTCCGATAAAGTCTTTACGTTTGTTTGTCGTCCGTTCATGGTGCAAAGCGAGTTTGTGTTTTTGTTTCTGCCAACGCTGGCTACCTTTTTTCTTTCGAGAGAAGTCTTTGGCGTGTTTTCGGAGCAATCCTTCTGCTTGGCGATACCAGCGAGGATTATCTTCTGTTTCACCTTCAGAAGTTGTCAAATAATGGGTCGTTCCCACATCTACGGCAATAGCGTCCGTCGGTTCAACCTTTGGAGTATCTGGCAACTCACAGGTGATATGTGCATACCACCCCGAGGCTTTCTTGACGATCGTGACTTCTTTCGGGTCGCCTTGAAGCGGGCGGTGCATGCGTATCTTGACTTGACCTAACTTCGGCACTTTTAAGCGATTGTGTCTAAACTCGGTTTCTATGATTGGGTTCTCGCGAACGCGTATCGTCTGTTTTTTAGTGTCTTTGGTCTTTTTACCAACGACTTTGGTATATTTGCGAAGACTCCACGTCAGAGAACGCACACGCTTTTTATAGCGAGGATACCCTTTTTTTACAGCGTTTTCTTTACAACGTTTACGGAAAGCCGTAAACGCTTTGTCGTTTCTGCGGAGGGCATGGTTTTGAAAATCTTGGGGAACTTCACGGAAGTCGTTATACGTCTCGCGCGCGACCCTGAGAAGGGTTTGCTGGTCAGAGAGCGACACAAAAGCACCTTCGGTCTCAGACGCAACGAGTCTATCGTGGCGAGCCGAGTTCTGAAGGTCACACAAGTGGTCAAGCCATCTTTCTAATGTTGTTTCTTGTTCCTGGGTGGGATACACAGGATATATAAATGTTAATCTCATGGTCTATCAGGTATCAGGCGTTTATCCCCTAATCAGTGGGAGGAAACCGACACGTTACCAAGTGGTAACGCTGATTATGTCTGCCAACCTGATACTCTTATTATACCACACTTTCGGACCAAGTGTCAAGGAAAAATGACGGAAAAGTCGGCTTCTGCAACGAAGGGGCAGAAGGGTAACGGTGTTGTTCACAGACGAAGAAATGAACAACACCCCGACTTTTCCGCGAACGCTTTGGTCCTTTCCAAGAGGGCGGTTTTTCCTCCCAAACCTAAAGGATTGGGATTCCAAAACCGACAATTCCCTTGATATTCTTGACATATTATATCCATTTGGTTATAATACATTATGGATCACGAAAGGAAACCGAACTTAAGAGAAACGATATGGGTCGGGGATTCTAAGACAAAGCTGAAGGAATTTCCGCAGTCCGTTCAAAAGGATATAGGTGACGCTTTGTTTATTGCACAGGCGGGAAGCATGTCTCCTGCGGCTAAACCCTTCAAGGGCGTTGGCTCAGGGGTTTTTGAGATACGAGCCGATTATAGGACGGACACTTATCGTGCCGTGTATGCGGTGAAAATTGGAGAGAGGGTTTATGTGCTGCATTGTTTTCAGAAAAAATCAAGGCGCGGCATTAAGACCTCCAAGAAAGACGTAAACCTTATCAAGAGACGCCTCAGAATGGCGCAGGAACAGGAGACGAATGATGAGCAAGAAGATTGCGTTTGAAAAGAGTTCAGGCAATGTGTTTAAGGATTTAGACTTGCCGGACGCCGACGCACTGTTTCTCAAAGCGAAACTTGGGTTTGAAGTGTTTCAGATTATAGAAGGTCGTCAGCTCACCCAAGCGGAAGCGGCGAAGATTCTCGGCGTGAAGCAGCCTGAAATCTCACGCCTCAAAAAAGGAAAGTTTAATCATTATAGCGTCGAACGGCTGTTGACGTTTCTGAATCGATTGAACCGCGATATTGAGATTCGCATTACGCCGTCAGAATACAGAGAGGGGCAACAGCGGGTTATTACGGTTTAGTTCGAGGGTGCCAACTCTACCATACTTCCAGTTCACACAAAACACCCATAAAACATCTCTGAGAAAAAATAGAAATGGAACCTGTATGTCAGAAACGACACAATGGCTTTATCATTTCCCCAAAAAGAGGATTATCAGGATCCGACACAAAACCCCCGTGCTTTAGCTGGGGGATGTAGTGTCGCTTTAGAGAATTAGACCAAAGCGTAAAAATCAAAACGGTGTGTCGTATGAAACGCGTCAAGACACAGGTATTAAAGATTGACCCACAACCGATATTCACAGAGATACAGCAAGCATCTGGGTCTGTTTGGAATGAGTGTTTGTATCAAATGGATATGTATCAGTGGCATCGCGGGTACCTACACGCTCACTGCGACTTCTACATAGGTGATGCTTGTGAAGGTTGGATGGACAAGCATTTGTCTAAATCACAACCCTTGCATTCACAAAGTATCCAGCACATTAGAAAGACTTACTTTAGATCGTGGAAGTCGTATGCTGCGCTTAAGAAATCAGGGGGTATTCAAAAGCCGAAACCGCCTCGAAAAACGAAGAAGTATATGACGACACGATGGTTAAAGAGTGCTATACATTTCAAAGACAGGCTGTTAAGGCTTTCTATGGGGGCAGGTAGGGATAGATTAGAAATCCGCTTACCCAAGAAGTTTGATGCATCGAAAACGCATCTGATTTCTACGATTGATTTAGTCTATAACTTCGGACAGTGGGCATTGCACTTTACCTATACAGATGAAATCAACCCTGAGTCCCCTGGTAAAGGCGTTTGTGGCGTTGATGTTGGTGAGATCCATCCGATTGTCAGCAACGATGGCGAACATACTGAAATCTACAATGGACGATATATCCGCTCGCTATATCGACAGAGAAACAAAGTTCTCGCTGATTTTAGTCGTGCTATGAGTCGTTGCGACCGACGTTCAAAAAGAGGGTGGAGATTGACGCGTCACAAATGGAGACGTATCCGAAAGATTGATAACCAAATCAAAGACGCTCTGAACAAACATACCACAGCGTTTGTAAGGCGTTGTGTTTCACGCGGCATTGGCAGAATCGTCTTAGGAGACCTTACAGGTATCCGAAATCGCATTGACTATAGTAAGTCCAGCAATCAGAAGTTGCATCAGTGGGCTTTCGGAAAACTGACGGACCTGATCACCTACAAAGCAAAGCAGGTGGGCATCCAAGTTAGACAGATTAACGAAGCCTATACTTCCCAGACCTGCCCAAGTTGTGGTAAGAGAAACAAACCCTCTAACCGAAACTACAAATGCGGTTGTGGATTCACTTACGAGTACTTAACCGAGGACTTCACGAAGACTCTTCTTGTGACTTAAATGTGTACGTGTCACGGGCTGAAGCCGACTCAATATACAAATTTCAGGGACAGGAAGAGCTCGCTGCGCTCGCGGTTAACACCAATATGTCTGGCGCGTCTTATCGCTTGCGCAATTGATTCTGAAAGCAGGTTTCCGTAATCGGCATACCTTCCCAACGCGAGTTTGACAGGGGTGGGGGTCGGGTGTTGTGGCGGTGGCTCACATCAGAATCAGCAGACTTCACAGAATAACCGATCATAACGAAATGACAAGAAAGTATGCAACAAGAGCGCGTAAAGTTAATCATAATGCATACAAAGTGTTGATTTGTTGCATACAAAGTTAATTATAAAACGGGCAAAGTTAATCATTCGGATTTTCACAGAAGGGATAAAACTTGTGACAAAACCTACTTAACTTTGACGCAAAACCTACAAAACGGCTTCAGTTTGGCTACAAATTGGCTACAAATTGTGTCGCTGTTTTGTAGGAAATCTGTCGTATTGTGTCGTGATGAAGCATTAACGAAAGGTAAAAAGTGTTTGCGAAACCCTTGCGAACTGCGAGCGAAACCGCTTGCGAAGGCACTGCGAAAGGTTGCGAAAACGTTTGCGAAGGCTTGCGAATTCAAGCGAAATGAAAGGGATTGTCGATATGCCGGCAGTTGCTGGATTCTGACGTGTCTGAAGCACTCCACAGGGTTTCTATGGATGGCGGAGACCTGAAAAAGTGCTGCTCGGGGCGCGGCGGGGCGTAAAAAAAAATAAAAAAACCAGTGTTTATAGGGGATGATTTTCTGAATGTAACGTAACGGACATTACGTTAAGTTCGCTGAAATCCACTGCCGACGAAACCCTCTTCTTGGAACTCGCACGCCGCGGCTACGACCTCTCCAAACTCCGCGACACCGAATCCACCGCCGAAATCATTAAAATCAGTTAAAACGTACCCGCTTCTGTAGGAGCAACCGTTGTGGCAGAACGTGCGATTTGCGGCGGACTCGACCCGGGGAATGCCACACGCGTCTTCATACCCGGGGAAGTGCATAAGCACTTCATACCGTTGATTCTGATTCATGCGGCGGGCATTCAGACGACTGCTGCCCGCTATCGCAAAATCCTGTCCTTCTCATCTTCGTATGCTGCGTTGACGGGTGCGAGCAACTCCTGACAGAACTCAGCGGCAAGGATAGCATTGATCTCTGCCGCCACCATCCCGCCTTTCTGATACGCCGCCATCGCAGACGGCTGTTCAACGAGCCGTTGACGGACAATGTAAGACTGGACGCTCTCTGCGGCGGCATCCACGAGTCCCGGATCGGCGTGGACGGCTTGACGCAGGAGCGTATTCCGCTTGGCATTGTATTCCATCTTCAGGTCCTCAAGTGCCTTCTGTTTGGCTCTCTCGGCGCGTGCCTGGCGTTGCTTTTGGAGTTCGGGATCCTCATAGTTCTCACGGATGGCTTCAACGATATACCCCGCACGGTTCTTGACGCCCACCGCATCCACTGACATCTCAAGCTTCTCAGCAATGTAGGACAGAAAATCGGGATACGTGCCAGGTTTCGGCAACTTTTCAGGGTTCACGAAATCCCATTCAGCAGCAGCGATTCGTAGCGCGACTTTCTGATCGATCTTCGCTTGCAAGAGTTCAATCGCCACCGGCGGTAAGTTCTCTATATCCGGGAAGAGCGACTCTTGAACCGGCAACTGCTTGACTTTCGTGATACGGAATTTGAGTTCGGCAATCCTGCGTCCGAGGCGTTTCTGTTCGACATCGACGTGATAGTTCGTCAAGTCGTTGGTTTCTTTAATGGCGGGCTTAATCACATCACGGTTGAGTGCCTTAAAAGTTCGATACTCATCCGCCTCGATACCCATCAACTCCCGGAAAGTTTCGAGCGGAATGAAAGGTGTTTCGCCTTGATCTCGCTCTGTATCGAAGTAGTCGAAACAGATTTCCCAGAGAATGAGGGCGTATTTACTGGTGAACTGATTTTGGAGACGCAGGTTCAACTTGGCGTAGACGCGCGGGTTGTAGAGTTTCAAGCGCAGTGGCCTTGCGAACTCATACAAACAGACACCGTTTTCTATCTCTGCGGATGCCAACAGTGAGGCAACCCCCCAGACCTGTTTGTTGTCTTTGTTCAGCAGATTCCATTCCACGGTGCAATCGACCAGCGACTTCAACATTTCCTTGAGGTAGGCTTGATTGCCCTCCCCGAATCCAAGTTTCGCCGCGAGTTCTACCATGCTCACAGTGTGAATGTCTTTATTTGGAAGCTCGTTGTAGGCATTGGCGAGCAACACATTCCACGCACGCCGTTGGAGCAGCGACATCTTGCTCTGGACTTGAATCGCTGGGCTTGCTTTGATAACTTCATTGATTTTCGCTAAGTTCATCGGATACTCCTCCTTTTAGCATCTCTATAAACTATCATAAAGGTGATATTTTTTCAATATAATTGCTACTTTTTAAGATATAAACTATCACCTTTAGCGAAAAATAGACATCTTTCTCCATTGCGGGAGGTAGGTTTTTAGAGGCTCCGATATAAACCATCACCTTCAGCGATATAAACCTACACCTTTAACCGCAAGAACCCATCTTTGACCACCATCAGTAGGTTTTTAGAGGCTCCGATATAAACTATCACCTTTAGCGATATAAACTATCACCTTTAGCGATATAAACTATCACCTTTAGCGATATAAACTATCACCTTTAGCGATATAAACTATCACCTTTAGCGATATAAACTATCACCTTAAAGTCTGGGAATGTAGGTATGGCGTGGGCGCATCGCACCCTTAAACATATTAAAACATATTAAAAGTATTAAAATTGTTAAACAACATGCACCCAAACCGCCTCAGGAAAGGTCAGGGACCTCGGTTTTTTGTTGTTCAACGATAAAAAAATAGAAAAGAAAAGAATACATCTGATTCTTGGGGGGGCTCTTCTGTAGGAGCGGTCTCCCGATCGCGACTCCGCCTCCCGATCACAACAGTCCACCCCCACTGTCCTCACAAATACCGATGATAAACAAATACCCAAAATCCGCCCTTCCCCCCTTCCCCTCTTGCTTTCCTGCCAACTCCTATCTGATCCCCGAAACCATTTGTCGCAGAAACTGTTAGTTTGTGTCTGAAGACCGCCAACATTCCAACCCCACTCTCCTCCTATACCCCACCCCCCTGTTGGGCGAGGTCCCCGTGCCTCGCCTTCCCCACCGCTTCTGGTCTAATTTCCAAAAAATTAGTTGCAAAATTACTTATGTCATATTAAACTTAACTCAAAAAAACTAAACTCAAATTTGGATTTCAAAAAAGCAGTGGTACTGCGTGTCCTTAGTGTATCAGTCAATTTGAATCGAAAATATTGAAATGTTTTCAGATGAGACGCATTTTAAGGACATTAAGGAAGTTATACTTGACATTATTTATTGAGTTGCGTATAATTATCTATGGAATGTTCTGGGGACAGGCATTCTGGGTGCTTTTTTTAGCACTCCCCATCTAAGCTTCGGTGCGGAGAGGCAAGGTGAAATCCCTTCTTAAAGGGATTGCCTCTCCTCCCAACCTCTTCACCGAGGTTGTCGCTTAGATTGGACACGTTTCGCTGCCATTGGCGGAGCGAAACACCGAGGCAATACCACTTTTTTAGATTGTTTTTACTGAGATAGTGCTATGCACTCTCTTTGCACCTGTGTAGCACTATCCCGCATAGGTTCTGAAATGAATATCGAATACACCGGCGTTTTCTGGTTCGCCATGCACTGCCTTTTTCTATCAAGAAAGGGGAACCTGCGATGAGCCAGCAAATCTATCTCCCTCTCGGCGGTAAATATCCGATCCCGTATGAGTTTGATGCTGATACGATGCCCGTGCCGCGCGGTCACTCCAGCGTCCTTTGGGAACTCCGTGATGGTAACTTGACAGCTGCTGAGGCAATGATTTATCTCTGCATGAATCACGGAAGCACGTGGAATTCAGGGGCAACGTGGTCTATGTCAGTGAGATATTTATCAGAGTTGCTCAGTCCGGGTATGTCTCGAAGTTATGTGCATAAGACCGCTACGAGCCTTAAAAACAAAGTCTGGATCGAAACTATTGACGCAGACAACCCATCGGGAAACCGGTATAGACTCCGACACCATCTGTGTGCCTATAAAGATGTACCTGTCGATAAAGACGGGAAGCCATTGACATTCGCCGTGCCACGCGGTCCCGGAGGTCCCTTGGAACGCTGTTTTGAGGGCGACATCTCTTGGAAAGCCGCGTTAGCGTGGATCTCGCTGAAGTTGAAGTCGAACTGGAAAGGATGGGAGAACACCGCAGGACAGACAGAATCCGCAACACTCTTGGAACTCTCAAAACGAATCCGTATCTCGCTACCAACCTATCAGAAACTTATCACCGAGTTGACGCAGGCAGGCATGCTGGAACGACTCACACCCAAATCGCAACCCGCCATTTTCCAGTTGTATCCGATGCCGCGACCGAAAGAGGATGCACCGAGAAAACCTATCCGACCGGAATGGGTCAAGGGCAAAGCCATTGATACCGATGGGGATTACTGGTATTCAGACAACAAGCAATACAGATGTCCGTTGGACGACTACCTCGCCATCGAGAGACGACAACGCGGCGGCGGCTGGAAACAAGTGTCTGAGTATCATATATACCAAGAGATGCCTCGTGCCATTTTGACTGATTTTGAACGGGCTGTCTTAATCCATTGCGAAATTAAATCCTCTTTAGATACTTGTTAAATTTCTATGGGACGCGTTCCATATATATAAATTATTTCTTATTAAGAAATACTTATATACGCGAAAAACGCCCTTTCTGCGAACCCAGTGAAATCAAGGGTTCAGATACTTATCAAAAATAAGGGGTGTCCACTATGGAAATTTTGGTGTCCACTATGGAAATTTTGGTGTCCACTATGGAAATTTTGGTGTCCACTATGGAAATTTTACTCCCGATTTCCGCATGGAGTTATCCACAGCGGGAGACGAATAACTCCTTTTCTATTCTCACTGCGAAGCAATAGCACCCCTACGGAGTGGCGAAAGAGGTTGCAAACTTGTTTAAACATCTATAATTCGTTAGGTAGCAACTTGGGTTGGATAACAAAAAAGGGGGATTAGGGGATAAGGGGGTAAAAAAGGTTTCCCACACACGGAAGCTTTCTTCCGCCGTGGGTCTCCGTTGAGCATCTTGCTGGCGAGGTTCGCAAACCTCGCCGAACTTGAAGACCGCACCAAGATTAGCAGATAACGGGAGAGGTCCCTAATCCTCTCCCGCTACCCATTTAGTTTGATTAAATGGAGGAGATTAGCGTCGTCCTCAGGACGGGGTAGGTTTAACCTCTGTCCAAGAGGTTAATATAATTATCCACTATTTACGCCCAAAAGTCAAGTAAACTTTTCTGATGCCGTTGATAACGGAATTATCTTCTGTAGGAGTATGAACTTTCAGAGTATTCAGAGTAAAACAGAAAAGTGTTGGATTTGAAAAGAGGCTATAAACCCATGTAGTGACTGGATTCTTGACCCGTTTCATTGAGCGGGTTCGGAAGTTTACTCTGAAAATTTATAGGTAGGCATCGGGAATCGGAGTTCCCTCCTACAGAAGAGGTGGTCAGCAATCAGCCGTCGGGAAGAACGTGCGATGAATGCACGTCGCATGAATCAGAATCAACGGTATGAAGTGCTTATGCACTTCCCCGGGTATGAAGGTTCTCCGTGTGGCATTCCCCGGGTCGAGTACGCCGCAAATCGCACTACTACAAACTTTAGAGATCGGGAATCGGAGTTCCCTCCTACAAGAGAGGGCAGTTATCGAATTGTACACTCTGCCCCGGCGAGGGGAGAATATCTGCTTATTTTTCTGGTTGACCATAGTTTGCGTCCTGCTTGATTGCTTAAATTTTTTATTGAGAGAACAACAAAAAATAGGGATGCTTGTGCTTCTCAGAAGCGGTTTGGGTGCATGTTGTTTAACAATTTTAATATTTTTAAGAGTTTTAATTGTTTTAAGGGTGCCACCCCCCCACGCCACACGTGCATTCCCAGACTTTAAGGTATACGTTTACAGGAGAAAAGGCATACGTTTACAGGAGAAAAGGCATACGTTTACAGGAGAAAAGGCATACGTTTACAGGAGAAAAGGCATACGTTTACAGGAGAAAAGGCATACGTTTACAGGAGAAAGGTAATTGTTTACAGGACAAGCGATAGGAACCCAGTGAAATCAGTAGCTCCAAAGCATCGAAAATAGCGTTTTACAGGGTAAAGGTATACATTTACAGGAGAAAAGGTATACAAACAATTGAAAAAAAGTTCACTTTATGATAGTATATAGTAATATCCTAAAAGGAGACGACTACCATGCTATTGGAAAATATCAATGAAGTTATCAAGGCGAGTCCAGCGATACAGGTTCAAGGAAAGATGACGCACTTACAACGCCGGGCGTGGAACGTACTGCTCGCTAATGCTTACAACGAACTCCCTGATAAGGATATTCATAGCGTCGGTGTTGCCGAGTTAGCATCGAAACTGGGGTATGAATCCAATGATCTCGACTACCTCAAAGAAACATTAGAGGCACTTGTCGATTGCACCGTGAAATGGAATATCCTCGGCAAAAACAACAAAGAGGTCTGGGGGGCTGCCTCACTCTTGGGGTCCGCAGAGATAGAGAACGGCATCTGTACTTATAGTTTTGCGGCGCATTTGCGTCCGAAACTCCACAATCCACGCATCTATACGAAACTCAACCTACGCCTGCAGAACCAATTCAAGGGGCAATACGCCCTGATCTTGTGGGAAATCTGTTTCGACTACTTCGATACCAATCGCGGCACCGGCGAAACCCCTTTCATTCCGCTGGAAACCTTCCGGGAATTGGTGGGAATCGAGGCAGACGAATATCTAACCTTCAAATCCTTAAACCAGCGTGTCCTCAAATCCGCCCTCAAGGAAATCAACGCCCTCACAGACTACCATGTTGAAGTCGAACACAAGCGCCTCGGACGTCGGATTGCCGAGCTCAAATTCCGTATCACGAAAGTCAAGCAACTTCCCGTTCAGGAGTCAGTGCTACCGGATGTCGAGGACCTCCCACCCGTCGCCATTGAACTCGTCCAGGCACACGTTGATCGGAAAGTCGCCCTCCAGATCGCTAAAAAAGCCTGGGCATTCGTCACGCCCGAAAAGTTGCCGCCCCCAGACGCATACCCCGATTTTGCCGCTTACGTCGCAGAGAAAATCGAGATGTCCTTTT